>ERZ1673701.33-NODE-33-length-179112-cov-209.167584_pt1 | contig 179112 bp, 145 predicted proteins | sample MGYA00580231_ERZ1673701 | MGnify/ENA primary metagenome ERZ1673701 (study PRJEB41218, sample SAMN15661798) | gut metagenome | host: Homo sapiens | place: Canada: London | collected 2015-08-20/2019-03-30 | study: EMG produced TPA metagenomics assembly of...
GCAGACACAAAAAAGGCCATCTCAAATTATATTTCATTTTGAGACGGCCTCTTTTCTTAAAATACAAATTTCAAATTATACTATCATTTAAAGAAATCAAGCGACCAGCTGTCCATCCATTCCACATAAGGAACACCTTCCTCAAACTGAATGGGCAACCAGATGTAGCGGGCATCACTGGGATGCTTCGGGCGCCAGATATCGGCCATGAAGATAAAGGCGTCTTTCTTTCCCGGAACCGGAAGCACATACGTGCTCTGTCCGCCAAAGGTGATTTCCGACTTCGGGCCCCGGCAGGGATTCGGATGTTTGGTCCACGGGCCTAAGATACTGGGAGCGGAAAACATGCGAGCCTCATTGGGTGCCCAGCCTGTACACCCGGAGGTAATCATCCAATACATGCCGTCTTTCTTAAACAAAGCCGGAGCTTCATTGTGACCGGCAGGAGCTACCCGCACATACTTGCCGGTATGGCTCAGGAAATCCTCGCTCAGTTCTGCAATCTGTAACGTAAGATTGTCTTCCGAGGAGTAAATGTGATAAGCCTTCCCGTCATCATCTACAAACAATTGCATGTCGCGCGCCATCTGTCCTCCCGCCAAATCGCGTTTTACGAACAGACCTTTGTCAATTGCCTGATACCAGGCCGGTGTCCACCATTCCTTGTATTTCTCCGCATCCAAGGTATCCAAAGCGGTACGCTGCGCTTCAGTCATATCGAAAGGCAGTTTCCCCGCATTGATGCGTTCGGAACGGATATACTTGAACGGTCCTGTCGGGGTATCGGAAACGGCCACAGCCGAACGGGCTGCCGCATAACCTTTTCCTCTCAGTTCCAAATGGAACCACATGACAAACTTTTTGGTTTTCGGGTTATAAATCACTTTCGGACGTTCCATGATACAGCCCTGCACGATATCGCTGTTCGCATCATCCTTTACCACTGGAAGTGCGACCCCTTCATTTTTCCAGTCCACCAGATTGGAAGAAGAATAACACATGATGCCTACCATCGCACTGCTGGTGGTATCCGATTTATTTTCTCCATACCAATAATAGGTACCTTCATGATACAACACCCCTCCACCATGGGCATTGACGTGCACTCCCTGGTTATCGGGCCAGATTTCTCCACTCCGGATTTTCTTCGGATTCGCTGCCGTGCAGACCATTGTCCATAACAGGCAGAAACATCCCAAAAGGTAAAGTCTTTTCATTTTCATCTTTATCTATATTTGTTATTTATGGTTTGTATTCTTTTCCGACTTGCAACTTATCCCCGGACAAGTCTACTTCAAACAAATGAGGCACACGGATATACACTCCGTTCACCTCTTTATGGCTATGTACAGCCATCAGCCATTTACCCTCCAAGGTCTGAAACAACATACCATGTCCGAAATCGGGGGGAGTGATGGGTTCAGGCTCCTGAATCCAAGGGCCATCCAGTGTGCCACTCTGTGAATAGGCTACCCCTTGGGTATAGACATTGTGAATCCAGCTGGTCCATATCATGCCCAACCGTCCGGTGGCTGTCCGAAACAGATAAGGACCGTCAGTCACCTTGTTGGGCACTTCCTTCCCGTCACGTATCTCCCGGCTCCAAGGACATTCACTGGAACGGAACAGCAATTTTCCCTCGCCTACCGAACCGCTCAAATCGGGCTTCAACTCAATTTTTTCAATCGTCCCGTCCCAATTCTGCAACCACTCATAGCAATAAACCATATAAGGTTTTCCATCCGTATCCACCCAGAACGTACCGTCCAACGTCGGCTTATCAGCCGGCAAATATACCTCATCCTGCATCGGACGGTAAGGACCCTCCGGACAATCACTGACCAAGATATGGGATGCCCTCCGTTCAATTACGTTACCTTTTACCGTATCGATTTTTAAAGCCCGGTTGGTAAAGGTCGCAAAATAATAGTATTTATCCTTATACGCATGCAACTCTGCAGCCCAAATCATCGGGTCCGGCCCCATCCAGGAATGTGGATTCGTGTGGGCCACCTTATACGGACCTTCCCAAAGTTTTAGGTCCTTACTTTTCCATAACAGTCCTCCAGTACCCGTCATATAATACATACGACTTGGCTCGTCAGCCAAAATACAAGGATCACTTAACCTGATGGAATCCAACGGAACAGTCCTGAACTCCTTCACATTCTGTGCCCATAAAGGAGAGGAAATACGGCAAGCCACACACAATAACCCGACAAAATAAAAGATATACCAATGCTTGTTTCTCATGAAGTCCACATAATTATCTGGTTAACAAATAAAAGATTGATTTTCACAGATATGGAAATAGCGACGAAACTCTTCCGAAAGAGAACGGACACGAAACCCGTGCACCATTCCAGAGATTCGCCGCCATTTCACAATTTACTCACAACCCCAATATAATAGCTTAAAACAAATCCCACGTACGGATTTCGTCTTTCCATTGATGATCTTTCGGGAACGGTTTCTCACCCCATGCCCGCACGCTGGTCCATTCCTGAGGCGCATCGGTCCAGAAAGGATGGGAAGCTGGAAGTCCCAACGGAAGGAAAGCCAGAGAAGTCATATACAGACTTCCGTTGTTGGTGTACCAGTCGGCTACATTCGGCTGGCGACCGGTAAAACCGATGGTCAGGAAACCGCCTTCATTAAAATTATGACCGGTAGCAAACATACGCTTCATTACGGCAGTCAAGGCACAACGTACCTGCGCCCCTGTCACCCCTGCCGGAAGTTCCTGATACCAGGCCATCAGGGCCAGAGGCTGCATGGTAGCCATACGGTACGGGATGGAACGGCCGAATACGGGGAAAGTTCCCTCCGGTGAAATGAAACGTTCCAATATCAGACTGTATTTCTGGGCACGCTTCAATGCGCGGTCATAATATTTTCCGTAGTCAATCCGGCTGCGTACCTTGGCATCCTTCATGGCCTGGAGCGTCTCCAGGTACATGGGATGGAACACGTAACTGCTGTAATAATCGAATGCAAAAGAAGGACCGTCTGAGTACCATCCGTCGCCGGTGTACCACTCTTCCACTTTACGGATGGCAGAATTTACCCGATATTCATCAAACGGTGCCCCCGCCTTGGCCAGAAAACTTTCAATGGTAGACGAGAAAAGCAGCCAGTTGGTATAAGGAGGGTCGATGCGACGCAGCTGCTGGAATTCCTCGATATAGCGTTTCTTAGTGGTTTCATCCAACGGCATCCACAGCTGGTCGTAGGCACGGAGGAAACTTTCGGCCACATACGCACCGTCTACCAGCGTCTGTCCTTCCTGACGCCACAACAGATAATCCGGACTCTGCGGGTCCACGGCGTTGGCGTAACTCTTCAACGCCCACTCACGCAGTTCCTTGCGCATCTTGCCTTCTTCCGTATTGTCATCCGGCAAAGTGAGCCAGGGAGCGATACCGGCCATCAGGCGTCCGAAGGTCTCCATGTAAGCCACCTTCTTGTTACGTCCGTCCCAGGTAGGGCTGACTTCCAGCTGCATGTTTTTCTGCAATTCTCCTTTGGCCATGTTACGCAATACCGGAGCCGCCATCTGATAAGCCAGCTTACACCAATAGGCACGGTCGGCAGCCTGAGGGGCTTCCAGATAACGTACATATTCACAGGCTGCCAGCAAAAATGCTCCTACCCCGAAATTTGCCGTAGAATTGGCGTTGATCACTTGTCCGGGAATAGCTTTTTCACCAATCGGCTGCACATAGCCCACCGTACCATCTTTCTGAAGTGCTTTCTTTGACAAATAGTTCCATGCCTTCTCCACTACCGGCATGTATGTATCTTTTCCTAAATACCCATTGTTGATTCCCCATAAAAATCCGTATGTGAACAGCGCCGTACCACTGGTTTCCGGTCCTGGGGCAAAATCCGGATCCATCATGCTGCGGGTCCAATAGCCTTCCGGCTGCTGAATGGCAGCTACGGCCTCCGCCATTTTCTGAAACTTCTCCACAAAGAATGAATGATGCTTGTATTCTTCCGGCATATCTTTCAACACCTTAGCCAGTCCGGCCAGCACCCAGGCATCTCCTCTGGCCCAGAAATCTTTCTTTCCGCTGGCTGTCTTATGCTTCGGATAGATGTATTTTGCATCACGGTAATACAGGTTTTCGTCCTTGTCGAACATGATGCTGTCGGAGTATTGCAGATACGCATACAGTTTATCCAGGTACAGCGTATTGTGCGTCACCTTATACAGTTTGGTCATCACCGGCATGGCCATGTAGAGCGCGTCGCTCCACCACCAGTAATCGTTCTGTGAGGTACTCATCTGATATTCCATCACCTCACGGGCACGACGGATTTTCCAATCCTCCGGAGCCAGGTTGTATAAATCCACATACGTCTGGAAGCAAATCTGATAGTCGCCGAAAAGTACATATTCATCCGATTCCCCGTAGGAGTATTTCCATTCCGAACGGTTGTCACTCTTGGCTCCTTTCCACTGATTGTAGTTTGCCCATGTTTCCGAATAAGTGCGATACGTCTCATTTCCAGTCAGGAAATAAGCTTCCATGTTTCCCGTGTGATATACGGCATTGTCCCAGAACGAACGTACTTCCGGTGAGTTTTCGGCCTGCCAGTGCTGGTTTACCTTGTCAATCATCTTGCGGACCTGACCCGCTTCGGATTCCTTGGCACCCGCCGATCCTGACCATATACCCAACGCACAAGCCAATAAAAATTTACATACTTGTTTCATAGTTTTATTTTGAGATTAATTTATTTCCAATACATATACCGGGGTGGCAGCAGAATCCTTCACTTTCTCGCCGTCTCCCTGATGGGTTTCCTGCACGAACACATGCAGTTTTTTCTGTGTTTTCCACAGTTCCGTGTCACAACTGGGTTCCCAGGCATCCACGGAAAAATCGGTCAGGTCTTTCACCTGCCATTCGCCCGACTTCACATCCTCTGTATAAGCCACTGAGACCTTGCTTCCCCGCTCCGCATCGCGGAACACGAAATAAGCCTTTCCTTTATCCACTGCAATGCGCGGACGCGAAATCGGAATCATCTTTGTTCCACCGCCTTTCAAGGTAAATCCTTGTGACCGGTTCATTATCTGACGGTTCTGCCAGCCTTTACCGTCGTTCCACACGAGTCGGTATTGAGGTACCTCGCTGTCCGCATCCCTCCAATAAGTCACGATATAAGGATGTCCTTCCGCATCGGCACTCATACTGGTCTGATTGATCAGTTCCCTGTTTTGCGGAATGTAACAAGCATATTCCGCATTGTCTTTCCGGATAGGAAGCGTATATTTTTCGCCGGTCGACTTATACCACGTCTTTCCTTCATCGGGAGAATACGCATAGCAAAGGTCATGGTTGGTTTCCACCATCCACGTTTCACGCCACACCCACGACAGATGAATCACTCCAGCCTCATCCATATACAGCTGCCAGTAGGCATTCCGCTGGTTTTCCCCGTCAATCAGGATATCCTGCACACGCGACCACTTGCGGCTCTTCAAGTCATAACGGTTCAACACCAGATTTCCCCGTCCGGAAGCTCCCGAACGATAGGCAAACAGCAAATCGCCGCTGGGCATCCGATAGAATTCCGGATAAGTCACGTCGTCCTCATCCTTTCCGGTCATCGGCTCTTTTTCTCCCAAGGTCAGTGCTCCGGGAGCCGTACTCCGACAATAATTCAATTTGTGCCCGTGGTGGTCAAAAGAAAGATGCAGATAGCCGTCTCCGTCTACCATCATGCTGATGACATTGTGTGCGTCGGCCACGTTTCCTTTATACTGGCTACGATGCAACGTCCAGTTCTCCACGCCCAAAGCACGTTTACCTACCACCAGATAACCGTCCGCATCATAATAAGATATGTATTGCGTACCCTTGTCCGTCACCAGCGAACTGTTACGGAATACGGTTGTATTGACCGAAGTCGAACTGTATCCTTCACCCACTTTCACCAACTGTTGTGCAGCAAGAGTTCCCAACAAGAAAATGCCTATCAAACATAAAAAAATGCGCTTCATAGTTTACATATTAAGTACAACTACAAAAATAGGATTTTCACAGCAAAAGAGGGGATTAAAATTTCGTCAAGGAAAGAAGAAAAACAAGCAAGTAACAATATGATTCATTTTTTGAGCGAATTATTCTATCTCTCCGCACACCTATTTTTCAGAATAGACAAAAAAGTCCACATTCAAGAGGTCTCCCTCTTCAATATGGACTTTCATCAAAATAAATAGTTTTTATTACAAACTGGCCGGAAGCTCACTCAGCTTCATGCTGTTGGAACCTTTCACCAGCACACAACATCCCTGCAGGGGATGGGCTGCCAGCAGGGCTTCCACTTCCTTCACATCTTTGTAATGCTCAAAAAGAGACGAAGTACCTCCAAATTCCGGACCGACCAGCATCACCCGTTCGAAGCCACATTCTTTCAAGAAATCTACCACCTTCTGGTGTTCCTCGTGACTTCCTTCTCCAAGTTCCTTCATGTCGCCCAAAATCGCCACCTTGTGCGCCGCCTCCATCTGACGGAAGTTTTCCAATGCCGCCATCATACTGGTGGGGTTGGCATTGTAGGCATCCACAATCAAGGTATTGGAAGCGGTATGTACCAGCTGCGAACGGTTGTTCTGCGGCACATACGAAGACAGTGCGTGACAGATTTGTGTATCCTCCACGCCGAAATAACGACCTATGGCCACGGCCGCCAAGGCATTGTCCAAGTTATAGGCCCCTATCAGATGCGTCTGCACTTCGTGTGAAACCCCTTCGGCTGTCCAGGTGAAATGCAGGAAAGGCGAACAGGCTACCACCTTTCCCGTCACATCCAGTCCCGGAGTCTGTCCGTAACGGACGCACGTCAAGCCGGCAGCAATCTTGTTCAGGTAAGGATTCTCGTTTTGAATAAAGATGGTGGCATTTCCCTTTTCCCGCAGGAAATCATACAATTCTCCTTTGGTGCGGATAACCCCTTCAAAGGAACCGAATCCCTGAAGATGAGCCTTTCCCACATTGGTAATGATACCATAATCCGGCTCGGCAATGTGAACCAAGGTCTTGATTTCTCCCGGATGGTTGGCCCCCATTTCGATGACCGCCATCTCATGTTCCGGCTTCAGGCGCAACAATGTCAACGGCACTCCGATGTGGTTGTTGAAATTTCCTTGCGTGTAAAGCACCTTGAACTTCTCGCCCAGTACGGTCGCAATCAGTTCTTTCGTGGTGGTTTTTCCGTTCGTACCGGTCACCCCGATCATGCGGGTACCCAACCGACGACGGTGATAGTTGGCCAGCTTCTGCAACGTCTCCAGGCAGTTGTCCACCAGAATAATCCGTGGATTCTCGGGAGAAGCATACTGCGGTTCATCCACCACCGCATAGCGGCAGCCCTGTGCCAACGATTGGGCAGCAAAGGTATTCCCATTGAATGTTTCTCCTTTCAGGGCCAGAAACATAGAACCCTCCGGACAATGGCGGCTGTCGGTCGTCAGTCCGTTACATTCCGTAAAGCGGTTATATAGTTCCTCTATTTCCATATTCTTATTGCTCTGCGAAGCGTTTTGCCTGCTCTTCAATCAATGCGGCATCATCAAAATAGTTGATTTTCATGGCACGGCGTACCTCGTCCATGGTCTGGGCAGCAGCCTCACGGGCCACTTCGCAACCCTTCTTCAACATGTCATATACAGCCGGAATGTCTTTCTCAAATACCTTACGACGCTCGCGAATCGGTTCCAATTCTTCCTGCATTACGGCAGCAAGGAATTTCTTCACCTTCATGTCGCCCAATCCGCCACGGGTGTAGTGTGCTTTCAGCTCGTCCAAGTTGGCATATTCCGGCAAATAACGGCCGAAATGTTCCGGACGGCAGAAGGCATCCAAATACGTGAACACACAGTTGCCTTCCAGTTTACCCGGATCGCTCACCTTGATGTGAGTGGGGTCGGTATACATGCTCTTCACCTTCTTCATCACCTCGTCAGCCGAATCCGACAGGTAGATACAGTTGCCCAACGATTTGCTCATCTTGGCCTTACCGTCTGTTCCCGGCAAACGCAGACAAGCGGCATTGTCCGGCAACAGGATTTCCGGTTCCACCAGTGTTTCCCCATAAATATGGTTGAAGCGGCGCACAATCTCACGGGTCTGTTCAATCATCGGCTCCTGGTCTTCTCCTACCGGCACGGTAGTTGCCTTGAAGGCAGTGATGTCGGCAGCCTGACTGATAGGATAAGTAAAGAAGCCCACCGGAATGCTGGTTTCAAAGTTACGCATCTGGATTTCGGTCTTCACCGTCGGGTTACGCTGCAAACGGGATACCGTAACCAAGTCCATGTAATAGAAACTCAATTCGCACAGTTCCGGAATCTGCGACTGGATAAAAATGGTAGACTTTTCCGGATCAAGTCCCACAGACAAATAGTCCAATGCCACTTCAATCACGTTCTGACGCACCTTTTCCGGATTGTCAATGTTGTCGGTCAACGCCTGTCCGTCGGCCTCGAACACAAAGATTTTGTCGTAAAGTCCTGAATTCTGCAACTCCACACGTCGGCGCAACGAACCCACGTAGTGGCCGATATGTAATTTACCGGTAGGGCGGTCACCGGTCAAAATAATCTTTTCTTTTTTCATACATTTTTATTTTAGTGCAAAAATACAAAATATCTATAGCGTTTTACAAATTCAATCTATCATTTTATAAAAACAATCGTATGTTCATTTCACGCATTCAAATCTTTTCTTTCAGAGGCAACAGTCTTTTTAAACACAAGAAAACTTTCACCGAACATTTTAGGATAAAATATCAATAAAGCTATCGTACCACCACTTATGGCAGCATCTGCAAAATTAAATACCGGAGAAAAAAAGATAAAATGCTTTCCACCGATAAAAGGCATCCAAGAAGGCCAGTCAAATTCCAGCAAAGGAAAATAAAACATATCTACCACTTTACCATAAAACCAATCTGCATACCCTTCACCAACAGAAACAAAAGTTGCTACGTCGGTATAAGTGCTTTCACTAAAAATCACTCCATAAAATATACTATCAAGAACATTTCCTATAGCTCCAGCAAAAATCAAAGAAACACAAATGATATAACCATTCTTAAAATTCGCTTTCACAAGTAATATAATATACCATAATATAAAGCCAGAAAATACAAGCCGCATCATTGTCTGAACAACTTTAGGCATAACTTGCATACCGAATGCCATACCCATATTTTCTACGAAAGTAAAATAGAACCAATCAGTAACACAAACACTTTCCCCATAATAGAAATTAGTTTTCACTATTATTTTAATAACCTGGTCTAATATTAAAGTCAACAAAATAATACTTGTAGCCAATAAAGATTTTGATTTTGTATCCATAAATAATATGCTCTATCTAAAATAATCAATTATTAATTACAACCTTGAAGTCTTTTGCAAAGATAGCTATTCGAACGAAAATATTAACAGACATCTATCAAATAAAGATTTATGGTACAAAGCCGCATCATTAAAAGAAAAATAAAGTGCTTACTATAGGGATAAATCCTTTGTTTTCTTCAAAATAAATCGTTTCTTTGCAAGTAGTCCAAAACGACAAAAACAGCCGCCGGACACAAACAACCTTTGAGAAAAACACCAATTTATCTATAACCATGAAGAAAGAATTGAAAAAAGTCCTGGTTCTCGGATCAGGCGCACTGAAAATCGGACAAGCCGGAGAGTTCGACTATTCAGGTTCGCAGGCCTTGAAAGCATTGCGCGAAGAAGGTATCCGCTCCGTCCTTATCAATCCCAATATTGCCACCATCCAGACTTCGGAAGGCATTGCCGACCAAGTCTACTTCCTGCCCGTGACTCCGTATTTCGTAACTGAAATCATCAAGAAGGAACGTCCGGACGGTATTCTGCTGGCTTTCGGCGGACAAACAGCCCTGAACTGCGGTACGGAACTTTACCAAAAAGGCGTTCTGAAAGAATATGGTGTGGAAGTGCTGGGCACTTCAGTGGATACCATCATGTACACGGAAGACCGCGACCTGTTTGTCAAGAAACTCAACGAAGTACCCCTCAAGACTCCCGTCAGCCGGGCAGTGGAAAACATGCGGGATGCACTCGAAGCCGCACGGTCTATCGGCTATCCGGTCATGATCCGTTCGGCTTATGCGCTGGGAGGTCTGGGAAGCGGTATCTGCCCCGATGAGGAAAAATTCATCGAACTGGCTGAAAGTGCCTTCACCTTCTCCCCGCAGATTCTGGTGGAAGAATCCCTGAAAGGCTGGAAAGAAATCGAGTTCGAGGTCATCCGCGATGCCAACGACCATTGCTTCACCGTGGCCAGCATGGAAAACTTCGACCCGCTGGGCATCCATACCGGAGAATCCATCGTGGTGGCTCCTACCTGCTCACTGACCGAAGAACAGGTCAGCATGCTGCAAGACTTGTCGAAGCAATGTATCCGCCATCTGAACATTGTGGGAGAATGCAACATCCAGTATGCGTTCCACGCCGAAACCAACGACTACCGTATCATTGAGGTAAATGCCCGCCTGAGTCGTTCATCGGCACTGGCTTCCAAGGCCACCGGTTATCCGCTGGCTTTCGTGGCCGCCAAGATTGCGCTGGGCTATACATTGGATGAAATCGGTGAGATGGGCACCCCGAACTCAGCCTATGTAGCTCCGCAACTAGATTACCTGATTTGCAAGATTCCGCGCTGGGACCTCAACAAGTTTGCCGGCGTATCACACCGTATCGGCTCCAGCATGAAGTCGGTGGGCGAAATCATGTCCATCGGACGGACGTTTGAAGAGATTATCCAGAAAGGCCTGCGTATGATTGGTCAGGGCATGCACGGCTTCGTGGGCAATGACCATACCCGCTTCACGAACCTGGACGACGAACTGGCCAACCCGACCGACCTGCGTATCTTCGCCATCGCACAGGCGCTGGAAGAAGGTTATTCCATCGAACGCATCTACGAACTGACCAAGATTGACCCGTGGTTCATCGGCAAACTGAAAAACATTGTCGACTACAAACATAAGCTGTCCGAATACAACTCGCTCGAAGAACTTCCGGCCGAGGTGCTCCGTCAGGCCAAGGTGCTAGGCTTCTCCGATTTCCAGATTGCCCGCTTCGTACTGAAACCCACGCAGGGAAACATGGAGAAAGAAAACCTGCAAGTACGTGCCTACCGCAAGAAGCTGGGTATCCTGCCGGCAGTGAAACGCATCAACACGGTGGCCTCCGAACATCCGGAACTGACCAACTACCTGTATATGACGTATGCTGTGGAAGGACACGATGTCAATTACTACAAGAACGAAAAATCGGTCATCGTCCTCGGTTCAGGTGCCTACCGCATCGGCTCGTCTGTGGAATTCGACTGGTGCTCGGTGAATGCCATCCAGACCGCCCGCAAGCTGGGATACAAATCCATCATGATCAACTACAACCCGGAAACGGTGTCTACCGACTACGACGTATGCGACCGCCTGTATTTCGATGAACTTTCCTTCGAACGGGTACTTGATGTCATCGACCTGGAACAGCCGCGCGGTGTCATCGTCTCCGTAGGCGGACAGATTCCGAACAACCTGGCCATGAAACTGTATCGCCAGTCGGTACCGGTACTCGGTACCTCTCCGATTTCCATCGACCGGGCGGAAAACCGCAACAAGTTCTCGGCTATGCTCGACCAGCTGGGCATCGACCAACCGGCCTGGCAGGAACTGACCAGTCTGGACGACGTGAAAGAGTTCGTGAAGAAAGTAGGATATCCGGTATTGGTTCGTCCGTCGTACGTGCTCTCTGGAGCCGCCATGAACGTATGCTATGATCAGGAGGAACTGGAACGCTTCCTGCAAATGGCCAGTGAGGTGTCCAAGGAATATCCGGTGGTCGTATCGCAGTTCATGCAGGAAACCAAGGAAATCGAATTCGATGCCGTGGCACAGAACGGAGAGATTGTGGAATACGCCATATCGGAACACATCGAATATGCCGGCGTGCATTCCGGCGACGCGACCCTGGTATTCCCCGCACAGCACATTTATTTTGCGACGGCCCGCCAGATTAAGAAAATCAGCCGCAAGATTGCCAAGGAACTCAACATTTCGGGTCCGTTCAACATCCAGTACCTGGCCAAGAACAACGACGTGAAAGTGATTGAATGTAACCTGCGTGCTTCCCGCAGCTTCCCGTTCGTATCGAAAGTGTTGAAACGCAACTTCATCGAAACGGCTACCCGTATCATGCTCGATGCCCCGTACGTGCGTCCCGACAAACTGGCGTTCGATATCGACTGGATTGGAGTCAAGGCCTCCCAGTTCTCGTTCGCCCGTCTGCAGAATGCCGACCCGGTACTGGGTGTCGACATGTCGTCTACGGGAGAAGTAGGTTGTCTGGGCGATGACTTTGACGAAGCCTTGCTGAACGCCCTGATTGCGACGGGATACAAGATTCCGAAGAAATCGGTGCTCTTCTCTTCCGGCGCCACCAAATCGAAAGTGGACCTGCTGGATGCCAGCCACATGCTGCATCAGAAAGGATACGACATCTATGCCACTGCCGGCACGGCTGCCTTCCTGAACTCGCACGGCATTCCGACCACACCGGTGTTCTGGCCCGATGAACGTCCGCACGCCGAAAACAACGTGATGAAGATGATTGCGGAACACAAATTCGAGCTGATTGTGAACATCCCGAAGAACCATACCAAGCGGGAACTCACCAACGGATACCGCATCCGCCGCGGGGCCATCGACCACAACATTCCGCTGATTACCAACGCCCGTCTGGCCAAGGCATTCATCGAGGCTTTCTGCCATCTGAAGCAGGAAGACATCCAGATAAAGAGCTGGCAGGAATACAAATAAAAAATGTAGACTTTCGAAGGTTTTCTGAAGACTTTCGAAGCCTTTTAAGGGCTCAAAAAAAAACGCAAGTGCGTTTGCATGAAAACGCACTTACGTTTGAAACAAAACGCCTTTGCGTTTCAGGTAAAACGAACTTACGTTTTCCTTCAAACGCAAAGGCGTTTTTTCAGGCCTTTTTTTTCGCTCATTTCAGGGCCGTTTCGATGGCTTTCATCAGCTCCTCAAACTCGGCTTTCGTATAGCCGACGGAAGCCCGAATCAGCTTACCGTCCTTTCCGAACAGATAGGCACGGGGAATACTCTGGTCGGCAAACAGAGAGAACACTTCCCGCTTCGGGTCCGGATAGAGCGGAAAGGTAAACTTTTTCCGTTCGTTGTATTTCTTCAATTCGGCATCGGTATGTTCCCGCCCGATAACCAGCAGCTTGAAATCCTTGCAATCCTTATATTTCGGCCACAAGGTTTTCTGCACTTCCGCCAGTTCCAGCTGGCAAGGGCCGCACCACGTGGCAAACAGGCTCACCAGTACCACCTTGCCTTTCAAGTCGGCCGGGGCCACTTTTCCATACACTTCCGAACTGAGGGTGATGGCTGGTATCGCATCCCCCACTTTAATTTTTTCTTTTCCCGTGTCCTGTGCAGAGGCTGCCAGCACCCCCATCCAAATCAGGCACAGAAGACTCCAGATTCGTACGCTTTTCATTGTCTTTTTCCTTTCTGTAAATGTTAAATCCTGACAAAGATACCGTAAACCGATGGAAAATCCGCCGGGGAACCTATCTTTGTAAAGAGTTTTAACGAAAAAACGAGCCTGCAATATGATGACCTTCATTTCGTGTGCCAAAACCATGACGGCACGCACCAAGATAAAATTCCCCGAAACCACTGTGCCTCATTTTCAGAAGGAAGCCCGGGAAAATGCCCTGTACATGAACCAGTTTACCGCCGAGGAACTGGGCCGGATGCTGAAAGTGAATGCCAAGCTGGCCGCAGAGAACCGCCTGCGTTACCAGGATTTTCTTTCACCGGACACTCCGTCTCTCCCGGCACTGCTAGCCTACACGGGTATGGTGTTCAAACGCATCCATCCGGCGGACTTTACTACAGAAGATTTCCGGTTTGCCCAGCAGCACCTGCTCATTACCTCTTTCTTATATGGCCTGCTGCGTCCACTGGATGCCATCAGAAACTACCGGATGGAGGGGAATGTCCGCCTGCCGGAACACCAGCACCAGACGCAGTGCGACTATTGGAAACCGATTCTGACCGACTACTTCATTGAAGCCGTCCGTCGGCAAGGAGGTGTTCTGGTCAATCTGGCCAGTGGCGAAATGAAAGACCTGTTCCATTGGGACAAGGTATGCCGGGAAGTCCAGGTCATCACTCCCGAATTCTATACCCTGAAGAACGGAAAACCCACCACCGTGGTAGTCTATGCCAAGATGTGCCGCGGCGAAATGACCCGCTTCATCCTGAAGAACCGGATTGAACAACCGGAACAGCTGAAAGCCTTTGAATGGGAAGGCTTTTCCTATGATGCGGCCTCCAGCGATGCACAGACACTCCGCTTCCTGCTGAAATAGGAATGAAAAAACGGCAACACAGACGACACATCTTCGTAAACGCAACTTCATCGGATTGCTTTCACCCTGTAACGGGAAGTCTGCAACTTTGCAGCAGAAAAAAGCAAACGATACATGAACAGAACAAGAAGATGGATTCACACAGCGCTTTTTACCTCACTGATTACTGCCAAAGTGTTTGCAGTAGAGGTAAATGTCAATATTAAGGGCTGCATTACAGACCAGAAATCAAAAGAGCCGCTGATTGGTGCCACGGTACAGATTGTAGGGAGCAGCATCGGAGCCGTGACCGACATGGACGGAAATTTCCAGCTTTCAGGAGTGGAAGACGGCATCTACGACATCGAGATTAAATATGTAGGCTACAAGACTGCCATCAAAAGACAGGTCAAGATTGAGAACAATAAAATCACTACGCTCGATTTCGAAATGGTGACCGATGAGCACCTGTTGTCGGATGTGGTAGTGGTAGCCAAGGCCAACCGCGAATCTGAAAGCGTGACCCTGCTGGAACAAAAACGGTCGGTTGTGGCCGTTCAGGCAGTCGGCGCCAAAGAACTGGCACGAAAAGGTGTCAGCGACGCACAGGCTGCCGTGACCAAGATATCGGGTATCTCTAAACAGGAGGGAGTGAAAAATGTCTTTGTCCGCGGATTGGGAGACCGTTACAACCTCACCACTCTCAACCGCTATCCCATTCCGTCGGAAGACCCTGAATACAAGAATATTGCCCTCGACTTTTTCTCCACCGACGTCATCCAGTCGGTGGAAGTGAACAAGGCTTTTTATGGCAACACCTCTGCCGATGCATCGGGAGCCAACATCAACATCACGTCGAAGGAACTGACGGGAGACGCCACACTGGATTTCAGCCTGTCGGGAGGTGTCAATACCCAGGCGCTGTCGGGCGACCTGCTGCAAGCCAGCGGAAACAACCTGTTCGGATTTGCCAATACCACCCAGCCGGGAGAGGATTTGCACAGCTACAGCTTTAAAAATGCCATCGACCCTTCCAAAAAGAATATTCCCATCAACCAGGACTATAGTCTGTCGGGGGGAAAACAGTTCCGTATCCACGACAACCCGCTCTCTTTCTTCATCGTGGCCAGTCACCATAAAAACTTCTCCTACTACGACGAAGAAGTGCGAAATACCATTACCAGCGGCGATTTGTCGCAGGACATGAGCGGTGAAATCTCCCGCATCGAGACCAGTCAGCTGGCCATGGCCAACCTGAGTTACACCCACAACCAGAAGCATCACCTGTCCTACAACTTCATGATGGTGCATGCCTCCAATTCCTCTGTGGGCGATTACCTCGGAATGGATGCCGACTATCAGTCGTCGGACACGTACGAGGGATTCATGCGCCGTCAGCAGACCAACGACAACCTGCTGTTTGTGAACCAGCTTCACACGCAATGGGAGCTGGGCAAGAATTTCCTGCTGGATGCCGGACTTTCTTACAACACGATTCAAGGAAACGAACCCGACAGAAGAATCAACAACCTGGTAAAAACCGACAAGGGTTATGTACCGATGAAAGGTACGGGCGTGCAACAGCGTTATTTCTCTGAATTGCAGGAAAACGACCTGAACCTTCGCGCCGGACTGACGTATAAGCTCCACGACGGATATGGCGACCTGTCAAACGTACAACTGGGCTACATGGGCCGGATAGTAGATGACAATTTCGAAGCCACGGAATACGACATGTCTGTAGTCAAACAGTCGGTTTTCGACCTGGAACATATTGCCTTCGGGGATTTCTACAACCAGGAGAACCTGGACAACGGCATGTTCCAGCTGGACCGCAACGTGGATGAATACGGTGTCCGGAAAAATATCCACTCGGCCTATGCGGAAGCCACTTATCAGTTTACCTCGCGCTTCATTGCCAACCTCGGACTGAAATATGACGATGTCAATATCCGCGTAGACTACAATGTAAACCGTGGAGGGACCAAAGGAGAAAATACCATCGACAAATCTTATTTCCTCCCCAGCCTCAACCTGCGCTATAATTTCAACGACAAACATGCGCTCCGCCTGGCCGCCAGCAAGACTTACACCCTGCCGCAGGCCAAAGAAATTTCCCCGTTCCGTTATACCAGTGTCAGCTTCAACAGCCAAGGTAACCCTGACTTGAAGCCTTCGGACAACTACAACGTAGACTTGAAGTGGGATTTCTATATTTCTCCGAGCGAGCTGTTTTCCGTCACCGGATTCTACAAATACATCCAGAACCCGATTTCACGCATCGAGATTGCCAGTGCCGGAGGATTCCTCTCTTATGAGAACATTGCGAACCACGCTACAGTGGCCGGAGTGGAAATGGAATTCCGAAAGGACTTGTTCAACCGCAACCTGCAGGGCAACGGGGTCAGCAAACTCAGCCTGGGCATCAACGGGGCCTATACGTACACCTACGCCAAAGTACCTCTGGCCACCGACCCCACCGGTTCACAACTGGAAGGAGCCGCACCCTGGATTTTCAATGCAGACCTGAGCCATTTGTTCCGGAAAGGGCAGAAGAGTTTTACCAATACGCTGGTGGTGAACTATTTCAGCGACCGTATCCATACCATCGGCACGGAGGGATATCAGGACATCGTGGAAAACGGTGTTCCGACACTCGACTTCGTTTCTTCCGCCCAGCTGAACAAATACGTGACCCTCAGCCTGAAAGCGAAGAACTTGCTGAATCCGGCCCACCAGCTGACCCGGAAAGGCAATGCCGACGGAAAGAAAGTGGTATTGAGCAAATACAAGAGAGGCATGGACTTCAGCATCGGAGTGGCCTGCAACTTCTAATCAAGAAACTTTACATAACATAAACTAGCAATAAAGACAATCAATTTTCTTAATCAATTACTCATTATGAAAAAGGTATTTTTTACAGCAATGGCCTTTGCAGCCATAGTAAGCAGCGTAAGTTTGACAGCTTGTTCCAACGACGATAATCCGGAAGAAACAGGCACAAGAGGTGAAAAGATTGAACTGAACGGAACCGTGGAAGGCACCCTGACCTTGGATGCCAACAATGAATATATCCTGAACGGTACACTGACCGTCGCCGACGGAGCCACACTGGAAATTCCGGCTGGTACCACCATCAAAGCTGCCAAAGGATTCGGAAACTATATCCTCGTGGCACAGGGAGGTAAAATCAATGCCAAAGGAACAGCCGACAAACCCATTGTCTTTACCGCCGACGATGAAGAAAATGCCACCACGGGATACTGGGGTGGATTGATTATCAACGGAAAGGCACCGATTTCAGGAGCTACCAGCGGCGAACAGGGCTCTACAGAAGTAGACAACAACCAGAAATACGGAGGTACGGATGAAAACGACAACAGCGGTACGCTGGAATACGTGGAATTGCGGTTCACCGGTGCACGTTCCAGTGCGGACATCGAGCACAACGGACTGACCCTGAACGGTGTGGGAAGAGGAACGACCATCAAGAACCTTTATATCACAGACGGTGCGGACGATGCCATTGAATTCTTTGGAGGAACGGTCAATGTGGAAAACATACTGGCTGTAAACTGCGACGACGACATGTTCGATTTCACCCAAGGTTATAAAGGCACGTTGAGCAACTGCTACGGCGTATGGGAAGCCGGATACACCAGCACGGAGGAAGACCCGCGTGGAGTGGAAGCCGACGGTAACCTGGACGGAAACGGACCCGACCACCAAGGACAGTCGGATTTCACCATCAAGAACATGACCATTGCCACCTACGCTACCGGCCAGGTGATGGACGACGCCATCAAGGTACGCAGAGGAGCTACCGCACACATTGAAAACGCCCTGGTGATTGGAAACGGACAGATGAAAGACTTCATCGATGTGACCGACTCCAAAGGAAACGCCACTACCGCTACCCAAATGAGTGTCACCAATGAAATCAGCTCTACACTCAGTGGCAAGGAAATCAATGATGGAGGTACTTCTTACGAAAATGTCAAAATCACAGATGGCAACACGGGAGCCGACCAAAGTGTCTTCAGCTGGACTGGCTATAAATTCTAACCATAACACATCACACTGATTTGCTTTTCTTCTCCGGTTTTCATGCAAAGTATCCACCGCGTATGAAAGCCGGAGATTCTTTTTCCTCCGATTTCCTCATTTTATAAAGGGTTTTCACTACTTTTGTACAGACCTAAATAAATAAGTATATGATGTATCCTTTAAAATTCAAACCGATTTTGAAATCCACCCTTTGGGGAGGAGAACGTATCATTCCTTTCAAACAGCTTGACTGCCAGCAGGAACAGGTAGGAGAAAGCTGGGAAATATCCGACGTGCCGGGCGATGAATCCGTGGTGGCCGACGGAGCAGATGCCGGCAAGAACCTTACCCAACTGATGCAAGAATATAAGGAAAAACTGGTAGGAAAAGAAAATTATCAGCGTTTCCAGGGCAAATTCCCTTTGCTGATTAAATTTATCGATGCCAAACAAGATTTATCCATCCAGGTACACCCCAACGACGAACTGGCCATGAAGCGCCACCAGTCCATGGGAAAGACGGAGATGTGGTACATCATCGACAATACGGGCGGAAAAGCACATCTTTATTCCGGACTGAAGAAAAAAATCACTCCGGAAGAATATGCCCGGATGATTGAAGACAATACCATCTGCGACGCACTCGACAAATACGACGTACAGCCGGGCGACGTGTTCTTCCTGCCGGCAGGACGTATCCACAGCATCGGAGCTGGTTGTTTCCTGGCCGAAATCCAGCAGACTTCCAACATCACTTACCGCATCTACGACTTCAACCGCAGAGACAAGAACGGCAACCTTCGCGAGCTGCACACCGAACTGTCGAAAGATGCCATCGACTATACGGTAGAAAATGACTATCGCACCCACTACACTCCGCACAAGGATGAACCGGTGGAACTGGTCAGCTGTCCGTATTTCACCACCTCTGTCTACAACCTGACAGAATCCATGACGATGGACTACAGTGAACTGGATTCTTTCGTCATCTACATCTGCATGAAGGGAAGCTGCACCGTGACCGACAATGAAGGCAACTGCATTTCCCTGAAAGCCGGTGAGTCGGTCTTGTTCCCTGCCACGACCCAAAACCTGGAAGTCGTGCCAGACGGTGAAGTGTCCTTCCTGGAAACTTACGTATAAACGACCTGCATTTCTTATTTATAGCTGAGTCCTTTTCTTTCCCTGCCCACGCAAGGAAGAAAGGGACTCAGTCGTTTTTCATAAACGCATTGGGCGACATGCCCGTAATCTGACGGAACACCCGGTTGAAATTGTTCGGGGTGGTAAATCCCACTTCGTAGGCAATCTGCTGCATGGTCTTGCCTCCGTCGGCAAACAGTTCGATGGCCCGCATAATCCGGAGGTTGTTCACATAATAGCTGAAGCGTATGCCCGATTCATTGAACAAACGGCTCAGGTTTCGCACCGAGAAGCCGAAATGTTCGGCCAGCTGCGGCATCTTCAGGTTTTCTTGCAGATGTTCCTGCAAGTATGCCAATATGGGATGCAAACGGGCATCGTTGGGAATGGTCAGGGTTTTCAACAGGAAGCCCATGTTCTGGCTGATGGAAGGAAGCAAGCGGAAAAAGCCCAGGGCAAAAGCATACAAATCGGGAGTATCCTCCCGGTTTATCTCCGTCCCTTTCGAAGCGATAAACTTCAGGTTTTCCGCCACAAAAGAGTCGGTGTGGTATATGGAAAAATCCTTCAACGCCTCATCGCCTCCATCACTGTCGAGCGACAAATAAAAGATTACCAGCGAAGTCTGCCGGTTGTTACTGCACAGTTTGTGTTCCGTGCAACCGGGAATCCAGGCTATGTGCTTCTCCGGCACAAAATAGTTGGTCGAACCAATCTGCACATGCAATGTGCCCGAAAGGGTATATACAATCTGGCACTGGCCGTGCGTATGCCCTGGCAGATTAATCTCTTCCCAACCCGTCTTCTTGATTCGGATGGTCTCCCGGCTGGTACGGTTTATCAACGAAATGTAACGCTCCTGTTCCTGGTTCATCGCTAGTTCTATGGCTTAAAATGATAATCTTTTTGCATAAATCGCATATTCTGCATAAAAATAAAGGTTTAATTTTGCACCAGCAATAGAAGAGACTATAAATTAGCGATGAAATTATGATGAAATGTATTTTGGCAATTGCAGTTTTGCTTGCAGGAACCACCTTCCGCGCATCGGCCATGCCCGAAAAAGCTTCCGAGAACAAACCGGAAAGCATCAAAGTGGAAATCACGGAGGGGCAGATTGATGTAATCAGTGGTATTATCTATTCACAGGTCATTTCCACTCGCAGCAACCGTGCGTTGCGGATGACCGTGCTGGTTCCACGGACCCGTACCCCCAAACCTGCAATTGTATATTTCCCCGGAGGAGGATTCACATCTGCAGATTATGAGAAGTTCATCGAAATGCGTATGGCACTGGCCAAAGCCGGATTCGTGGTGGCCGCTGCAGAGTACCGTACGGTTCCCGACAAATTTCCGGCACTGGTCATCGATGGAAAAGCGGCCGTACGTTTTCTGAGAGCCCATGCCGCACAGTTTGGCATCGACCCGACCCGCATCGGTGTACTGGGAGATTCTGCCGGCGGTTATCTGTCACAAATGGTAGGCACAACCAATGGAGAAAAAGAGTTTGACCAAGGAGACTATCTCGACCAGTCGTCCGACGTACAGGCTGCCGTCACCATTTACGGCATCAGCAATCTGCTGAACATCGGCGAAGGGTATTCTGATGCCATACAGCAGGTTCATGCCTCACCGGCTGTAACAGAAGCTTTGCTCGTACACGGCCCTGCCTTTGCAGACTTTGCAGGAGCCAGCATCCTTTCCGACCCGGGAAAGGCCATGAAAGCCAGTCCGCTGGGACACGTAAAGGAACACATGCCTCCCTTCCTGATTATGCATGGAAGCAACGACAAGTTGGTATCGCCCGTACAAAGCGAACAGCTGTTCAAAGCTCTGACAGAAAAAGGCAACCAAGCCACTTACGTCACAGTGGAAGGTGCCGGACACGGCGATTTATACTGGTTCCAGCAACCGGTCATCGAGAAAGTAGTCAGCTGGTTTCAAACTGTTTTTCAATATCACACAGACAAATGAATAAAAGACTAATTGCAAGTATCGGAGTTCTTTCTTTTTTTATGTACATCGCAGCCCAGGAGCGGGTGCTTTCCATCGACGAACTGTTTCAGCTGGCAGACCAGAACAGTAAAAGCATCCAACTGCATGCACTGGCCATCGACGAAAGCGCACAGGCTGTCAAAGTGGCCAAGGATGCCAGACTTCCATCCATCCGGGCACAGGTAGACCTCAACTACATCGGTGACGGCTGCATGACCGACCGGGATTTCAGCAACGGGGTACATGCCGACATGCCACATTTCGGCAATACGTTTGTACTCAAAGCTTCGCAAGTCATCTATGCCGGAGGGAGCGTGAGCGAAAATATCAAGAAAGCGAAACTACAACAACAACTGGCTAAACAGACTTATCACAATAACCAGCAGGATTTACGTTTCATGTTGCTGGGTTATTACCTGGATTTGTTCCAACTTCGGAACCAACAGACCGTATATGAAAAGAACATCGAGCAGACGCGTCTGCTGGTAAAGGATATGCGGGCTGCCTACCAACAAGGAACAGCGCTGAAAAGTGACATCACCCGTTACGAACTACAGCTTCAGAATCTGCAGCTGGGACTGACTTCTACTGTAAACAAGCTCAACGTGCTGAACCACAAACTGACGACGACCATCGGACTGGAACCTTCGGTACATATCGTACCGGATTCCACGGCTTTGTTTCAGATTAACGTGGACAAACGGCAGGAAATTTCCTGGATGGAAGACTCGCAGGAATCGCCTACTCTTCAGCAGGCACAAACCGCCATCAAACTGAGCCACAACCAGCAGAACCTAATCCGTTCGGAACGCAGACCACACATCAGCCTGACCGCAACAAATGAATTCAACGGCCCCATCCTGGTGGAGGTCCCCCCGTTGAACAACAATTTCAATTACTGGTTTGCCGGAGTCGGTATTTCATACAACCTGGATGCCTTGTTCAAAAGCAAGAAAAAACTGCGGCAGGCACGGATTGCCACTTCGAAAGCGGAAAAGAACTACGAGCTGGCCAAGGAAGAAATCGAGAACAACGTGCATGAAGCCTACGTGAACCTGAACGAAGCCTACGTGCGGCTCCAGACCCAACAGAAGAGCGTACAGCTGGCACACGAAAACTTCCGGATTGTCCGCCAACGCTACCTGAACGGGCTGTCACTGATTACCGACATGCTGGATGCCAGCAACATGCAGCTGGACATGGAACTCCAGCTGGCCAACTATCAGATTGGTATATTGTATCAGTACTACCTGTTGAAAAAGATTACAGGAACCCTTTAACTCCATTTATATTCACACAAAAAGAATCAAGACATGATACGAAACAAAAAAAGAGCGATTTCCAACTTCTTCATACTTCTGGTCCTCGCAGCCGGCATCAGCTGGGTATGCGGCAAGTTCATCCACCTGGGCAACGTGGAATACACCGACAATGCGCAAGTGAAACAGCATCTCACCCCCGTCAGCACACGGGTACAGGGATTCATCAAGAAGATTTGTTTTGAGGAATACCAGACCGTGAAGAAAGGAGACACGCTGGCCATCATCGAAGACACGGAATACCGGTTGAAAGTGGCCCAAGCCGAGGCCGACTACCGCAACGCCCTGGCCGGAAAGAGTGCCATGTACACCACCATCAACACCACGCAGAACAACATCCTCGTCACGGATGCGGCCATCGACGAACAACGGGTCCGCCTGAAGAATGCAGAAACCGATTATAAACGTTATCAGGAACTGCTGAAAGAAGAGGCGGTCACTCCCCAACAGTTCGACCGGGTAAAGACAGACTACGAGGCCACCCAGGCCCGCTACGAACAGCTGATGCGACAGAAACAGTCTACCTTGCTCCAGAAACAGGAACAGACCCAACGACTGGAACAGAACGAATCGGCCATCAAACTGGCAGAAGCGGCTCTTAACCTGGCCAAGCTGAACCTTTCTTATACCGTCATTCTAGCCACTACCGACGGAGTGACCGGACGAAAGGATATCCACGAAGGAGAACTGGTACAGCCGGGACAGGCCTTGGTGACACTAGTGGACGGTACGGAAAAATGGGTCATTGCCAACTATAAGGAAACCCAAACGACGGACATGCGGAGAAACCAGCTGGTAGAAGTAAAAGTGGACGCTATCCCGGGGGTAAAATTTGAAGGCCGCATCGCTTCCATCTCGGATGCCACCGGAGCCTCTTATTCGCTCATCCCGCAGAACAACTCGGCCGGCAACTTCGTGAAAGTGGAACAACGTATTCCGGTCCGCATCGAATTTACCCAAAACAACCGTCCGGAAGACTTGCAACGCCTGAGAGCCGGAATGAATGTAGAATGTTACGTAAAACAATAAGTTGAGAAATGGCTGAACAACGTCCCCGCATCCCATACTTTAAAGATTTTCTGCCCACCTCCGTCTGCATCGGCTTGTCTTTGTTTTTTGCCATGGTATTCCAGTTCAACGGAGGGGTCTTCCTGCCGGCAGCCACCCAGATGTCGAGTGCCTTGGGCTGTATCCAGGAAGATGTCACCATGGCCGGATATGCCTCCTTCATCGGCATGACCATCATCTTCCCGATTCTGTTCCGTCTGAAGGCCCGGTTTACCACCCGCTCCATCTTCATGACGGTCTGTCCGGTACTGATTGCCTGCAACCTGATTACCATGCACACGGAAAATATCTTCCTGATGATTTGCGTATGCTTTGTGTCGGGATTCTTCCGCATGTGGGGTACGTTCGAATGTTTCTCAAACACCCGTCTGAGCATCACGCCTTCGGGCAACTTTTCCGTGTTCTACCCTGTGATTTACATCATTGTACTCGAAAGCATCCAGCTTTCCGGGCTGGTCACGATGCACATCAACGACTGGGCCAACTGGCAATACATGCATTGGTTCGTCATCGGCATGCTGATGATTGTATGGGTCTGTGTCATGTGTCTTACCCGTTCTGTCCGCCTGATGAAGAAAATGCCGCTGTACGGCATCGACTGGAAAGGACTTGCCTTGTGGACCACCATGTTGTTTGCCATTGTTTTCATCTGCATTTACGGGGACTATTATGACTGGCTGGACAGCGCACAGATACGTGCCTGCATCGTAATTGCCGTGGTGTCCTTGCTGCTCAACATCAACCGGATGACTTCTATCCGCCATCCGTACATCGACCCGCAGGTATTCAAATACAAGAAGTTCCCTGTCATTCTGTTCTTGTTCCTGATGCTCTGCCTGTTCCTAGCCACTTCTTCCGTGCTTCAGAATGCTTTTATGATGTCTATTCTGCGATACGATACTCTCAACGCCATTTCGCTGAACTGGTGTGTATTTGTAGGTATCCTTGCCGGAGCGGGAGTCGTCTTCTTCCGGCAGGCCGTACTGAAAAAAGGATATAAACTGTTGATTTCGGTGGGATTCACTCTGATTGTCGTCTACCAGTACTACATGTATTTCTTGATTTATCCAGACTTGAATATTGAAAGCCTGTACTTGCCGAACTTTCTGAAAGGAATCGGGCACGGGATTCTTTACATCGCACTGACCATCTACGTGGCCAAGCACATCCCGTTCAAACATTTCTTCCAGTCACTGTGCGTGCTCAGTTTCATCCGCACCAGTATTGCCACCCCGCTGGGAACCGCCATACTGAACCGCTGGATGAAACATCTCCAACTGGACAACTGGGCATTGCTGAGCCGTGATTTGGACGACCTCACAGAGTCGATTCCCAATGCCTCTCTCATGCAACTCTACAACGAAGTCAATACCCAAACCATGCTGACCAGTCTAAAAGAGCTGTTTGGATGGGTCTGTATTATCGGTACCGTTTTCCTGGTGATTGTCGTCAGCTACCGTATATGGCGCGACCGTCATTTGGCAGCCCTGAAAATGCTGCACAGCCTGCCCGTCAAGAAACGATACAGACTGTCCAGCATCCATCGTCCCTCTAAGCATTAAAACTTATAAGCGGCTGTAAAGAAGAAAGCAAGGTTACGCGTCTTTGACGCACTGGTCAGCTTGCAGAGACCAAATTCTCCGTCAAGTCCTACCGTCCAGCGTGCAAAATCCAATGCTACCCCTGCCATCAATCCGGCATCAAAACGGCGCAAACCCGGAATCACTTCATCTTCAACTTTCGAATCACCAAATGTATTATAAGAAACTGTCAGGTCATCTATATCCATATCCTGTTTACCGTTCACTCCGTAAGCCAAATACGGACCTGCGGTGAATACCATATCAAAATTGGATGCAGTTCCCACATGAAAGGCTGCCAGCAAAGGCATTTCAAAGTAATTCTGGTTTACATGCATGCTCACCTTATTCTGGGTATTGGTTCCGACAAAGTCCACATCCATACTGGCCCCTTTCGAGACCCAGTTCAATCCCGTCTGAAAAGAGAGCAGTCCACTCAACGGCACATCAATGCCCACTCCCACTTTCTGATTAAACAGCGGAGAAGAATCTCCCGCATCTTTCCCCATCCAGGTACTCATACCCAGTCCTAATTTCATACTCCAAGTTACCTTCGTCTGTGCGGCCATTGTCAACACGGTGAACAAACATGCCACTATACATGCAATTCTTTTCATAAACTTAAAAATAGATGAATTACACAAATTTAAGAAGATAAAGCGGAGATGCAAATAAAAAAGGAGCAAAAAAGAAGTTTTTACCTCTTTTTGCTCCCTTCTCACAAGGTTTTAAATGTTATTTCTTAGAATTCGTAATCGATGCCAATGGAAATGTTTTCCATATCCAGGCCGACACCAAATCCATTACCCTCCAAATCACGATAATAATCATCACGGTAACCGGCAAAACCGACTTTCGTAATGAAGCTGAAATGATCGTTCAACTTCAAGGCCAGACCCGGCTTTACGCCAATCTCAAAACCGTTGACAGAATCGGCATGTTTTGCCTTGTAAGTAGAGAAACCGAATCCCATATCCAAGAACAGGCGCACGATTTTGTTTTCATAAAATGAATAACGTGCATACGGAGCCAATGCAAACGCATTGGAACTAACCTCAAGCTCTCCGTCATACCCTTTATGCGCATAGGCCAGTTCTACACCTACAGCCCATTGCTTACTCAGGTTATAACCTACATCCGGCGTGATGGAGAATGATGTTTTATCCACGTCATTGTTTCTCCACAAGCTGATACCACCTCCCAGATACACACCTTCCTGTGCACTGGCCGAAATAGCAGCCATGACAATCACTACGAGCAAAAATAACTTTCTCATAATCTTCTCTCTTTTTAATTCTACAATTTATTTGATACACTCATCTCTCTTCTTTCCAAGATTCAGAACACTCATCCTTGTTTGTGCCGGTTGGCTCTCCGACGACGGTATTCTGCCTTCATTTTAGCAGAACCCGAACCATGAAGTCCCGTAATGTAGGTCTTCTTTTTGGCCTTTGTCTTCACTTTCTCTTCTTTTTTCTTTCCATCCGACGACTTGCTTCCTTTGAAGACAATCCCTTCGGTCAATATTTTCTCGATATCCATAAACTGCTTATTTTTTAGGTTGTAATTTTACATGTCTACCCGACTTCGTACAAATCAAGGTACGCTTCAACGGCTGACGCGTCTGCATATTAAACAAGAGTCCGGGGCTGAAATGCTGTCCGTTCACCCGCAGCTCAAAATGCAGATGTTCGGTAGTGGCACGTCCCGACCTCCCGGTCAATGCAATGACCTGCCCTGCCTTTACGGTATCTCCCGGCGCCACCAAGTTCTTGGAATTATGGCTGTACACAGTCTCCAGTCCGTTGGCATGACGCACCACAATGACTTTTCCATATCCCCCGTAATGCTTCGCCATCCGTACCACCCCGTCGAATACGCACACGATGGAATCATTGGCTTTCGTCTTGATGTCTGCTCCCGAATGTCCGCCCCGGCTACCGTAACCCGAAATAACTTTCCCATTGCGGAGCGGAAAGCAGAACTGCGAATCGGCCAGACATTCCAGATGGATTTCAAAACGGTTTCCTTTGGCAAACAGTCCCGGAGTCTGTACTCGGACATGATTGCGCTCCATGGATGTAAACCCGGCAGATACCGGTTCACTGGCCCGAATACTTCCCGTCCAGAAGCACCAAGCAATCATCAACCATATCAACCGCTTCATCTTACTTGAAATAACAAAGTTCCACATCCTGTGCCTCCGCAAATTCTTTCAGCAGGTTCACCATGTAGTTCACCGCTTCCTCCAGCCCCTCACTGCCACTGTACGCATTCATGATTGCCAACAGATGCGTGGTATGCTCCGAAATCTTCGTCCGCTCATTGTCACTGGTCGGCGTACCTACACCTCCCACGGCATCCCGATACACCGGCATGCCCTCAATGTTCAGTTCTCCACGTCCGATGCCCTCGTAAGGCTCACCCGCCTTTCCGATGCCCAGTACCAGTTTGTCACCCTGAATCTTGTCACGGTCAAAACCGCCGATGGAGTGCCCGCTGTAAATGGAAGCCAGATTAATCAAATCTACCAGTGTATCAATCTGATACAGCGAAAGGCCTCTCAGCAGCCTGCGGCACAAGGCTTCCGAAGAAGGACGGTAACGGCTGGGATCCTTTCCGCATTTCTTGTATGCCTGGCGAGTAGCCTGAATGGCCGGCATCTCTTTGATGGAATCAATGGTATATTTCTGACGATAGAGCTCGGTAAACTCCCCGATTCTTTTCCATAACGCTTCACTGTAAGGTGAATTTTTCACGGTAGCAAACACGGCAGCCCCGCGAAACTGCGGCCAAGCCTGCCGTAATTCTTCTGATACTTCAATTTTCAAATCCATTCTGCAAACTCTCCTTTCTATTTTTCCATTCGCATAATTCCCGACAAGATACGTCCGGAATGAATGCCCAGACGACGTGCCGAAAAGAAATCCGTATAATGCTGATAGGTACAAATACCCGCCATTTCAATATGAGACGCTTTTACACCTTTCGACAACAATTGCAGGCGGTTGGCCTCCCACAAATCGATGTGCCACTTTGCATACCGTCGGGCTATCCTCGCCATATCAAATCCTGCGGTTTCAAAAGCTTCATACACCTCCTCGCCTACCTCAAACGCCTCAAGAGAAATTCCCGGTCCGATACAGGCCCACACATCTTCTCCTTCCGTGCCGTACAGCCCGCGCATCCGGTCGAGGGTCTTTTCCACAATCCGGGCTACCGTACCCCGCCATCCGGCATGAACAGCCGCCATTGCCTTGTGCTTCGTATCGTAACAAAGCACCGGAATACAATCGGCAGTAGAGATACAAAGGCACACTCCCGCCTTGTCACTGACCAAGGCATCCACTCCTTCCAGCAATTCCATTCGCTTCTCCGAAGGAAGTTTCACAAACCCGTCATCAATCACCCTCACCGTCGTGCCGTGTGTCTGATGAGGCACCACCAGCATCTCCGGACGGACAGGCATCAATGAGCACAATAACTCCCGGTTCAGTTCCACCTTTTCGAAATCATCCCCACAATAATGGTTACAGTTGAACGAGGCATAGTTTCCCTCGCTATAGCCTCCATGACGGGTGGTAGAAAAACAAAAGATGTCGGTGCGCGAACTCATCCGGTCGTACACCCACATCCTTTTATCCTCAGTCAGATGATCCATTACTTCTGTGTTTCGTCGTCCCAGTCTTCCTCCTCGTACTCGTAGTCGAAGTCATCCTCGTCCGTATCCTCCTCGTATTCATACTCGAAGTCCTCGTCCTCACCCATATCTTCCAGCTCTTTCTGGAGTTTCTTCAGGTCCTTCGGACGATGTACGATGGCTTCCCGACGTACGGCCTCCAACTGGTTGCTGTCTTTATTCAATTCCGTCCACAACAGGTCCTTCAGCTGCTGGATACCCATTCCGGACACCGAAGAGATAAAGACATGCGGTATATCTTCAGGCAATGTAGGCTCCAGCATCTGCATAAGTTCCTCGTCCAGCATGTCACATTTCGTGATGGCCAGCACCCGCTGCTTGTCCAGCATCTCCGGATTGAACGTAGCCAGTTCATGGAGCAGAATCTCATATTCCTTCCGGATGTCATCCGTATCGCCCGGCACCATGAACAACAGCAGGGAGTTACGCTCGATATGACGCAAGAAGCGCAGTCCCAGTCCTTTACCTTCACTCGCACCTTCAATGATACCCGGAATATCCGCCATCACGAACGATTTGCCTTCGCGATAGGACACGATACCCAGATTCGGTTCCAGCGTAGTAAAAGGATAGTTGGCAATCTTCGGACGTGCCGCAGACACAGCCGCCAGCAAGGTTGATTTTCCCGCATTCGGGAAACCCACCAGACCCACATCAGCCAATAATTTCAATTCCAAAATCACTGTCATCTCCTGCATGGGTTCCCCCGGTTGGGCAAAACGAGGTGCCTGACGGGTAGCTGTACGAAAATGCCAGTTTCCCAATCCGCCACGTCCGCCTTTCAGCAAGATGACTTCTTGTCCGTGCTCCGTTACGTCGCACACATATTCGCCGGTTTCGGCGTTATATACTACGGTTCCGCATGGAACCTCGATGACCTTGTCTGCCCCATCTTTTCCGAAGCTCTTGTTCTTTGAACCGTTTCCGCCGTGTTCCGCAAACACATGACGGTCGTATTTCAGGTGCAGCAACGTCCAATAGTTGCGGTTTCCCCGCAAAATCACATGACCTCCTCTACCACCGTCGCCACCGTCTGGACCTCCGTTGGGCATATACTTCTCACGGCGCATGTGCACCGAACCGCGGCCTCCTTTTCCGGAGCGGCAATAGATTTTTACGTAATCAACAAAATTCGATTCAGCCATAATTTAAAGTTTAAGAACTGGCAGACTGTCCCCAGCCCGCCAGTTTTTCCATTATTTAAAGTTTATCGATAGCTGCGCAGATGTCAGCGAAGATGCCTTCCATGGTACCCAGACCCTGGATGTGGCAATATTTACCGTCGTTCTTGTACCAGTCAATCAACGGAGCAGTCTGAGAATGATATACCACCAGACGTTTCTTGATGGTTTCTTCGTTGTCGTCGGCACGGCCTGATTCCTGTCCACGTTTGATCAGACGAGTCATCAGTTCTTCTTCCGGCACTTCCAGGTCGAGCATGACAGACACTTCCTGTCCACGTTCCTGCAACATCTTCTTCAAAGCTTCTGCCTGAGCGATGGTACGAGGAAATCCGTCAAAGATTACACCTTTGCTATCTTTGAAGCTGTCGAACACGCTCGCCAGGATATCAATCATCAATGCGTCAGGAATCAGCTGACCATTGTCGATATAACCTTTGGCTGTCTTACCCAGTTCTGTACCGTTCTTGATTTCCGCACGCAATACATCTCCTGTAGAAATATGGTTCAAACCATACTTTTCCACAATACGAGCACTCTGAGTTCCCTTACCTGAACCCGGAGCACCAAAAATTACAATATTCAACATGTTGTTTTAGATATGATTTATAAAAAATTATTCTATTACTGTATAAATGTCGCGATAGTTCCGGCCCAGACCGTCATAGTCCAGTCCGTATCCCACAATAAAATCATTCGGAATGCGCATGGCCACATAATGAATGTCCAAGTCCACCTTCAGTTTGTCCGGCTTTACCAGCAGGGTGGCAATACGGATTTCTTTCGGATGACGCGCCTTCAGGGTTTCCAGCAGACGCTGCATGGTCAGTCCCGTATCCACAATATCTTCCACAATAACCACCGTACGTCCGGTTATGTCTTCGTTCAGTCCTACCAGTTCCTTCACCTTGCCCGTGGAAGCTGTCCCCTCATACGAAGCCAGTTTCACAAAAGAAACCTCACACGGAATCGTCAGATGCTTCATCAAGTCGGCCGTAAACATGAACGAGCCGTTCAACACACTCAGGAACAGTGGCTTCTCATCCTCCAAATCACGATTGATTTCATCGGCTACACGTGCCACTTCCTTCAAAATTTCCGCCTCCGGGATAAACGTCTTGAAACGTTTGTCTTTTATCTGAATCGTCTCCATGTTATGATGTAGTTTTTTAGAAATTGCGCAAATTTACGGATTTTCCCTAAAACCGCCACACATCCTCCTGAGTATTTAAAGATATTTTCAATAGAACCTATTCACCATTCGGGGCTTTTTTCGTACTTTTACCGACAAAATAGCTATTTTATATATACAATGAAAATTTTAAGTTGTACACAACAAAAAGAGGCCGATGCATATACCATCGCCCATGAATCTATATTGTCAATCAACCTCATGGAAAAGGCGGCTGGCCTGCTGGCACAAGCCATCAGTGACCGCTGGGACAAATCGCACCGCATCATTGTCTTTGCCGGTCCGGGCAACAACGGAGGCGATGCCCTGGCTGTAGCCCGCATCCTCTTTCTGAAACACTATCCGATAGAAGTCTACCTGTTCAACGTGAAAGGGACCCTTTCCGAAGAATGTCTCACCAACGTACAACGCCTGAAAGAAAGCGGGTTTGCCAATTATACGGAAGTCAGCAGCCAGTTCGACCCTCCCCAGCTGGGCAGCCACGACGTCATCGTGGACGGACTGTTCGGCTCCGGCCTCAACAAGCCGCTGAGTGGTGGATTTGCAGCCGTCGTGCAATACATCAACGCCTCCCCTTCCCAAGTAGTATCCATTGATATCCCTTCTGGTCTGATGGGAGAAGACAACACCCACAACATCCGCCAGAACATCATCAAGGCCGACCTGACCCTGAGCATCCAACTGCCGAAACTCTCCTTCCTTTTTGCGGAGAATGCCGACGTGGTAGGCGAATGGCAATTGCTCGACATCGGCATCAGCCGGGAATTCATCGAAAAAGCCAAAACCCCTTACCTCATCACCGAAGCAAGCGAGATGCGTGCACTCATCAAGCCACGGAAGAAATTTGCCCATAAAGGCATGTTCGGCCACGGCCTGCTGATAGCCGGTTCCTACGGCATGGGAGGGGCTGCCCTGCTGGCCTCGCGGGCCTGCCTGCGTTCCGGCATCGGACTACTCACCGTACACACCCCCGTCTGCAATCACCTCCTGCTCCAGAGCAATGTGCCCGAAGCCATGGTACAGGACGACGTACACGAACGCTGCTTTGCCGAAGCGGCCGACCTCGACAATTTCCAGGCCGTAGCCATCGGTCCGGGACTGGGACAGGAAGAAGTGACCGTACAAGCACTCTTCGACCAAATCAGCAACTGCTACATTCCGCTGGTGCTCGATGCCGATGCGTTGAATATCTTCAGCAACTACCGCAACTACCTGACCCGCATTCCCCGCCACAGCATTCTCACGCCGCACGTCAAGGAACTGGAGCGTATCATCGGCCGTTGCAGCAACAGCTTCGAACGGTTGTCCAAGGCCAAGGAGCTGGCCGCCTATCTGCAATGCTACATCGTGCTGAAAGGCGCATGGACAGCTGTCATCACTCCCGACGGAGAAACGTATTTCAACCCGACAGGCAACCCGGGCATGGCTACCGCTGGCAGCGGAGACGTACTGACGGGTATCCTTCTTTCCCTCCTCTCACAGGGATATACACAGGAAGAAGCCTGCCGTCTGGGAGTCTACGTACACGGCCTGGCCGGTGACATCGCCTGCCAGCGGAAAGGTGTCATCGGCATGACCTCCGGCGACATCGTGGAAGCTCTGCCCGAAGCATGGAAACAATTAATGGAAATCAAATGACAGACAATAATATGAAAAGAGGAATCATCGCGTTGGGACTGCTGGCCTCTCTGAGCGCCTACTCCCAAGAAAGCTATGTGCCACAGGAGGGCGAAGGCATCGTCTATTTCCTGCCCAAGACCAAAGTAGCCATCGACATCATCGCCACCAAGGTAGATTACCAGCCGGGCGACTTCTGCCTCTATGCCAGCCGATACCTGCGGCTGAACAACATCGGTACAAAACCCGAGACTCACTGGGAAATCAAAGATATCCGTGTACGGTTGGAAGGTGTTCCCGATTCTACCAAAGCCTACATCATGAAGCTGAAAGATAAAAATGTGGCTTCCAACGTAGAGCTGACGGATAAAGGCATCGTAAAGGCTATCAACACCACCTCCACCGAAAAAGAACAGCTTCCCGATTACAAGCTGGATACTCCACAACCCCACGAAAATGCCAGCAAATACATGACGGAAGACATTCTCATGGCCGGTTCAACACCTAAGATGGCCGAGCTGACTGCCCGTGAAATCTACAACATCCGCGACAGCAAGAACCTCATCCTGCGCGGACAGGCCGACACCATGCCTAAAGACGGAGCTTCCCTGCAACTGATTATCCAACAGCTCGACAAGCAGGAAAAAGCCCTGACGCAAGCTTTTACGGGAGTTACCGACCGCACGGACAAAGTATTTACCATCCTGGTAGAACCGGGTGAGGACGTACGGGACCAGATTGCCGCACGCTTCTCTGCCCAATTGGGAGTTCTCCCTGTCAGCAATCTTGCAGGCGACCCAGTGTACGTTTCCATCCGCAACACGTCAAACCTGCCTGTACCAGAAGATGGCAAAAGGAAGAAAAAAGATGGCATCATCTACAACATACCGGGCAAAGGAAAAGTCACTGTGACTTACCAGGGTAAGAAGCTCTTTGACGACGAAATGTCGTTTACTCAGTTCGGTTATACCGAAGTGCTGGTAGACGGTCTGTTCGACAAGAAAATCAACACCCGTGTGATTTTCAACCCTACTACCGGCGGAATCGTAAAAATAGACAAAGACTGACCTTACATTTGACTGAAAGAAAATGCAGACCGTCTTCCGGTATCAGACCCGGAAGACGGTCTTTTCTTATCCTGAAAAGAAAGTTCATTCCATTGACGGCAAAACGCCTTGAAGCTAAGGATATTCTGCCAAAAAGCCATGTAAGTTTCCCTTTTCGGAACCGTATGTTTCCCGACAGAGAGCCATACGTTTCCCTCCCCGAAAACATACGTTTCCCGATTGGGAAACATAAAAAGGACCTTGGAGCCTCGCCAAAAATGTCATCTTCTTTCGGGGGCTTTCTCTCCACATCGCAGAAAAAGTAGCAAAAAGCTACAAAAATCACCTTTTTTCCTCTTTATAAAGAGGAAATATTCGTCCTAAACCGTTTTTCTGTTTCTATAATTTGCAGAGTTCTTAAAATAGCCCTATCTTCGCACGATAAAACGTGCAACTTTGTTATGACCCGAATGAACAAAATAAAGAAACTCAAAAAAATCCGACTCCACCACGAAGGGACTCACATTCTGATTACCGGTGCAATCTTGTTACTCCTCATAAATGCCGCTTTGTATTGGGGAATCGAGTGCAAGATACCATTTTATTTAGTAGCTGTCGCAAGTCTCATCGTCTACGGACTGATGGTTAATTTCTTCCGCTGCCCGATACGCTTATTTAAGGGGGACACGGAAAAAATGGTAGTGGCACCGGCCGACGGACGTGTAGTAGTCATCGAAGAAGTGGATGAACATGAATACTTCCATGACCGCCGCCTGATGATTTCCATCTTTATGGATATCACCAACGTACACGCCAACTGGTATCCGGTAGATGGAGTGGTGAAGCATGTAGACCATCATAACGGACGCTTCATGAAAGCCTGGCTGCCGAAAGCCAGCACGGAAAACGAACGTTCGATGGTCGTCATCGATACCCCGGAAGGTCATACCGTCATGGCCCGTCAGATTGCGGGCGCCGTGGCCCGACGCATTGTAACATACGCCGTGCCGGGAGAGGATTGCTACATTGACGAGCACATGGGATTCATCAAGTTCGGGTCGCGGGTGGACGTGTATCTGCCTCTGGGTACAGAAGTCTGTGTGACCATGGGACAGAAAACGACCGGCAATGAAACGGTGATTGCCCGCCTGCCCTAATCCAGAAGAAAACGATATATACCTTATTTATATATAACATCATGGCTCACGCGATTATCCGGAATATACCCAACACGATTACCAGCTGTAATCTGTTTTGTGGATGCATAGCCTGTTACATGGCTTTTCATAGCAAATACGAATGGGCACTGCTTTTCATCGTACTGGGAGCGGTGTTCGACTTCTTCGACGGGATGACAGCCCGCCTGTTGCATGTGTCCTCTCCCATCGGGAAAGAGCTGGACTCGCTGGCCGATGACATTACCTTCGGACTGGCTCCGGCCGCCATTGCTTTCTCCCTGTTCAAGGAGGTGCATTATCCGGATTTTCTCCTTCCGCTGTCGGGACTCATGCCCTACACAGCTTTCCTGATTGCCGTATTTTCTGCCCTCCGACTGGCCAAGTTCAATCTGGACGAACGTCAGACCAGCTCGTTCATCGGCATGCCAACCCCTGCCAACGCCTTGTTCTGGGGCTCACTGACCGTAGGGGCACACGATTTTCTGATTTCCGACAGCTTCAATGCCCTGTACCTCTTCATTCTGGTAATTGTCATGTCATTGTTGCTGGTAGCCGAACTGCCCATGTTCTCCCTGAAGTTTAAAGATTTGTCATGGGGACACAACAAGATAAGTTATATCTTCCTGATTGTCAGCGTTCCACTGCTGATTATCTTCCAGTTGAGCGGCTTCGCGGCCGTCATCGTATGGTACATCCTTTTATCCTTGCTGACACGTAAAAAATAAACGGGAAAAATTGTGGCACGTTTTTTGTTCCTTCTAAATTAAAAACGAAAGAAAATGTTCCATATTCTAGGCTTTATATTTTTCATCATATTGGTCGTCCTGCTCATCGGACTGTTCATCCTGTACAGAGTCATCGGCATGATATTCGGATTCAAACGACGCATGCAACGCAACAGTTCTTCCCAACGGACCACCTATTCCTCCGGTTCAAGTCAGCCACAGGAAGAGTCCTTCGAATCTGATTCCAGCGAAGGAAATCCCTCCGCACGCCGACGGAAAAAGATTTTCGACAAAGAAGAAGGGGAATACGTGGATTTTGAAGAAATCAAATAAAACATTTCATCTTCTCTTCCGGAAGAAGTCTTTCATCAATCCGGCGCACTCGTCGGACAACACCCCTTTTACAACCACCGTCTTAGGGTGCAAGGCTTGCGGCGCATACCGCTGGAAACCTCTTTTCTCGTCTTCCGCCCCGAAGACGAGACGACCAACTTGTGCCCAGGCAATCGCTCCCGCACACATCACACAGGGCTCCACCGTGACATACAACGTACAATCATTCAGGTATTTCGCCCCCAATGCATTAGCCGCCGCCGTCACCGCCTGCATTTCCGCATGGGCCGTCACATCGTGCAAGGTCTCGGTCAGGTTATGCGCACGCGCAATGATGCGGTCCCGGCAGACCACCACGGCCCCTACGGGTACCTCTCCTCTGTCTGCGGCCCGTGCAGCCTCAGCCAGTGCTTGTTTCATGTAAAAAGAATCGTCTGCCATCGGTTTATCTGCGCATGTCATGTTCCTTGAAAAGCGTGGGATAATCATCTTCCATATTCTGATGGATAAAAGACAAGACCGTCTCGCGAAGCCAGCGTGCCTTGTTGGTTATCTGGTATTTTTCCAGATAACGGTCCACAATCCGCACCTCTTCTTCGCTCATCAGGCAAACCATCCGCTGGCGACGGGGAGGATTGCTGACTGGTACTTTCTTTCTTTTTTTCCCGCTATTTACCATTTGTCCTGCAAAATTAGCGTATTCCGTTAAAATTGAAGCATAAAAATGCGTATTTTTGCAAAAAAGCGGAAAATGGCACTACATAATGAGCTGGGAAAAGAAGGAGAGGCTGCCGCAGTGGCTTATCTGACTGAAAAAGGATATGAAATCAGGCACCGGGACTGGCATTCCGGACACCGGGATTTGGACATCGTGGCCCAAAAAGACGGCACCTTGGTCATTGTGGAAGTGAAAACCAGAAGGGACAACCGTTTCGGCCATCCGGAAGAAGCGGTGGACAACCGGAAAATACGGAGTATTGTGGCTTCTGCCGATGCGTATGTCCGGAAATTCGCCATCGACCTTCCCGTCCGCTTCGACCTCATTACCGTGGTAGGAATGCAGCCTCCTTTCCAGATTGAACACATCGAAGAGGCTTTCTTCCCTCCTGTGTGGAACTAATTAATGCATAAAGACTCATGAAATATCCTGAACCTATCGTACTGGCAGAAACCACTTCTACCAATTCCTACTTGGCGGACCTTTGCAATGCACAACCATGTCCGGAACTGACCAGCGTATATTCATCTTTCCAGTCGGCCGGACGCGGACAGCGTGGCAACAGCTGGGAATCGGAAGCAGGCAAAAACCTGCTTTTCAGCTTTGTGCTGTATCCGGACTTTCTGGAGGCACACCGCCAGTTCTATCTGTCACAGGTCACTGCCCTGGCCCTGTATGACGTGCTGTCCAGCTATACGGAAGGCATCTCCATCAAATGGCCCAACGATATCTACTGGAAAGACAAAAAGATTTGCGGCACGCTGATTGAGAACGACCTGACCGGCATCCATATCAGCCGTTCCATCTCGGGAACGGGGGTTAATCTGAACCAGGAACGCTTCTACAGCGATGCCCCCAACCCCATCTCCTTGTGCCAGATTACAGGCAACCAGTATGACGTCGGTGAGATACTGGCACAAATCATGGACAAGGTTACCTACTATTACCAGCGGCTGAAGGAAGGACAGACCGACCTGCTCGAAACACGTTACAAGGAAGCCCTCTACCGCAAGGAGGGAATGCATCCGTATCAGGACAAGGACGGACAGTTCCAGGCACGCATCGTGGACATCGAGCCCAGCGGACGCCTGATACTGGAAGATGCGCAAGGACAACAAAGAGGCTATTTATTCAAGGAAGTGGAATACATCTTATGAAGACGACCGACCGACAGATTCTGCACATTGCCCTGCCCTCCATCGTTTCCAACATCACCGTTCCCCTGCTGGGATTGATTGACGTCAGCATTGTAGGCCATCTGGGAGCGGCTTCCTATATCGGAGCCATCGCCGTGGGAGGCATGCTGTTCAATATGATTTACTGGCTCTTCGGCTTCCTCCGCATGGGAACGGGAGGACTCACCGCCCAGGCCTATGGCCGACACGACATGCAAGAGGCTACCCGAATCCTACTCCGCTCGCTGAGCATCAGTCTGCTGCTGGCCCTTGCCCTGCTGATACTTCAAATTCCGATTCACAGTCTGGCTTTCACCTTCATGGACACCAGTGAAGAGGTGCAAAAGCTGGCTACGCTGTATTTCCATATCTGCATCTGGGGAGCTCCGGCCACGCTGGGACTCTACGGCTTTACCGGCTGGTACATCGGCATGCAGAACTCCCGTTTCCCGATGTTCATCGCCCTCACCCAAAACATCGTCAACATTGCCGCCAGCCTGTTTTTCGTCTTCTCCCTCGGCATGAAAGTGGAAGGAGTGGCCCTCGGTACCCTCGTGGCACAATATGCGGGACTGGGAATGGCCTGCCTGCTCTGGCTGGCCTACTATCGCCCGTTGCGGAAATACCTGCACCAGAAAGCTTTGTTCAACCGGACGGAAATGAAACGTTTCTTCCAAGTGAACCGGGACATATTCTTCCGTACGCTCTGCCTGATTGCCGTAACCGTCTTTTTCACCTCCACGGGAGCCGCATACGGCGATGTGGTACTGGCCGTCAATGCCTTGCTCATGCAACTGTTCACCCTCTTTTCGTATTTCATGGATGGATTTGCCTACGCAGGAGAAGCGCTGACCGGGAAATACATCGGAGCCCGGAACCACAAGGCACTGACACTAACCGTAAAACATCTTTTCAAATGGGGCATCTCACTCTCCCTGCTGTTTACCTTGCTCTACGGACTGGGAGGAAAAGGTTTTCTCAGCCTGTTGACCGACGACGCGACTGTCATTGCCGCGTCCGGAGAATACATTTACTGGGTACTAGCCATTCCACTGGCTGGATTCTCGGCTTTTCTGCTCGACGGTATCTGCATCGGGGCCACAGCCACCCGCCTCATGCTGCGTGCCATGTGGATTGCCTCGGCCAGTTTCTTCCTCCTTTACTACGGTCTGCACGACACATTGGGAAACCATGCCCTCTGGATGGCTTTCATTGTCTACCTGAGTCTGCGGGGTATCGTACAAGGAATCATCCTTTACCGGAAGAGAATCACAGATTTACATACCCTGTCATAGTTTTCCCCACAAAGCGGAAGATATCCGAAATTATTACTAACTTTGCTACAAACTAATAAAACAACTACGATTATGGCAAAATTCAAACGCATTCTGTTAAAGCTCAGCGGCGAAAGCCTGATGGGAGAAAAAAAATACGGTATTGACGAAAAACGGCTGGGCGAATATGCACAGCAAATCAAGGAAATCCATGACATGGGCGTACAGATTGGCATCGTCATCGGTGGCGGTAACATTTTCCGCGGATTGTCGGGAGCCGGAAAAGGCTTTGACCGCGTGAAAGGTGACCAGATGGGTATGCTGGCTACGGTTATCAACAGCTTGGGACTAAGCTCAGCTTTGGTGGCTGCCGGCGTAAAGGCACGCGTACTGACGGCTATCCGCATGGAACCGATTGGTGAATTCTATACCAAATGGAAAGCCATTGAGGCCATGGAAAACGGGGAAGTAGTCATTATGTCGGCCGGTACCGGAAATCCGTTCTTTACCACCGACACCGGTTCGTCACTGAGAGGCATTGAAATCGAAGCCGACGTCATGCTGAAAGGTACCCGCGTAGACGGTATCTATACAGCCGACCCGGAAAAAGACCCGACAGCCACGAAGTTCGACGACATTACGTACGATGAAGTACTGGCACGCGGCCTGAAAGTAATGGACCTGACCGCTACCTGCATGTGCAAGGAAAACAACCTGCCGATTATTGTATTCGACATGGATACCGTAGGTAACCTGAAGAAGGTGATGTCGGGCGAAAACATCGGTACGCTGGTACACAACTGATATCCCAACCCTTCTCTATAAAATAACGGCAAGCTGCGGTCTACGACTGCTCCTTGCCGTTTTTATTTACTCATCCGACAGTTCATAACGGTGGAATTCCGCATTTTTCATCAAGGGAATCGTGCGAAGGTCATCCAATGCCACCCCTTTCATCCGGGCCTCCAGACAGCGGTTGATTTGCCCATGCGCCACGACCAGCACCCGCAGGCCGTCATAATGATGCCACAGATACTCCAGAAAAGCTCCTGCACGGTCGTACAGCATCTGAGGGGTCTCTACCCCGGCAGGCGGATGACTCAAGTCCACACTGCCCACCGTCAGTCCGGTCCATGGTCCCCAGTCGATTTCCCGCAACAAAGCCGTCTGCTGCCACGGCAGATGCCGGTCGCCCACGGCCAGCCGTACCGTATCCACCACCCGCTGCAAATCACTGCTCACCACGGCATCCAACGGAATCTCACGCAAGGCCTGCCCCAGTTCTACAGCCTGCTGCTTGCCCTCTTCCGTCAAGGTACCGGGCAAATGCCCCTGAAAAATCCGACTCAAGTTTTCCACCGTCTGTCCGTGACGGGCCAAATAAAGTGTAATCATAAACCGTGCTGCTTTTAAGTTGACAAACAAAGATAAGAAGTTTCCGGCAAGTTTCGGGCCAGACAGACACAAACTTATGTTCCGAAGTATTGCAAGAGAATAAAAAATAGCTTATTTTTGTTCACATAAATACTTATCAGAGAATATAAAACCTATAAATGTAAGAAATATATGGCAGATTCTAAAACAATTATCAGCGAAGCTGAAGAGAAAATGGATATGGCAATCATGTATCTGGACGAAGCGCTGGCTCACATCCGGGCCGGAAAAGCCGACGTACGTCTGCTGGACGGTATCCGCGTAGACTCTTACGGAAGCATGGTGCCCATCAACAACGTAGCCGCAGTGACTACTCCCGACGCACGCAGCATTGCCATCAAGCCGTGGGACAAGAGCATGTTCCGCATCATTGAAAAGGCGATTATCGACTCTGAATTGGGTATCATGCCGGAGAACAACGGTGAAATCATCCGCCTGGGCATTCCACCATTGACAGAGGAACGCCGTAAACAGCTGAGCAAACAGTGCAAAGGTGAAGGAGAAACTGCCAAAGTAAGCATCCGTAACGCACGCCGCGATGCCATCGACGCCCTGAAAAAGGCCGTAAAAGACGGTATGCCGGAAGACGAGCAGAAAAATTCTGAAGCCAAATTGCAGAAAGTACACGACAAGTACATCAAGCAGATTGACGACATGCTGGCTGCCAAGGACAAAGAAATCATGACAGTATAAATTTTATTCATCCCCATACGAGGAGAGAGGGAACCGTCAGGATTTCTTCCCTCCTCTTTTTTTAAATTTACATCTATTGGAAAAAGGTCTGGTCATAAAAAATACAGGCAGCTGGTATCTGGTCAAAACCGACGAGGGAAAGCTGATTGAATGTAAGATAAAAGGAAATTTCCGCCTGAAAGGAATACGCAGCACAAACCCCATTGCCGTAGGCGACCGGGTACAAATCAATGTCAATGCGGAAGGAACCGCATTCATTACCGAAATTGAAGACCGGAAAAACTACATCATCCGCCGTTCTTCCAACCTGTCCAAACAATCACACATCATCGCAGCCAATCTGGACCAGTGCATGCTGGTGGTCACGGTGAACTATCCGGAAACTTCCACCATATTCATCGACCGTTTCCTGGCCTCGGCAGAAGCCTATCGCGTGCCGGTCTGTCTGGTATTCAACAAAGTGGACCGCTATACAGAAGAAGAATTGCATTATCTGGAGAGACTGATTCACCTGTACACCCACATCGGATACCCTTGCTACCGGATTTCCGCATTGGAAGGCACCGGAGTAGAGGAAATCAAACAGGCCCTGCAAGGAAAAGTAACCTTGTTCTCCGGCCATTCCGGCGTGGGGAAATCGACCTTAATCAATGCCATCCTGCCGGAACAGAATGTCAAGACCGGCGAAATATCCACAGCCCACAACAAAGGCATGCACACTACCACTTTCTCTGAAATGTTCTCTGTAGCGGGCAACGGCTACATCATTGACACCCCGGGCATCAAGGGCTTCGGTACCTTCGACATGAAGGACGAGGAAGTGGGACACTACTTCAAGGAAATATTCGAGTTTTCCGCGCACTGCAAATACGGGAACTGTACCCACCGGCATGAACCGGGTTGCGCCGTACGTGAAGCCGTGGAAAACCACTACATCAGCGAATCGCGGTATGCCTCCTACTTGAATATACTGGAAGACAAGGAAGAAGGGAAATACCGCTCGGCATTTTAAACAGACAAGAATATACAGCCACCGATTTTCTTCCCATCAAGGAAAACGGTGGCTGCTTTTCAAAAAGAGAGGTTGACAAGATGTGCTCCTCAATTCATTAATAGAGTTGATAGGGCTTGATGACTTCATCGCCTTTTACTGATATGTCATAAAAGCCGTCACGACCCTTTTTCAGATGCAAAGGAATGATACGTGTAGCACGGGGAGAAACTTCTGAGTCCGATTTATGTACATGATATACATAATAATAGCCCCCATCTTTACCTAAAAAGACATCTCCGTGTCCGGAACCGTTCTCCCCTATAATGCTACGATGTATAATGGGGTTTCCTCCGTACTTTTTCCAAGGTCCCAATGGAGAATCGGCAGTGGCATAGCCCACTGCATAATCGATGTTCATATAATGATTGGCCGAATAAAACAGATAATATTTCCCATCCAGTTTAATCACAGTGGGTCCTTCCATGATGGGATCAGAAACATAATTATCGGTATGTTCCCAAGGTTCCGTACAATCCAGACATTGCTTTAATGTCTCACTCTTTATCGTACCGGTCAGCATATCAAACTCGGCAACCCAAATATAATTACCATGGTTGAAACGCACATGATACAAATAATACTTCCCATCGTCATCTTTGAACAAAAAAGGATCTATGTTTTTCTTTGATCCGTCAATAGGCTTCATCTCTTCTTGCATGAAAGGCCCGGTTACAGAAGTGCCACAAGCCAATGCAGTCTGTTCGTTAGCCGTATAGGCAAAATAATACGTATCACCCTCCTTCAGCCATTGTGGTGCCCAAAAACCGGTTTCACCATACGACTCACCTTTGCGTAGAATAAAGCGATAATAATCAGCCGTGCCAGTAGTCCATTCCAGCAGATTATCAGACATCAGGACCGTAAATCCCAAAGGAGTCTGCGACCCGGTTCCAGTCATATAATACTTTCCATTGTCCAAAACAATGGTAGGATCTGCGTAAAATATCTCGTGCTTCTGCTGTTGAACAGGCTTTGATGCCTCACAACTTGCTATGACCAGCATAGAAAGTCCTGCTAAAAAAAATTTGATATACATGCCTTCTAAATTAAGTTATAAAATCAATCCATTTCAAGAACATTTGCCTCCAGTGAAGGATAGCCACCCTCTACATAAAGCCAACCCGCCTAACTGTTTTCACAAAAAGTAAAGGGAGACTTGCCACAAATCATAGATTCAAGTCTCCCCTACTCTACCTATTGCTAATTAACGATTTATTGATATCCTTCATTCTGTACCATGTTAGGATTCATCTCTATCTCACGTGCTGGGATAGGCAATACCCAATAATTGTCACCTCCCCAGGTATATTGATAGGTGGGTGTACCCCATACTTGGCGCATACCATTTGTACGACCTTGGCTATCTTTTGAAAATTTCAAGTCTTTCCAAGTTCTCCAACGTATTTCATCAAAGAAAACCACATCTTCACCTACCAGTTCCCAGTGGCATTCATTCATAATACGCTGGCGCATATCTTCCTGTCCGGTAACGGTAGTAGGCGCATTGCTATTCAGCGGTTGTGCACCGGCACGACGACGTACTTCATTTACTTTCTCCACAGCTCCCGATACGTCACCCAGTTCATTCAAAGCCTCGGCCCAGTTCAGTAAAACCTCAGCATAACGAATAAGAGGCAAATCAATCGGGGAGTAGAATGTCATGATTTCCATACCTTCACCCACAAACTTACGATTAACATAGTAAACCATCGAAGCCACATCGGTTTGTAAATCATAAGTAGGAGCCATCACATCACGGTAAGGAGCACGCATAGTATATTCTGTAGGAACTCCGGCACGTCCTCCCAAATAAGTACTGTAAGGAGTTATGACAGACATAGCCAAACGTGGATCACGATGGTCATAAGCAGCCTTGATACGCGCCTCATTTCCCGGAGTGATATATTTAGACATATCAGCACCCCAATCTGCATAAACAGCCTTTTCTTCTTCAGTGGCATCATCGCGCAGGAAATAAACACTACGTTCTTCGGCCGTCATTTCATTGTATCCAGGAATATAATCATCCCAGTTGAATTTACTACCATCTGCATTTTCATAGGAATCCACAAAATTAGGATTAATGATATAGTTGGTCCAACCAATACCTGTTCCAGTACCATCATCAGGCATGCTACGTGTGCCGTAGTTTCCATTCTTATTGTTAGCGCATGCGCCATTATTGGCTGAAGAACATTGCAAAGAGAATATCATTTCATCGCATCTCTCATTCTCTTCCTTGAACAACTGTTTATATGAGTTTGCCCCATCGGCTGTATAAAGGCTATAGCCACAATTCTTCACAGCCTCAAAGTCATCAGCCGCTTTCTGCCATTCCTTCTTCCACATATACACCTTACCACGCAAAGCGTAAGCCGCTCCTTTAGTTATATGTCCATAATTGGCATCACTTGAACTATATTTATCAGGCAAATTGGAGTCCTCAATACACTTGGTAAGGTCCTGAATAAGATAATCCCAGATTTGATCTTGTGTTGAACGAGCGAGTTTAGCTTCATCCGTATTCTTGATAGCTTCTGTGTAATAAGGAACACCGCCATATAAAATATTCAAACGATAATACCACCAAGAACGTAAGAAACGACATTCAGACACCAGTCTTGAAGCTTTTGCTTCGTCCATACCCGGAACTGAAGGCAGATTAGAAATGACATCATTGGCACGCAAGATGCCGCCATAATAATTTTTCCACCAACGTTCGCTGCCACGGTCACTCGTAGAAGAATTGGTAGCAAACAAAAAGTCCAGTCCACCAATCCAGTTGCGGTCAAGATCCATCATAGACGACCAGACATCAAACCATCCAACCCAGCCGTCCTTGGCACCTTCATACAATACATTATAAACTCCTGTCACGGTCTGTTCCGCCAATGTTTCACTAGACCACACATTGCTTTCACTGGCAGAATTAAGCGGTGCCAAATCCATATTGACACAACCGACACAACACCATCCCAAACCGACGGCCAAAGCAACATGTTTACAGTATTTCTTTGCTATGTTTTTCATTATTCAAATTCTCCTTTTCTTAGAATGTTACATTAATACCAAATGCATATTGTCTCATAGATGCATAACCAGCTCCTGTTGCCATTTCAGGATCCATGCCTTGAAACTTGGTAATGGTCAACAAATTTTCGCCAGAAGCATAAACACGCAGGTTCTGTACATAGAGTTTCTCCATCCACTTCTTAGGGAAGGTATAACCTATGGTCAAGTTCTTCAACTTCATATAATTTCCATTATGCAGATGCCATTCGCTTACCGTACTGACCTGATTGGTACCGCTCATTGTCAAACGAGTATTCTTAGAAGTGATGTTTGTACGAGGATCCTCAGGGTTCTCCGGATCATAGAAATAATGATCGTAACCTACATCCTTACCGATACCATAGCCACGAGTCATCACCGTACTGTTCTGTGTCTGTGTATACCACTGAATCTTGAATCCTGCAGCACCAGCCCAGTTCATAGAAAGATCGAATCCTTTCCACGAAGCACTGGCCTGAAAACCATAGTAGAATTTAGGAGTAGCCGAATAACCAATAAAGTCACGGTCGTTGTCGCTACCATAAATACCATCACCGTTGAGGTCAGCATAAATGATATCACCATACCAGATACGGTCTTTACCAATACCCTGTGAAGGATAAAACTCATAACCGGCATTCACCATGGCCTGCAACCACTTCATATCCTGTTCAGTACGTATCATACCGTCTTTAGGACCTCCATTAGGATTCACAGACCCATCGACATTGAATGCACTGCCATTACCATGATACAGCTTGAGCATGTAATATTCGTTCATCGTATGCCCTTCAACAATACGAGTATCCCCACCGGTTGACACATCTCCCAAATTGGTGGTCCATACCCCGTCAACCCAACCACGTTGCAATTCTCCTTTATATTTAGTCACCTCATTCTTGTTGAACGAGAAATTGCCAGAAATGTTATAAGCAAAGCCATTAACATGATCCTGCCAGCCCAATGTGGGTTCAACACCGCGATTGGTTACCTCTGCTATATTTTCTTTTGGAGAACTAAAATAAGACAACGTAGGCGACAAAGTCGGGTTATACAAAATACCGTTGGTCACTTTGTTATACCATTCTATGGTACCTGTCAAACGATTGTTCAGTATAGCAAAATCAAGACCCAGATTGGTAACAGTGGTAGCCTCCCATTCCAGATTGTAGTTGGAGAAGGATGTCATGCCAAGACCTGAAATAAGCGAATTGCCAAACACATACTGCTTAATGCCATAAAGCGCCTGCCAATCATAGTTACCAATCGAATTATTACCTAACTTACCCCAAGAAGCACGCAATTTCAAATTATCGAACCAGCCAAGGTTTTTCATAAAGTTTTCTTCCGAAATACGCCAACCTGCCGAGAACGACGGGAAAATTCCCCAGCGACTTTCAGGAGCGAAACGTGACGAACCATCATAACGCATATTGACTTCAAACAAATAGCGAGAGTCATAAGCATAGGTAAAACGGCCAAAGAGCGAACGAGACGAATATTCTGTCGTATTACCAGACAAATAATTAGGCTCACTCATAGCATCAAAATCTGTCAGACCAGAATCAACCATACCTTTTTTGCTCACATCTGTCGTACGGCGCCATTTACGGTATTCCTCATAACCAATCATAGCTGCCACATCATGCTTTTTGTTGAACACCTGCCCGTAATTCAACACTGTGCTGCTCTTCCAACTTTGGTCTCCATCGATATAATAATATACAATATCCTCAGCCAATGTCTCAGAGGTAGGAGGAGTACTCGTGACGATTCCTGTACGGAAATTCTTTTGTTCACGGTAATCCGTATCATGCAAAAATTGCTCATTACGGAAGTGGTCATAATAGAAGTTATAACTCAGCGAGAAGTGTTTCAGAAAGTCAATCTTAACATAGGGATTGACATAGAACTTGGTCTGCTTGTAGAAACCACCCTGACGGTTCATAAAATAAACAGGATTTGTTGAAACAGGGTCTTCCTCAGTTGCTGCAGGCGAACCATAAGCGCCATCATAATAGGGATAAGTACCCGGAGTAGCCTTCTGCATCATATTACCGTTCAGGTCATCAATATTGTTACGTTCCTGATCGGTATGATAGCCCCAGGCACGCAAACCTACCTTCAGAAAGTCGGAAATCTTCGATTCGATATTGGAACGCATATAGTATTTCTTCATGCCTGAGTTGTCGGCCAAGCCCGGATTGTCTACATAGGTAGCACTCAAATTATAAGTTGTACGTTTCTCTGCACCCGTTACAGTAACGGTATGCTCTTGCATCCATTTAGGATTGTACACTTCATCATACCAATCAGTATTAGGATAAGCAACATAGTTTGGATAACCAGATTCAGAAATACCGTTAGGGTCCTTTTCAGCAGCACGCCATTGATTAATTGTTGATTGTGTGAATAAGGCAGCCTGACCACTGTTGGTCGCAGCTTCATTCATCAGCTCCATATAATCGGCATAATTGGATACCTGATGGATAAGTCTGGCAGGCGTATTCAGTGAAAATTTGCCCGAATAAGATACATTAATCTTGCCATCAGTGCCTTGTTTCGTAGTCACCAAAATAACACCATTGGCACCACGGTTACCATAAATTGCACAAGAAGCAGCATCCTTCAGAACTGAAATCGAAGCTATATCATTGGGATTGATCTGATTTAAGTCCATCTCCATACCATCAACCAAAATCAACGGACTTGAATCATTCAACGTACCATTACCACGAATCAGTACTGAAGCACTTTCTGAATTTGGTTTACTGCTGGTAGTCATCACATTCAAACCGGCAGCCATACCTGATAAGGCTGCAGACACCGTAGTCACCGGGCGAGAAAGCGTTTCATCAGAAAAATTGACGGTTGCCACCGAACCAGTCAAGTTCACCTTCTTCTGAGAACCGTATCCCACCACCACAACTTCATCCAGCACCTTCGTATCATCTTTCAATACCACTCGCAATGGTGTTCCCTGAAATGGAACTTCCTTCGTTTCCATACCAATATACGTAAACACCATTATGTCTCCTTGCTTTCCATTAACCGAAAAAGTACCATCCAAGTCCGTGATAGCACCTGTCGAAGTGCCCTTTATCACCACATTCACACCTATCAGAGGTTCACCATTTGCATCGGTCACTGTCCCTGTTATAGCCACATTTTGTGCCCCAAGGGAAGATGCAAACAAAATTAGGAATAAAAATAAGATTTTTTTGACCATTTATTTTTGATATTAGATTTAAAATGTACAGAAGTTATACTTTACTCTCTACAGGAAACAATAGACCAACCATTGACTCCTGATAAACATAAAAAATCAGGTTGAGTTATTCCATAGGTATTTATTCATAGTTATAAGTTATAATTTAAACATTTGTCTTTTAATGCAAATGTAGATAACCTACACTGAAACCTATACCACAAAAATGCCAAACTATATAATTATTCAACCAATAATCAGCCTCCAACTATATCTGAGCGTATTCTTTCACTTACAGCAACAATCATTTGATGTCTTATCGAAAGGAAACTGGAATCCATCGGAGTCTTTCCTCTCTAAAAGCAAAAGGGAATAAAAGGCGCACTCTTAAATAACTACCTAAAAGGATTAATTTAGAAACAGAAAAGGCTATGAAATAGCAAGATAAAAGTTATTCTTCTGACAGTGGAATCTAATATAATCAATAAGGTCAGGAACCATAAAGGCTATAGAATAAGAGAATCACCATAGACCACTAATTATCAACATACAGCACAACTCACAAGACCATTCCACTATTTACAGTTAACGTTTCAATCACCATCCCAATAAAAGCCTTTCCTATTTTATAAAAAGTATGAAACACATAGAATTCCTCCCATAAATTCATATATTTGCCAAGTATATCGTTTTAACCTTAATCTAACAAACACATGGACAAACGCATCAAATGGGGAATCATCGTAGTGATAGGGGCAGGAGTCATTGCCTTAGGGATTCACACGTTTACCCCTTGGAAGAATGAAGAACTGGAAGCTGCCGAGAAGCAAGTGCCCACCGGCAAGTCCAAAGCACTCAACGTAAATGCAAAAATACTCAAACCTCATTTGCTCACCGACCAGCTGTTTGTCAGTGGTAAACTGATGCCGGATGAGGAAGTAGACTTATCGTTTGAGACCTCCGGAAAAATCACAAGCATTGATTTCACGGAGGGCTCTTTCGTGTCCAAAGGCCAACTGCTGGCCAAAGTGAACGACAGCCAGTTGCAAGCCCAGCTGAAACGGCTGGAGGCCCAGATGCCACTGGCCGAAGACCGTGTATTCCGTCAGAATGCCTTGCTGCAACGCGATGCGGTGAGCAAAGAAGCCTACGAACAGGTGAAAACGGAACTGGCTACCCTGAATGCAGACATCGAGAACGTGAAAGCAAACATTGCCATGACGGAACTCCGTGCTCCGTTCGACGGTATCATCGGACTGCGGCAGGTCAGCCTGGGAGCTTACGCCTCCCCCACAACCGTCATCGCCAAACTGACGAAAATCACTCCGCTCAAGGTGGAATTTGCCGTACCAGAACGTTATGCCCGTGAAATCAAGAAAGGCACGAACCTGACCTTCAAGATTGAAGGGCGACTGGAAACCTTCAATTCCCAAGTTTATGCCACGGAATCACGCATCAATGAAGAAACCCATACACTAACCGTCCGCGCCCTCTATCCGAACCGGAATGGGGAACTGTTGCCCGGACGCTATGCGGACATCGAACTGAAACAGAAAGAAATTCAAAATGCCATCGCCATTCCGTCGGAAGCCATCGTCCCGGAAATGGGGAAAAACAAGGTCTTCCTATACCGCTCGGGAGTGGCCGAACCGGTGGATGTGGAAATCGGTATCCGTACGGAAGCAGAAGTACAGATTCTGAAAGGATTGTCGGCCGGAGATACCATCCTGACCTCCGGTACCCTTCAACTCCGCACCGGCATGCCGGTAATTCTTGACCAAATCAACTAACTTTCTGCCGTATGAATATCTCCGAACTTAGTATCAGAAGGCCCGTACTAGCCACTGTGCTCACCATTATCATCCTGCTTTTCGGACTGATTGGCTACACCACCCTGGGGGTACGTGAATACCCTTCGGTGGACAACCCCATCATCTCCGTGACCTGCAGCTATCCGGGAGCCAATGCAGAAGTAATTGAGAACCAGATTACAGAACCACTGGAACAGAACATCAACGGGATTCCGGGCATCCGTTCCCTGTCGAGTACCAGCCAGCAGGGACAATGCCGCATCACCGTAGTATTTGAACTGTCGGTCGACCTGGAAACGGCGGCCAATGATGTGCGCGACAAGGTGTCGCGTGCCCAGCGCTACCTGCCCCGCGACTGTGACCCTCCTACCGTATCCAAAGCCGACGCTGATGCCAGCCCCATCCTGATGGTAGCCATACAAAGTAATACGCGTTCCCTGCTGGAGCTGAGTGAGATTGCCGATCTGACTGTCAAGGAACAACTGCAAACCATTCCCGACGTGAGCAGCGTCTCCATTTGGGGAGAGAAACGTTATTCCATGCGTCTGTGGCTCGACCCGGTCAAAATGGCCGGCTACAGCATCACTCCAGTAGACGTGAAGAATGCCATCGACAAACAGAACCTGGAACTTCCGTCTGGAAGCATAGAAGGAAATACTGTGGAACTGACCCTGCGCACCATGGGACAAATGCATACGGCGAAGGAATTCAACAACATCATCCTGAAAGAACAAAACGGACAGGTGGTGCGCTTCAGTGACATCGGTTACGCGGAACTGGGACCGGCCGACCTGAAGAGCTACATGAAGATGAACGGGGTACCCATGGTGGGTGTCGTCGTCATTCCGCAACCGGGTGCCAACCACATCGACATTGCCGACGCCGTGTACGAACGCATGGAGCAGATGAAGAAAGACTTGCCCGACGACGTGGAATACACATACGGTTTCGACAACACCCGCTTTATCCGTGCCTCCATCGCAGAAGTGGAAAGTACCGTGTACGAGGCTTTCGCGCTGGTGATTATCATCATCTTCCTTTTCCTGCGCGACTGGCGTGTCACCTTGATTCCCTGTATCGTAATTCCGGTCTCCCTCATCGGAGCCTTCTTCGTGATGTATATCGCCGGATTCTCCATTAACGTACTTACCATGCTGGCCGTCGTCCTGTCGGTGGGACTGGTGGTCGACGATGCCATCGTGATGACCGAAAACATCTATATCCGTATTGAACGAGGCATGAAACCGTTTGAGGCTGGTATCGAGGGGGCTAAAGAAATTTTCTTTGCCGTGATTTCCACCACCATCACCCTGGCCGCCGTATTCATTCCGATTGTCTTCATGGAAGGAACCAGTGGACGCCTCTTCCGCGAATTCAGCTTCGTGGTGGCCGGCTCTGTCATCATCTCGGCCTTCTCGGCCCTGACCTTCACCCCGATGCTGGCTACCAAACTGTTGAAGCACCGGGAAAAGCAAAACTGGTTTTACCGGAAGACGGAGCCTTTCTTCGAAGGCATGAACCGCCTGTATGCCCGTAGCCTTCAGGCCTTTCTGCGCAAGCGTATCATCGCTATCCCGTTCATTCTGATTACGTTGGCCCTCATCGGTTACTTATGGAACCATATTCCAGCCGAGATGGCCCCACTGGAAGACCGCTCGCAAATCAACATCCGGACCAGTGCGGCAGAAGGAGCCAGCTATGAATACATCCGTGACTATACGGAAGAGATCAACACACTGGTCGACTCCATCGTACCGGATGCGGCCTTTGTCACGGCCCGCGTATCGAGTGGAAGCGGAAACATCCAGGTTACCCTGAAAGACATCAAGGAACGCGATTACACCCAGATGGAAGTAGCTGAAAAAATCTCCAAAGCCATCCGTACGCATACCAAGGCGCGTTCCTTCGTACAGCAGCAGTCTTCTTTCGGCGGACGAAGAGCCAGTATGCCGGTACAATATGTGCTTCAGGCGGTCAGCATCGAAAAGCTGCAGGAGGTATTGCCAGAGTTCCTAGCCCAAGTATACGATAACCCGACCTTCCAGATGGCCGACGTGGACCTGAAGTTCAGCAGTCCGGAAATGCGTGTCACAATCAACCGCGACAAGGCCGGCACCATGGGTGTGAGTGTACGCGACATCGGAGAAACCTTGCAATACGGGTTAAGCGGACAGCGCATGGGCTATTTCTACATGAATGGCAAGCAGTATGAGATTCTCGGACAAATCAACCGCCAGCAACGTAACCAACCGGCCAACATCAAGTCGATTTATATCCGGAACGACAAGGGAGAGATGATACAGCTGGACAACCTGGTGGAATTTGTGGAAGCTGTGGCACCGCCCAAACTGTATCATTATAACCGCTTCATCTCTGCGACCATTTCTGCGGGACTGGCCGAAGGCAAAACCATCGGCGACGGTCTGGACGAGATGGACAAGATTGCCGAAAAGGTACTGGACGACACGTTCCGCACAGCCTTGTCGGGCGACTCCAAGGAATATCGCGAAAGTTCCTCCAGCCTGATGTTCGCCTTCATCCTGGCCCTGATTTTGATTTACCTGATTCTTTCCGCACAGTTTGAAAGTTTCAAAGACCCGCTCATCATCATGCTCACCGTGCCGCTGGCCATCGCCGGTGCCCTGGTCTTCATGTGCTTTGGCGACATCACGATGAACATCTTCAGTCAGATTGGTATCATCATGCTGATTGGACTGGTGGCCAAGAACGGTATTCTGATTGTGGAATTTGCCAACCAGAAACAGGAGGCGGGCGAAGAAAAGATGCTGGCCATCCGCGATGCGGCCCTCCAGCGTCTGCGCCCTATTCTGATGACCAGTGCCTCTACCATCCTCGGCTTGTTGCCGCTGGCCTTCGCTTCGGGCGAAGGGGCCAACCAGCGCATCGCCATGGGAGTAGCTGTAGTGGGCGGTATGCTGGTCTCCACCTTCCTGACGATGTACATCGTACCGGCCATTTATTCTTATATATCGACTAACCGCGCTAAAAAAGAAAAGAAATGAGAAAACGGTCTATTTACTATGCACTTCTTTTACTGGGCCTGGGACTTCCGGCACAGGCCCAGTACACCTATACCTTGCAACAATGCCTGGAAGAAGGATTGGCCAACAACTATTCACTCCGCATCACCCGCAACGAAGAGCAGGTGAGTAAAAACAACGTCACCCTGGGAAATGCGGGCTACCTGCCTACGGTGGACCTGACAGCCGGCTATACCGGAAACGCAGACAACAGCAACAGCCAGTCGCGTGAAACGGGAGAAACCACCAAGCTCCGTGGCGTGTACGACCAAACCTTGGACGCAGGTATCAATTTGAACTGGACGATTTTCGACGGGTTCAACATCAGTACCACTTACAAGCAGCTGAAAGAGCTCGAACGACAGGGAGCCACCAACACCCGGATTGCCATCGAGGACTTCATCGCCACCCTCACGGCAGAATACTATAACTACATCCAACAGGAAATCCGGTTGAAGAATTTCCGCTATGCCGTGTCGCTGTCCCGGGAACGTCTGCGCATCGTGGAAGAACGCTACCACATCGGAAACTTCTCCCGGCTGGATTATCAGCAGGCCACCGTGGACTTCAATGCCGACCGGGCGCAGTATATCAAACAACGGGAACTGGTGCATACTTCCCGTATCAACCTGAACGAATTGATGGCCGCCAAAGATATGGACCGCCCGCTCAGTGTGAAAGACTCGGTGATTGATGTCAACGAAAACCTGGATTTCAACGCCTTGTGGGAGAGTACCCTACAAACCAACTCCAGTTTGCTGCAAGCAGACCAAAATACCGTACTGGCCCAGTTGGATTATAAAAAAGTATTGTCGCGCAACTATCCGTATGTACGGTTGAATGCCGGTTACGGTTATACCCTCAATAAATACGATGTCAATGCCACCCGCCAGCGCAGCAACTGGGGATTCAGCGGAGGTATCACCGTAGGATTCAACCTCTTCGACGGCAACCGGAAACGCGAGAAACGGAATGCCAGTCTGGCCATCCGCAACGCCCAGCTGGCCCGCGACGAACTGGAACAAGGACTCCGGGCCGACCTGAGTAACCTGTGGCAAGCCTACCGCAACAACATCCGCTTGCTGAACTTGGAACGCCAGAACCTGATTTCCGCCAAAGAGAACCACGAGATAGCCAAAGAACGCTACCTGCTGGGAGATTTGTCCGGAATCGAAATGCGTGAAGCACAGAAAAGTCTCCTCGATGCGGAAGAACGCATCCTTTCTGCGGAATATGATACGAAGATGTGTGAAATATCCCTGCTACAACTTAGCGGGAAGGTGACGCAATACCTGAAATAAAATGTTTCATAATTTTTTGTATCTTTGCCGCACAATTTACAAATACAATTACCATGGGGCTTTTTATTCGAAAAAGTATAGAGGCTTTACAAGCTGAAGCCAAGGAAACGGGAAGCGGCACCCTCAAACGGGTATTGGGGCCCGTCAGTCTGATAGCACTCGGAGTGGGAGTCATTATTGGAGCCGGCTTGTTTTCCATCACCGGAACCGTGGCGGCTTCTTACACCGGTCCGGCCATCACGCTTTCATTCATCATTGCCGCAATTGGCTGTTGCTTTGCGGGTCTCTGCTATGCAGAATTTGCATCGATGATTCCCGTATCGGGAAGTGCCTATACCTATTCATATGCTACCATGGGCGAACTCATCGCCTGGATTATCGGATGGGATTTGGTACTGGAATATACCGTAGCCGCCACCACCGTCAGTATCAGCTGGAGCCGCTATATGACCGTCTTCCTGCAGGGAGTAGGAATTGAACTTCCCCAGGCATTCACGGCCTGCCCGTGGGACGGAGGTATCGTGAACATCCCAGCCATGGTCATCGTAATACTCATGAGCCTGATTCTGATGCGGGGTACTGCCGGAAGTTCCTTTTTTAACGGACTGATTGTCTTCCTGAAGATTGCGGTGATTCTGATATTCGTGGTATTGGGCTGGCGCTTCATCCAAAGCGACAACTACATACCTTATATTCCGACTAATACCGGCACGTTGGGTGAGTTCGGCATTTCGGGTATTTTCCGAGGGGCCGCCATCGTCTTCTTTGCCTTTTTAGGGTTTGATGCGGTGAGTACCGCTGCTCAGGAGACCAAAAATCCGAAACGGGATATGCCTATCGGCATTTTAGTATCTCTGTTGGTGTGCACCATTTTATATATCCTCTTCGCCCATGTCATGACAGGAGTGGCACACTACACCGAATTCAGCGGACAAGTCGGGATTGCGCCGGTGGCCGTAGCCATTGAAAAAATGGGATACCCCGATGCCCAAGGTATCATCCAGCCCGTTTATCCGTGGCTGAACAAAGCTATCATCCTGGCTATTCTGTTCGGTTATTGCTCGGTCATCATGGTCACCCTGCTCGGACAAAGCCGTGTCTTCCTGAGCATGAGCCGCGACGGACTGCTTCCCCCGTTCTTTTCCAAAATCAACCCCCGTTTCCGAACACCGGTTCACAGCAATGCCCTTTTCATGGTCGTAGTCAGCTTGTTGGCCGGCTTCATTCCAGCACAGGTAGCGGGAGAGATGACCAGTATCGGTACATTGCTGGCCTTCACACTGGTCTGCGCCGCCATACTGGTTGTACGCAAGAGCATGCCCCACGTACACCGGGCCTTCAAAACCCCGTTCGTTCCCTTTGTCCCCATCATGGGCATCCTCACCTGCCTGTGTATGATGAGTTTCCTTCCCGCCGATACATGGATACGACTGGTGTTATGGATGCTCATCGGCCTGGACGTATATGCCTTCTACGGTATCCATCATAGCAAACTGGAACCCGGACAAAAACACCGGAAAGGTGACATGGTATTAAACCTTACAGGATTGATATTGTCTATTTTGAGCGTAGTGACGGGATTGTGGCACCAGCAGAGCGTAGGATGGGACGAGGACAAAACCCTGCTGACCATCTCCTTTGTCTTTGCCTTCACCCATTGTGCTTTCTATATGTGGCGCATCTGGAAACATCCGCACGATAACACAAACTTGTCAGACAAACCGATTGAGTCTTAAAAGAAGTTATAAAAAACAGGCAGGAACAGAAAAAACGAATAATAAACCACAAACGACATTTAAAAAAGCTGTTATTTTACAGCGATTTATACTATTATGGATAAAAATATATTATATACTGCCATTCAGGCCGCACTTGCCGCCGGAGCAGAAATCATGTCTGTATATACCGATCCGAATGCGGATTTTGAGATAGAGAAAAAAGCGGATAATTCTCCGCTGACCATTGCCGACCGCAAATCGCATGCCGTCATAGCACAAGCATTAGCCGGCACTCCCTACCCTTTGCTGAGCGAAGAGGGGGCCAAAATCGCACCCGAAGAAAGACAGCAATGGAAAGAGCTTTGGATTGTCGACCCATTGGACGGTACCAAAGAATTCATCAAGCGGAACGGTGAATTTACCGTCAACATTGCCTACGTAAAAGACGGTTGCCCGGAAGCGGGAGTCATTTATATCCCCGTCAAAAAAGAACTTTATTTTGCCGATACCACATTGGGAGCCTATAAAATCAATGAGATTACGGAAACCGGTTCATGCGCTTCATTGGATGCACTGATTGCGCATGCACAGCGTCTGCCGAATGCCCACCGTACAGACGATACATTCATCGTCGTGGCTTCCCGTTCACACCTGACTCCTGAAACAGAAGCTTATATCCACGAAATGCAGCAAAAGCATGCACAAGTGGAAACCATCTCCAAGGGAAGCTCCCTGAAGCTGTGCCTCATCGCAGAAGGAAATGCCGACGTATATCCCCGTTTTGCTCCCACCATGGAGTGGGATACGGCTGCCGGACATGCCATTATCCGTGCTTCCGGGAAGGAAGTGTATCAGGCAGGGAAAAAAGAGCCGCTACAATACAACAAAACAGACTTGCTGAACCCTTGGTTCATTGCAGAATAATCCAACGAACTTATGTCTATCGAGATTATTATCGTACTACTTTCACTTGTGGCCATGCTGACCGCGCTGATTATGGACAAGATGCGTCCGGGAATGATTCTGTTCTCGGTGGTGGTCATCTTTCTCTGCACCGGCATCCTCACCCCGAAAGAAATGCTGGAAGGCTTCAGCAACAAGGGGATGATTACCGTGGCCTTGCTGTTCCTGGTCAGTGAAGGTGTACGTCAGAGCGGAGCGCTGACCCAGCTCATCAAGAAGTTGCTTCCCCAGCAGACGACGTCCGTCTTCCGGGCACAGGCACGCATGCTGCCCAGCATCGCTTTCATATCCGCCTTCTTGAACAATACACCGGTGGTGGTCATATTTGCCCCCATCATCAAGCGGTGGGCCAACTATGTCAAGCTTCCGGCCACTTACTTCCTGATTCCACTATCGTATGTAACGATTCTCGGCGGTATCTGTACGCTGATTGGTACGTCTACCAACCTGGTGGTACACAGCATGATTCTTGATGCCGGGATGAAAGGCTTCAGCATGTTCGAACTGGGGAAAGTGGGAGTATTCATCGCCTTAGCAGGCATTATCTACCTGTTTCTGTTCTCCCAAAAACTGTTACCTGCCAACCGTCCGGACACGGCCAACGAGGAAGAAAACGACTCTTCACGGCATCTGGTAGAAGCCGTCATCGGTCCGCGTTTCCCGGGTATCAACAAGACGGTGAGCGAATTTGACTTCAAGCGTCATTATGGAGCGGAAGTGAAAGAACTCCGCCGTAGCGGACGTACCTATACCAACCTGAGCAAAGTCAGTTTTCGCGAAGGCGATACATTAGTAGTGCTGGCAGACGACAGCTTCATCCAGACATGGGGAGAATCTTCTGTCTTCCTGATGCTGGCCAACGGGAAAGAATACGAACCGGCCGGAAAGAAAAAACGCTGGTTCACCCTTTTCCTCCTCGTATTCATGATTGTAGGAGCTACCATCGGTGAACTGCCGGGCATTGAGAAATTCCTGCCCGAAGGCATCAAGCTGGATATGTTCTTTTTCGTATCCATCACTACGGTCATCATGGCCTGGACCAAGATATTCCCTCCACAGAAATATACCAAGTATATCTCCTGGGATATCCTGATTACCATTGCCTGCGCCTTTGCCATCAGCAAAGCCATGGAAAATTCCGGAGTGGCCGACTTGCTGGCCGGTTACATTATCAGCCTGAGCCATGACTACGGCCCTTATGTGTTGCTGGCCGTGCTGTTCATCATTACGAACATCTTTACGGAACTGATTACCAACAATGCGGCGGCGGCCCTGTCCTTCCCCATTGCCCTGTCACTGTCCACCCAGCTGGGAGTCAATCCCATGCCGTTCTTCGTGGTCATCTGCATGGCAGCCTCGGCCAGTTTCTCCACCCCTATCGGCTATCAGACCAACCTGATTGTACAAGGTATCGGAAACTACAAGTTCACCGATTTCGTCCGTATCGGACTGCCACTGAACATCATCACATTCCTGATATCGGTCTTTCTCATCCCGCTGATATGGCCGTTTTAAAACAGATTTAAACAGACATTACAATATGAACGATTCAAAAGCAACTCATATCTATCCGATATTCGACCGCATGCTAGGGCGTGCAGACAAGGAAGAGCTCCTTCACCAACACGGACTTATGATTTGGTTCACCGGGCTGAGCGGTTCGGGAAAAAGTACCATCGCCATCGCTTTGGAGCGTGAACTCCAACAGCGCGGGCTGCTGTGCCGTATCCTCGACGGAGACAACATCCGCAGCGGCATCAACAACAATTTGGGCTTCTCGGCCGAAGACCGGGTAGAGAATATCCGACGCATTGCCGAAGTGGGCAAGCTGTTTGTCGATACCGGTATCATTACGCTGGCGGCTTTCATCAGCCCCAATAACGAAATCCGCGAAATGGCCGCCCGCATCATCGGGAAAGACGATTTTCTGGAAATCTACGTCAGCACCCCGCTGGAAGAATGTGAGCGCCGCGATGTGAAAGGCCTGTACGCCAAGGCCCGCCGTGGAGAAATAAAGAACTTCACCGGCATTTCAGCCCCGTTCGAAGCACCGGCGCATCCCGCCCTTTCGCTCGACACCTCCAAGCTGTCACTCAAAGAATCCGTCGACCAGCTGCTCGACCTGATTCTCCCCAAAGTCACTAAAAAATAAATTATATATTAGCCATGCAAGAAGAATACAAATTGAGCCACCTGAAAGAACTCGAAGCCGAGTCCATTCACATCATCCGTGAAGTGGCTGCCGAATTTGAGAATCCGGTGATGCTCTACAGCATCGGGAAAGACTCATCCGTCATGGTCCGTCTGGCGGAAAAAGCCTTCGCTCCGGGAAAAGTTCCTTTTCCACTGATGCACATCGATTCCAAATGGAAATTTAAGGAAATGATTCAGTTCCGCGATGAATACGCTAAAAAATATGGCTGGAACCTGATTGTGGAAAGCAACATGGAAGCCTTCCGCGCAGGCGTAGGCCCCTTCACTCACGGAAGTAAGGTACACACCGACCTGATGAAAACCCAGGCCCTGCTGCACGCCCTCGACAAATACAAGTTCGACGCAGCCTTCGGAGGCGCACGCCGTGACGAGGAGAAATCACGTGCCAAGGAACGTATCTTCTCTTTCCGCAACGAGTTCCACCAGTGGGATCCCAAGAACCAGCGTCCGGAACTCTGGGACATCTACAATGCCCGCATCCGCAAAGGAGAAAGCATCCGTGTGTTCCCGTTGAGCAACTGGACCGAACTGGACATCTGGCAGTACATCCGTCTGGAAAATATCCCCATCGTACCGCTGTATTTCGCCAAGGAACGTCCGGTGGTCAACATCGACGGACAGCTGATTATGCCCGATGACGACCGTCTGCCGGAAAAATACCGCGACAAGATTGAAATGAAGAAAATCCGTTTCCGTACCCTGGGATGCTGGCCGCTGACAGGCGCCATTGAAAGCGAAGCCGACACCATCGAAAAAATTGTGGAGGAAATGATGACCACCACCAAGAGTGAACGCACGACCCGTGTCATCGACTTCGACCAGGAAGCCAGTATGGAACAAAAGAAACGTGAAGGATATTTTTAATTACGCAACGACATGGAACATTTAGATAAAAGCAAATCAGGCAACCCGATGGAAGGAGAAGCCAGAGGCAAGATGTCTATCGAGGAATTCCTGAAAAAAGACGAACAGAAAGATCTGCTCCGTTTCCTGACCGCAGGTTCAGTCGACGACGGAAAGTCCACCCTCATCGGACGCCTGCTGTTCGACAGTAAGAAATTGTATGAAGACCAGCTCGATGCCCTGGAACGCGACAGCAAGCGTATGGGTAATGCTGGCGAACACATCGACTATGCCCTGCTGCTCGACGGACTGAAAGCCGAACGTGAACAAGGTATCACCATTGACGTGGCTTACCGTTATTTCTCGACCAACAACCGTAAGTTCATCATTGCCGACACTCCGGGACACGAACAATATACCCGCAACATGATTACCGGCGGTTCGACTGCCAACCTGGCCGTCATCCTGGTAGATGCCCGTACCGGCGTCATCACCCAGACCCGCCGTCATACCTATCTGGTATCCTTGCTGGGTATTAAGCACGTGGTACTGGCCGTCAACAAGATGGACCTGGTAGACTATTCGAAGGAAGTGTTCGACAAGATTGTAGCCGACTACATGGCCTTCATCACTCCGCTGGGTATCCCCGACGTACAGTGCATTCCGCTGTCAGCCTTGGAAGGCGACAACGTGGTAGAAAAATCCGACCGTACGCCGTGGTATGAAGGACCGGCTCTGCTGGAATTCCTGGAAACCGTCCACATCGGCAACGACCATAACCTGAAAGACTTCCGCTATCCGGTGCAGTACGTACTCCGTCCGAATCTCGACTTCCGTGGTTTCTGCGGAAAGGTAGCTTCCGGCGTGGTACACAAAGGTGATGAGGTAGTAGCCCTTCCTTCCGGCAAGCGTTCGCACATCAAGAGCATCGTGACCTACGACGGAGAACTCGACTATGCCTTCCCGCCGATGTCTGTCACCCTAACCCTGGAAGACGAAATCGACGTATCCCGTGGTGAAATGCTGGTACACCCCGACAACATGCCGATGATCGGGCGTAACTTCGAGGCCATGCTGGTATGGATGGACGAAGAAAAGATGGACATGGAAAAATCTTTCTTTCTGAAACAGACCACTAACACCAGCCGTACCCGCGTAGACAGCATCAAGTATAAGGTAGACATCAACACCATGGAACACCTGTCTGTGGAAAACGGACGCCTGACCAAGGAAGATGTGCCCATGCAGCTCAACCAGATTGCCCATGTGGTACTGACTTCTTCCAAGGAACTGTTCTTCGACCCTTATACCAAAAACAAAGCTACGGGTGCCTTCATCCTGATTGACCCGATTACCAACAACACCAGTGCCGTGGGAATGATTATCAACCAGGTGGCCGACAAAGACATGCACAACCAGATGGAACTGCCTGTCCTCAACCTGCCGAAACTGGGCATCGGTCCGGAACACTACGAAGCCATCGAACGTGCCGTAAAGGAACTGGAACGTCAGGGTATCGCCATTGAATTAATAGTTAAAAATTAAAAGTTAAAATCGACAAGCTGAGTTTCTCAGTTGCCAATTATCAATTAAAGAAATGGGACTACTTGAATTTAACAAACTCCCCATCAATACCCTTGTGGGAGCCGACTGGAAGACTTTCAACCAGATTACTGCCGGACGTACCATCGACCCGGCATACAAAGGCAAATACCGCCTGACCAAGGCCGTCTGCCGTCTGTTATCCACACTGGCTCCTTTACAGGACAAACGGTATAAAAAACTGCTGGCCGACAAGCCCCTGGAACACGACCCTGTGTTCATCCTCGGACATTGGCGCAGCGGAACCACCTTCATGCACAACGTGTTCTCCTGCGACAAGCATTTTGGCTACAACACCACCTATCAGACGGTGTTTCCGCACCTGATGATGTGGGGACAGCCCTTCTTCAAAAAGAACATGAGCTGGCTGATGCCGGACAAACGTCCGACCGACAACATGGAGCTGGCCGTCGACCTTCCGCAGGAAGAAGAGTTTGCCCTGGCCAACATGATGCCCTACACGTACTACAACTTCTGGTTCCTGCCGAAATATATGCAGGAATATGCCGACAAGTACCTGTTGTTTGATGACATCAGTGACGCCGAACTGAAAGTGTTTGAGGAAACCTTCACCAAACTGATCAAGATTTCCTTGTGGAACACCCACGGCACGCAGTTCCTCAGCAAGAACCCGCCGCACACCGGACGTGTGAAAGAGCTGGTGAAGATGTTCCCGAACGCCAAGTTCATCTACCTGATGCGTAATCCGTACACGGTATTTGAATCGACCCGCAGCTTCTTCACCAACACCATCCAGCCGTTGAAATTGCAGGACATCAGCAACGAAGAACTGCAGACCAACATCCTTTCTGTCTACGCCAAGCTGTATCACAAGTACGAGGCCGACAAGAAGTTCATTCCGGAAGGTAACCTGGTGGAAGTCCGTTTTGAAGATTACGAGAAAAACGCCTTCGATATGACGCAGGAGATTTACCAGAAGTTGCAAATCCCCGGCTTTGACGAAGCCCGTGCCGACATCGAAGCGTACGTCAACAAAAAGAAAGGGTACAAGAAAAACAAATACCAATACAAGCCCGAGACCGTCGAACTGGTTGAAAAGAACTGGTCATTCGCTTTGGAGCAGTGGGGGTATAAATTGTAAACTTATCAAACTATACTACAAAAAAATGCGGGACACTCACATCCCGCATTTTTCGTTTCAAACCCTACATACAGACGGCTTTCCTCATTCACATACAATTCTAAACCCTACAGCCGTCTTCAAAGAAGCAGATTTCGGATACACAATACGCAATCCGTCTGCCTCCTGTTTCCACTCTAATTTATTACCTTTTACACCCAACAGTTCTACTGAAGTCACCTTCTTCTTTTCCACTGTGGAGTTCGTACCCAAAGACACAATCTTCAAAGTCTCTCCCGGTTTCGGCACCGTCATGCACCAGGCATACAAGGCCTTGTCTTTTCCTACCGTAAAACGGAAATCCGTAGAATAGAACGTATGGTTTGCCTGACTGCCCCCGATGAATCCACCCGGCAACACATTCAGCTTACCGTCTTTTCCTTCACCCAATACACGCCAAGCTGAACTGCCGTAAATGCCTTGTCCGTTCACCCGCATCCATTGGCCGACTTCTTTCAACATCTTCACGCAACCTTCATCCAATGAGCCGTCGGGACGCAGCGGAATAGATACCCCTACCGAACCGTCACGTGCCACAATCTCCAACAGATAACGTATCATCGCATCCGAACTGTACACGAAGTTCGGGCCATAGAACCAGTCGCCTACCGGGGTTTCCGCAATCCAAGGCTGGTCGGTCTTGATATTCTCCGGGATTCCCGTCTCACACGTATTCACCGTACCGTTCGTCTGTTTCCTGAACTTCACGATGCTGAACACATCCACCTTTCCACGACGGGCCAGCGTCTTGTTGTAGAAATCCGCAATCACCCGCTGCATGGCATCACACTTATATCCTGTACCCGTACCCGAACCGCTGAAAGGCTGCTGGTCCGTACCATCCGTATAAATGAAATCCGGGTTATATTTATCCACGGCATCCATCATGCGCAAGGCCCACCATTTCGCATACCATTCCGCATACACCAGATGCCCGCTAAAAATACCTGCCTTGGGAGGAGACCAACGGGAATTGGCTGCCTCAGCCACCGTTTCATACTCCCTCAGATTGATGCCGTAAAGGTATCTAGGGTCCAGTCCTTCCCACCATTTTCCCTTTCCGTCGGCCAATGTCAGGTTCCCATCGTAAGGCACTCCCTTCTTTTCACCCTTCGTGTCACACTGGAAAGCCGTCTGCCACCACCACCAGGAGTATTCATGATGGAAAGTGAGTCCGAAACGGATACCCGCTTCTCTTGCCGCTTTCTCCCACTCGCCTATCAAGTCCCGTTTCGGTCCCAGACGGGTAGAATTCCAGGCCTGATACTTGGAATCCCATAAGTCGAACTGGTCATGGTGTACCCCCTGAATAATCAGAAACCGTGCGCCGGCATCCTTGTAAATATCCACCAATGCTTTCGGATTGAACTTCTTCGGATTCCAGTCGCGCAGCACCTCCTTGTAGCCCACTTCCGAAGGATGCCCATAGTTTTTCAGATGGTTCTCGTAAGCCGGCGTCCCTTCCACATACATTTTGCGGGCATACCAGTCGCCACTCTCTCCAGCCGACTGCGGTCCGAAATGAATCCATATTCCGAACTTGGAATCCCGCAACCATTCAGGTGTACCCGGATAGTTGGACTCTATCGATGCCCACGTAGGCTCATACGGTCCGGCTGTCACCGGCAAATCCAGTTTTACTTCCTCAAAAGTCTGGCTGTCCCCCATCGGGACAGAGTTTTCCGACAGTGGCTTATGCACCGACGGCATAGGTTCCAACTGATAGTTCACCCCACTGGTCTGCTGGGAAAAAGCCGTTGCACAGGCTCCCAGCCACAAGCAGCCTAATAATACAAATTGATTCATGCCTATTTTTCGTTTTCTATTAATTCTATAATCTCTGTTCTTAACCGATAATCTCATGATAAGATTTATCAAAGCAAATGTAGAAAGAAAATTGAAAAAAGAAATAGGATGAAAATGTGGATTATAGGAGAATATCGATAGGAAGTGAGTTATTCACTTCTTCTTTTCAAAATTTCAATATCATTTCCATTAGACTCTGCATAAATAATGAGTTCTTTATTCACCTTATCAAATTTCCAACCTAATGAGTTTTCAACATTTTCAACACCCCCCTCCACATTCTTTATCACAAAAGTAAACAGCTCATTCCTTTTACCACGTACATTAAGCCTGCCTTTGACATCATCATACAATATTGAATAATCTTCATATTCAATACCATTGCCACATGGCAAATGCAAATTTCTGCACGAGACTCCATTAGGATAAAGCAAAATTGTCTTTCCATTGTCCAAGTTTCCTTCCTCAACCCTACCCTCCATATACTTTTCAGTCTGAACAGGAATAATGGCACCAGCCTTTACAAATAGAGGAAATTCATTTAATGAATAAATTCGGCAAACGACTTCTCCAGCTTTATATTTTTGTCCACTAAAAAAGTCAATCCATTCACCCTCTGAAGGCAAATGAAAAGAGACATTTCCTCCCTCAGAAGTAACAACTTTTGTAAATAAATAATCTCCAAGCTGATGGCTCTCTTCGTTCAATGACGTATTTTTTATTAAAGAACCCCCATACAAATGAGAATCTATAAGTGTAGAAAATAAATAAGGAATCAGGCTATCATGTAGCTCGACACAATTCCGGTATATATCTTCCACCTCTTCACCATACCACCAAGGCAAATGATTGCTAAACGCCCCATTTTCACCCCCATTAATCATACAGGCTGTCATACATCCAAACTGAGCGTATCGAACAAAGGATTCTTTACTTGCTTTTGCGCCAAAAAAGCCAGCCACCTCACATCCTATCGCCCCATATCCTCTTTGAGAGGATTTGTAAATATTCTGTATCTGCAGTTTCAATCCACTCCAATCACCAGAGAAATCACCGCACCATCCCAGACTCATTTTCTCTACACTAGCTGCAAACCCTCCTTGATGAGAGTAAGGTCGGGCAATAATAATGGCATTCGGATTCCTTTTCACCGTATAATCATACATCGCATCATAATAATAAGGACGAAACAATGCATTACTCATTTCACCCATAGAGGTTTCTACGATATCCCCAAACCAATATTCTCCTTGGTCTACTTTCCAACCATATACACCATCTTTAAAAACCTTATCAAGTTGTTGTGACCACCATTCTATCGCATCAGGATTTGTAAAATCAATATGGACTCCTTCTCCCTTCCACCAAGTTGCCGGAACATTCTTATTGATTCCTAAATTGCGACGAACAACCTCATCATAATTTATACTTTTCTGTAATCGGGTATCCTTACTCTTACGATTGACAACTCCCGTCAACCACAAAATCACTTTTACATTTTTCTTTGAAAAATCCTCAATCATCTGAGCATGACCTGGATATCTGAAATAATCCCACTCAAAATCATTATACGCTGTACTCCACGGACTATCTATAATAACCGCATGCACAGGAATCCCATGCTTAAAATATTCACCCACAATCCGCCGAGCCCCATCTTCCGTATTCAAACTGTCTTCCCAAACAATATGCCCTAAAGCCCATGCAGGAGTAATAGGAGGATACTGGGCACGCACGATTCCATATAGCATCACCCCCAATAACACAATAAATATTTTTTTCATAATCAAGTTTTTATCCACAGAGCACATGAAATAATATGCTATATTATTCCATGTGCTCTAGCATTAAACCTTTATTTCATTAAAGTCACCTCAGGCCCCAGATACGAACGTTTCATTCCACCAAAGTCAATTACCACTTTCTGAACCATTACTCCCGGATCTTTACAAATCAGTTTCAAGGTATGTTTTCCCGGTTTGTTCACCGTAAGGCGTATTGCATTCACCGAGCCGTTTCTTGCCACATTTTCTTTCCATTCACTAGAATATTCCTTCGCATCATTAGAAGCGAATTTTATCACACCATCATCTATCATCACGCCAAACCTTGTACTTCTTCCAGGATACAGCGGAAAAGTAGGAATCGCATACGTATAGACAGTCACAGATCCGGCATTGAACGAATAAAAGTCATATTCCGCTCGGCCTGTCATATCCGTGCGATAAGTATCTTGTACGGGTGCCAAAGGATTTCCAAGTTGAATACACTGTCCTTCATAGCCCAATCCATCTATAGACTGTATCTTCACGTCCTTGTTATCATACTTACGATGATACTTTCCCGGATTTATGACTACGCAACCATTTTCTTCCAAGTACAGGCCTTTTACCTCCTCAAGGGATGGAGCTGCCGGATTCATAACGGTCAATAATATCACTTCTTCCGATTGATTGCTGACAATTTTTATTGTTCCAGAAACCTTTTCCCCAACAGGGACCTCATCCCAATCAACAACAACTTTTATTCTATGATAATCCTGCAATGTACCTTTGTCCATACTAAGCCGAATCCACTTGGCAGATGTTTCTGCACGCCATTTCACTTCACCTTTCCCCTTGTTATACAAATCAATATAAGTATCCTTCCGAGTATATGAATTCAATACCGGCAATGTATTGGTTGCCCCCAAAGTAAGATCCTGATCAGGCAACTGAAGACAAAGTTTCCCCTCCTCGGGCAACTCTATGGTTTCGGTAGGCGGCATATTCTGATAAGTCGCTACCCACCCCGGAGCAAGCGACATCATATAATTCCATTTTCCATCAAGCTGCTTGTTATATAAATCAGTATAGTAACCGATACTATCCTGATAAGCCTGGGCTTTCCGGGCATAATCATTCGTCATACTTCGTCCCTGACGGGCAAACCAACGATTCTGCTGGGCCGTAAGCATTTTCTTATTCATCAATGCAGCTCCCTTCACCGGATAAAACACCAGTTCGTAAAAACACGCCTTATATTCTTCCGGCAATGCTTTCCAGATACTCTCTGCCATATTTGAAATACGGTCATATTCGGCAATACGCCTTTCCGCCTCACAATAATTTGTAAACGAGAAATCCGTATCCGTTATCCGTTCCTGCGAATGCTCATTGTTCCATTCATATCCCCATCCCATTGCTTCCGGCTTACGTTGAAAACCTAATTTATAATAAGTAGTCATGATATCAGACAAAGACTTACGATACACCTCCCCAAAAATAGAAGTAAGAAAATCCACTTGATGCCTGTTTATATTACCATAATCAAAGCCCTCACAATCCCAGGCAATATCCAAAAAAGTCTTGATACCTAATTCCCCTGGCTTGATGTCTCCCACATTGAGCAACCAATATGTTTTGGCACCGGTGGCATAGGCCTTGCTCATTTCCTCATACATCAATGCAGGAGGGGTGGTGTTAAGCCACAAATAGTCATGAGGTTCGCCCAAATATGAAATATGATAATACACTCCACTTCCTCCTTTACGTGCGGCTTCCTTCGCTGTATTCAATTTTTTTATGTAGCCAAAGTTATCATCAGGCCACACCACAGTAATATCTTCAGGAAGTTTCAGCCCCCGTTCATAAATATCAAGCACTTCCTTATAGGGCACAAATATTTGTGGAATCGAATCAATCGGAGTCTGAATATACTTACTCAGAATTCCCCGCTGGTCTTGAATGACCTGTTCCACCAGTTCCACCTCCTTGTCTTTAGGAACCCCGACCAACCCTGAATCATGAATACCTCGCATGGCAATCGTATAGATATTCTCATAAGCACAATTTTCCGATACCCGCTTATCCAGCACATCAATAATCCCCTGCTTATTGGTCATATAATTCCATTCTCCATGCACGTCCTTGTCCCACTCTGTAACATTGTTAAACAACAAAGGCTCACAATGGGAAGAAGACATAATGATGCCATAACTATCGGCTACCTTTTTATTTTCCGGATACTTATTAAAGGCTCCCGAACTAGGATGCATGGCAGGGGCCAGCATATTTCCTTTCATACGCAAAATCAATTCACAAACCCGTGCATACGTCTTAGGACCAATATCACCCAGTTCCTTGTCGTATGTTTTACCGGCCCAAGGAGTAATTCCCCAACCTTCATCATTAATAAATATTCCTCTGTATTTCACTGAAGGAGGAGTAGAAACGTATTCTTCTGTTTCAAGATAAACCGATTTCTTTTTCTTGACTGGCACATCAGCCCACCAATACAGCGGTGACACCCCCATTGCCTCCGAGACCGCGAAAGCTCCATAAGAGGTGCCTCTTCTGTCAGAACCGGCAATCACCAACGCACGGTCTAAACCTTTCATCGGATTTTCCACTACTTTTACAACAAAACTTTCCCATTTGCCGTTGATAGACGACACATCCAATTTTCCTTCTTTTATCAACGAATCAATATACCGGCTTTTACCTATTGTCCCTATCAGGACCCATGAACGGTTTTGTACTCCGTTATAAGTAGAAGAGACCAATCCCTCTACTCCTGTGACCCGCCCAATATCTTCTGCAAACAGATTTGCACACTTTCTCACCGATTCATAGTCTGAAGAATCTACCCAAACAGCCGTTTTCTTTTGGCTCGTATAAACAGGGAAAGAGTTGGATTGAGTCTTGTGTTCAGAAATCACAATCTGAGAGTATAGTGATACAGATGATAACAAACATACTCCCATGCATACCAGTTTTTTAACTTTCATATTCTATCAGATTTTAAACTCCACCCTCGACCTCACAAGGGTGGAGTAATTTGTATTAATATCCAGGGTTCTGCTCCAACACCGCATCCGTATTCGCCTCTATGGCTGAATAGGGAATAGGCCACAAATTATACTTTTCCTGCATGCCGATTCCGTCACCATTTGTTTCAGGATTGGCATAATAAGGATTACATTTCATTACTCTGTCATACAGTTTACCCATTCGCATCAGTGTCAACCGACGTTTCTCTTCTATACCCAGTTCTCTCATTCTCTCATCCAAAATATAATCAATATCCACATCGGCAGGATCTACCGGATTGGCATGAGCACGCTCTCTTACTACATTAATATCTGCAGCAGCCTTTGTTTTATCATTCAAATTCAAATACGCTTCCGCACGCAACAAATAAGTTTCAGCCAACCGGAACATATACTGGTCTACATACGTAGTACCTGCAATACTCTTTAATTCCCAAATTGAAGCATTCAAATAAAGTTCACTGGGATGATTGTAGGGAGTGGTACATTTCGTCTGATAAGCATATAAATAGCGCCCTGGGATGGTCATACTACTTCCTTGTCCGACAATTAGATTAGCCGGAGGATTGTCTACATCAATTGTATCTATATCTGGAAATTCAGCTTTAAATTCAGGATTATTTACAGCAAATTTACGTACAAAGTTATGGTTGGCATTTCGGATGTCATTATCAAAATCACTTTCCCATATCGTATTACTAAAATACTGAGTAGATATTCCCCAACCGATACCTCTACCTCCCGTATAATCACCTATAGGCCATAAAAACGGAGAATAATCCTTGATTGTTCCGTCCGGTTGCGTAACTCTAAGCTTCACATCACGGGTCATTGGCGCACAATGACGCTCCAACATATAATTACCATCCAGTTTCAAGTCAGCCGTCGAACTGCCACCACCCGGCAAGTTAGTCTCAAATTGTATCACCCATACTCCTTCCGTATTTCCGGCACTTCTATTTTGGTTATTCATTCTGAAGAGGTCCCAATAGACATCCCCAGGAATTTCTGTAGCACGAGAACCAAACCTTGTTTTCATTAAGCCAAAGGCCGGATTATCGATGACCTCACTAGCTGCATTCACCGCTTCCTGATCCATACCCAAAGCCAGATAAAGTTCTGACAATAAATGATAAGCAGCAGGCGAAGAAACCTCTCCATCCTTCACCGCAGTAATATCTGGAAGATTTTCTGCCGCAAATTTCACGTCGTCCAAGGCTTGTCGCAAGGTTTCCTCCTTAGTCGCTCTCACAAAATCCGTTTTAGGAGTAGAGATTTCCTCCAATACCAAGGGGACCCCACCGTATAAATAAGCCAATGTACGATATGCCATCCCCCTAAAGAACAGGGATTTAGCCACATACAAAGTTTTTTCTTCTTCCGAAAAATCAGTTGCAGCAACCCGTCCAATTATCACATTCGCATCGGATATCAGTTTATACAGATAATCCCAATGCGCTTTCGGAATATTTCCTGTCGGATTATACGCAGCCACCATATTCCCATGTCGGTTCGAGGTTCCAGGCTCCCCATCAAAGACCAGATCGGTACCATAAATATAATCAAAAGGTGTATTCTCATCCACTCCATAAAACTCCTTTCGAATAGAATAATATAACCCATTGACCGCCATATCAAAATCAGCAGTTGTAATATAAGAATTATCCGAACTCATGAAATCTTCCGGAACTTCTTTCAAAAATTCACTTTCATTACATGAAGCAGAAAGTAAACCCACCAATATGCACAATATAATATTCTTCCTTTTCATAATCAATCAGAGTGTTAAATTTAAACCAAAGGTGAAACTTCTCAATACTGGGCGTCCGTAATAATTACTGTTCGCTTCCGGGTCCCATCCTTTCCAGTTGGTAATTGTGAAAAGATTCTTTCCGCTCACATATAATCCCAGTCCCTCAATACCTATATTTCTCAGCCATGATTTGGGAAAATCGTACGACAGATTTATATCTTGTAATCTTAAGAAACTTCTGCTCTGATAAGCGGTTGGAACAATCGCACCGGCAGCAGTCGATCTGGAATAAGTAGCATTGGGGTTGCTAGGTGACCAGTGGTCTGCCGCAAACTCTGCAGGCATATTCCAACGCCGTGCATTGGCATCACCCCGATTCAGGGCACTCGAGTTTTCTCCCAAATATCCATCTTTTCCGCCTAATACAGAGTTAAAGAACAAGCTCAATGAAAAATTCTTATACCTGAACTTATTCATAAAACTCAACCGACAGGCCGGGTCTTCCGAACCGATTACCACACGGTCATCCACGGTGATTTCTCCATCTCCATTTGTATCTCTTATTTTATAGTTTCCCGGATGGTAACCATTGGGAATGTCATCCCCCAATTGATATATACCGTCTATCACATAACCATAAATAGCCGTAGTCGATTCTCCAATAAATAAATTACTTGCAATCAAATCATCTTCCACACCATCCCCGTCCGCATCTTTTCCAAACAAAGACAATATCTTATTGGAGTTACGAGAAATATTGAAAGTCGTACTCCATTCAAAATCTCGGGTCACAATATTTCTGGACGTCAAGGTCAGTTCTACTCCTTTATTTCTAATCTTTCCAATATTGGTACTTACAGAAGAAAATCCCGTCATCGTAGGAATCGTCATATCGTATAGCAAATCATTGGTCGTAGTCTGATAAGCCTCCAAAGAGCCTACCAAACGGTTGTTAAATAAATTAAAATCAACGCCGAAATTATATCCCATCGTCTTTTCCCACATCAAATCCTGATTAGACATGGAAGTGATTTGCTGATAGATTTCAGTAGAGCCTCCATCTCCAAATACATACCCCGGATTCGATGAAACTTGCGCCAACGATTTGTATCTGGTAGTCTGATTACCACTAATTCCCCAGCCACCTCTCAGTTTCAGATAATCAATCCATGGTACTTTGAAAAATTCTTCCTCGGAAATGACCCATCCTAAAGCCACAGAAGGAAATACAGCCGTTTTATTATTCTCGGCAAAACCAGAGAAACCATCCCTACGCACAGTGGCTGTCAGCAAATAGCGGTTCTTATATTTATAGTTCACACGTGCCATCTGATACAATAATGCTTCATGCCAAGCATCGGATGAAGTATATTGATCTTTACCGAGCTCCAGGCTATTATAGCCTAAAGTCAACCTCGAGAAGTTTTGCGCTTTGGCTTCCGTATAATTATATTTTCTTTCACTGGCTCCATACAACAAGGTAGCCCCAATGGAATGGTCACCAAACTCTCCTTCATAATTCAAAATATTATCTACTGTGTAATCATAATAGGAAGTATGCTGTTTGTAAGCCTCTCCGGTCAAACTTGCCCCATAAGGATTTGCCTGAAAGTGCTCATCTATGCGATAGTTATTTCCATAGTTTATACGATATGTCAATCCTTTGACCGGAAGTTTTACTTCTCCATAAAAATTAGCAAAGAAATAATTATGTCTTTCCTTATCGTCTACATCTGAAGCCATAAAAGGATTGGTATCCAACGTCTGAAACGGATAAGGCACCAAATCCCCATTCTCATCATACGGTTCAATCAACGGGTTTTGAATATTCAGCATCCAATAATTAGGCTCTGCCCCGTCCTGATTAACAAAAGAGGCGAAAGCTTGTACTCCAACTTTAAGCCACTTATAAGGATTGGTGTCCAGATTGACCCGCACACTGTTACGAGAAAAGTCATCATTTAATATAACTCCTTTTTGACGCGTATTGGCATAAGAAATCAAATAAGATATTCCTTCCGTTCCGCCCGACAGGCTCACTTTATTTTCCCACATAGACCCAGTCCTGGTCCCTTCATCCCACCAGTCATAATCATAAGGTGAGATACCATCCGGCTGTGTATTGTCCAGCATTACCGCATCGGGCAGATAATCAGCCAGACGAAAATCCGGATTGGGAGTCTGATAATTATCACCAGTATATGCATAATCATACCAGAACTCTTTCGTAAAATCCAGATATTCTTCACGGTTCATCGGATGAAGGTCTTTTGTAGGATTAGAAATCGTATAAGAAGAAGAGAATGACAATTTCGGTTTACCCACCTTACCTCTCTTAGTGGTAATCAAAATAACCCCATTAGCCGCCTGAGCTCCATATACAGCAGTGGCACTCGCGTCTTTCAAAATATCAATAGACGCGATGTCGTTAGGGTTAATCGAAGATAAAGAACTGTTATAAATAATGCCATCGAGTACAATCAGCACATTCGAATTACCCGCCAAGGTATTCGTACCACGTATCGAGAAAGTAGGAGTCGTTCCGGCAGAAGTCACCTGCCCAACATTCAGTCCAGGTACAGAACCTTGCAAAGATTGCAACAGATTGGCGTTTGGAGCTTTTTCAAAATCCTTAATATTAGCACTTACCACTGCACCAGTCAAATCTGATTTCTTCATTGAACCATAACCAATAACCACCACTTCATCCATCAGTTCCGTATCTTCCTGCATGATAATGGCAAGCCTGTCTTGCTTTATCTGGGAGATATTAAACTCCTGACTTTTATAACCAATATAACTGACGACCAGCACACTATTATCCGGCATCTCCAAACTATAATTACCTTCAAAATCGGTCACGGTTCCATTGGTCGTACCTTTTTCAAGTACAGTCGCCCCAATAATCGGCTCCCCATTTATGTCACAAACATTTCCGGTCACCTTTCTCTTCTTCCCTGGGACAACCTGTGGCTGACCTCCTTTTTTAACGACAATATTTTTCCCTTGAATCTCATACGACACATTCTGTCCTTTCAGAATTTGAGCAACCGCATCTTTCAGTTCATTCGCATTGACCGAAACTGTACGGTTTGTATCCACATCACCGGCAATATACACAAACGAATATCCACTCTTGGCCTGCAGTTCCGTCATCGCCTTTTTCACCGATACATTGTTCATTTTCAATGATATACTTTGCGAATAAATACTTAAATTAAGGCATAGCAAAGCTCCGGCCATCAACATGGCTTTTTTCCTGTAATTCATAAGTTTAAGATTTTAAGATTAAAAACTCTGGATAAAAGATGTTTTACAAGGAATGTTTTATTATTTTTGCCTCATCCCTTAGAAAACCTCTTACAACTAGCAAGTTAGAAAGAACTAAGGCTCAGCCGGAGGAACTTCCCTTTCTTCCGGCTTCTTTTATGTCCTTCTGCCAAAAACAACATCAGGTATCTACTTTCTTCATAAAATTAAGGTTTTAGTGTGTTTCACATTCGGTTAATATAAGGTTATTTCCTTGTTTGTCTGTGTATAGCGTACCTTTCCTGTCTTTACAAGTGCTTGCAAGATATCCTTTATGCCTTGCTCACTACGGCTAAAGCTCCCGTAGAAACGGAAATCACGCAATGAATCCGTGCCAAAGGTGATATGCACACCATAACTACGTTCCAGAATCTTAGCCACTTCGGGCAAAGGCATCTCATCAAAGAACAATCTGCCGGAAGTCCATTCCAGGATTTCCCTCACTTTAGCAGATTTTTTCCGCATCCTCCCCTCTTCCTTATCCAGGGTCACCTGTTCATCCGGAAGCAAAATCATCTCGGCTTCCGCATGTAGGCGGTTGTCCAAGGCTACCTTACCCTCCAGCAAAGAAACCACCGCCTCCTCATCATTCGGATAGTCCCGAAAGTTGAACTTGGTACCCAACACTCGAACCGACAAGGAAGGCGTTTGCACATGAAAAGGAAGCTTTTCGTTGCGGGCTACCTCAAAATAGCCTTCTCCACTCAGTTCTACCTCCCGATTGTCCACTCCGAAATCCTGCGGATAGACCAGACGGGAACCGGCATTCAGCACCACCAGCGTGCCATCAGGCAAACGAAGGCGAGTCTGCGCCCCCAAAGGTGCTTCCACCTCTACCTGAGTTAGAGCCTCTTTCAGATTGCTTTCTCCCTTCTGATAAGAGAAGAAAGAGACAAGCCCTACCACCAACACCGCTGCCGCATATTTGAATACGGACTTCCAACCAATAGTCCTCTTCGGCTGTTTTGAGGTTCGATGTTCGGCCACCCGTTGGCGGAAAACCTCGAAAGCCCGGTCGGCATCGTAATGCGTGCGTTCTTCTTCCTGCACGGCAGAAAACCAAATTTCCTGCTGTTGCATGAAATAACGGCGGTTGTCTTCGGAAGCGGCTATCCATGCCTCCAATTCCTCGCGCGCTTCCTTGTCCAATCCTCCGCTCAAAAACGCCGCAATCAGTTCGTCGATATGTGAATTTCTTTCTTCCATTTTCAGGGTTTCTATAAGTGAGACGAAAATTTTGCCTACGCGGGTAGGCAAGAAACTTTATTTTTTTATTTGAAGGTGAAAAAAAACAGCAGAAGAGCCAGCAGGTATTTCTCCAGTTCGGCATGCAGCGAAGCCAACGCACTCTTTATGTGATACTTCACCGTATTGACAGAGATATTCAGTTCCGTGGCAATCTCTTCGTATTTTTTCCCCTCGAAACGACTTTTCACGAAAACTTTCCGGCAGACCTCCGGTAAATGATGGATAGCCTGGTAAATTTTTTCCTCCAGCTCATGCTCCAGCAGGCTGCCCAACGGGTAATCGTCCGACAGCAAGTAACGCATTTCCCCTTCTTCCGGAATGGCAGAAAAAGCCACTTCCGTCCGTTCTTTCTTGGAGCCCAGATAATCCATGCAGTGATTCCGTACGGCACGCACCAGATAACTCCGTAGCGAAACCTGAATATCGAGTTCCGCACGCACTTCCCACAAATGGAAAATGACATCGCCTACCAGTGTCTCAGCCAGAAAATCATCGCCTACATACTCACGGGCCACGTGACACAACAGTGCATAATGATGACGATAAAGATGCCTGTAAGCCTCCTCATTTCCCCGTTTCAGTTGCTCTATGATAATCCGTTCCGTGATTTCCATTACTTATCCTGCTTATTCCGGTTGACCGAACACCTGCCGATAATATGCTCTTTTATCTGTCAGATTCTTCCACTGCTCCATTCCGTGGACAGCCTTGCCATTCACCCGTTCATAAAACGTGATTTCCTCTTGCAACGGACGAAAATCATTCTTCATCAATGCAAGGTTCAACGCCTTTTCCAAGCGGACAAACCCGTACATTAAAGAATCTTGTGCCACTTCCTGCACTTTGACTCCATAGGCTGAATCCGCCCGCAGAAAATCCTTCCTTGCTACCACCGAATCTCCCTGATAGTCTTCCAGCATGGCTTTCATATTCCACAATTCGGGTGACATGGAATCACGCATGCAAGTATCCATCTCGCGGAGCAACGCCAACACTTCCGTCAGACGCCAGCTGCGGAGCAAATAAGTATATTTCAAAAGGTAAGTCTGCTTGTCGGGAGACAACGAAATGGCGCTGTCCAGTTTTTCCCGAATCAATGAATCATGAATACAGACCCGCGGATGTGCTCTGTCGACCGGCACATTCCAGAACAAAGAATCACTCCGCATCAGACTGTCTGCCTCCAAGATAAGCGTATGCACAACAGCCTGATTACCTGAGTGAAATCCAGTCCCTTTATGGGTACAGGCAGCACACATTCCAGCCACACAACCCACCATCAAGAAGAGTCTTGCATTCATAGTCTAAAGGTTTGTTTCGCGCAAAGTTAAGTTTTTTCACTTAACCTTATCCTAAAAAGCACTAAATTCTCTCCCTCAAAAAGAGAAACACCTTGATGAAAAAAGCCTCTCACTACCTGCATTTTCTCTGTCCCACAGTGTGGGATACAAAAACCACACTGTGGGATACATATTTCACAGTGTGGGATATAAAAGCCACAGTGTGGTACAGAGAATTTATCAGGACAAAAAAGAGTATGCTTCGGGGAGCTTTTTATTTATGTACCGTAGAAAGCAAATTATTTTTTCAGGCTTTTTTTCACCACTGCCGGCACACCTGCTGCCAGGGAGTCGTCGGGAATGTCACGGGTTACCACACTGCCCGCCGCAATGATACAGCGGTTGCCGATGGTCACCCCCGGACATACCACCACATTGCCACCCAGCCAGCAGTCCTCGCCCACCGTAATGGGATAGGATGTTTCCTTTTCCTCACGACGTTCCACATGGTCCATGGGGTGCTGGGGCGTGTAGAACTGGCAATGAGGTCCTATCAGCGTATTCTTCCCAATGCGGATATAAGCTCCGTCGAGCATGATGCAGTCGTAGTTCATGAACACATTTTCACCCAGTATTATGCCGTTGCCGTGGTCACAATGGAAAGGGGGACAAATGGTAGTGGTCTTCGGAAAATCGGGAATCAGGTCTTCCATCACCTCGCGGTAATCATCGTCGTAAATGGTCATCGTCTGCAATCGTGCACAGACTTTCTTGGCATGCATCAAACTGACGTGTATTTCAGGGTCGGAAAAATAATAGAGTTCCTGACTGCGCATTTTTTCGTATTCTGTTTTCATAGGATTTCAGTTTATAAATTACCAGAGTCAAAGGTAGGAGGAATTTTGCTTATCTGCAAAAGGATACGAAAAAACTGCTGAGACACTATTGCCTGCGCAAATAAGCCGAAGGTGCCTCTCCGGTAATCTGCTTGAACACCCTGCTGAAGCTGTTAGGCGAGTTAAATCCCACCTCGTAGGCCGTCTGCTCGATGTTCAGGACGTTATCGGTCAGAATCTCGATGGCACGCACCACACGCTGGTAGTTGAGATAGTGTACGAAACGGATGCCCGAACTGGTGAACAACCGGGTCAGACTGCGCACCGAGAATCCAAAATGGGAAGCCACCTGCTCAAGGGTCAGGTCCTGATGCAGATTTGTCTTCATATATTCCAATACGGGCAACAGACGACTATCCGTTGCCAAAATAAACGGCTGGGTGGGAAACGTGGCTTTCTGACAGATACGGGGCAGCACCTGAAAAAAGCTTCTGGCAAACGAAAAGATTTCCGGTTCAGCCCACTTGGACAAGCTGTGAAAAGTACTGATGAACTTCAGGTTGCGGGCTATCAGTTCATCGGTACGGTAAATGGCAAATTCTTCTTCATGGGAATGCTCCAGACAAACATAACTGGTCAGCAGGGTTATCTGCCGGTTGTTACTGGAAAGACGGTGCAAGGTTCCTCCGGGTATCCACACCAGGTGACGGTCGGTCACAAAATAGCTGACCCCTCCCACTTCCACATGAAGTGTCCCCGAAAGGATATAAATTATCTGATGGCGGTCGTGGCAATGAGGGTGCAGGTTCACTTCTTCCCTCCCGGTCACCTTGGTGAACACTTCCTCGACCGACATGGCATCAATTGAAGAAATCCGCTGTTCGGTCACTAAGTCGTCTGGCGTAAATTGCATGATTTATGTCTTGATATGTAATTTAGGAACAAAAATAATGAAACATCTTTGCGGCGTCAAATAAAACAGTCACATTTAATGGAAGAAAGTCGTAAAAAGCACAAAGCCGAACTCTTTCGGCGATACCTGGTATTCGGTATCTCACTCTTTATCATCGCATGTGGTATCAGCCTCATCACCCGTTCAAATCTGGGTACCTCCCCTATCACGAGTGTGCCCTACGTAGCCAGTCTTCACACCCCCGTCAGCCTGGGTACGTACTTTTTCCTGTTCACCCTCGTACTGATAGGCATGCAACTGCTGTTGCTGGGCAGAAGAGGCATCATGGAGCGGAAAATGGAACTCCTCATGCAGTTTCCGGTGGCCTTCGTATTATCTGTCTTTACCGACCTCGGCATGTGGATGACTGCCGGATTCTCCCCGGAAGCCTATTATATGAAAATCATCTCGCTGGTTATCGGTTGCGTGGTACTGGCTCTCGGAATCTGTCTGGAAGTCATAGCCGATGTGACGATGATCAGCGCCGAATATACCATACAATTTGCCACCCTACGCTTCAAGAAAAACTTCGGCAACATCAAAATCTGCTTCGACGTGACCCTGGTAGTCTGCGCCATCCTGTGTTCATGGGCGCTGTCTGGACGCATCGAGGGAGTGAGAGAGGGGACCGTGATTGCCGCCCTGATTACCGGCCCGTTCGTCCGACTGATTATGCCCCGCCTGGCCTTCGTCCGTCACTGGCTGGACGAACCGGGTATCCCTGCCACTTCATCTGTTGCCGCACCAGCACACTATCCGCCGGTCATTACCATTTCCCGCGAATACGGCAGCGGCGGTCATCAAATCGGTAAAGCACTGGCCAAAGAGCTAGGCATCACCTTCTACGACAAGGAACTGATTACCCTTGTAGCCAAGGAAAGTGGTTTCAGTGAAGAATTCATTTCACAGAACGAACAGAAGATGCCCAGTGCCCTGCTCTACCAGATGATCATGCAGGACTATGAGGCTCCGCTGGACAAGAGTCTGTCGTACGACGACGCCTTGTTCGTGGCACAAAGCCGGGTCATCCGCCGTCTGGCAGCGGAGAAACCGTGTGTCATCGTCGGACGATGCGCCGACTATATCCTGAGAGACCGCCCGCACACCCTCCATATTTTCTTGTTCGGCGACATGAAGTCCAAGACGGAACGCGTCATTTCTGAATATGGCATTTCCGCCGCACAGGCACCAGGCAAGATTACCCAAGTGGACAAGTCCCGGAAAGAACACTATTTCCATTACACCGGCCGGCAATGGGGTGACTCACGGAATTATCATGCCACGTTCAATACCAGCCTGATTTCCATAACCCAAGTGACGGAGGCACTGAAAAGGATTTATGAAGAAGACGTATAAAAAAATGTCTTCACAGGTATTTGTATGGGAAATTTGCCACTTCATTGAATTACCGTAGATTTGTAAGTGAAAAACATACAAAGTACCTATATGAAAAAAACATTTCTGCTCAGCATCCTGTTCAGCACTTATATTTCCTATGGAACGGCTCAGGAACTTGAAAACCATTCAATCCCAGAAGAAAAAACGCGTGTCATAGTCATCACTGACGGCGAAGCAGACGACAGGGCTTCCATGGTACGCTTTCTGCTTTCCACCAATGAATTCGATGTAGAAGGAATCATCAACAGCAGTTCGCAATTCCATTGGGAAGGAGGAAAAGGATGGAATGCTTTCCACCCCGTTGAATGGATCAAAGAATATATTGAACTCTACGGAAAAGTATACCATAATTTATTGCTGCACGACAAACGTTATCCGTCACCGGAATATCTACTGAGTAAATGGAAAGTGGGAAACATAAAAGGAAACGGAGAATATGAGGAACGCACTGAAGGAGCACAATTTATCGCCAAAACACTTTTGACCGAAGACCATGACCCGCGCCCTGTCTGGATTCAGGCATGGGGAGGCTGTAACACACTGGCTTCCGCACTGAAAATCATCCAGGAAGATTACCCGGAAAAAATGGAGCAGGTTGCAGACAAGATGCGCCTGTTCTTAATTTGGGAACAAGACAAAGCTTATCAGGAATACATCCGTCCTAACTGGGAACACTATCAAATACCAACCATTATTTCCGACCAGTTTGACTGTATGGCTTATATATGGAACAAGGTACTTCCTGCTACTGTGCAATCTTTCTTTCAGAAAGAATGGATGACACAGCATATCCTCCAAGGCCATGGAGCCCTTTGCGAAGCATACCCGAACAAAAAAGGAGCCTTCAATGCAGAAGGAGACACTCCCTCTTTCCTACATAACCTTTCCACCGGTCTGCGCAACATGGAAAACCCGGGATATGGTGGCTGGGGAGGCCGTTATGTAAAGGTAAGAAATAATGTATGGATGGACCCGAAACCCTCATCAGAATACAATTATCCGACCGGACAATATGGTTTTGACAACAGCTGGTCGAAAATGATGGAACATTACACGGATTCTGCACAAGTAGCCATGCGTACCCGTTATTTTCAGCCTCTATGGCGTTGGCTGGACAAGGTTCAACTAGACTTTGCAGCTAGAGCGGAATGGTGTGTAAAAGATTATGCCTCAGCCAATCATCACCCTATCATCAACCTGAATTTACAATCACTTGATTTGAACGCACAACCAGGAGAAACAATTAAATTGGATGCGTCACAAAGCAAAGACCCAGACGGAGACTTGCTGAAAGTTCATTGGTGGATGTATCCGGAGGCCGGCAGTTATAAAGGGAATTTCCATTTTGAATCTGAGCATCCGAAGACGGCCTTTAAAGTTCCCCAAGATGCACATACCGGAGAAACCATACACATAATTTGTGAAGTGTCAGACAATGGAGAGCCCGCATTGACCAGATACAAACGGATAATCATAACGGTGAACCATTAGCTCACTCAATAATAATACTCAATCTCACCACAAACAATAAAAAATCTCTAATTACTATAACACAAAATCAAACCCTGCAAAGAATAAAAAGTATTATTTAACTATATTACATTCTATGTCAGAGTTTTTTTCTATCTTTGCAAGTGGATAGAGCACACTCTGTCCGAGACATATTAGAAAATGAAAGAAGCGTTATGCTTATCTTGTAAGTTAGGAACCTGAGAAATTTCAAACGTAGTACAAGGAAGGCATAGTGGTTCTCACGCTATAGCGTGGGCTGCTATTCTCATATCTGTACTACGGGTTTTCTCAGGACCTCTAACTTAAGATGTGGCATTGCAGTTCCACGCTTCGTAGTTTTAGAAATCCTCATAAGGAGCTGAAGAGGAAAAAGAGAACCTATGAAAAAACAATCTTCTTTAATTAAAAAAGGCATAATATGTTGCCTTAGTCTGTTCTGTAGCCTCAGCATCCAGGCTCAAAAACTCGGAGATTACATTGAAATCGACAGTATTCCCGCCTTTATCTTTTATATTGACGACACAGGAAACCATGGTCTAGCAATGTCTATGCCTGCAGTCTATTCTGATATACTAAACAAAATAGACAAATATGTGAAAAAGGGATTTATTGATAAAAGACAAGCTGAACTATCAAAAAAAGGCTATGTGATAAATATAAAAAGCTATGAAAAATCAGGAATGTTAAAGCCCAAGAACAAACAAAAACTTTTTGAAGACCTCATTCCAAAACTAACTGAAAAAGGAGAAAAAAACGCAGCCATCATTGAAACCTACTGTAAAGAACAAAATATTTTAATGCAAGACTATTTTCCTTGGGAATACTGGGCCTCCCTATTAGGAAAAGGCTGGTTTATCCCAGGAGATTATGAACTCACTTTATTCGCCCAATTCTATTCTGGAGGAGTTGGTAAAGATTACCACATGGGGATTTCTTTTTTAACAAAAAGAGGAAAGGAACTTTCAGACAATATTAGGGTACAAGATGCACTCACCTCAATCGCATCAAAAGGAGGATTAATATCATCCACAGCAAAATATGCCGATTGCGGTTTTAGGACATTACATAGGATTCAAAAAACAATGCCTAAACTGACATATTGGTTTGAATTATTAGACAACCTAAACGGAGCTTATAAAGAATTGAACGTCCAAACCTGTGCCATACATAAGTTTTAAATAAAATCATAACTAAAAGTTGCGCCCGACACGAAATAGGGTAAACAAAAATGAAAACTATCTTATCTATGAAAAAGTTTTACCTCACTTTTTTATTTCTCCTATTAGGAGTATTTCCGACCTCTATCTGTGCACAAAGCACTGTCTATTTTTTTATAAAATCTACAGGAAACATGACAACAACAATAAAACAAAATGGAAAGGATATTTTTGATATGACAGGACCGATCAAGAAAACCATAAAACCTTCAGGAAATATGCAGTTTCCTTTTAATCAATACGCTCCATGCCATAAAAAGTGCATATTTAAAAGTGAGGGAAAAGTACTTTTCTCAGCAGAATGTAAACATACCAATGCAGTTAATGGAAAAATATCAACCATGGCAGGAGAAATACAATTAAACTTAACAAGTGGATCCACTTATTATATATCCATAACCAATAAAGGATTGAATGATATGCAATTAAAAACATTAACAGAAAAAGAAGCTGAAAAGTTACTGAAAAACAAAAAATATGTGACTCTCCCTGAATATATAGAACAATAAATATCTACAATTATGGAAAAGAAGTCATATATTTTGTTATTCCTTTCTTTCTTCCTGCTAACAAGCAACGCACAAGAAAAATCCATCAATCATATTTTCTCAAAAACATTAGAAGTAGTAAATGAGAAGGACAAAAAAGGCAGTTTTAAAGGGCAAATTCTAAAAGGCAAACGAAACGGAATGGGAGTTCTTTCACAGCGTAACGGAGCACTCTATATAGGAGATTTTTACAGAAACATGATATCTGGTTACGGCATGCTTATTGCTCCAGAAAATAGTTATGTAGATAATTGCGATAGCTGTACTGTGTATATCGGTAACTGGAAGAATGGAGAAAAATCCGGCTTCGGTATTTGTTACGCTAATAATGGCAATATGATCTACCAAGGCCTATTCGAAAAAAATAAGCCAACCTCACAGTATCCATCTACGAATATAGACCAACAAAAATATTTTTCTTATTTTGATTTTGGCAATGGAGAATTTTTCTTAGGAGAAATGAAAAAAGGAATTGTCAACGGCTACGGTATAATAATATATAACAACGGAGATTTATGGTTAAGCAATTTCAAAGAAGGAAAAAGAAATGGTATCGGATTGTACCTTCTATATAATGGAGAATGGGAAACAATTAATTTTGAGGGTGACAACTACAATATTGTCAGTTCATCCATAAACTATCGGAATATTGATGCCAATAGAAAAGCTAATATCAAGAGTTCATTATCGGAAGCATTCGGATATTTTGCACAGGCGGCAAGCCAAAGCGTCCAAATTGCAAGTGAAGTCCAATCTATGAAAGAAAGAGAAAAATCTTTTATCAATACAAATTCAAATGTCAATATCTCCGACAATACAAGTATATCTGACAATAATATATCCCCCCAAAAAGAGCCCTCAACATCTCCTTATTCTATATCCGCAAATCAAAATAAAAATACCGACAGTAGAACATATGCTAATTATGACGGAATGTTAAGCAAAATGCGTTACGGAAATATGGAATATGACGATGCCAAACGAAAAGAATACCAATCCAAGATGAGAGCATTAAGAGAAAAATGGGAAAAACGGGGAGAGAGGTTTCAACATTCAGAAAATGAAGACTGGCTCGGTAAATAAACAATTAATTTATCAACTATATCAAATTCTAAATTAAACAGATTATGAAAAAATTACATTTTGAACTACTTAAAGTATTAACGTTTGCTTTTATAACATTATTTTTCTCTCATGCACAAGCCAAAGACTTCAATGAGACAATCAAACTTCCAGATTTCAAGGGCAGAAAAGCTATCTGGATCATTCGTGCTGGTGTAGGTTTTAATGGTTTTACTGGATCAAATATAGAAACGACCAAACTACAATGGGAAAACGACAACTGGAATGGCAGTTTCGGAAAAGCCACTGGATATGAATTTACATTAGGTTTTAACAAATCTTTTGGAAACCATCCACTATATTGGGGAATGGAACTTGGTATGGCATCAAGAGGATATACATCTTCTTCTTCATGGGAAAAGAGTGCAACTTCATCTATTAGTGGAGGAACTGACTATCATGGCAAATTCCAAGATGAATCAATGCTCTGCCATACAGTAAAATTTTCTCCGTTTACTATTGGTTATCGATATATATTTCTTGAAAAAATGGCTGCAGACATACATCTTGGAGCTTATGCCAGCTATGATATCGCTGGAAAATATAAAAAAGATTATACAGATCATATCATTTCAACATCTAAATATGGTAACAGAAATGATAAGACCGTAAGCTCTACAGAAACCAAAATTAAAGATTATGACAATATGAAACGATATGACGCAGGTATTAATCTGGGGATAGGTTATTGGTTTGGTAAATTTAATATAGACTTTACATGGCAAAGAGGATTTATCGCCATATTTGAAGGAGGAAATGAATTAGTAAAAATAGGAAAAGAATCACGCAGACGTGGAAACTTGTTCACTAACAATTTCCAACTCAAGCTGGGTTATGCATTCTAATATAAACAACCATAAATTTTAATCAGAACAAATGAAAAAATTATATTCAAAACTACAAATATTACTATGCCTATTACTAATGTTACCTTTAGCAAGCCACGCACAAAAAAACATACCTAAAGTCACATGTATTTATTGTGGAGGTACGGGAAGAGCTGGTTATGCATCATGCCTTTTTTGTGGCGGCAGCGGACTAATGGTTGATCCCCAATACCAAAATCAAAAAGCGTATGAATATGGAAAAGCTTTAGGATTATGCGGAAAAGGACAAGCAGCATTAGTACACGGAAATTACAAAGAAGCATTTGACGCCTTTGAAGAAGCTATGAAATTAGAAAATGCAGAGGCAATGTTTTTTATTGGTGTCTGTTGTGAACTAGGAATGGGAGTAAACGTAAATCATGAGTTAGCCAAAGAATGCTATTCATTAGGTAGCCAGTATGGTAATATAAATGCTAAACAAGCTATAGAGAGAATCAACCAAAATGGTTTCTGGCCAGCTACTGACCAAACAAGACAAAATTTCAGAAATGCGCTTAAGATGCAAATAGAAATTCAAGGAAATGCAGCAATGATGAACCGCAATTTCAATAGCAATCAATCAAACTCAACAAAAGACTATGGAGCATGCCCAAACTGCCATGGAACAGGAAAATGTACCATGTGTGCAGGCAGAGGAGAATGGAAAGATTACAACGGAAGATACCATGATTGCAGTATATGTCATGGAGGAGGACAATGTCCAAGCTGTCACGGCAGTGGGAGACTACGCTAATCTGTCTTTTTTATGTGAGAATCAGTAGGAAAGAACATTGATTCTCACATAACTCAATCTCGCAAGCTAAAACAAAAACTTCATCTTTTTTTTTGAAAAAGTTCCACGAATGACAGTTTTCACAATTAAAGTACCCTGAAATAAAATGTGTTAAAGTCTAAATTCGCATGCAGCCTACCCCGGGTTCTTCTATCCTATAAATATAGGAAAATAAAATATGACAAAAAAAGAACTGGTGAATCTGTGCAAAGAAGGAGATAAGCAGGCTTTAAGTTTGCTCTATACCACTTATGCAAACAAAATGAAACGCATTTGCAGTCAGTACATTTCAGACAAACAAACAGTCAACGACCTCTTGCATGATGGATTCATTATCATTTTTACTTCCATCCATACCCTGCGCTCTCCCGAAAAGCTGGAAAGCTGGATGGGAAAAATAATGAAAAACATGTCATTGAGATACTTGGAGCAGTCTCATTCAACCATCCTCGTTTCTTTAGAAGAAATAGAAGAATCCGAGGTACCGCAAGCACAATCCTATTCAACAGACTTTCCGTCTTATGCCGTCATGCGAAAGATGATAGACACTTTACCAGAAGGTTATCGTGAAGTTTTCAAGCTGGCAGTATTGGAAGGATTATCTCACAAGGAAATCGGTTCGCTGTTAAATATAGCTCCTCATTCTTCTTCCTCACAATTGTCAAGAGCAAAAGTATTGCTCCGTAAACTGCTGGCACACTATTATATAGTCATAACCCTGTTCCTATTATCATCCGTCCTTCTTTTGCAAATTCTGTTCTATAAATCAAAAGAAATCGTACACACGTCTTCAAAAATCATCACCCAGTCTAAAAAAGAAAAAGAATCAAAAGATATTTTATTCAAAGATACGGCAAATAATGCCCCTAAATACATAACAGTCTGCCACTATGTACATTCTGATTCAACTCAGGTAGAAATACCCGAGGAAGAAACAATTTCACCAAACAATATGACAGAAAGAAAAGACAGTGTAAGGCTAAGCAATCCTCCAATGAGTAGAAAACAAGAAATAAGACAAGGTACCGAGAACAGAAAGAATTGGTCACTGGCCTTGTCGGTTTCAGGCGTCAACAGGCAGACAAATACTCAAAAGATGATGATTCCAGGAGGTGTTTCGTCCGAAAAGCCGCAAGAAGTAACAAAAAAATCTTACTATCACATTCCTATAACCTTGTCCCTTTCATTGCACAAGAGAATCAATGAACGTTGGGGCATTGAAACGGGTTTACGATATACATATTTGCGCGCTGATTTTACAACTATCACAGATTCCCATTGGAAAGAAACGCAGAAAATCAATTATATCGGGATTCCACTGAAAGGTCTGTTCAACGTAGGAAGCCGACAGAAATTCTCCTTCTATCTGTCTGCCGGAGTAACCTTGGACATTCCCATAAAGGCAACCTCAAAAGAAATCGTATCTGATGAAAACGGGAAAATAATTTCTGACAAGAAAAGCTACATACAACCACCTTTACAATGGTCGACAAATTTAGGTATAGGAGTACAATACCAGATAACTCCCTCTATCGGAATCTATGCAGAACCTAATTTACATTACTATTTCAAGACTAAGCATAGTATAGAAACTATCCGGACAGAAGAGCCTTTCCAGGTAGCATTGCCTATAGGAATCCGTCTGTCTTGGTAAAAAAACACTGAGCCTCATGCAGCCTTTCATGGAATAGCTTATCGTAGTGATAGAAAAGTAACTCAAACAAATATTATTTCATGCAAGCGCGTCATCAGAACAGGATTATTTATTTCAAGGAACTTTCTACCACCAGTAAGAATTATTTCATACCTTACATCCAACAATGGCATCCGGTGGAGAAAGGAACAAAAGTGCTGGAGATTGGTTGCGGGGAAGGAGGCAATTTGCTTCCTTTCGCTGAAATGGGTTGTAATACGGTTGGAATTGACATCGCAGCAAGCCGGATTAAAGAAGCAAAAACATTCTTTCACACAGCCCATGCCAAAGGTACATTTATTGCACAAGATATCTTTCTACTGGATAAAATGGAATGGAGTTTCGATATCATCATCTGCCATGATGTGCTTGAACATATTCCTCAAAAAGAGTTATTTCTAGCTACTTTGAGCAAGTTTTTAAAACCGCAGGGCATTGTATTCATGTCGTTCCCGGCATGGCAGATGCCATTTGGAGGGCATCAACAAATTTGCAGAAGCAAAATCCTATCCCATCTCCCTTTTATTCATCTCCTCCCTACAGCTGCATACCGACTTTTATTAAAAGTGTTTGGAGAAGATAATGACTGCATTCAAGAACTGCTTTCTATCAAGCAGACACGTATATCAATAGAAGGATTTGAAAGTTTAATGAAAAACACAAACCTACGCATTCAAAACAGGAAACTATGGTTGGTCAATCCTCACTACAAAATAAAATTTGGATTGTCGCCACGAGAACTGAACAGAAAAATTGCCCATATTCCTTTCATCAGGGATTTTTTTACGACCAGTTGCTTCTATATTCTAACAACTTAAATGACTAAAAAGAAAAAAATTCTCTTTCCTGTCAGACTTTGAAACGTTTAACCTTAAAAAACATCAATATGAGACTGATAAATCTGACAGCATATTAGCCAACAATGAAGATAAATTTTATCATTGATTGGACTTTAATGATACTATAGCAGAGTTCTCTTCATGTGCAAACTACACGAAGCAACTAAAACATAAAGCTAAACCCTTTCTTCTGAGAAGTCCTAAATCGTTCAATTTCCAAAGAGAGCGATTTCTTTAATTGACCAGCCATAAAGCCCAAGAAAGGCAGATTTGTTTCTTCTTCCTGTGATTGCCGTAAAGCAGAAATATACTCTTCCCTGTCTTCCTTGAATATCTTGGTCGGAAATAGGTTGTAGCAGAACTGAATATAATTCATCAGCAAGCGGGCAGTTCTTCCGTTGCCATCGACCCACGGATGAATAGTCACCAGGTTAAGATGAGCATTGAAACTTAGTTCGTATTGTTCCCGGAATGTTCCCACTGTCTTTTGCTTTTCCTGTAATAAAGCGCAAAGTTCATCTACTTTGGCAGGAACTTTCTGATAACTCATATAAGAACGGCCACCCACACCAGCCGTAACACCGCACAAACGAAATTCTCCTTTGGAAGAATCAAAGGAGCCCCCCATCACATTGTGTATACTGCCTGTAGTACGCATCAGCGTTGCATTCAATCTTTGCAAAAATGGCGAGGTGATTGGTACTTTACGCTTGGCCTCCTCTTTGGCTAGTTCGTATGCCTTCTTTAAGTCCTCATTCATCAAGTGATATACCAGCGGCTTTCCTTTGGCAGTCAGCCCCTCATCAAAAAGCATTTGTGCCTCCGCTTCAGTAAGTGTTGAACCCTCAATCGCTGTAGAATGGGCAATCAGAGAATAGAGGTAGTACTTCTCATAGTCCACCGCTTCACTGATACCAAGTTGCTGAAACTTTTGGTATAACTGTTCAATCTCTTGCCAAACATCTTGTTCCATGGACTCTTATTTAATAGGATTTATATCTTTTCAAAGGTAGTATATTTGTATTGCGTAGCCAAAGAAAATAATGACTTACTACCGTATTTTTGTACTTGTGGGGAAAATGAAGGGAAAGTTTCGATAAAATAAAAAAAGCTAAGCATTGATTTCTCAGTTGCTTAGCTTCTTGTGGTACCCAGACCCGGGGTCGAACCGGGATGGATGTTACTCCACTGGTGTTTGAGACCAGCGCGTCTACCGATTCCGCCATCTGGGCATAATTTTCGATTGCGAGTGCAAAGGTACACATCTTTTCCGATATTGCAAGGATTCCCGCCGAAAAAAACGAAAAAAAGTTTTCTAACACTATTTAGAATCCTTTTCTGACGTTTCTTGCAAAATAAGCTTTATCTTAGCATCAAACTTTAACGCTAGCATCTACCATGGACAGTAAGAATTTTTATTGCATCATCATGGCCGGAGGAACCGGGCGTCGGTTCTGGCCATATAGCCGCAAAGCCTTACCCAAACAATTCCTCGACTTCTTTGGAACTGGGCAGACGCTCTTGCAACAGACTTACGAAAGATACAAGCAAATACTTCCTGCGGAGAATATTTTCATCACTACCAACCAGCATTACAGGGAACTGGTGCTGAACTCGCTCCCCGACTTCAAGGAATCACAGCTCATCGTAGAGGAAGAACACCGAAATACGGCTCCTGCCATCGCATACGCTTCGTATGTCATCCAGAAAATCAATCCCGACGCAAGTATCGTCGTCGCCCCGTCCGACCACCTGATTCTCAAAATGGATGAGTTCAAACGGGATATCCTGAAATCACTGGAATTCGCTTCCCGCACGGACAAGCTTCTGACACTGGGCATCAAACCCAGCTATCCGGAAACGGGTTACGGCTATATCCAGATTTCTGAAGAGGATAAGGAAGAAGATTTCTATAAAGTCAAAACGTTCGTTGAAAAACCACTGCGGGAATTTGCGGAGGTGTTCGTACAGAGCAATGAATTTTACTGGAACTCGGGCATCTTTGTATGGCATGTCAATACCATCCTGAAAGCGTTTCATGAAATGATGGCGGATGTGTGTCCGCAAGTGGAATGTGACATGCCGAAATTCAGCACATGTCCGAACAGCTCCATCGACTACAGCATCATGGAAAAGGCGAACAATGTGTACGTGTTATTGTGTGACTTCGGATGGGCGGACATAGGCACGTGGAACTCGCTCTACGATGCCTCACCGAAGGATGAGAACCAGAATGTGACCACACACAGCAACACGTTGTTGTACAACTGCAAGGGAAATATCATCATGACGCCGAAGGACAAACTGGTCGTTGTGCAGGACTTGGAAAACTACCTGATTGCCGAACAGGGGAACGCCTTGCTCATCTGCAAGAAGGACGACCAGAACGCTATCCGGAAGTTCGTCAACGATGCGGAAATGAAATTCGGAGAACAATACTCATAAACCGCAAAAAGCAATCCGTCCGTTCAGATAATGAAAACGGTCTGCCGCTTTCCTCGAAGAAAGAAGCAGACCGTTTTCTTATGTCGTCTTATTCTCAATATTCAAAAGTAATACCCAGTGTGGGAAGCAGGGTGCCGCTTTCCTGACGGATGGATTTCATGACATAACGCTGTTCGACCAACGGAGCGGAGGGGTTTTCAATCTGCCCCGTACTCATCAGGGCATCCGGCCGACGCAGCTTGCTGGCCGTGATGTTCTGGATGTCGAGGTAAAAGCCCAGCATGCATTTCTTCAAATAAAAGATTTTGTCTACCCGCACATCCAACTGGCCGAACACGGGGAGACGCTCCTGGTTGTAACGGCTGTAGTCGTAATAAGCCCGTCCTTGTACGTCCCAGGCCTCCACCAGAGACGATTTCGCCTCATCATAGGGAGTGTACGGAGAACCTCCGATGCAGCTGACTTTGGCACCCAGGCTCCAATGCTTAGGAAAGTTATAGGTACCGCTCACGTTCAGGATGAAACGGTTGTCCCAGGCAGAAGGCACATAGCTGCCTTGTTTGCCGTCCTTGAACTCACTTTTGAAAATAGTCAGCGAAGAAGAAAGGTTCAGTTTCTGTGTCAACAACCATTTGAACATCAGTTCTGCTCCGTAGGAACGTCCTTTGGCCTGGGAAGAAAGAGCTTCGTTGCCAATCGTCCCGTAGTCATTTCCCTTGCATGACAAGGGTATCTGGTCGGACAAAGAGAACGGCATGTTTCCATAGAGTTTGTAGAAACCTTCCACCGAGAACTCCATGTTTTCATTAGGAGTCCAGGACAGTCCCACACTCTCCTGCGACACAGAAATGTAATCCAGGTGTTTGTTCACGTAGTCTCCGGCTTCTCCCTTGAAGCCCAAGGCGGTGTAAGAAGGCAGCTGGTAGTACAGCCCCACATGACCGCTCAGGAACAGTCCGTCGGCCAGACGATAAGACACGGACAGACGGGGAGAAAGCTGGCGCCACAGTTCTTTCATCTTGTCGCTGTAATTGTTGCCATCGGTACGCACGCCAATGGAAGCAGTGAAACTTTTGTCGGGAGCCGCATAATCGATGGAAGCAAACAGTCCCCACCGCCAAAGGGAGAGGTCGGTGTGGTAATTGTATTCCCGAAGCGCATCGGCAAATATCTTCCGGTATTCATCGCTTTTGTAGCGGGAATAGTTCAGGTCAAAACCAGCTTTTACCTTCCACACACTCCACGAGGAAGTGTTCTCCATTCGCAATTTGGTTTCCTGTTCCACGGACCCCAGATGCAGCGTCAGATTGTCCTCACTGCTTTCATCGTTGTTACGGTATTTAATGTTCCGGTTGTTCAGATAGCTCTGACTCAGCACGATGGTCTGCACATGTATAGGGGTATAATGCCGATATACACCGCCTACGGTATAGGTTTCCTGCTCTATCTTGGGAAGGTAACTGAGCATATATTCGGCATCTTCTCCTTCAATACCCAAGTTCAGTTTCATGCGGTCAAGGCCTCCCAGTCCGAGCAAAGTCAGTTCATTGTGACTGTCGAAACGGGTTTTCAGTTTGAAGGAAGCATCAGTATACGCAGGCAGGAAAGGCAGTCCCAGCACCTTGAACAAAGCCTGCAAGTAGGACTGGCGGACCGACACCAGATAGGAGGTCTTTTTGCCCAAATGCCCGTTGGAACTCAAAGAGACTTCCGAAGCACCCAAAGTGGCTTTCAGGGAATTCCGCTCCATGTCGCCATCGCGCAGACTGAAATCCAACACACTGCTCAGGGCATTGCCCCTGTCGGCCGGGAAAGCCCCGCTGTAAAACTTCACACTACGAATCAGGTCGGCATCAATCAGTCCGACCGGCCCGCCGGAAGCTCCCTGGGTACTGAAATGGTTGATGTTCGGAATTTCCACCCCATCCAGATAGAAACGGTTTTCCGAAGGCCCACCGCCCCGCACAATCAAATCATTACGGTAGCCGATGGGAGAAAAAGCCACTCCCGGATAATTCTGCACCACCTTTGAGATGTCGCGGTTGGCACCCGGAGCTTTCTCTATCTCCTGCAAACCGATGACCCGCAGGCTGACCGGACTCTCCACCACTTTCTGAAAGGGAGAAGCAGTGACCACCACCTCATTCAGGGAGGTGTTTTCCTCTTCCAATTCAATCTGCACATAGGGAGTGACATGGTTCACACGGTATTCGGGAGTCAGTGCCGTTTTATACCCTAGAAACGAGGCCTGCAGGCGATAGATGCCCGGAGGTACCTGCGTAATGGTAAAGTTTCCATTGCTGTCGGTCGAAGCGCCGATACCCAACCCCACCACCAGCACGTTCACAAACTCCAGCGGTTGGCGGGTGGATTTGTCAATCACGGTTCCTTTTATCTGGTATTCAACCGCAAACACTTTCAGCACAAAACACAAGAAAAGGATAAAGGAAGCAATTCGTTTGTAAAACATAAGCACACAATATTTCGATAAAAAAATCAGGTGCGGCTTCCAGAAATCTCAGTTTTCTGAAAACCACACCTGAAAAATACGAAGAATACTTTATATTTAAGGTATTTTTTTAGAAGAAAATTATTTGCTTTCAGCTTTCCAAGCCTCGTTGATGGCCTTGGCTATTGCGGTAAACTCTTCTTGAGAAAGTTGCAGCTTGGGATTGGAGAACAGCATGTCCGATTCCTTCTGGATAGGAATCAAATGAATGTGTGCATGGGGAACTTCCAGGCCGATGACCGCTTCACCCACCTTCTTGCACGGGAAAGCCTTCTGAATGGCCAGTGCCACATGTTTGGCAAACACATGCATCTGAGCCAGTTCGTCATCACTCAGGTCGTAAATGTAATCCACTTCCCGTTTGGGCACTACCAGCGTATGTCCTTTTACCAGCGGATTGATATCCAAGAAAGCATAAAACTTGTCATTCTCAGCCACCTTGTAGCTGGGAATCTCACCTGCAATGATTTTACTGAATATTGTTGCCATATTGATAGAATATTAAATAAGGCAAGTCCGCCGGAGCAGACCTGCCTTACAAATTAAAATGATATACCTGTAATCTCCAATGAGATTTTTCCCTGCGGGATAGTGATTTCTGCCACTTCGCCCACTTTCTTGCCCAGCAAACCCTGTGCAATCGGCGTATTGACGGAAATCTTGCCTTGCTTCAGATTGGCTTCGCTTTCGGATACGATAGTATAAGCCATCTTCATGCCGGTCTTTACGTTTTTCAATTCCACACGGCTCAGAATCTGTACCGTATCGGTTTTCAACTTGGATGTATCAATGATTTTGGCATCGCCAATGGTTGCCTTCAACTGGTTGATTTTCATCTCCAGCATACCTTGAGCTTCTTTTGCCGCATCGTATTCTGCATTTTCCGACAAGTCACCCTTGTCACGAGCCTCCGCAATGGCAGCGACAATCTTCGGGCGCTCCACTGATTCCAGGTGTTTCAATTCGGCCACCAGCTTCTGATAGCCTTCTTCTGACATGTAAGCCATAATTTTTCTCCTTAAATATTTTCGTTATTAATTGATTTGTTTCGATAAAAGTAAAGGGCTGTCCAAAATAAAAACCGCCTATCACAAAAGTAAAGTCATTCTGAACGAAGAGCGAACCCCAGATGAATAGATAAACAAACGGATTCTTCACTTTGTTCAGAATGACAATCTGACAATTCAATTTTTATTTTGATACAGCCTCTCTTGCACAGAGTCTTATATCTTGGGGGCAAAGATAAATCTTTTTATGATACCAGTCAAGTTTATCAATGCATGCTTTTCAACATGTTACAACAATTTCTTGATGGCTTCTTCCATATTGGTCTTCTCATCAATACGCAAGGTCAGCTCGTTGTTGCGGTTTACCAAGAAAGCTGTCGGCAACTGCGTCACTCCATACAAACTTAAGTAAGTGGAATAGGTACTTTGCGGGTCACGCACACAAATCCACGGCAGGTTGTCGGCCGCAGTTTTCCAGAAATGTTCGTCCGCATCCAGGGAAATCTGATAAATCTCCAACCCTTGTGAAGCGTATTTATCATACAGTTCGCGCAATGCCAGATTGCGGGCTCCCGAAACGGCGGAAGCATACGCTGTGAAATCCACCAGCACCACTTTTCCCTTCAAGTCGGTCAGATGATGGGTTTTCCCTTTCAAATCCTTCAATTCAATATCGATGATAGAAGTCTCCTTAATCTTATCCACTGGAATATCGACATTCTGTACCTGAGGTGTGCGGGTATTCTTCATCCCCTTGATGACCATATTGTAAAGGTTACGGGAACGGTCGGCATGAGGATACATATTATTCAGACTGGTAGCCACTGCCGCAAAGCATTTCACGTCTTCCTTGTTGGTCAGCGGATCGAATATCATATACCCGTTCAGTTCCTGAAACAAGGCGAAATATGCATAAGCCTTGTTAGGCTGGGCAAAAATATAATTACGCTTTACATTATTCTTATAGGCATTGACCAGTGAAACCAAACTGTCTTGTGCGATGCCAGCCGGCAGTCCGGAACGTCCCAGCTTGTTTACCTTATCCTGCAAATCTGCCTGCAGCAAAACCAGTTCTTTAATCTTCTGGTTGTTTTCCGAACCTTCCACCTGATAAGCCGTAGCAAATCCATTGGCATCTGCATTCACCTTTACGGTTTCCGTAGAATCAACCACAAAATTGATTACCTGGTTACCCAAGCGAAGCCGATAGAAATCCGGCGCATCCGGACGAGCTTCGGAGAAATGGAACGAACCGCCGTCACTCAGCTTGACAGAGTCAAGTGCCACAATTCCTTCCAGACCGGTTTGCTCCAAATACAACATTTTATCAGCCGCACCGGCCACGGTTCCTTCTACGTTGAAAGAAGGTTCATTGTTGCAGGCCACCAACCCCGCCGACAACAATGCCACAAACAGATAAGTATTTTTTTTCATACCTGATTATTTTCTTTTTATCTCACATTCTAATGTAAATTCAAGATGCAAAGATACGGCTTTTCACGATGTCACAAAGTTTTTAAAAGATAAATCCATCATCAAACGCACGAAATTAGGTGTTTTTGTCACAAATAATTGGATAAAAAGCACTTCACCCTGAAACTTTTAGCTAAATACCTGCTTTTATCCGCAATAAAACACTATCTTTGTACGCTTTTTTAGATGAAATAATATTAAATCAATTTTTATGATCAATCCTATTGTTAAGACGATCGAGCTGAATGATGGAAGAACCATCACACTCGAAACGGGAAAGCTGGCAAAACAGGCAGATGGTGCTGTTATGCTACGCATGGGTAACACCATGTTGCTGGCTACTGTTTGTGCAGCAAAAGATGCAGTTCCCGGTACAGATTTTATGCCTCTCCAGGTAGAGTACAGAGAAAAATATTCCGCATTCGGACGTTTTCCGGGTGGCTTTACCAAACGTGAAGGAAAGGCTTCAGATTACGAAATCCTCACTTGCCGTCTGGTAGACCGCGCGTTGCGTCCTCTGTTCCCAGACAACTATCATGCTGAAGTTTACGTAAATATCATACTTTATTCTGCCGACGGCGTGGATATGCCGGACGCACTGGCCGGTCTGGCCGCTTCTGCCGCACTGGCTGTTTCTGACATTCCGTTCGGAGGTCCGATTTCAGAAGTACGTGTAGCCCGCATCGACGGACAGTTTGTCATCGACCCGACTTTCGAAGCCCTGAAACGTGCCGACATGGACATCATGGTAGCTGCCACTTATGAAAACATCATGATGGTAGAAGGTGAAATGAAAGAAGTTTCTGAACAGGACTTGCTGGAAGCCATGAAGTTCGCACACGAAGCCATCAAGGTTCACTGCAAGGCGCAGATGGAACTGATGGAAGAAGTCGGCAAGACCGTAAAACGTGAATACTGCCACGAAGAAAATGACGAAGACCTGCGTAAGGCCGTACATGATGCCTGCTACGCAAAAGCATACGCCATCGCAGAATCCGGCAACAAGAACAAGCACGAAAGAGAAGATGCCTTCACTGCTATCTGCGATGAGTTCAAGGCTCAGTTCACTGAAGAAGAACTGGAAGAAAAAGGTCCGATGATTGACCGTTACTATCACGATGTAGAAAAAGAAGCAATGCGTCGTTGCATCCTTGATGAAGGCAAACGTCTGGACGGCCGTGCCACTACCGACATCCGTCCTATCTGGTGTGAAACCAGTCCGCTGCCAGGTCCTCACGGCTCAGCTATCTTCACCCGTGGTGAAACTCAGTCTTTGAGTACAGTCACACTGGGTACCAAGATGGACGAAAAGATTGTGGACGATGTACTCGACCAACACAAGGAACGTTTCCTGTTGCACTACAACTTCCCGCCGTTCTCTACAGGAGAAGCAAAGGCACAGCGTGGCGTAGGCCGTCGTGAAATTGGTCACGGTCATCTGGCATGGCGCGCATTGAAAGGACAGATTCCTGCCGACTATCCTTACTGCGTACGTGTAGTTTCTGACATTCTGGAATCTAACGGTTCATCTTCTATGGCTACGGTTTGTGCCGGAACACTGGCTTTGATGGATGCAGGTGTACCTATCAATAAGCCAGTTTCAGGTATTGCGATGGGATTGATCAAGAACGCCGGAGAAGATAAATACGCTATCTTGTCAGATATCCTGGGCGATGAAGACCACCTGGGTGATATGGACTTCAAGGTAACAGGTACTCGCGACGGTATCACTGCTACACAGATGGATATCAAGTGCGACGGACTGACTTACGATATCCTGGAAAAAGCCTTGCTGCAGGCAAAACAAGGACGTGAATACATCCTCGGCAAACTGACTGAATGCATCGCTGAGCCGCGTCCTGAACTGAAACCACATGCACCGCGTATCGAAACGATGACCATTCCGAAAGAATTCATCGGTGCGGTAATCGGCCCGGGCGGAAAGATTATCCAGGGTATGCAGGAAGAAACCGGTGCTACTATCACGATTGAAGAAGTAGACGGTGTAGGCCGCATCGAAATCGCCGGTACCAACAAGAAGTGCATCGATGATGCATTACGCATGATCAAGGCTATCGTGGCAGTTCCGGAAGTAGGCGAAGTATATACAGGTAAGGTTCGTTCTATCATGCCTTACGGTGCTTTCGTTGAATTCCTCCCAGGAAAAGACGGTCTGCTGCACATCTCTGAAATCGACTGGAAACGCTTCGAAACCATCGAAGAAACCGGTTTGAAAGAAGGAGACGAAATCGAAGTGAAACTGTTGGACATCGATCCGAAGACAGGCAAGTTCAAACTGTCACACAAAGCATTGCTTCCGAAGCCGGAAGGTATGACAGAGAGCCACCCGAAACGGGAACGTCGTCCTCAACAGAATCACAAGGACCACAAAGACAAAGAATAATCCGCTTTAAGCGTCTATTTCATAAAAGGCTGCCATGAGGCAGCCTTTTTTATTCTCCTTACCTCCAATATAAAAGCGATTTTTAACACGCCTCCTCATCTATTCTGTTTTTATTTTCGTATTTTTGGGTAAACGAACTTTAAACAGTTATATTATGAACGCAAATCCTGTATTCAGTTTACACATCCCGACCAGAATTCTGTTCGGATGTGGCGAGTTAAGAAAGTTAGCGACAGAAAAACTACCAGGTAAAAAAGCCCTGATTGTCATCTCCTGTGGTACTTCCATGAAGAAATACGGCTACCTAAACAAGGTTATCGAACTGTTACAAGAAAACAATACGGAATCGGTCGTGTTCGACAAGATTCTGCCCAACCCGATAAAGGCACACGTGATGGAAGCCGCTTCCATCTGCCGCGCAGAAAAATGTGACTTCGTCGTCGGCTTAGGAGGAGGCAGCAGCATCGACTCTGCCAAGGCCATTGCCATCATGGCCTGCAACGAAGGCGATTACTGGGATTACATTCCGGCAGGTACCGGAAAAGGACGTCCCGTCACCAAAGCTCTGCCGGTGGTTGCCATCCCGACCACTGCCGGTACCGGTACGGAAGCCGACCCGTGGAGCGTCATCACCAACGAGGAAGTGAAGGAAAAAATCGGCTTCGGCAGTCCGCTGACCTTCCCGGCTCTTTCCATCATCGACCCGGAACTGATGGTTTCCATCCCACCCCATCTCACCGCTTATCAGGGATTTGATGCTTTCTTCCACGCGGCAGAAGGATTCCTGGCCAACTGTGCCACTCCAATCAGCGACCTGTATGCCCTCGAAGCCATCCGCTTGCTGTATAAATACCTGCCGGTAGCCGTAAAAGACGGACGCAACCTCAAGGCACGTGCCAAAGTAGCATGGGCCAGTACCTTGGCCGGCTTGGTAGAATCCACCTCCTGCTGTATTTCCGAACACTCCATGGAACATGCCATGAGCGCCTTCTATCCGGAACTGCCGCACGGAGCCGGACTGATTGCCATCAGTGAGGCCTACTTTGAGACGTTCCGCAACGACAGCATGAAACGTTACATGAAGATGGCCGAAATCATGACTCAGCAGAAGAGCAACCGACCCAGCGACTTCATCGATGCATTGGTCCGCATGCAAAAGGAATGTAACGTATATCAGCTGAAACTGAGCGACTGGGGCGTAAAACCGGAGGACTTCCCCAAAATGGTACAGAACGCCCGCGACACCATGGGCTCACTCTTCACCCTCGATCCGCATCCGATGACCGACGAAGAGGTGCTTCAGATTTACCAGAAATCTTACAGATAATCGCCCGTATATGCACAAAAAAGGAGGACATTCAAAATGCCCTCCTTTTTTATTTCTCCAGATTGATATCGATTAAATCTGTTCCATCGCCTGTTCCAGGTCGGCAATGATGTCGTTCACATTTTCAATACCGACAGACAGACGGATTAGGTCGGGAGCTACTCCCGCTTCAATCAGCTGTTCGTCTGTCAGCTGACGGTGTGTATGACTCGCCGGATGCAAGACGCAGGTACGGGCATCGGCCACGTGTGTCACGATGCAAGCCAGTTTCAGATGGTCCATGAACTTGATGGCGTCTTCACGTGTGCCATGGAGCCCAAAAGCAATCACACCACAAGAACCGTTCGGCATGTATTTCTGTGCCAGTTCATAATACTTGTTGCTCTTCAGGCCACAATAGTGTACCCATTTCACCTTCGGGTTAGCTTCCAGCCACTCTGCCACTTTCTGTGCATTCTCACAGTGACGCGGCATACGCAAATGCAAAGTCTCCAACCCCAGGTTCAACAGGAAGGCGTTTTCCGGTGACTGGATAGAACCCAAGTCACGCATCAGCTGGGCAGTAGCCTTGGTCATGTAAGCCATCTTTCCGAATGCCTTCGTATAAGTCAGTCCATGATAGGACTCATCCGGCTGCGTCAGTCCCGGGAACTTGTCGGCATGTGCTTCCCAGTCGAAGTTACCACTATCTACCACAGCGCCTCCCACACAAGTGGCATGTCCGTCCATGTATTTTGTCGTAGAATGAGTCACGATATCAGCTCCCCATTCAAACGGACGGCAGTTAATCGGAGTGGCAAACGTGTTGTCCACAATCAAAGGTACCCCGTGTTTGTGAGCGATACGGGCAAACTTCTCAATGTCCAGCACATTGATGCTCGGATTGGAAATGGTTTCACCGAACAAACACTTGGTGTTCGGACGGAAAGCCTTGTCAATCTCTTCCTCCGGTGCATCGGCATCGATGAAAGTACATTCAATGCCCAGTTTCTTCATGGTCACGGCAAACAGATTGAAAGTACCGCCGTAGATAGTAGACGAACAAACAAAATGGTCGCCCGCCTCACAGATATTGAATACGGCATAGAAATTGGCAGCCTGACCGGAAGAAGTCAGCATGGCGCCCACACCCCCTTCGAGGGCTGCAATCTTCGAAGCCACCGCATCGTTGGTCGGATTCTGCAAACGAGTATAAAAATAACCACTGTCTTCCAAATCGAAAAGGCGAGCCATCTGCTCACTGGTATCATACTTGAAGGTAGTGCTCTGGTAAATAGGCAATACACGGGGTTCTCCTTTCTTCGGAGTCCATCCTGCCTGCACACAAAGTGTCTCTTTGCTGAATTTCTGTTTCATCTTATGTTATATTTTTTATCCACAATTCATTATGACGGACAAAAGTAAGAAATATTCCACCATTGATAGCAGATTTATGAAAAAAAGATGTACATTTGAGAAAAACTTAAAAACATTACTATGAACGCAGAAATCAAATTCAAACACGAAGTCCCCGTACAAATCCGTTTCAGCGATGTTGACCAATACGGTCACATGAACAACTCGGTTTATTTCTCCTTGTACGACTTTGCAAAGACCTCCTATTTCCGTGATGTCTTTGGACAAGATGAATGCAAAAAATTCAATGTGGTAGTGGTCAATATCAATGCGGATTTTCTGGCTCCCGTCTTCTTTTCCGACGACCTTATCATCGAGACTACCGTCATCCATCTGGGGCATAAAAGTTTCACCATGCTACAACGGGCCTTCAACAAAGCCAGTGGCGTATTGAAATGCCAGTGCCGCACCGTGCTCGTAGGCTACGACATTCTGACCAAAGAACCTATGGAAATTCCTCTGGCCTACAAACAGGCCATCTGTGATTATGAAGGAAAAACGCTCGATGAGCTTTCCGAACCTGTGAAACCCTAACTATAAATTCCTGCAGACTCCTCAGATTTTTCCAGCTTCCTCCCTGAAAATCTGAGGAGAGACACCTGCATGCCGCTTGAAGAACTTACTGAACGAAGCTTGGTCGGCAAAGTTCAGCCGTGCCGTAATCTGCTGGATACTCAAATCGGTCGAGACCAACAGATTGCGTGCCTCACTGTAAATCAGTTCATAAACAAATGCGTTCACCGTCTTTCCAGTCTGTACCTTGACTATGGCTGTCAGGTATTGAGGCGTAATGTGCATGGCCTTTGCATAGAAAGCCACCTGATGCTCTTCCTTAAAATGATTCATCAGCAGGGTGATGAACTCTTGCAACTTCATGCGGTTCCGGGTGACTGTCATCCCACTACCCTCCGGCTGTATGTTCCGGTCCAGAATGTTATCCAGTTCCAAGTAAAACCGGATAAGGGCATTCTGCATCAGTTCCAGATGGTACAAATGGTCCTGCCTTAGAATCTGGTTTCTGATATTTTCAATACTCTCCTTCAACACCACCGTATCAGCCGCACTCATCTGGACAGACGGATTACGATGCATGTGCATCCCCTTGGCAATGCGCTGCTTTAGGTTGAACACCCCGATTCTATCCACAAAATCCTTGTGAAGACACAAAAACATACACCGGAAATCGTCCGATACCTCCGAAAAACAAGTCAGGTGCAAGGGTGAAAGCAGACACAGGCAGCCGGGAAAAATCTCATATTCCGTTTCATCAATCACCAGACGGGCCTTTCCCTGCAAAGCCAGCAAATACGAAAAAGCATTCACATACACCGGAAGTCCTTCGGCCAAATAAATAGCAGAAGTATCACTTGGAACAAATACCCCAATTTCTCCCTGATAAGCCACTCCTTGTTTCTCCCGGACTATTTCCTGTATGTTAATAATCTGATAACGCTCCATAAGCCTGTTTTTCTACCTTTCCAAAGATAAGAAAGAATCACCTTCCTACCCAAACTTTTTCCAAAAAGTTTCATCTCAGACAAATTCTGTCAAATTTGAAACATCATATTTTCCCCGCAAAAACGTGACCTTTGCACCGATAATTAAGACAACCACGTATTTATGATTCACAAACTTTTCATGACAGGGTTACTGGGCTGCATCGGCTTCTGGTCTGCGTCGGCCCAACCGCGCGTGCTGGGAGTAGAAGAACTCTTCCGCCTGGCCGACGCGCACAGCAAAAGCCTGAAAGTACACAACCTGGCCGTCGACGAGGCGGTACAAGCCATCAAAGTGGCCAAGAACGACCGCCTGCCTTCCATAGAAGCCGGACTCTCGTTCAGCTACATCGGTGACGGCTGGATGAGTGACCGGGATTTTTCCAACGGCATGAAGGCCGACATGCCGCACTTTGGCAACAATTTTGCGTTTAAGGCCACACAAGCCGTCTATACTGGCGGCGCGGTTTCTACAGGTATCGAGATGAGCGAACTGCAAAAGGAGATGGCCGAAACGGAACTCGACAACGACCGGCAGAATGTGCGCTTCATGCTGGTGGGACATTACCTCGACTTGTTCCAGCTACACAACCAGCGGAGGGTGTATGAGAAAAACATCGAACAGACCCGGCTGCTGATTGAAGAAATCCATTCGGCTTTCGAACAGGGGGCGGCACTTCAGAGTGATATCACCCGATACGAACTTCAGCTGAAAAACCTGGAACTGGGGCTGACCAACGTGAACAACCGGATTCGGATTCTCAACCGTCAGATGGTCACTACCATCGGGCTGGATATCCAAACGGAAATTCTGCCGGACACCACCTTGCTTTCTGCCGGTATCGACAAACGGAGCGAGCTGTACTGGCAGGACGCACGCTCCCAGGCTCCGATGATGCGACTGGCCGATTTGGGAGTCCGCATGAGTGAAAAACAGCAGGAAATGGCACGGGCCGACCGACGTCCGACCATCGGACTGATTGCGGCCAATAACTTCGACGGCCCGATTCTGATTGAAGTGCCGCCCATCAACAAGAACTTCAACTACTGGTATGTGGGGGTGAATGTCACCTATAAGTTTGACGCGCTGTTCAAGAACAACAAGAAGGTGAAACAGGCCAAACTGGCCACACTGAAGGCACAGGAGAACAAACGGTTGGCCGACGAACAGCTGTCGAACAGCATCAATGCGGCGTATATCAATCTGGAAGAGGCTTACACCCGGCTGGATACCAAAGAAAAGAACGTACAGCTGGCCCACGAAAACTACGAGGTGATTCACAGCCGCTACCTCAACGGACTGTCGCTGGTGACCGACATGCTGGATGCCAGCAACATCCAACTGAGCAGCGAACTGGAACTGGCCAACGCACAGATAGGTATCCTCTACCAGTATTTCATGCTGAAGAAGACTATCGGTACCTTGTAACTCTATTTCCTTTATCAAAGAACATTCACTTTCTAACGTTTATACATCATGGCTAATATAAAAAGAAACAAACAGATTTCGAATATCATTCTTACCGTCATCATCCTCGCAGGAATTGTGTGGGTGTGCAGTCATTTCGTCCACCTGGGCAACGTGGAATACACCGACAATGCACAGGTGAAACAACACATCACTCCCATCAACACCCGTGTGCCGGGATTCATCAAGAAAATCTATTTCGAAGAATACCAAAAAGTCCGCAAGGGAGACACCCTGCTGGTGATTGAGGACTCGGAATACCTGCTGCGTCTGGCACAGGCTGAAGCCAACTACCAGAATGCATTGGTAGGAAAGGATGCCATGCACACCACCATCAGTACCACACAAAGCAACATTCTGGTGACCGATGCAGGTATCCGCGAAGCAGCCGTCCGCCTGAAGAATGCCGAGGCCGACTACAAACGGTACACGGAGATGATAAAGAAACATGCCGTCACCGTCCAGCAGTACGACCGGGTGAAGACGGAATATGAAGCGGCCAAGGCGCGCTACGAGCAGATGACCCGCCAGAAGCAATCCACCTCCCTAGTGAAACATGAACAGACCCAACGCCTGGAGCAGAACGACGCGGCCATCAAAGTGGCGGCTGCCGAACTGAACCTGGCCAAGCTGAACTTGTCGTACACCGTCATCGTGGCCACTGCCGACGGAATGACCGGCCGCAAGAACATCCACGAAGGACAGCTGGTACAACCGGGACAGACCATGGTGACCCTGATTGACGAGACGGAAAAGTGGGTCATCGCCAACTACAAGGAAACGCAGACCTCCGTCATGCAGAACGGACAGAAAGTAGACATTCAGGTGGATGCCGTACCGGGCGTGAAATTCACAGGGGTGGTTTCTTCCATCTCGGATGCCACCGGCTCTTCCCTTTCCCTGATGCCGCAGGACAATTCCGCCGGCAACTTCGTCAAGGTGGAACAGCGCATCCCCGTACGCATTGAATTTACAGCCGACAACAAGCCGGAAGACCTGGCGCGCCTCCGTGCCGGAATGAATGTGGAATGTAAAGTGAGATACTGATATGGCCGGACCGAATATGCCTACCCGTGTCATGATGTTCCGCGACTTCGTGCCGGACAAGGTACGGGTGTTTCTTTGTCTCTTCTTTGCCGTGGCCTTCCAGTTCAGCGGCGGCATCTACCTGTCGTCCGTGTCGCAGATGGTCGGCTCACTGGCCCTGATGCAAGAGGATGTGATGATGGCCGGCTATGCCTCCTTTGTGGGCATGACGATTATCTTCCCCATCCTCTTCCGCCTGAAATTCCGGTTCACCACCCGCAGCATCCTGCTGTTCGTGTGTCCGGCCCTGATTGTGTGCAACCTGATTACGATGCATACCGAAAGCCTCCCGGTGCTGGTCATTGTCTGCTTCTTTGCGGGCATGTTGCGCATGTGGGGTACCTTCGAAGCCCTGTCGAACGTACAGCTGAGTCTGACACCGACCCGTAACTTCGCCGTGTTCTTCCCCGTGGTGTATATGATTGTACTGGGAAGCATCCAGCTTTCGGGCCTGCTCACCGTCTACCTGGGCTACTGGAGCAACTGGCATTCCATGCACTGGTTCATCATGGGACTGCTGTTCGTGCTGTGGGGACTCACGGCTGCCCTCACCCGCCACTTCCGGTTCATGAAGCCGCTGCCCCTGTTCGGCATCGACTGGCTGGGAGGAGCCTTGTGGTCCATCTTCCTGCTGTCTGTCATCTTCGTGTTCGAATATGGCAAGTTCTACGACTGGTTCGATTCCCTGCAAATCCTCCTCGGTACCCTGATTGCCATCCTCTCGCTGGCCCTCAGCATCCATCGGATGATTGTCCGCCGGCATCCGTACATCGCCCTGGAAGCCTTCAAGTACCGCAACCTCACGTCCTTGCTCTTCCTGTTCCTGATGCTCTGCTTCTTTCTGGCGGCCCCGACCGTCCTGCAAAACATCTTCACACACGGCATCCTGCAATACGACGTATTGAACGAAGTCTCGCTGAACTGGTGGAACCTGGGAGGCACGGTGCTGGGATGCATCTTTGCCTACCAGTGGCACGTCCGCCTGCACGGAGGATACAAGGTACCTGTCTTTTTAGGATTTGCCTTGATTGTGGGCTACCAGTGTTTCATGTACTTCCTCATCGACCCGAACATGAACATCGAATGGCTCTACGGTCCCACCCTGCTGCGCGGAGCCGGTTACATCATCCTGTACATCTCGCTCACGGTGTACGTCACCGGTATCGTCCCCTTCCAGCATTTCTTCCAGGTGCTGTCCATTCTGGGTTTCATCCGTACCGGATTCGGTTCCGTACTGGGAGGCGCCATCTATAGCCGGGTATGGCAACACATCTTACCGGAAAACTTCCAGACCCTCTCCATCGAACTGGACGAGGTGAACACGGCCCTCAATGCACAGACATTCTACAGCATCTACGGAGAAGCCATGAAACAGGCCACACTGGTCAGCCTGAAAGAGATGTATGGCTGGGTCTGCATCGTCGGTGTCTTGTTTCTGGCCCTCATTCTTTTCGAGAAGTTCTTAAATAAAAATGTAGTGGGACGTTTGCCCCGCATCCGACGCATCAAGCACCTCATGAAACGTGAAAATGCTTAATTATCAGTGACGGTGCGAAGGATAAAAAGAGACTACTTCCATTTTCATGTAAAGTAGTCTCTTTCCTTTCATCATCCTGAACTTCAATCTTTCGGCACCTATAAAATATACGTCAATTTCTTACTGAGCACGGCACGCTGTATGCCTTTCTTTTCTCCCGCAATTCCTTGGCCAGCCCATCGGCCTGCGCCTCATCCATCGATTTTTCGAGCAGCTGCTCCACTTTCTTCACCAATGCTTCCAGTTCCTTGGACTGGGAATGGGACAAACCGAAATAATCGTCTTCGCCATGGCAATAAAGCAGCCTCAACCGGGCCAGCATGACTTCTGCTTTCAATGCGATAACCCCTTTGTACATAGAAACCGGCGCACTGTCGTCCCGCGACAATTTCAGTTTCGGGTTCACCGCGTCGATATACGAAATCTTTTTCTCCTGCCGGAAACCGTTCCCGTCATAGTCCATCGAGCAGACATAATAGTGGCCATCGATACGGTCAATAAAGAAAATCCGGTCGCGGGTATATTGCATCCGCTCCACATTCTCTATGACCGAAGGCATTTGCAGCTGCCGGAGCACCCGAACGTCTTTCCCGCAGAAATCACTCTTTACAATTTGTTTATTGCCTCCGGCAGCTGATTGGTAATACCAATATCCGTCGGCATACATGGCTTCGGTCTTGATGACTTCTCCCTTCACATTATATCTCCGGGCCACACACTTCTCCGTGTTAAACTCGTGGCCGGAAGCGGCATAAACACGTGGCGGCTGGTTCAAATGCGGTTTGGGATGGTCAAACGCACCATAAAACAAGTCATCCGAACAAAGAAAATATTTGTTGATGCTTCCCATCCCGACCAGATTATAAGTGCTGGCATCATCAAAAGTCGCATCGGCATGATACCACTGTCCGCCGATATAAATCCGGTTCCACGCATGTCCGGAGCTTCCGGGAATAGCTCCTGTCACGTAGTCGGTCGGGATGCCCAGTCCGTTCATCAACAATGAATACGACAGGCTGTATCCCTGACAGACCGCCTTATGGGTCAGAAAAACGCCTAACGCCGAAAAGGAAGCGTATGCCAGGTTAGGGAAAGCCTCGTTACGTTCTCCATACACCACCTCGTTACAGACCTTCTGATAAAGGGTATAGGCAATCTCTGCCGAAGTCATCCGGCAATCCAACAACGCATAAAATCCTTCGACACCTTCTTCCATACGCGGATAGATTTCCGGCAAGGCAGCCGGCGAAACGGCATACTGCGGAAGAAAAGCCGCCAGATATCCAGGATTCTCCAAATCCACCCGATAGCCGATATTCCCACCTACTTTCAAATGGAACAACAGGGAATGGCTGCGCAGAAAAGCATTGTACACACTGTCTGCCTTCGCAACAGGAATACGGAAGTCCTTGACAAGCACTTCCTTTTCTCCTCTCAAGACACCGTTGGTCAGGGCGCGGAATATGTCTGTCTCTTCTGCCGCCGGCTCTTCTGTACCGTCAGATACGTTTTCGTCCTCTTCCCCACTTTCCTCAGTGGGAGTCTCGGTCGTCTCCGTTGAGTCAGCCGGAACCACAGATGTTTCTTGGACGGGCTTCTCCAGTTTCTCTCTCTTGCATCCGGATACGGACAAAAGGCACCCGCACAGTGCCATCGCAATGGGAATCAATCGCTTCATAAGAATAATTATAACAAGGTTTGGTGCAGATTCAATGCTGAATCGGCATATAAAGTGATTTTTTTGTCTTTACATAACAAACAGCACCGACCGAATGTTTAAACACGCACTGTTTTTCAATTCCTCCCCTCCGCTTGCAGTCCTCACAAAGCAAAAATGCCGTTTCAACGCACATTGAAACGGCATCCCTTATTTTTCCGAAAACATTATTCTTCCGGAGTTTCTTCCATCTTCCGTTTCACAAACTTGATTTTCAAGTTGGCTTCCTTCTGCTCTTTCTTGATTTCCTCCATTGCAGAAAGCACACGCGCCAGCTCGCTCAGCTCGGCCACAGCCTTCACATCGTCCGGACGCATCACCGTCTTGTAGTTACGGTCGCCGATAAACTCCAGACGGATGTTCTTCTTGTCGCGGTTGGCCACCAGAAAAGCAATGACGCCTCCGTCCTGTCCCAGCTTGTAGTCGGCCTTTTCCACCGGACGGCCCAGGTCGGTGGTCTCATAGCTGTCGACCGACTGCGGTGTCTCGGCAAACGTATCGTCCACGCTCACCTTCACTGCCGTGTGATGGATGCTTCCCCCGGCACAATAGATGGAAGTGAGCGACATCTCGCCCTGCTCGCTCACCTGTGCACGCAGGAACGACCGACCGATGTTCTTCTCGACCACCTGCGTGGGATAGAAATAATTGCCAACTTCCTGATAGGCGGTATCTTTTTCCAGCACGAACTTTCCTTTGATGGAGTCGAGAGCCGCCTGCTTCACCGTCATCATACTGTCCAGATAGCCCAAGGTCTTGGTCTGCTCGGCCAGGTCAATCTGCTGCATCAGCTTGATGCCGGCTTTCCGCACCTCAAAAGCCTTGGGATACAGGTTGCGGATACTGTCAATCTGCAACTTGGCCAAACTATACTCACCGGCAGCATACGCCGTTTCCGCACGCTGGAACAATTCGCCGGCACGCTTTTCGTCACTCTGGCATCCACACAGTGCCACCGCCATGGGAAAGATCAATAATCCTATCTTTTTCATACGTTTATACATGATTCTATAGCGGCAAAAATACAACTATTTTCCGGAACTTTTCCGTACATTTTTTCTTTTTTCACCGCATTTTCTATGTTTCCCGGTGCGGAAACGTAGGTTTTCCGGCTGCGGGATATAGGGTTCTGCCCGCGGAAACATAGGTTTCGCACACGGGAAACCTACAATTTGCAGAAAGGTTCTTCTAAAAACCCCCTGACGTTTTTCTTTCTGCTTCCGCACAGCACAAGGAAAGGCTATGCTGAATTTCACAGGATTTTTTGTACCTTTGCACGCAAATTGAAAAAGATACAACAATGGAATTAAAAGAACACTTCACCGACAGAATTTTCAAACTGATCTCGGAAACAGCCGATGAACTGGGACTGGAATGTTATGTGGTGGGAGGATACGTGAGAGACATCTTCCTGCACAGGCCTTCCAAGGACATCGACGTGGTCGTAGTGGGAAGCGGAATTGAAATCGCACAGGCTTTCGGGAAGAAGCTGGGGCGAGGTGCTCATATATCCGTATTCAAAAATTTTGGTACGGCACAAGTCAAGTTCAAGGACACGGAAGTGGAGTTCGTGGGGGCACGGAAAGAATCGTACAGCCACGACAGCCGCAAACCCGTGGTGGAAGACGGTACGCTGGAAGATGACCAGAACCGGAGGGACTTTACCATCAATGCCATGGCGGTCTGTCTGAACAAGGACCGCTACGGAGAGCTGGTGGACCCGTTCGGAGGACTGGATGACCTGAAGGAACGGACCATCCGTACGCCGCTCGACCCGGACATCACCTTCAGCGACGACCCGCTGCGCATGATGCGCTGCATCCGCTTTGCCACACAGCTGAATTTCTACATCGACGACGAGACCTTTGCGGCACTGGAACGCAACAAGGACCGTATCAAGATTATCTCCCGCGAACGTATTGCCGACGAACTGAACAAGATACTCTTGTCGCCGGTTCCGTCGAAAGGGTTTATCGACCTGGACCGCTGTGGACTGCTGGAACTGATTTTCCCGGAGCTGGTGGCTCTGCAAGGAGTGGAAGTACGCAACGGACGCGGACACAAGGATAATTTCTACCATACCCTGGAGGTGGTGGACAACATCTCCAAAGTGACCAACGACCTGTGGCTGCGCTGGGCAACCCTGCTCCACGACATCGGCAAACCGAGAACGAAACGCTGGGAACCCAAGGCGGGATGGACTTTCCACAACCATAACTTCATCGGGGAAAAGATGATTCCGGAAATCTTCCGCAAGATGAAGCTCCCGATGAACGAGAAGATGAAATACGTGCAGAAGCTTGTGGGACTGCACATGCGCCCCATCGTCATTGCCGACGAGGAAGTGACCGACTCGGCCGTACGCCGTCTGCTGTTTGAGGCCGGCGACGACATCGACGACCTGATGATGCTCTGCGAGGCCGACATCACCTCGAAGAACGAAGCCCGCAAGCAGCGCTTCCTGGACAATTTCAAGCTGGTGCGCCAGAAACTGAAGGATTTGGAAGAGAAAGACCGTATCCGGAACTTCCAGCCGCCGGTAGACGGGGCGGAAATCATGCACGTGTTCAACCTCCAGCCTTGCCGTGAAATCGGCAGCCTGAAAAGTTCCATCAAGGACGCCATCCTCGACGGGGTGATTCCCAACGAACACGATGCAGCCTTCGACTTTATGCTGAAAAAAGCGGAACAGATGGGCCTGACACCGGTCAACCTGCCCGAAAAAAAATAATCTGCCGTCTCTCACGACGCACGTACGCATGTTGCTGCCGAGTATCGTGAGAGACTTTACCTTCTCCTATCCTCCTCTCTTCTTAAACTAAGGAATAATACAGAAGTTTCCAACATTAAAATACCAGTATAAATTACAGTTCGCCAAAATATAGCTCCACAGCATACTGTAAGCCGAATTTACACTGAAAAAGTTCTCCAAATTTAGAAACTTGTCTAAATTTCCATTTTTTATTTTCCTCCCAAACGTCTATCTTTGCCTCACTTTTCCGAAGGTAACTTAACCGTTTCAAAAGGGAATGCCGTGCAAATCGGCAACAGTACCTGCTGCTGTGATTCTTGTGGAAACCGTGACACGCTCTGCAAGCCACTGTGAGCCTGCTCATGGGAAGGCGTCTACGGCGAGAGATCAGTCAGAAGACCTGCCCGGAAAAGCCTAAATTTATGTCTCACTCTTTAATTTACAGAAAAATGAATCTGACAGAAATCCGTATCATCAAGCGCGACGGAAAGCAGGAGAACTTTTCGGCCGCCAAAATCACCAATGCCATCAGCAAAGCGTTCAAGGCCACCGGCATCGACTTCCAGGAGGAGGAAATAGAAGGTATCACCCGGCAGGTGGTGTCGCATTTCACCCAACAGACCATCGGGGTGGAAGACATTCAGGACCTCGTGGAAAACGAGCTGATGAAAGTACAGCCGGAGGTGGCCAAGAAATACATCATCTACCGCCAGTGGCGCAACACCGAACGGGAGCGTAAAACGCATATCAAACACATCATGGACGGCATCGTGGCCATCGACAAGAACGATGTGAACCTGAGCAACGCCAACATGTCGAGTCATACGCCAGCCGGACAGATGATGACGTTCGCTTCTGAAATCACCAAGGATTACACCTACAAATATTTGTTGCCCAAGCAGTATGCCGAGGCACACCAGTTGGGCGACATCCACATTCACGACTTGGATTATTATCCCACTAAAACGACGACCTGTATCCAGTACGACCTGGACGACCTGTTCGAACGGGGTTTCCATACCAAAAACGGCAGTATCCGTACGCCGCAGTCCATCCAAAGCTATGCCACACTGGCCACCATCATCTTCCAGACCAACCAGAACGAGCAGCATGGGGGACAGGCTATTCCGGCCTTCGACTTCTTCATGGCCAAAGGAGTACTGAAAAGTTTCCAGAAAATTCTGGCTACACATCTCGGCCTGTTGTTCGACCTCAAAGGGATAGAAACGGAGGAAAAAGAAATCCTTCAGGGCATACGCACACATTTCCAGCGCATCGAAGCCGAAGAAGAGACCCTTCACGCTTTCCTCGGCTTCCTGGACGACAAAGGACTTGCGCTGACGCGGGGGGAACTGGACTACGTGCTGCGCAAAACGCTGGTACAGACCCGCAAAGACACACACCAGGCTATGGAAGGCTTCATCCACAACCTGAACACCATGCATTCCCGCGGAGGAAACCAGGTGGTTTTCAGCTCCATCAATTACGGTACCGACACCTCGGCCGAGGGAAGAATGGTCATCCAGGAATTGCTGAAAGCCACCATCGAAGGCTTGGGCAACCACGGAGAGGTGCCCGTGTTCCCCATCCAGATTTTCAAGATTAAGGATGGAGTGACCTATTCCGATGCCGATTACCAGCTGGCCATGCAGGACTTTGAAGCGGCCCTTGAAGGAAAGGTGGCTTTCGAATGTCCGAACTTCGACCTCTTCCTGCAGGCTTGCCGCACCACGGCCAAGGCTTTGTTCCCGAACTTCATGTTTCTGGACACTCCTTTCAACACACACGAGAAATGGCGGGCCGACGACCCGAAACGCTACCGCTACGAGCTGGCGACCATGGGATGCCGTACCCGCGTGTTCGAGAACCTGCACGGAGAAAAGACCTCACTGGGGAGAGGCAATCTCTCTTTCACGACCATGAACCTGCCGCGACTGGCCATCGAAGCACACCGCAAAGCGGAAGCCCTCACGGACGAATCTCCGGAAAACCGACTGGAAAAGGCCAAGGAATTCTTCCTTCAGTCGGTGCACTCCATGGCAGAATTTATTGCAGAGCAATTATACACCCGCTACCAATACCAGCGCACCGCCCTCGCCCGGCAGTTCCCGTTCATGATGGGAAACAACGTATGGAAAGGCGGCGGACAGCTTCACCCGAATGAAGAAGTGGGTGACGTGCTGAACCAAGGTACCCTGGGTATCGGCTTCATCGGAGGGCACAACGCCATGGTGGCACTCTACGGGCAGGGACACGGACATAATCCGAAAGCCTGGGAAACGCTCTATGCAGCCGTGGAAGAAATGAACAAGGTGGCGGAGGCTTATAAACAGAAATACGGCTTGAACTATTCCGTACTGGCTACACCGGCTGAAGGACTGTCTGGCCGTTTCACCCGGATGGACAAACGGAAATACGGCATCATCGAAGGAGTGAACGACCGCGACTACTATGTCAATTCGTTCCACGTGGACGTAAAAGAGCCAATTACGATTGTGGAGAAAATCAAGCGGGAAGCTCCTTTCCATGCCTTGACCAGAGGCGGGCACATCACCTACGTGGAACTGGATGGAGAGGCACAGAAGAACGTGAAGGCCATCGCCAAAATTGTCAAGGTGATGCACGACGAACAGATTGGCTACGGCTCCATCAACCATCCGGTAGACACCTGCCACGACTGCGGTTACAAGGGAGTCATCTACAGCCGCTGCCCGGTGTGCAACGGAGAGAATATCCTGCGCATGCGCCGCATCACCGGCTACCTGACAGGCGACCTAAACAGCTGGAACTCGGCCAAGCGAGCCGAAGAACGTGACCGTGTAAAGCATGCATAACCCTTTTTACGAGTGATGTTACATTATTTATACACGTATCCAGAAACCATTGTCGACGGAGAGGGCATCCGGTACTCCATCTACCTGGCCGGATGCAGCCACCGTTGCAAGGGCTGCCACAACCCGGAATCCTGGAACCCTCGGGCCGGTAAACCGCTCACACCGGAAGTACTGGAGCAAATGATTCAGGAAATCAGTGCCAATCCGTTACTCGACGGAGTGACCTTCTCAGGAGGAGACCCCTTCTATAACCCGAAAGAGTTTCTCCCGGTACTGAAAGCCATCAGCCAGCGCACGGGAATGCACATCTGGTGCTATACGGGCTACACCTACGAACAGCTCCTTCAGGACCCGGAACGCAAAGAACTCCTCCCCTACATCCATGTGCTGGTGGACGGTCCTTTCATCGAGTCGCTCTATTCCCCCTTTCTGGATTTCTGCGGAAGCAGCAACCAACGGATTCTTAAACTGAAATAAGAATTTACCGCGTTTTTGACACATGCCGTATTTTTAGTTCACAAATTCGCAACTAAAAATACGGCATTCATTTTGTCATTTTCCACCTATTTTCCTTCCGTTTCCGCACACGAAATCAACCGTTTTCGTACACGGAGCTTCGTTTTCGCACACAAAGCCCTCAATAAGCCATTTCTTGATTTATATCATGAAAACAACTATTTATTAAAAAAAGAATGTACTACCTCTTGCAGTCAATGAAAAAAGAATTACCTTTGCAATGTGGTTGTGAAACCAATAGGTAAAAAGAGAATTAGAAAGGTATTAGAATAGAGAGACTAAAAGGTAAAAAGCAATTTATTTAAGGTATTAGCTAGACTATTAAGGTATTAGATTATTTACTAAGTACAAGGTATTAGATTTTAAAGGTAAAAGTTTTCAGGAATAAGGTTTGAGAAGGTATTGGAATATCTTCTGGTAAAAAGAAAAAGTAAAAAGGATAACAAAGACACAAAAATTAAGAAGATGAAAAGAACCCTTAAATGGGGGTTCTTTAGGAAGGCAGCGGAGGTTCTGATGAGCTCTCGCTTTTTTTGTGCCCATACGTCAGCTATTGGAAGAACAAACACTCACTTCCATCCCTCATAGCAACAACGCTTCACCCTACCCCCCCCGATTTTCATGACTCAACGTAAAAACCTGAGGGATTCGTTGATTAAGCATAAATTTTAGCAAGCCTGAATAAAAAGAAGACTTTATTCTTTACTCCATTCACATAAAATATAGAAGTATCCGCAAAAAACAGCGGAACGACTGTCAAAGCCATTCCGCTGTATAAATCCAATTGACTGATTCGTTATCGTTGCGGAATATCTACCGAATCCTCCTGCTTTCCTTTCAGGTATTTCGAGAAGAAATCCACCATGCGCCAGTAGAAATATTCATCCATGTCACCGAAACCGTGACGCTGGCCCGGCAGAATCAGCATGTCAAAACGTTTGTTGGCCCGAATCAGGGCATTGACCACACGAATGGTGTTTCCCGGATGTACATTGTTGTCAATGTCTCCATGTACCAGCATCAGATGGCCCTTCAACTGTTTCACGATTTCCGGATTGGTGGCAATCTTATAGGCAAACGTCGTATCTCCCTTCTCTGAGACTTCTTCCTTCACACCGTGATGGGTCTCGCTCCACCAGCGGTTGTAGATACGGTTGTCATGATTACCCGCACACGATACGGCAGCCTTGTAGAAGTCCGGATACTGACAGATGGCCGCAGTCGACATGAATCCGCCTCCGGAATGTCCGTGGATACCTACCCGCGTGATATCGATGAAAGGATAACGCGCTGCCAGCTGCTCCACAGCCGCCTTATGGTCGGCCAACGGATAATCACGCATATTGCCGTAACCGTAGTTGTGATACCACTTGGAACGGCTGGGGTGACCGCCACGCTGTCCGACGGTAATCACGATAAATCCGGCCTGTGCCAGGCGGTCGGTACGCACACTCATCCGTCGGAACGGATAATCCACAGCTTCTACCTGCGGACCCGGATAGACATAGTCAATAATCGGATAAACCTTGGTAGAATCGAAATCAAACGGCTTGTACATTATGCCGTACAAATCGGTCACTCCGTCGGCTGCCTTTACCTTAAACGGTTCCGGGAACTGGTAACCGGCTGCTTTCAAAGAAGAAAAGTCGCTTTCCTGTATGGTCATCACCTTGTTGCCATTACGGTCCAGCAGATCCGCACAAGGGATGGTATTGGCCCGTGAATAATTGTCTACGAAGAAACGGGCCTCATCGTCCATCTCCACATCGTGGAAGAACTCACCGTGTGTCAGCTGCTTCAATCCGCTGCCGTTCACATTGACCTTGTAGAAATGCTCGTAATACGGATTCTCGCCTTTCTCGCGTCCGTTGGCTACAAAATATACGGTACGGGTAGCCTCGTCCACCTTCACCACACGTTCCACGTGCCAAGGACCTTCCGTAATGCGGTTCTTCAGGTTTCCTTTGTCATCGTATAAATAAAGGTGTGCCCAACCGTCACGTTCACTCCACTGGATAAACTCTTTTCCTCCGTTCAACACATGGATAGGGCGGGTTTCCTGATAAGTATTCATCCGTTCCTTTACCACCGGCACAATAGAATCTTCTCCCAAAGTATAGGTACATACATCAATGCGGTGCAAGTCACGACTGCTGCGGGTCAGGAAGAAACGATGGTTGTCGCCCTGCCAGATACGCGGTATCAGTTCCTTGTCACGCTGTTTCTGTTCCAGCGGCTTTCCTTCCAAGTCAATCGACTGATTTTTCCAGGCTGCCGTACGGATTTCTTTCCGCGTACCCGCCTGCACATCGAACAAATACAGATGATATTCCGGCATACCGGTTTCTCCCGGCATCTCATACTTATAGGTCTCCAGGGTAGGACGCGGCTCCGCAATGGAATTGATGACCCACAACGGTTTCACATTCCTCTGGTCTGCAATGATAGTGGCAAAATACTTGGAGTCGGGCGACCAGTATCCCCACGCACCCCGGCGTTTGCCATTACACAACGTATCCGTGTTCAGCGTACTGTAAGGAATGCCATACCCGAAATCCGGCGTTCCGTCACTCGTCAGGCGCACCTCCACGATGGTACTGTCTTTCTCGTTCTTCCGGGCCTTCCGGTAATCGGCAATGCTCATATAATACAAATCGCAATCTTTGGCATAAATCACCCGCTGTCCGTCCGGCGATACGGAAGCCCAGTCCACTTCCTCCGGTTCTTTCTCCTTGTCCTTCAGGTATGTCAGCTTCTGAGTGGGATAGTCGTACGAGAAATAGAAAGTTGAGTCGGCTTTTGACACCACCTTGAACGTAAAGGTACGTCCGTCTTCTCCCGCCTTCAAATCGGCAATAGGCAACTGATGTGCCTCGAAGGGGTCCTGCACAATCTCCGTCAACTGCGAAGCCAGACGGTCCCGGTCGAACAACAAGTCCTTGCGTTTGGCAGTGGGATTGACCACATACCAGAACTTTCCTTCGCTGGTCTTATACTCAAACCAGAAATTCGTTCCCTGCTGGAACCAGTGCGGGTCGACCATGGTGGAAAACAACATCTTGTCGAGTTTACTCTTGGTAAACTTTTCCGCCTGGAGATAACCGGGCAGACGCCCTTCCGCTTCCCCGCCCGAAATTGCCGTCAGGCAAAAGCCGCCACACAAGATAGCGGCCAATAGGATTTTCTTCCTCATTCCTTTATTCTATTAGATGGATTACACAAAAAAGACACAAAGAACAGAGAAACCTTTCTCCGTGCCCTTGTGTCTTTATTTCATTTGAAACTTTCGCTAAAACAAAAACCTCAATACATCATTGAAGTTGGCCCAGATGAGCAAGCCGAACAGCAGGAACATTCCCACCATCTGTGCATATTCCAAGAATTTGTCACTCGGCTTCCGGCGGGCGATAATCTCGTACAGCAAGAACAAGACATGGCCACCGTCGAGTGCCGGTATCGGCAGAATGTTCATAAAGGCCAGAATAATGGACAAGAAGGCCGTCATTTCCCAAAAACGCTGCCAGTCCCATACTTTCGGGAAGATGCTTCCAATGGTGGCAAAACCTCCCACACTCTTGGCGCCCTCTTTCGTGAATACATATTTCATGTCGTTCACATAGCCTTTCAAGGTATTGACTCCTAAAGACACTCCAGCCGGGAAGGATTCAAAGAACCCGTAGGTCAGCGTACGCTGCTTGTAGTTCACCAGACCTCCCATAGCCGCTACCTTAAACTGATTGTCCGTCATGACCTGGACCGTATCCCGTACCCCAGCACGCGAATACACCAGCGTGAACTCACCCGAGGTCTTCTTATTCAGTTCGGCCTTGGCCTTCAAATCCGCCATATTGTCCAGAAACTCGTTCCAGGAAGTCATCGGTTTCCCGTCGAATGCCAGCAAGGAGTCTCCTTTCTGGACACCTGCCTTGGCGAAACCTCCCCCCGGCAATACTGAATCGACCACATTCGGATAGAACACATCCACAAACATCGGGTCTTCCTTCGCCACGTCCAGCAGGCTCAGTTCCGGCAACAAGATTTTCTTTTCCTGTCCCTCCCGCAACACAGTAACCTCACGGGCCTCCACAATGCTGCGAATCATGTCCATATTGAAACGGGTCAGTTCCTTGCCGTCGGCACTCTTCAGGATATCTCCGTCGCGGAACCCGATTTCCTGCGCGTGCTCGTTGAACTTCATTCCCAGAGTCATGTCACTCAAAGCCGTATAACGGTCGCCCCACGTGAAGAGAATCATGGAATAGATGAACAAAGCCAGCAGGAAATTCATCAAAACCCCTCCCACCATGACCAGCAGACGCTGCCACGCCGGTTTGGAACGGAACTCCCACGGCTGGGCCGGCTGTTTCATCTGTTCGGTATCCATCGACTCGTCAATCATTCCCGAAATCTTGCAATATCCGCCTAGCGGCAGCCATCCCACCCCGTATTCCGTGTCACTGTTCTTCGGCTTGTATTTAAACAGCGAGAACCAAGGGTCAAAGAATATATAAAACTTCTCCACCCGAATCTTGAACAGGCGGGCGAAGAAAAAATGTCCCCCCTCGTGAATAATCACCAGCAACGACAAGCTGAGAATCAACTGAAGGGCACGAATCAAAAATGTTTCCATTTCTACTTAACTTCTTACTTAATTTATCTGATTACACTTCTTATCTCATTCCGTTAATCACCAGTTCCGCGGCAATGCGACGGGTTTCGGCATCAGTAGCCACATAATCGCCGTAAGTAGGCGTCTGGATGAAAGGTACGCGGCTCATTGCCTTTTCAATCACGTCGCTCATTCCCAAGAACGAAATCTGGTCTTTCAGGAAAGCAGCCACCACCACCTCATTGGCCGCATTCACGATGCAAGGCATGTTTCCTCCCTGATGCAAAGCCTCGTAAGCCAGTGCCAGGTTGCGGAAACGCTGCGTGTCCGGCTTTTCGAAAGTCAATGTATTGTATTTGGCGAAATCCAGCCGCTCGCCCGAAAGATGCTCCCGCTTCGGATACGAGAACGCATACTGGATGGGCAGACGCATGTCGGGCACACCCAGCTGGGCTTTCACCGCCCCGTCTTCAAATTCCACCATGGAATGAATCACCGACTGCGGATGCACCACCACCTCAATCTGCGCAGGAGTCACCCCAAACAGCCATTTGGCCTCAATCACCTCAAACCCCTTGTTCATCATGGAAGCGGAGTCAATCGTGATTTTCGCCCCCATCGACCAGTTGGGATGCTTCAGGGCCTGCTCCTTGGTCACTGTCTGCAACTGCTCCATGGTAAACGTACGGAACGGACCTCCCGAGGCAGTCAGAATCACCTTGTGTACGGGATTGTTTATTTCCAAACACTGGAAAATGGCCGAATGTTCAGAATCCACCGGCAAAATCGGTGTCTTATACTGCTGGGCCAGTCCGGTAATCAGTTCCCCCGCCACCACCAGCGTTTCCTTATTGGCTAAAGCGATGACCTTACCCGCCTTGATGGCATTGATGGTCGGTTTCAGCCCCGCATACCCCACCATGGCCGTCAATACGATGTCGATAGGCTGCGACTCGACCACCTGACACAACGCCTCGGCTCCGGCATACACCTTCACCGGCTCGTCGGCCAGCGCTTCCTTCAGCGCCGCATATTTGTCCTCATTCGCAATCACCACCACTTCCGGATGGAACTTGCGTGCCTGTTCAGCCAGCAATTCCACCTTGTTGTTGGCCGTAAGCGCATATACCTCATACAAATCCGGATGCTCCCCAATGACCTGAAGAGCCTGCGTACCGATAGACCCGGTAGAACCTAATATGGCAATCTGTTTTTTCATAACTTTAAAATACAACATATTTTGCCGGATCAATCGGAGTTCCCTCGTGCCACAGCTCAAAATGCACGTATGACACATGTTTGCCTTCGTCCTCCGTTCCGGCCAATGCGATAACTTCTCCTCCTTTTACGCGGTCGCCTTCCTTCTTCCTCGGCGTACCGCAATGCTTATAGATGGAAATAAAATTCTGTTCATGCTGAATCTGAATCAGGAAGCCCTTGTCGGCTGTCTGCACCACCGTCATCACCTTGCCGTCCATGACAGCCACGATACTCTCGTCCATGGCAGCTGCCATATCCACCCCGTAATGCTGACGCGACGGCGCAAAATCCTTCATCACGATACCCTTGGTGGGACGGAAGAACAGCAAATCGGGCAACTTATGGTCTTCTTCGGCAGCCGATCCAGCTTTCTGCCGTGCCTCATATTTCCGGCGGAAGTCGTCCTCCTCCTTCGAACGGTTCATCAGTTCATTCGTGCGGATGGTGGTCAGCGAATCGATAGACTGCACCGTATCCACGTTGACCTTCCCGCTGAAAATATCCTGAATGTTCATGATGTACCGGTTCTGACGGTCGAGCGCCTCTGCCAGCGAATCCGCTTTCAAGGCATTGGTCACCACCTGCGAACGAACCTCACTGTTCATATACCCCGGCAAGTAGTTCCGCAGGGGCGTAAAAACCAAAATGATGGCAGCCAAAAGAAAGATTACCGTACATGCAGCCAGCAGCACGGAAAAGCCGTTCAGCTTCGACACATGAATGCCGACCACCTCCTCCAAGGTGTTTTCATTGATTACCGTCAGTTTATATTTAAACTTGATGTTCTTCCAAAATGCCTTACGACCTTTCTTTTTCATACCTGCCAGTTTTTTAGTCCAACAATCCGTCGGGGATATCCACGGTCATCACCTTCTGTGCCCTGTCTATATCCAGAATAAACTCCTCATGCGCCGGAAGCAGCAGTTCCTCTCCTTCCTTTTCGATGACAAACAGTACGTTCATCGTCGTATCGTCCACATCCACCACTTCGCCCAGGTCGCCATGGTGCACATCGTGCACCTTGAACCCGACAAAGAAATTCCACGACGTGATTTCCTCCTGCTCGTCCATGTACTTCACCGGGAAATACACTTCCACATTCGTAAAGCTACGGGCCTTTTCCGCCGTATCCACGCCCTCGAATTTCACCAGGGCCACGTTGTCCGAACGGAAACGATACTCCTCGATGAAGAACGGGACCAGAATCCCGTCCAGCAACAGAATCAGATACTCACAATCCACCCGGTCGAAGATGTCGTCGGTAAACGTAAACGCGACTTCCCCTTTCACCCCATGCGGCTTGTTGATGATTCCTATCTTAAAAACTTCCTCTTTTCTGATCATACCTTATTCTATACGGGTGATACGTGCTCCCAGCGCACTCAGACGCTGTTCGATATGCTGGTATCCCCGGTCAATCTGCTCAATGTTATGAATGTGGCTGATGCCCTTCGCACCCAGTGCGGCTATCAGCAAGGCAATACCGGCACGGATATCCGGAGAAGTCATGTTGCCTCCCCGCAGGCAGAAGTTGCGGTCGTGTCCGATGACTACGGCCCGGTGCGGGTCGCACAAGATAATCTGCGCCCCCATGTCGATTAATTTATCCACGAAAAACAGGCGGCTTTCAAACATCTTCTGATGAATCAGCACACTTCCCTTTGCCTGGGTAGCCACCACCAGCATCACACTCAGCAAGTCGGGTGTCAGTCCCGGCCACGGTGCGTCGGCAATCGTCATGATAGAACCGTCCAGGAACGAATCAATCTGGTAGTGTTCCTGTGCCGGCACATAAATGTCGTCGCCCCGCTGCTCCAGCTGGATACCCAGCCGACGGAAACTGTCGGGAATGATTCCCAGGTTCTCATACGACACATTCTTGATGGTGATTTCACTGGCCGTCATAGCCGCCATGCCGATGAAACTTCCCACCTCAATCATATCCGGCAATACCGTGTGTGTGCAACCTTTCAGGCTCTTCACTCCCTCGATGGTCAGCAAGTTGGAAGCAATGCCCGAAATCTTGGCACCCATCCGGTTCAACATCCGGCACAGCTGCTGCACATACGGCTCACAGGCCGCATTGTAAATCGTCGTGACCCCCTCGGCCAGTACCGCCGCCATGATAATGTTGGCCGTACCTGTCACGGAAGCCTCATCCAGCAACATATACGTACCTTTCAGCTTGTCGGCCGTAATGCTGAAACGACCTTTCGCTGCATCGTAATCGAACGAAGCACCCAATTTCTGGATGCCCAGGAAATGCGTGTCCAACCGGCGGCGTCCAATCTTATCGCCTCCCGGCTTCGAAATCATCGCCTTGCCGAAACGGGCAATCAGCGGCCCTACCAGCATGACAGACCCCCTCAGTTTGGAGCAGCGTCCCAAGAACTCATCGCTTTCCAGGTAAGCCAGATTCAAATTGTCGGCCTGGAAAGAAAACGTATCACTTCCCGTCTTGGCCACCTTCACGCCCATGTCGCGCAGCAGCTGAATCAGGTTGTTGACATCCAGAATGTTCGGGATGTTTCCGATGGTCACTTCTTCATCGGTCAGCAAGGTAGCGCAAAGCACCTGCAACACCTCGTTCTTAGCACCCTGAGGCACAATCTCCCCCTGCAGCTTGTGTCCTCCTTCGATTACAAATGAAGCCATAGTATCCGGTTTTTAGTTAGTATTTCTTTTTCTGCTGGTTGTTATTGTTCATCTGCCGGCGGCGCGGTCCAAAGGAACGCTGTTCCACCAGATGGTATACCTCGGCCGACAGCTTGATACGTCCGCCCGACAACTCACACAAATCATCCAGAATCTTCTGGTCTTCCACCCCATCCTTGTTGAAGTTGATGTAGTCTTTCTTCATGTGGTTGGCGATGTATTTAATCAGCTGGTCCTTTTCTTCACCCTCAGGATAGTCCACCGCAATCTTGATTAAATCCTGAATGAACCTTCCATAGTGGCGGTAACGGATGACATTCGGTGAATAAGGAATCCGGTCCGGCTTCACTTCCAGACTTTCCTTCTTCACGATATCCACCGGATAGTCAATATCCAGTTTAAAGTCGGACATGATGGCCAGATGGTCCCACAGCTTATGGCGGAAGTCTTCCACGTCACGCAGTTGGGGGAACATCCCTCCCATAATATTCACAATCGTATTGGCACACCGCTGACGCTCTGCACGGTCCTCGATGGTCAATGCATAATCCACCATGTTCTGTACGCTTCTTCCATATTCCGGAAGCGGTAATTTTCGTTGCTGGGTATTATAATACTCCATATAAAATCTATTATTCAATCATTCAAATTCTTCTTCCACCGGTATACGTGCCCCGGCAATCCCTTCTTACAACAACTTTTTCGGAGTGGAAGCCACAAATTCCTTCAGATAGAAAGGCTCGAAATAAGCCACATCCTTGAAATCCTGTGTGGCCATCGCCTTTTCAGCCAACGGAAACATCCATTTGGCCAGCGGATGCACATCGTCCAGGAAATGCGCATTGGGATGCGTCAGTTTCTCCTTGCATTTGGCCGCCCCGTTGCCAAAGAAATACACCGGATGTTTCTCCAGGAATTCGGCATACGAGTTTTCGTCCACCACATCCGCACCGATGGCACGCTGCACTTTCAACGCACGGTTGTACACGGCAGCATACACTTCCATCCGGCGGGCGTCAATCATCGGGCAAAGCAGGGCATCTTCCGGCAGGTCGTGGGCCAGCAGTACCGGCACACACATCACTTCCAGCGTAGGAAGCCCAATCAACGGAATGTTCCGTCCGTAGCAGATTCCCTTCGCCATGGAAACCCCGATACGCAATCCCGTATAGGAACCCGGGCCACAGCTCACCGCCACCGCATCCACCGGAATGGCATGGCTGTCGGCAAACGACAAGGCTTCATCTACAAATACCCCCAGCACAGTCGCATGCGAAGGGCCGTTAAAATCTTCTTTCGAGAAAATGGAAGCCCCGTCCTGGCTCACTGCCACCGAGCAAACTTCCGTCGACGTTTCAATATGTAAAATGCACGACATAATTAAATTCAATACAGTTATATATTAGTCTGCAAATATACACTTTTCTTCTCACTCTCTCACGAAAAAAGAAGCAGAAAGTGACAAAGCCTTTCCGAAAGGCCCACCGACCCGCGCCAATTCCGACCTTCCGGTCCGCAAAACCGGAAACTTCCGCAAACATTCTTCCGAATGTCCCGAAACATTCTCTGTTCCACGATGCGGGATTTGTATCCCACACTGTGAAATATGTATCCCACACTGTGGTTTTTGTATCCCACAGTGTGGGACAGAGAAAATGCCAGTATCCTTGGAAAAACAGACAAGGAAAAACAGACTTATTTCCACGGAGATATCAGGCTTTATCTGCCCGTCACAAAGCGATTTCATACGTTTTTTACACAGCCGTTTACGCTTTATGCAGATTTTTCCTACCTTTGCATTCAAATGATTAAAAAACAAAAGGAGTTATGATACAGTCAATGACCGGATACGGCAAAGCAACCACCGCCTTCGGAGACAAAAAAATCAACGTAGAGATCAAATCGTTGAACAGCAAAGCAATGGACTTGTCCACACGCATCGCTCCATTGTATCGTGAAAAAGAAATGGAAATCCGCAACCTGATTACCCAGACCCTGGAACGCGGGAAAGTGGATTTCTGTATATGGGTGGAAAAAGACGCCGCCGAATCGGCCACTCCCATCAATACCGCTCTCGTAGAAAACTATTACAACCAGATAAAAACCATTTCTGAAACCTGCCACATTCCGTTGCCGGAAGACTGGTTCGCCACCCTGCTGCGCATGCCCGACGTACTGACACGCGTAGACGTGCAGGAACTGTCGGACGAGGAATGGGCCGTGGCCAAACAGACCATCGAAGAGGCTTTGCAGCACCTGGTGGATTTCCGCAAGCAGGAAGGCGCCGCCCTTGAAAAGAAGTTCACGGAAAAGCTGGACAACATCGAACGGCTGCTCAAATCCATCGAACCGTACGAAAAGGAACGTGTGACCAAAATCCGGGAACGCATCACCGACGCGCTGGAAAAGACCCTGAGCATTGACTACGACAAGAACCGTCTGGAACAGGAACTGATTTACTACATCGAGAAACTGGACATCAACGAAGAAAAACAGCGTCTGGCCAACCACCTGAAATATTTCCGCGAAACCATGGCAGGCGGACACGGACAGGGTAAGAAACTGGGCTTCATCGCACAGGAAATGGGCCGCGAAATCAACACCACCGGCAGCAAGTCGAACCATGCCGAGATGCAGAACCTCGTGGTGCAGATGAAAGACGAACTGGAACAAATCAAGGAACAAGTGTTGAACGTAATGTAAAAAATATGGCAGGAAAACTTATCATCTTTTCAGCCCCCTCCGGCTCCGGCAAGTCTACCATCATCAATTACTTGCTGACACAGAACCTGAACCTGGCATTTTCCATCTCGGCCACCAGCCGTGCTCCCCGTGGCACGGAACAAAACGGCGTGGAATATTTCTTCCTGACTCCGGAAGAATTCAAGCAGCGCATTGCCAATAACGAGTTTCTGGAATACGAGGAAGTGTACAAGGACCGTTTCTACGGCACCCTGAAGGCACAGGTGGAAAAACAGCTTACCGCCGGACAGAACGTGATTTTCGACGTCGACGTGGTGGGCGGATGCAACATCAAGAAATTCTATGGCGACCGGGCCTTGTCGGTCTTCATCCAGCCGCCTTCTATCGAGGAACTCCGCAAGCGACTGACAGGCCGAGGTACGGATGCGCCCGAAGTCATCGAGAGCCGTCTGGCAAAAGCCGCCTTCGAACTGGGCTATGCCAATAAGTTCGACGTGGTGATTGTCAACGACGACCTGGAAAAGGCCAAAGCGGAAGCCTTGCAGACCATCCGCCATTTTCTCCAACACTAAATCCGTCCGACTATGCCGAAAAATCCTAAAAAAGTTCTGCGCTGGATGACGCTGCTCTGCATCGTCATCGGACTGGCTGCCATTGCCGTAGGCGTAGTGGCCGTAGCCAAAGAAGAATACATCATTGCCGTCGCCATGTTGCTGGTGGCTATATGGCAGATTCTCAACTATATCCAATGGAAGAAAAGTCTCAGATAAAAACCGGACTTTTCGGAGGCTCCTTCAACCCGGTTCACATAGGACACCTGGCACTGGCCAATTACCTGTGTGAATACGGAGGACTGGAGGAAGTATGGTTTCTGGTCACCCCTCAAAATCCGTTCAAGCAGAACGAGACGCTGCTCGACGATGCGCTCCGTCTGGAGATGGTAGAGGCTGCCGTGGCCGGATACCCCCGTTTCCGGGCTTCCGACTTCGAATTCCAGCTTCCACGCCCTTCGTACACCATCCATACCCTCGACAAGCTGGCCGAATGTTATCCCGACCGGGAATTCCACCTGATTATCGGAGCCGACAACTGGCAGGCCTTCGACCGCTGGCGGTCGCCCGAGGAAATCATCCGCCGTCACCACATCCTGGTCTATCCGCGTCGGGGTTATCCCTTAGAGGATACAACTCCTCTTCCCCCTCATGTCCGGGTGGTACAGACTCCCCTCCTCGAAATCAGTTCCACCTTCATCCGCCAGGGTATCCGCGAAGGCAAAGACCTGCGCTATTTCCTGCATCCGGAAGTGTTCAGAATCATTCAGGAAAAAGGACTCTACCGCTAATCATTTCTTCCGGTGCAACACCACCAGCACCACCTCGCTCGGAGTGAAGAGGCGCACATCCTTGCGCGACGTACCCAGCCCGTTGGTAATAATCACCGGAATGCCCGCACTGTTGTGTTTCAACCCCGTCAGGAAACGGTTGCCGTATTTGGAGAAATGCGCAGGCGTCCACCGGCGGAACAGACTGACCTGCCCTCCGTGGGTATGTCCCGCCAAGGCCAGGTCGGTGTGCGACACATCCACATCTTCCACGTAATCGGGGGTGTGCACCAGCATCAACACAAAATCTTCTTCCCGCAAGGCCAAGGTAGGTGACACCCCGTTCTGCTTCAAATCGAACGGATTACGGATGCCACACAGCAAGATATATTCCTTTCCCCGCCACAGGGTATCTACCCGATGTTCCAGCAAATGTACACCTGTCTCCCGCATGGCCTTCCGTGCCAGCGAATCGGCTTCTCCGCGTTCGTGATTGCCCATCACGGCATACGTGCCACAGGGTGTCTCCACGGTCTTCAAGGCCTGGAAAAGCTGTGTCACATCTCCTCCGTTCCGCCCCCGATAGTCTCCGCCCAACAGCAGCACGTCCGCATCCAGCGAACGGAGGGCCCGGCACATACCCGGCAACCGACGGGCGGTAAACCGGCTCTCGAAATGAAAGTCGGAGGCAAAAGCTACCCGGAAACCGTCGAAGGAGTCGGGCAACTGGGCACTGTAAAAATCATACCGTTTCACACGTCCCACTCCCTTATACTTGGAAAAGGACGCCGTGGCACAAGAGGAAAGCAGGAAGCTCATCAGCAGCAAGCCACCTGCCAACAAATTCAGTCGTTTCATCATTTTGAACTACATATAACTATCCGGTCGTGACAAAGGTCGTAAAAAAATGCCTAACTTTGCCGGACGAAAAACTAAAAATCCAGATTTCATGACATACGTCAAAACCAATTCCATAAAAGCGTGGCTGCTGGCCGCCCGTCCGAAGACCTTGACCGGAGCCGCCATCCCCGTCATGCTGGGCTGTGCCCTGGCCTTTATTTACGGCCACTTCCAGCTGATACCGGCCTTGCTGTGCTTTCTGTTTGCCTTCCTGATGCAGATTGACGCCAACTTCATCAACGACCTGTTCGACTTTCTGAAAGGCAGCGACCGCGAAGACCGTCTCGGACCGGAACGTGCCTGTGCCCAAGGATGGATCAGTCCGCAGGCCATGAAGGCCGGCATTGTCTGTACTACCCTGCTGGCAGGAATCACCGGACTTTGCCTGCTTTACTACGGGGGGCTGGAAATGATTCCGGTCGGCATTGCCTGCATGATTTTTGCCTTCCTCTATACCGCCGGACCGTATCCGCTGGCTTACCACGGATGGGGCGACCTGATGGTGCTCGTCTTCTTCGGCTTCGTGCCTGTGGGATGTACCTACTATGTCATGACACACGACTGGAACACGGCTGTCACTCTCACCTCACTGGCCTGTGGGCTTCTCATCGACACCCTGCTGATGATTAACAATTTCCGCGACAGGGAACAGGATGCAGTGAGCGGGAAGAAAACGCTGGTAGTGCGGTTGGGTGCCAAAGCCGGACTGATTCTGTATTTCCTGCTGGGACTGGCGGCCTGCTGGTGCTGCTTCTATTTCCTGCGCATCGGAAAAATCTATGCCGTACTGCTTCCGCAGCTGTACCTCATTCCGCACATCCTGACCACCCAGCACATGGCCCGTATCTACCGCGGGAAAGCCCTGAACGGCATCTTGGGAGAGACCTCACGCAACATGCTCATTTTTGGATTATTACTTACACTAGGATTGATTCTTTAAATTATGATTCGGAAAGTATGCAAAGAAGATGCTCCGGCCATTACCGCCATCTACAACCATTACATCACACACACCACCATTACCTTTGAACTGGAACCGGTGAGCGAAGAAGAGATGTGGACCCGCATCCAGACCATCAGTAGCCAATACCCCTATTTCGTGTACGAGGTGGAAGGACAGATTGCCGGTTACTGCTATGTACATGGATGGAAAGAGAAGGCGGCTTACAACCAGAGTGTGGAGACCACCATTTACCTGGCACCTTCCTGTACGGGAAAAGGATTGGGCAGCGAATTGATGCAGCACCTGATAGAGGAATGCCGCCGCTGCGGACTGCATGCCCTGATTGCCTGTATCACCGAAGGCAACGAGGCCAGCTATGCCCTGCACGAGAAACTGGGCTTTGAAAAGGTATCCAGCTTCCGGGAAGTAGGCCGTAAATTCGGCAAATGGTTGGGAATCGTGGATTATGAACTGATTCTCTGAGCCCTCTCGTTCTGCAAAAAAGAAGGCGGCGTCTGGCAAACCGGACACCGCCCTGCATTGTATTTATCAGGAATTCCTCACTTCAACGTAATCGCATACTTGCTCAAGTCCTTTTCATCGGAACTGCTTCCAATCCATACCTGATATTCACCCGGGCAGAACTGGATACTGTGAGTAGTTTCATTCCACCACTCCAGGTCTTTCTTTGACAAGGTAATACACACATTTGCAGTCTTTCCAGCCGGAACAAACACCCGTTTGAAGGCTCGCAAGGTCTTCACCGGACCTCCTTCGTCGCCCACCTTATTCAGATAAACCTGTACTACTTCCTCCCCATCGCGACTACCGACATTCGAAACCGGTACAGTCACCGTCAGATTGTCGTTACTGCCTATCGTCTGTGCATTGAAAGTAGCCGTGCCATACTTAAAGGTAGTATAGCTCAACCCATACCCAAAGGGGAAGAGCGGTTTTTCCGTCATGAAACGATAGGTACGTCCCTTCATATTGTAATCCTCAAAGTCGGGCAACTGCTCCGTATTCCGGTAGAAAGTGACCGGCAAGCGTCCGGCCGGATTGTAATCCCCAAACAACACCTCGGCCACCGCCTTACCGCCCTGCTGCCCCGGATACCATGCCTGCAAGATGGCCTCACACGTCGCCGTTTCCGGCACCAGTCCGATGGGCGAGCCGGAACAGTTCACCAGCACCACCTTCTTTCCGGCCCGGTGCAAGGCTGCCAGCAATTCCCGCTGCACTTCCGGCAATTCGATGCTGGTACGGTCTCCCTTCCGGAAACCCGGCAAATCCACGCCCATCTCTTCGCCTTCCAGACTCGGGGAAATACCTCCCACAAAGACCACCACATCGGCATTCCGGACGGCCTGAACCGACCGGGCTACATCCACTTTCTTCTTAAAGCCCAGGTCGAAGTTCAACTGCGCATCACTTTGCAGGTATTCAAACTGAAGTTCGATGTCGTACTTCTGCCCGGCTTCCACCGGCAGCGTACAAAACTGCTTGCTGCCCCCGTGCACATTATGATAGTTCATCACCTCCTTCCGGTTGACCAGCAACCTTCCCTTGCCATAACTATACACATCCAGCACAATCTCCCCTGATGCTTTGGGCTGGTACGTGGCATTATACGTAGCCGAAAAATCCGTCAGGTTCACCCCCGGTGCAAACACCGTCGCCCCCGAAGTACAGAAATTAAACGGTGTCATCACCCTCGTTTTTACATCTACCTTGCCTTCGTGGTTCACATTGTTCCAATAACGCGCCGTGAAACCCGGTCGGCCTTCCGACTTACATTCACTGAACACACTTTCCAACACTTCATCGCCTACCCACGGACAACCCTGTTCATAAATCAGCTTATCATCTTTTCCAAGTGCCGACCGGATTCCCTCCAGAATGGTCACCGTATGAGAAGGTACTCCGTTGTAGTTTCCCCACATCATGACCGAGTCTTTGGCATTCGGTCCCATGACCGCCACGGTCAGTCCACCGCGCTTCAACGGAAGCACCCGGTGCTTGTTCAGCAACAACGTCATGGATTCCCGCGCCATTCTCAGCGCCAAGGAATCGTGTGCCGCAGAAGCCACTACAGAGAAAGGAATCTTGGTCCAGGAAACCTTTTCCGGATTGTCCATCTCGCCCAAGTCGAAACGGGCCTTCAGCAACCGCTTGACCGACTTATCGATGACTTTCTCATCAATCATCTTTTTCCGGGCGGCTTCTACCAGCGATTCATACGTAGAGCCACATTCCAAGTCCGTACCACTCAACACGGCCGCCGAAGCAGCCGAAGGTGCGTCCTTGTGCGTGCGATGTCCTTTTTCATCAAAAAAATCATTGATGGCCCAACAGTCACTCAAAATAATGCCGTCGAATCCCCACTCTTCCCGTAGAATCTGCGTCAGCAGACGGTTGCTGCCACAACAAGGCTCCCCTTCAAAACGGTTGTACGCACACATCACCTCCTTCACCCCAGCATCCTGTACCAGGGCTTTGAAAGCCGGCAAATAAGTCTCATACAAATCCCGAAGGGGCAAGTCTTCCACGTCAAAAGAATGGCGGTTCCACTCCGGACCCGAGTGTACCGCAAAATGTTTGGCACAGGCATACAACTTGTCGTACTTCCCGTCGGTTTCTCCCTGCAAACCTTTGACCACCATCACGCCCATCTTACTTGTCAGAAAAGGATCTTCGCCGTAGGTTTCAATCCCTCTTCCCCAACGCGGATCACGATAAATGTTCACCGTCGGCGTCCACATGGTCAGTCCCTGGTATCTCTTGTAACTGTCATGTTGCACGTAATAAGTATTTTTAGCCCGCGCCTCATCCGACACCGCCGTAAATACCTTATACACCAAAGAATCATCAAAAGATGCTGCCATACCAATCGGCTGCGGAAAGACCGTAGCCAGTCCGGCACGAGCCACCCCATGCAGCGCTTCATTCCACCAGTTATACGGCTTGATTCCCAGCCGCTCCACCGGCTTCGACACATCCATCATCAAAGAGACCTTTTCTTCCAACGTCAGTTCCTGCAAGAGCAAGTCGGCACGCTGGTCGGAAGGCAAAGACGAATCCCGGAAATCGGGACGGGCACAGCCCAGAAAAGCCAAGCCCAATAGCCAAACACCATACCTCATAGATTTATTTATTAGCAGTTTCCCATAGCTTTGTTTCAGCACAATGAATATCTGCCCACAAGTTACCACATTTTATTTTAAAAAAATATTTTTACAAGTATTTTCCCCTATCTTTTCTATTCTATCCCCCTTTCTATTTCGACAAAACTATAATACATAAGAAGAAATTATAAAAATGCATCACAGGAGTACCCAAACAACTGTCAAGACCTGTCCTTAAATAACGTTATCCTAAACCAATACATAGACGTATGCTTAATTCAAGAAAAATAATTACATTTGCATAATAAAAAGTATTAGAAAAACCTTTAAATCAATTGTGTTCTATGAAAAGAAACTCAGTAAAAGTATGGACAATCTGCCTGCTAGCAGCAGGATGCATGGCGGCATGCACACCACAAGAAACCCAGACGGGTGACCTGAATGTGATTCCACTCCCGCAGGAAGTAACGGAAAATCCGTCCGCGGCACCTTTCGTTATCAAATCTTCCACGACCATCGTCTACGACGAAGGCAATGAAAAGCTGGCAAGCACAGCCCGCCTTTTGGCCGATTATATCAAAGAGGTAACCGGTACGGAGGTCAAGACTGGTACAAAAGCAGGGAACAACTGTATCATACTGAAAATTGACCCTTCCATCACCCACAAAGACGGGTATGAACTGAATGTAACAACTGAGGCTGTCACCGTCACAGGAGCTACCGAAGCCGGAGTTTTCTACGGCTGCCAGACCATCCATAAGGCGCTTCCCATCACAAAGGGCAAAGCATTGGCCTCACTGCCAGCAGGCGAGGTGAAAGACTTTCCGCAATACAATTACCGTGGATTCATGATTGATGTAGGCCGTCATTTCTTCCCGAAAGAATATCTGAAAGAATTGATTGATGTCATGGCACTGCACAACATCAACTATTTTCACTGGCACCTGACCGAAGACCAAGGCTGGCGCATCGAAATCAAAAAATATCCCAAGCTTACGGAAATAGGTTCGTACCGTAAAGAAACAATTACAGCTCCCGGCTCAGGCAAGTTCGACGGGACTCCGGTAAGCGGTTACTACACACAGGAAGATGCCAAAGAAATCGTGGCATACGCAGCCGAACGATTTATTACAGTCATCCCCGAAATAGACATGCCGGGACACATGCTGGCAGCACTGGCTTCGTATCCGGAACTGGGATGTACCGGCGGTCCGTATGAAACAGCTACCAAGTTCGGAGTATTCAAGGAAGTGCTTTGTGGAGGAAATCCCAAAACATTACAATTTGCCAAGGATGTGGTAAATGAACTGATGGATATTTTCCCGGACGCTCCTTACATACACATCGGAGGAGACGAATGTCCAAAAACAGAATGGGAAAAATGTCCAAAATGCCAGGCCAAAATCAAAGAACTGGGACTGCGCGACACGAAAGAGCACAGCAAAGAAAACCAACTCCAAGTGTATTTCATGAATGAGGTGGAAAAGGAAATAGCCAAACGGGGCAAGAAAATGCTGGCATGGGATGAGATTCTGGAAGGCAATCCAAATCCAGAAACAACTACTGTCATGGCATGGACGGGGGTAAAGGCTTCCATCAAGGCCGCACAGCTGGGACATCCTACCATCGTCTGCCCCATCAGTCACTTGTATTTCAGCAATCCAGGATATAATCGTCTGAAAGGCATCAGCAGTGTGGCACGGGTATATAACTTTGAACCGGCATCCGACGAATTGACTACGGAAGAAAAGAAAAACATTATCGGAGTACAGGGATGTATCTGGACTGAATGGACCAAAGACAGCGTGAAAATGGAATGGCAGATGATGCCACGCATCGCCGCACTGAGTGAGTTGCAGTGGAGCAACCCGGCAAAGAAGGATTTGAACGGATTCCTGAAACGACTCCGCCACCAGCTGGATTTGTACCAATTGTACGGATATAATTATAAAAAGGATATCGAGGACGTCACCATCGACGTTGAACCGAAAGGGGAAGGCGGAGCAGCTGTCATTCAACTGAAAACATTCGACAATGCACCGGTTTACTACACCTTGGATGGTTCAGAACCATCAGCTGCCTCACAACAGTATACGCAACCATTTACGGTAGACCAGACGACGACCATCAAGGCAAAGGCTATCCGCGACGGCCGTGAAAGCGATGTGACAGCAGAAACCCTCACGTACAACCTGGCTACCATGCATCCCATTACCCTGAAATGTACACCCGACGAGAAGTTCACTTACAAGGGGGCCAACTTACTGGTAGACGGCATGCAAGGAGATGACAACTACCGTTCGGGACGCTATATCGGCATTTACGGTCAGAATTTGGATGCCACCGTCGACTTGCAGGAACCGAAAGAGATATCTTCTGTATCAGTCGGCACTTATCTGGTCCCAGGCGACTATATCTTCGGACTGACGGGATTAGAAGTATATGGCTCTGAAGATGGAAAGACTTACACCAAAATAGGTTCGATATCCATTCCGACACTGGAAAAAGGCAGCAAGAACAATGTGCTGAAACGTGATACCGTCAGTTTTGAGAAGACAAAAGCACGCTATGTACACATCATCGGAAAGAATACACCAGTACTTCCAAAATGGCACCCAGGGGCAGGCAAGCAGACTTTCTTGTTCCTTGATGAAATCGCCATCAATTAAGTTTGAAACAAACAGACAGCAGCTGAGGCAGTCTGCCGGAAAAGAACATCAACGGAAAGCTTGTATCAGGCTCCAATCGGAAAAATCCCGATGCCATTATCCGTAAAATGTAAAACAATAGCTCTATCAAACTCCATTTGGGATATGATAGGGCTATTTCCGTACCACGAAGGAGTATCAGTTTCACACATAAAACTCCTCAAAAAACTCCCTTGCGTTTTTCCAGGAGCACACTTATAGAAGTTTAAGAATATTAATTGTCAAGATATTACCGACCAGTTCACATTTTTCTTACGGAGTTCTTTCAGCTGTTGCCAGACAATCCGGTTTTCCGGCTTCATTCCCTCAGGATCGTCATCCAACAAGCGCTCCGCAATGCCACGGACGTATTGCAGCAGCTGCCCGTCTTTGGCAATGTCGGCAATCTTCAGGTCGAAGGCCACTCCACTCTGTTGGGTACCTTCCAAATCGCCGGGACCACGCAGTTTCAAATCAGCTTCGGCAATCTCAAAACCATCGTTGGTCTGTACCATAATCTCAATGCGCTTGCGGGTTTCTTCCGTCAGCTTGTATCCGGTCACCAGAATACAATACGACTGGTCAGCCCCCCGGCCTACTCGTCCACGAAGCTGGTGCAGCTGGGAAAGTCCGAAACGTTCGGCGTTTTCGATGACCATCACCGACGCATTGGGCACATTCACCCCTACCTCAATCACGGTGGTGGCCACCATAATCTGGGTTTCATTGGCCAGGAAGCGTTGCATTTCCTCCTCTTTCTCGGCCGGTTTCATCTTGCCGTGCACCTTGCTGACCTTGTATTCGGGAAATTCCTCACAAATATGCAGATAACCTTCTTCCAGGTTCTTGATGTCCATCTTTTCACTTTCCTGAATCAACGGATACACGATGTACACCTGACGTCCCTCCTGAATCTGTTTGCGCATGAACTCATACATGCTTTTCCGGCGGTTGTCAAACTGATGGATGGTCTGGATGGGTTTCCGGCCGGGAGGCAGCTCGTCGATGACCGACACATCGAGGTCGCCATACAAAGTCATGGCCAGCGTACGGGGAATCGGAGTAGCCGTCATGACCAGCACATGGGGAGGACGAGTGTTCTTGCCCCACAGCTTGGCTCGCTGGGCTACCCCAAAACGATGCTGCTCGTCAATGACCACCAATCCCAACGAAGAAAAGTTAACCGTATCCTCAATCACGGCATGCGTACCAATCAAGATATGCACATCCCCTGTCAATAAGTCCCGGAGAATCGTTTCCCTGCGCTTGCCTTTCACGTTGCCGGTCAGCAATTCTACCCGCACCGGCATCCCTTCCAAAAAGTGGCGGATGGTTTCATAATGCTGGGTAGCCAGAATCTCGGTAGGAGCCATCATGCAGGCCTGGAAGCCGTTGTCCAAGGCAATCAGCATGGTCATCAGGGCCACCAGGGTCTTCCCACTACCCACATCTCCCTGCAACAGCCGGTTCATCTGCCGCCCGCTGCCCATGTCGCGACGCATTTCCTTGATGACACGTTTCTGCGCTCCCGTCAGCTGGAAAGGCAGGTGATGGGCGTAAAAGGTATTGAAAATTTCGCCCACATGCTCGAATACCAATCCGCGGAACTTATTTCGTCGTTCCTTGGTGTAACGGAGGATGTTGAGCTGCACGTAGAACAGTTCCTCAAACTTCAGCCGATATTGTGCCTTGCGGAGAAGTTCTGGATTCTGCGGAAAATGAATGTTATATAATGCATCCGTCAGGGGCATCAGCTGGTGAGCCGCAATCAGGGAAGGACTCAGGGTCTCCTCAAAACTGTCCTTCTGCAAGGCCTGGAAAAGATTCTTCATCAGCTTTTCCAGCGCGTGCGAATTCAAGCTGGTACGCTTCATCTTTTCCGTGGTATTGTAGTAGGGCTGGAGCCCCATGGTGGAAAGAGTGAGTTCCTGTGCCGGGTCGATGTCGGGATGCGCCACGTTGATGCGCCCGTTGAATACTGTCGGCTTACCGAACACGATGTATTCCTCGTTGGCCTTGTACTTTCCAGTGATGTATTTCAGTCCCTGGAACCACACCAGGTCTACCACGCCCGTACCGTCGGTAAAATGTCCTACCAACCGGCGTTGGCGGCCTTCACCCAACAGTTCAAAGCTCAGAATCCGTCCGCGCAACTGAATATAGGGCATATTGCCGTCAATCTCGTGAATATAATACAGACGGCTGCGGTCCACATACTTGTAAGGGAAATAATACAACAGGTCACGTAAGGAATAGATATTCAATTCCTTATTCAGCAGAGCCGCCCGTTGCGGTCCTACCCCCGGTAAATATTTCACATCGCGTGTGGATAAGTCAAACATCAGTCGTCAATAAGTGATTCAGCTACTTTCAGGTCAAAAGGAGTGGTGAGTTTGATATTTTCCCGATTGCCAGGCACCAAATGTACCGACTGTCCCAATGCTTCCACCACCGAAGCATCATCGGTAAAGAAAGGCTTGTACTCCTGTGCGTATGCCCGTTTCAGCAGTTCCACCGTAAAGACCTGCGGTGTCTGCACCAGCTTGTATTCATTACGCGAGACCGTCTCACTGCCTCCTTCGGGCAACAGATGACGAACGGTTTCCACCACATCCGTCACGGGCACTACGGCCTGCAAGGCTACCGCCTGTGCATAGCAGTCCGCAATGACTTGCGAAGAAACAAAAGGACGTACCCCGTCGTGTACTCCGACAATTCCGTCTTCCTCTACCAGAGCCAATCCGTTCTTCACGGAATGGAAACGGGTTTCCCCTCCTGCCGCAATCCGATGAGACAAAGCAAAGCCATACTCAGCACAAAGGTGCTCCCAGTAGGAACGCTGTTCCACCGGAAGCACCACAATCAGTTCAATCTGCGGGTCACAGGCATGAAAAGCCTCCAGCGTACGCATCAGTACCGGCTTTCCTTTTACCGGTATGAACTGCTTGGGAATCTCTCCCCCCATACGCAGGCCTTTTCCTCCCGCTACCACAATGACATATTTCTTCATTATGCCAGCAACATTCCTTTTTTCACTTCAAGGGTCTTTTCTGCACCGGCATATTTTTCCAGAATGGCAAAGCCAAAGGCAGGTGCGGCACCCGGGCCTTTACCCAAAATGAAATTGTCGACGATTTCGACCATGTTGCCCGTATATTCCGCTCCTTCCAGGAACTTGTCGAAGCCCGGATAGCAGGTCGCTTTCTTGCCTTTCAGCAAACCGCGCTTGCCATAAACCATCGGTGCGGCACAGATGGCAGCCAGCGGTTTTCCGGCAGCGGCAAAACTCATGATCAGCTTGTCCAGTCCGGCATGTGCATCCAAGTTGGTGGCACCTGGCAGTCCTCCGGGAAGTACAATCATTTCCACCTCTTCCTCTTTCAGGTCTTCAAACAACATATCTGCTACGATAGGTACCTGATGGGAGCTGGTCACGGTCTTATTACCGGTTACAGACACGGTTTTCACATTCAATCCGCCTCTACGCATGATATCCAACGGGAACATGGCTTCCATTTCCTCGAAACCTTCAGCCAAAAAGATACAAACTGCTTTCATAAATCTATCTGTTTAGAATTAAAAATTATCTCAATTTAAAATAATAGGTGATGGTACCACTCTGGTTGTTCACCCCATCCACCGCATTGAAGCGGGCTTTCCGGGCCGCCTCTTCCGCTGCTTTCCGCAACGCCGGATTTACCGTGTTCGTCCGCTTGTTGATACTGGTACTGATGACCTGTCCTGCGGGGTTTACCACGATGGTCACCACCACACGGCCTTCATCCTGCACGTTGTACACCGGCACCGGAAGCTTTCCGCTACCCAGCGAACGGCCGTTCAGGTCGAAAGTGCCATAACCGCCTACGCCACTCGTCTTTCCAGTGGAGGAATTCCCGGTAGGACTTCCCTGCAAACCCGCACCAGAGGCATTGCCCTTGCTTCCCATCTGGGAGCCCTTTCCAAAGGCACCGGCTATCTTGTTGGCAGCCGCTTGTGCCGCAGCCTTTTCCGCTTCAGCCCGTTTCTCCGCCTCGGTCTTCTCCTTCGGCTTGTTCACAGTCTGTGCTTCGGTCTTCACCGGTGTTTTCTTCGGCTGTTCCTTCTTGGGAGTTTCTTTTTTCGGGGTCTCCTTCTTCACCTGCAAGGAAGGTTCATTCTGCTGCGTAATCATCGGCTGTTCCACGGCAGGCGTCTCTGCCGCTTCTTGTGCAGCAGGAGCTTCCGAAGGCATCATGTCCACCTCCGTCAAGGTATAAGGGTCGGCTTCTCCTCCCGCCAGTTCCGTATTGCCCAGCATCACGGGCACACCGCCTTCCTCCTGTTCTGCCGGTACGGTCAGCTTCAGAAGAAACAGCAGCAACAACACCAGCAGGTGCAAAACCACCGTACATACAATTCCGATTACCTTATTTTTTTTCAACGTCACTCTGCTTTTTAGTTTTTATCCGGACGGCGAGTCGCCAGGACCATCTTGAAATGATTCTCGTTCGCAATATTCAGTACCCGGACGATTTCACGATACGGAATGGACTCGTCGGCATACAGGGCTACATACATTTCCGGTTCTTTCCGGGCACATTCCTGAAGAAACGCAGCCACCTCATCGATGGCCAGCGGCATTTCATCCTCGTTGCCGAAAGCACCGTAATAGTTCAGGTCTTTATCAATGATCACCCGCGCCATAGGCTTGGCCGAAGTCTGCTCCGAACCTTGGGGCAGAAGCACCTTGATGGCATTCGGCGATACCATGGTAGAAGTGATCATAAAAAATATCAGCAGCAGGAAAATCAGGTCGGTCATGGACGACATGCTGAAGCTGGGTGATATTTTCTGTCTTCTCTTTAATGCCATACGCGTTTATTTTTCAGTCGGTTCATTCAACAAGTCCATGAAGGCCAGTGTGCGTGCTTCCATCTGACTGACCACCTTGTCCACACGGTACACCAGATGGTTGTAGGCAAACATCGTGGCAATGCCGACCACCAGTCCGCCCACCGTCGTAATCATGGCTTCGTAAATACCGCTCGACAGCAAAGTGATGTCGATGTTATTGCCCGCGTTGGCCATGTTCCAGAAGGCACGCACCATACCGGTCACCGTACCGAGGAATCCCAACATCGGTGCCCCGCTCGAAATAGTGGCCATGATAGACAAGCCGTTTTCCAGCTTGGCCACTTCAATGTTTCCGGTATTCTCGATAGCGGCCTGCACATCGGCTACCGGACGACCCATACGGGTGATGCCCTTCTCAATCATGCGGGCCGAAGGAGTGTTCGTAATGCGGCAATAGTTGATGGCCGACTTGATTTCACCCGACTTGATGTAGTCGCGGATGCGGTCCATAAACAAAGGGTCATCCTTTCCTGCCTTACGGATGGCTACTGCCCGTTCAAAGAAAATATAGAAAGCGATTACCGACATCACAGCCAGTACAATCATAATCCAGCCTCCCTTGCAGGCCATGTCCCAAAGATTCATCTGTGGCTCACCGGAAGAAACCGGAGTCAGCACCGGATTTGCTCCGGCCATTGTGTCGGCTACAGCCTGAGCGGCAGCCAGTAAAGTTAATGTCATCATAATTTAACGAAGGCAATTTTTATATTCTTCAATGGTTTTCTTCAATCCTAAATACAATGCGTCGCATATCAAGGCATGGCCGATGGATACCTCATCCAGCCAAGGAATATGATCATGGAAATACTTCAGGTTCACCAGGCTCAAATCATGTCCGGCATTCAGTCCCATACCCAGTTTATGTACCCGGTCGGCGGCCTCCACAAACGGAGCCACAGCTGCTTCCGGATTCTTGGGATAAAGAGAAGCATAAGGTTCCGTGTACAACTCTACCCGATCGGCCCCTGTCTTGGCTGCATATTCAATCAGTTCCAAGTCTGTCCCCACAAAGATAGAAGTACGGATGCCTGCTTCACCGAACGTATCCATCAGCTCTGTCAAGAAAGCCTGATGTGTTTTGGTATCCCAACCACAGTTGGAGGTAATCTGGTCGGGCGCATCCGGGACCAAAGTCACCTGAGTCGGTTTTACCTTCAATACCAGGTCGACAAATTCTTTCGAGGGATAACCTTCAATATTGAACTCTGATTTCAACACCGGGCGCAAGGCATACACATCCGAGTAGCGGATATGCCGTTCATCCGGACGCGGGTGAACCGTAATACCTTCCGCCCCAAACTGCTCGCAGTCCAGTGCCACTTTCTCTACATCCGGGTTGTTTCCGCCCCGCGCATTACGAAGCGTAGCCACCTTGTTTATATTCACACTTAATTTAGTCATATTCCATGAATTTCGTTATCTTTTAAAAAGACAGGAGGCAGCTCGGCATAGCCCAATCGAAAAACTTTGTTTTTCGTTTGTCTCTACTCTCGCCTTTCGCTATCTTTGCATCAACATCGTGCAAAGTTAGCAGGTTTTACGAGAAACTTGCCATGTTTATTCTTAAAAAGATTGATAAAAAACACCCTATATGCAGCGGAAGATGAAATTCGCCCTCTTTGGAAATACGTATCAGGAACATAAATCGGCCCACGTGACTCATCTGCTGGAGATTCTCCGGCACAAGGAAGCAGACATTTGCATTCACCGGGAATTCTACGAGTTCCTGCGCCTGCATACCTGCGCCGACCTGACGGGACTGGAGATTTTCAACGGTCATGACGACTTTACAGCAGATATGGCACTCAGCATCGGCGGCGACGGCACCTTCCTGAAAACCGCCAGTCTGGTGGGCAACAAGGAGATTCCCATACTGGGCATCAACACCGGGCGCCTGGGGTTCCTGGCCGACATTACGCCCGACCAGATGGAGGAGACCTTCGAAGAGATTCATCAGGGAATGTACCTGGCCGAACCGCGAAGGGTCTTGAAACTGACCAGCAACGGGCAGGTACTGAAAGGATATCCCTACGGACTGAATGAAATCGCCATTCTGAAGCGTGACAGTTCGTCCATGATTTCCATCCGGGCTTATATCAACGGAGAATTATTGAACGTATATCAGGCCGACGGACTGATTGTGGCCACTCCTACCGGCTCCACGGGGTATTCTCTCAGTGTGGGCGGTCCGATTCTGGTTCCCCAGAGCGGCACCATCAGCCTGACCGCCGTAGCCCCGCACAGCCTCAACGTGCGCCCTATCGTGATTCGGGACGACTGGGAAATCACCCTGGAGGTGGAAAGCCGCAGCCACAATTTCCTGATTGCCATCGACGGCCGCAGCGAAACCTTCCGCGAAGGCAGCCGGCTGACCATCCGCCGGGGAGAACATTACATCCGCATCGTGAAACGCTGCCATCATTCTTTCTTCAACACCTTGCGCGAGAAAATGATGTGGGGAGCCGACTCGCGCATTTGAGTCCCGACAGCAACAAAAAGCCGGAACGCTTTCTGAAGGCATCCCGGCTTTCTGAATATCTATCCAGTTACGCATTGTCTTTCTGACGAATTTCCACCCGGCGGATTTTTCCGCTGATGGTTTTCGGCAATTCATCCACAAATTCGATAACACGCGGATACTTGTAAGGCGCCGTCACCCGTTTCACGTGGTCCTGCAATTCCTTCACCAGTTCCGGCCCGGCTTTCTGCTTGTAATCCTTTGCCAATACGATGGTAGCTTTCACCACCTGTCCGCGGATTTCGTCGGGTACACCGGTAATGGCACATTCCACCACCGCCGGATGGGTCATCAGGGCACTTTCCACCTCGAACGGGCCGATACGGTAGCCGGAGCTCTTGATGACATCGTCGGCACGGCCCACAAACCAGTAGTAACCGTCCTCATCACGCCAGGCCACATCGCCGGTATAATACACTCCGTCATGCCATGCCTCGTGCGTCAAAGCCGGGTCGCGATAGTATTCCTTAAACAGTCCCAGCGGTTTGCCCTTGTCGGTACGCACCACAATCTGCCCTTGTTCTCCATCTTCCGCCGAACGGCCGTCCGGTTTCAGCAAATCAATATCATACTGCGGATTAGGCACGCCCATACTGCCCGGTTTGGGTTCCATCCATGGGAAAGTAGCCAGTGTCAGGGCCGTTTCCGTCTGTCCGAAACCCTCCATCAGACGGATACCCGTGATACGCTTGAAGGTCTCATACACCGAGTAGTTCAGAGCCTCGCCCGCTGTGGTACAATATTCCAGCGACGACAAGTCGTACTTCGACAAATCCTCCCGAATCAGGAAACGGTAGATGGTAGGAGGTGCACAAAGCGAGGTGATGTGATAGTCGTGAATCTTCTGCAGGATATCGGCCGGCGTAAACTTCTCATGGTCGTACACAAAGATATTGGCCCCCGCAATCATCTGCCCGTAGAGTTTTCCCCATACGGCCTTTCCCCATCCCGTATCGGCAATAGTGAAATGCAGGCTGTCTTCATGGAGGTTATGCCAGAAACATCCCGTGGCGATGTGTCCCAACGGATACGTGAAATCATGGGCCACCATCTTCGGCTCACCGGTCGTACCCGAGGTGAAGTACATCAGGGAAATGTCGTCGTTGGTATTCACATGAGCCGGACGCACGAAAGGAGGTGCCGCTTCCATCCCTTTATGGAAGTCTTCAAAACCTTCCGGATATTCTGGGCCCACGCTCACCAGCCGTTCCACCGTCGGCGATTCCGGCATGGCGTCCAGAATATGTTTCGTGATGACCGGCTCCCCTGCAGCCACAATTGCCTTGATGCCCGCCGCCTGGCAACGGTACACAATGTCTTTCTTGGTCAGCAAATGCGTGGCCGGAATGGTGATGGCCCCGATTTTGTGCAAAGCAATGATGGAAAACCAGAACTCATACCGGCGTTTCAGAATCAGCATCACCTTGTCGCCATACCCGATACCCAGGCTTTGAAAATAAGAAGCCGCCATATCGGTATATTTCTTCAAATCCGCATACGTAAACTGGATGTGCTCGCCCTTGTCGTTGGTCCAAAGCAACGCTTTCTTTTCCGGACGTTCTGCCGCCCAGGCATCCACCACATCATAGCCGAAGTTAAAGTTCTCCGGCACCTTTACCTTAAAATGCGCGATAAAATCCTCCTGCGAGGTAAAATGTGTCTGTTCAACAAATCTTTCTAACATATATCTCTTCAATCTTAATTTCTACATTACAATTGCCAGGAATTTCACGGCCTTCCCGTCGAGGGCCTTCATGCCGTGCGGAAGGGAAGAATCAAAATAAAGGCTGTCGCCCTGCTCCAGAATCAGGTCTCTTCCATTGATGCTGAGCAACATCCGGCCTTCCAACACCATGTTGAACTCCTGACCGTAGTGAGCATTATAATAAATAGGTGTATCTTCCGGCTTCGGTTCCACGGTTACCAGAAAAGGATCGGCCTTGCGGTTCCGGAAACCGGAAGCCAGTGCCTGATATTTGTAAGCCTTCGTACGTTCCACCGAGATGCCGGTTCCCCAGCGGGTCAGAAAATAAGAATTCATCTTGGGCTCTTCCCCGAACATCAGCACATCCAACGGAATGTCAAATTTCCGCGCAATCTGCTGCAAGGTGCTGACGGCAATGTCAAACTCTCCCGACTCAATCTCACGATACTGTTCTACCCGCAGCCCGCAGCGGTCGGCCATTTCTTCCACACTCAGTTCCAAGGCATCGCGCAACCCACGGATGCGTTCCCCTATTTGTCTTATTTGCTCGTCCATAGTTCGATTTTTTAGTTCTTCGCTCAAATTTACGAAAGATTATGAAAAAGCAAGAAAAATATTTCGAACTTTGCAACCGAAAACCTAAAAACCATGATTCGACAAGATTATCTCATACGCATGATCCAGGAAATCTTCGCCGCCATCGCGAACCTGCTGCTCCGCCGGAAACGCATCAGCCAAACGGACTGGGAAGAATATGAAAGCACAGCCCGGCAAATACTGGGAGTGACACCCGAACAATTGGCACAAATGGAATGTGAAGAACTGCTTGACCAATACCACGAAGACAAAGACGGAATCGAGAAAATAGAACTGGCTGCCATGATGATGCTGAAAATGGCGGAAGACACGAAAGACATCGTGCCCAAAGCCCGCCTGCAACAAGAAGGAGTGGCCCTGCTGAAATACGTGCAAGCGCACGGAAACACCTACTCCCTGCCTCGCGAACTGCTCATCCAGTTTCTGGAGTCCAGACACTGATCCGTATTCACCCTACCTAACCTTTCAATCGATGGAAACGCTCAAAATCGCTTATATCGGCATGGGATACCGCGGCAAGCAACTGCTGGCCCTCTGCCGTCACATTCCTTATTTCCAGATTACCGCCATTGCCGACCCGGAAGCCCGGGAAGACGTGTATGGCGTGCCTTGCTACCACCGGGGAGGCGACGATTACCAACGGATGATTGACACGCACGCCCCGCAACTGGTGTTCATTGCCTCACCCTGGCAACTGCATGTGACGCATGCCTTGTATTGCCTGAAGGCCGGTTGCCATGTGGCGCTTGAAATCAAAGGAGGGCTTTCACTACACGAATACCAGCCTCTCCTGGAGGCTGCCGATGCCAGCGGGAAAAAGGTTTTTCCGCTGGAGAACACGCTTTTCCGGCAAGAAGTACTGGCCATGTACAACCTGGTCCGGGAAGGGGCGTTAGGGGAAATCGTACACCTGCGCGGCGGCTACCGCCACGACCTGCGCAACCTCCTGCTGGACGACAAGGGAAATATGGGCAACCGGAAAAAGACGGAGAGCATCTGGCGAAGCAAGTTTTACCTGCAAGAAAACGGGGACCTCTATCCTACCCACGGACTGGCTCCGCTCTGCCTCATCGCCGGCATTCCCCGCAAAGACCGAGTGGTCTACCTGACTTCCTTTTCTTCTAAAGCAGCCGGACTGCACCAGCGCATCCGGGAACTGGGAGGAGACGAACAGCTCACAGTCACTCAAGGAGACATCGTCTTGACACAGCTGGAAACGGCTTCCGGCATACTCATCTCGCTCACCCACGACACGACCTTGCCGCGTCCCCGAAGCCTCGACCTGGAGGTACAAGGCACCAAGGGTATCTGGCAGGGGGAACTGCGACGTATCTATATCGAAGGAAGAAGTCCCCACGAAACCTGGGAGCCGGATACGCCTTACCTGCAACAATACGCACATACATACTGGAAACGCTGGGGAGAAGAAGCGCTCCGCCTCGACACGCACCACGAGGGCATGGACTACATCATGCTCAAGGCGCTGGAAGCGGACCTGAAACAGGAACTCACTTACCCGGCCGACCTGCACGACCTGGCACTCTGGACTTCGGTCACTCCGTTATCCATCCAGTCCATCGCCGAACACAAGACCATTTGTCTGGAATGAGGACGATTCAACCTCACTCCAGATAAAGATAGTCATAGTGTACCAGCGGTTTCTGTCCGTGACGGCCGACCAGCAATACGGCCTCAGTAGCATCGGCCGACACGCGGCCTACCCCGATTTGCTGTCCCTGTTCGTCCATAATACGCACGATGTCGTCTTTCTCAAAATCACCGGCCACCCGCGTCACCCCTACCGGAAGGATGCTGGTCGCCTTACTGCCCCTGACGGCCTCTACCGCCTGCCGGTTCAAGTGCAGTTCGCCTTTGGCAAAACCTTCACTGTGGGCAATCCATTTCTTGACGCTCGACACCTCTGCCGGAGCCGGGAGGAAACGCGTACACACCGTCGTTTCAGGACGGTACAGCAAATCGAGCAGGATATTCTCTTTCTTTCCGTTGGCTATAATTACCGTAATGCCTTCATCGGCCACCTTGCGGGCAATGGTACTCTTGGTGAGCATGCCTCCTCTGCCGAAACCAGATTTCTCGGTCTGGATGTAGTCGGAAAGGTCTTTCCCCCGCTCCACGGTACGGATGACCGAAGTGCCCGGCTGCGAAGGAGAGCCGTTGTAGATGCCGTCGATGTTACTGAGAATAATCAGTGCCTGCATGTCCATCATCGAGGCAATCATGCCCGAAAGCTCATCGTTGTCGGTAAACATCAGTTCGGTGACGGAAATCGTGTCATTCTCGTTCACAATGGGAATCACCCCGTTTTCCAGCATCACCCGCATGCAGTTGCGCTGGTTCAGGTAGTGGCGGCGGGTGGAAAAACTCTCCTTGGTGGTCAGCACCTGCCCCACCGTAATGCCGTGTTCGCGGAACAGTTCGTAATACCGGTTAATCAGTTTGGCCTGCCCCACGGCAGAAAAGAGCTGCCGCTGGTCCACACTGTCCAGCTTTTTCAACGGTTTCAGCTCGCTTCTTCCGGAAGCCACCGCTCCGGATGACACCAATACCACTTCCACTCCGGCCTTGTGCAGTTCGGCCACCTGGTCGACCAAAGCCGACATACGGGTCACATCCAGTGTGCCGTCACGACGGGTCAGCACATTGCTGCCTATCTTTACGGCAATCCGTTTATATTGATAAGTTCTGTTTTCCATGATTCTTTCTATCTCTACAAAAGTGTTTTTCTGAAATTACTTTCAAACACTCATTATTTTCTTTACTCTGCGCAGCAAATGTAATAAATACATCGGAGAAACAAAACAAATTATCACCCTAAAAGGATATTCGTGTGAAAGGTTGTCTTCCCCCCTGCCCACCGGTTGGAAAAAACGCAAGCCCGTAAATACCAATCTTTCTCTGATTCCTTTACGTTTCCGCACCGGGAAACGTAGGTTTTCCAAAGCGGAAACGTAGGGTTTACGGGTGGGAAACATAGGGTTCCGTCATGGAGAACGTAGAAAACAAATGAAAGGTTAATGATTATCGAACCAAACTTTTCATAATTACAGGCCTTTTTTACGATAAATACAAATGCAAAACAATTCATATTCCAAAGGCTCAAACTTACTTTTAAAGAACAGGAATAAGCTAATAATCAGAATATTACCAATATGATAATTTACTATATACTTTTACCCTTCTATCCAGCCTATACAAAAACGATTTATCTTTGTCGTATCAAATTTTAACCCATTGGGGAAAATAAACTTTCTCACCTGATACTCTACATAACAAAAACACTTTAATATTCTAGATAATATGAATCCCACTAAGTTAATAACTGCAACCCTGATCTCAATATGTATCGGGAGCTGTTCGTTACAAAAGGAAGCACAGCCAGGAATTGTCATTGAGAATAAAATTGACAGTTTGCTAAATCAGATGACCTTGGACGAGAAACTGGGTCAGATGAATCAGTTAAGTCCTTATAACTTTGAGGAACTGGCCACTCGTGTGCGCAAAGGAGAAGTCGGTTCTATCCTGAACGTGGTAAACCCGGAAGAAATAAACAAAATCCAGAAAATTGCAGTAAAAGAATCACGTTTGGGAATTCCTATTCTTGTGGCCCGCGATGTAATTCACGGCTATAAAACCATTTTTCCTATCCCATTGGGACAGGCAGCGACTTTCAATCCGGAAATCGCAGAACAAGGTGCTCGTGTAGCAGCTATTGAGGCCTCAGCCGATGGAATCCGCTGGACCTTTGCCCCGATGATTGACGTATCTCGTGACCCTCGCTGGGGACGTATTGCAGAAAGTTGCGGAGAAGACCCTTACCTGAATGCCGTTATGGGAACTGCCATGATAAAAGGATATCAGGGAGATTCACTGAATGCCCCGACAGCCATTGCCGCCTGTGCTAAGCACTTCGTTGCATACGGAGCAGCAGAAGGAGGTAGAGATTACAACTCCACATTCATACCGGAACGCGTGCTGAGAAACGTGTATCTTCCTCCTTTCAAGGCTGCAGCAGATGCCGGATGTGCCACCTTCATGACTTCATTCAACGACAATGACGGCGTACCCTCTACGGCCAATAGTTTCGTTCTGAAAGACGTACTCCGCAAAGAATGGAAATATGATGGAATGGTCGTAACCGATTGGGCTTCTGCATTTGAGATGGTAAATCACGGTTTCTGCACCGATGGGAAAGATGCTGCCGAAAAATCTGTCAATGCAGGTGTAGATATGGAAATGGTGAGTGAAACGTTTATTCAGAACCTCAAGCAGTCCATAGCCGATAAAAAGGTATCAATGGAAACAATCGACAATGCCGTACGTAATATTCTGCGCCTGAAATTCCGGTTAGGTTTGTTTGACAATCCTTATATTGTAACTCCACAATCCGTAAAATACGCCAAGAAGCATCTGCAAGCAGCCAAAACGGCAGCTGAGCAGTCGGTCATTCTGTTGAAAAATGAAAACCAGACATTGCCGCTTACTGATAAGATAAGAACCTTGGCCATAATCGGTCCCATGGCAGATGCTCCTTATGAGCAAATGGGAACCTGGGTGTTCGACGGTGAAAAAGAACATACACAAACACCTTTGACTGCCATCAAAGAAATGTATGGCGACAAAGTTAAGATAGTCTTTGAAAAAGGACTCGACTACAGTCGCGACAAGAATACTGCCGGTATTTCTCGTGCAGTAAGTACAGCTCGTCAAGCCGATGCTGTAGTGGTATTTGTGGGAGAAGAATCCATTCTTTCCGGTGAAGCGCATTCTTTGGCCAATCTGAATCTTCAAGGGGCACAAAGCCAACTTATCAAAGAACTGGCCGCCACCGGAAAACCGGTAGTTACGGTAGTAATGGCCGGTCGTCAGCTAGCCATTGCGGATGAAGTGAAAGTTTCGGATGCAGTGCTCTATAGCTTTCATCCGGGAACAATGGGCGGCCCGGCCATAGCCGATATTCTTTTCGGAAAGGTAAACCCAAGTGGCAAGACTCCAGTAACTTTCCCACGCATGAGCGGACAAGTACCTATCTATTATGCACAGCACAACACAGGCCGTCCAGCCAACCCTACCGAAATGCTGATTGATGAAATTCCTGTAGAAGCTGGACAAACCTCCGTAGGATGCCGTTCTTTCTATTTGGATGCAGGCAATTCACCATTGTTCCCCTTTGGCTACGGACTCTCTTACACAACTTTTGAATACAGTAACCTGAATCTTGCATTAGACAAGCTGACCGCCAAAGATACCTTATCCATCAGTTTTACACTGAAAAATACAGGCAAATACGATGGGACAGAAGTGGTTCAACTTTACGTACAGGATAAGGTAGGGTCAGTCACCCGTCCGGTGAAAGAGCTCAAACGCTTCCAGCGTGTCACTCTGAAAGCAGGAGAATCTACCCAAGTATCCTTGCACCTTCCGGTCTCTGAGCTAGCCTTTTGGGGATACAACATGAATTACACCGTAGAACCAGGCGACTTCAGGCTTTGGGTAGGCACCAGCAGTGCAGAAGGATTAACAAAAGATTTCTCTGTGTCTGCCTTGTAAATTCCAAATGGCCATAGGTTGTCATTAAGCTGAATTTATTCAATCTATCACGCTGTTTAAACCACCTTATAAGTGTGTTTAAACAGCGTTTTGCTCTTTTTTACAGGAAAATCTCTCTCCATACAAAAATTCTGTGTAACTTTAAAAATCCAATCTAAATGTATTTCCCACTTTTATTGAGCCAGTATGATGCCATATAACCTTATAAAAAATCTTACATTATTTAGTGTACTCCTTTTTGGAACCGTCTTCTGTATAGCCGCTCGAAATAATCCACAAGAAGAACAACTTCTCACCGAGCTGGATGCGGCATTATTGAAATACCCAAAATACATCCGCCAGAAAAAAGCTCAGATTCTTGAGCTACACAAATACGAAACATCTACAAGAGACAACGAACAGAAATACTGGATCAATAAGCTTCTTTATGAAGCCTATGTATCTTTTGAAGCAGATTCTGCACTGATTTATGCACAAAAGAACCTGGAATTATCTCAAAGAATGGGAAATAAGGAACGGGAGACATTATGGAAAATCTATAAGACCTATATGGCCGCATCTACAGGTCTAGTGTTAAGTGCCTCCAGCGATTTGGAACAACTCCGCCCGGACATAACCACACCCACTCTCAAAATAGAATATTATGCTCATCAAATATTTCTGGCCGGCCATATCCTGCAATATGCGGCTGCCCCTATTGACTGGGATAAGCATGTGCCGCAAAGTGTGCGTGAACAAGTAAACTATTATGCCCGACAAGAACAAATCTATAGAGACTCACTCGCCTTATGCCTGCAAACAGGAAAAGAGCAAATGTCCTTGTGGTATAAAGGCATGGCATTGTTTGACACAGATTCTCTTTTCTCACTTAAAGATACCTTGGAGAGCGTGGTTCATAAATCACAAATGGACACCCGCCATGATGCCATGAACGCCTACTTGTTATCTAAAATATATCAAAAACAAGGTATTAAGGAAAAAGCTAAATATTATCTTGTACAATCAGCCTTGGCAGATATAAAATCGGCCAATCAAGATGTAGCTTCGCTGGAAGAACTAGCCCAGATAGAATTCCAAGAAGGGGAAATCGAACGAGCTTACCTGTACATTTCCAAATGTCTGGAACTTGCCCAATCGTATTGCAACCGTGTACGTCTCGTAAGTATTTCCAAAACCCAGCATAATATACTGACAGCCTATCAAAATCTTGACAAATCTCAAAAATCAAAGCTAAGAATATCTGTTTTCTGTCTTGGCATTTTAACCTTTTCACTGATTATAACCATCTTCATGTTAAAGAAACAAATAGACAGAATAAACAAATCCCGTATGCAAATCAATCAGACCAATCAACTTCTACATGAACAAGCTATTGAAATGTCGAAAATATATGAAGATTTGGAATATGCTCACAAGAAAGAACAAGAATTGAATGCTTGTTTAAAGGATACTAATCAGAAACTACAGGCTTCTAATCAACTGAAAGAAGAATATATAGCTTATGTACTATCCATCTGTTCCAATTACATAAGCTTGCTAGATAAGTTCAGAGGAAAACTCAAGTGTAAACTCAAAGTGCACCAATATGAAGACGCTTTGGCTCTGGCCAGTAACCAAACAATGACCCAGATGGAACTAAAAGAATTCTATCGCACGTTCGATACAATTTTCTTACACGTGTATCCGTCGTTCGTAGATGAGTTCAACCAATTACTTCTGCCAGAAGAACGCATCACTCTGGCAGAAGGAGAAAAATTAAATACAATGCTACGTATTTATGCCTTGGTCAGACTAGGCATTAGTGAAAGTGTAAAAATAGCTGAATTTTTGCATTGTTCTACCCAAACAGTATACAACATACGCCTTAAAACACGCAATAAACTGATTGTGCCGAAGGATGACTTTCTGAGACTGGTTCAAAATATCGGAAAAGCATAAGCATTTTTAATTCAAGTTTCCACACAAATAAAAAATATCTTCCTTTTTACGTCATACTTGCCGTGATAAAATATACTGGTTCCGTTCAGAAAACTTACTCTTTCAGAATGGAACTTGCAACCACACATCTAATAATCAACACATTACACAACAACAAGACTTACTTTCTGTTTTTACTGTAGATAGTATTCTACTTATAATTACAATAAATTTGTGGCAAGAATTAATGAAGACAATCTTTCTTCATCTTAATCTAAAAAGCATTTTTATTCAATTCACAGTTTCAAGATTATTCATGAAATATAATCAACACTTTAATATATGAGAAACATAATAGGACTATTTGTACTGTTGTTTATGACCATATCGACCAAAGCACAACAGTCACACATTTCAATCGTGAATACCCCTCATGGAAGTACACTGACAGTAAACGGAAAACCTTTCATGATTAACGGTATGAACTGGGATTATTACCCAGTCGGTACAAACTATTCATATAGTTTATGGAACCAGCCGGATGATGTAATCAGAGCCGCACTGGATTCTGAAATGTCCCTGCTAAAGTATATGGGAGTAAATGCCATCCGACAATACTCAGGTGTACCTCCCAAATGGGTTCAATACATCTACGAGAAATATGGCATCTATACCATAATCAATCATTCCTTCGGGCGTTACGGACTGACAATCAATGGTACATGGAAACCCAATACAGACTATTCCGACCCTGAAGTACATAAATTATTGATGAAGGAAATAGATGAATTCATTCATACCTACAAAGGAACTCCGGGAGTCTTGATGTATTTACTTGGAAACGAAAACAACTATGGTTTATTCTGGGAAGGCGCTGAAACCGAGAATATCCCTGTAGAAGAGCGTAAATCTACTATTCAGGCAAAATTTATGTACCAGTTGTTCAATGAAGCTGCTGTAAAAATAAAATATATGGATTCCTCGTGCCCTGTGGCTATCTGTAATGGAGACCTTTTGTTTCTGGACATCATTGCCAAAGAATGCCAGGATGTAGACATTTTGGGAATAAACTGCTACCGTGGAAAATCATTCGGCGATTTGTTCAGCAGAGTCAAAGCTGAATATGGAAAACCTGTCTTGTTCACCGAATTTGGTTCGGATGCCTTCAACGCAATCACCAAATGTGAAGCACAGAAAGAACAGGCAGACATACTGCTCGGGAACTGGCAGGAAATATATCTGAATGCGGCAGGAGTGGGAAACAGTAACAACTGTATTGGCGGTTTTACCTTCCAGTTCAGTGACGGATGGTGGAAATACGGTCAGACTTCTAATCTTGACAAACATGACAGTAATGCATCGTGGAGCAACGGGGGTTATCTGTTCGATTACATTCCCGGAGAAAACAACATGAACGAAGAGTGGTTCGGCATCTGCGCCAAAGGAACAGCCGACAGCCGGGGACTGTATGAATTATATCCGCGTGCAGCATACTATGCACTCAAAGAAGTACATAAAATCAATCCGTATGCCCAATCCGCCACTGCAGCCTCTATCATCCAGCAGTTTCAAGGAATAAATACCATGGGAGCTGTACTCTCTGCAAGAAGTGACAAGTCTACCCTGTTTGGTGAAATTTCCAAACGCATCAGCTTAAGTGAATTAAGGGGAGAAATTTCGACATTCTATACTGGTGGGAAAAACACAACCACCCCCAGCGAAAAACCCGAAAATCCGACTTCATTCCCTAGTTCCAAAGGATTCGACAATATGGAATCCTTCTATATTGGAGTGACCGCCAAACCTGCCGAAAATGTGCAGGCAGATGTAATGGTCAACATCCTGGGAAATGTTGCGGAAAACCCAATTGATGAAGTCTTCTATGAAAACAGAGGACGAAGCAGAAACATCGTAGATGAGAACGGTGAACTGGTTGATCTTTCTCCACTGGAAAGAGTAAAACTATACAGTGCAAGCTTCGACTGGGACGGAAAGTTTTTCCACATGAATACATTCTTTCGTAAAGGACATTATCACTGGGGATACGAAGGTGACTTCTTCGGGCTTTACCCCGAAGCAAACTATGGTCCGAACATGGACATCTACAACGGAGCTGCTCCTTTTGGATCTGAAATTGAAGGGAAAAAGTTTCTGAAAGGACTAAAAGTGGCATTTGGTCCGGAACTATGGTGGGGAGCTAATCCAGCCATATTGATCAAATACCAGCGAAACATTGGAAAATTCAATGTAGCAGGAATCTTCCACCACGACATTGCTAAACGGGAAGAGACGACTAGCTCATACGCCATCCCTGTCCCTAAAAACACCAGAGCCTCACTGGCTGTCTCAAGAACATTTGGTCGCTGGGGAGTACAGGTAGGAGGATTATGGTCGGGTACCACACAAGTAGGAAGAAGTTTTCAGGCTACCACAGAGGATGCCCCGGATGCTACAGTGTATTCCGATGTCATAAAAAACTCGGACACATTCGGTGGGAAAATGAAAGTTACCTATACTGGAGGAAAATTCAACGTATATGCACAAGGAGCCTATATGGGACTGGTGGCCAACGGTGGAGCTGACTTCACCCAGACTTTCACCGGCTGGAAACTTAAAGACAGCGGAAGCGGCAACCAGACTAATTTCCTCGCAGGATTTACATGCCAGTTAGGAGATTTTCAGATTGCCCCTAACTTCCTTTGGCAAAAACCCCTCGTCGGCCCCATGCCCCAAGGTATCAATGCCCCGGGCAGACTCCGTAACATCCTTGACGACCCGTTCGCAGTAAGAAGCAACAGAGAAACTACTGCCGGTGAGTTATTGCTGACCTACGACCCAACCCCAGAAACATGGATGTATAGCTGGGACAGCGACGAAAAAGAAGATGCACCCTTTGCAGCCTCTCTTGGATTCATCTACCGTCACCACCCTACTTCACAGGATGCTGCTATCGGCATCATGGCCAACGGACGTACCATCTTCGCCTTTCCTGGAGCAGCCCCTGCACACGATTTGTGGGAAGCAAACTTAAAAATTGCATCCAGAGTTTCTAAAGATTTTGGTATCATCTCAAGTATCTATGGAGGAACCGGACAGGCTAACGGAAGTGATGCACGCCTCATAAAAAGAATCGGCGGAGAAGCACGAATGATTTACAAACATATAAAGCTGAATGCCGCCTTGAAATTCAATGACTGGGGACCGTATGACTATCATAGAGACTTTAACCTGACATTCCCTTTCCAAGGAATCATTGATTTGTCCACCACTCTCAACAAACCGAAGTTCCTTGACTTCGTAACAACGTGTGTGGGTATCAGGGGTACATACAGAACACTCAATCAATATTCCCCTCGTTATACCTCAGGAAATATTCCCGACGGCGCAGGAAATTTTGAACCGGGTACAGACATTATCGGAGCCGGCTATGGCAACGAATGGGAAATAAGAACCTACATCACTTTCAGTCTCTTTTAATATAAACCATTAAACCAAAAACCTCATGAAGAGTTTTCTATATAAATTAACCTGCCTTTCCATCCTGTCGCTTACTGTAGCAGGATGTGAAAGAGAAATCAATACCGAAAACCTGGCCTCTTTTCCAGAAAATCCGGATGTATTTATTGACGAATTTACCTCCGACCTGCAATATGCAGCATGGGGAAAAGTAACCAGCTTCGATGTCGACCAAAAAGAGGTATACAGCGGTACGGCTTCCATGCGTATTGATGTGCCTGACCCCAACGATCCGATGGGAGACTATGCTGGCGGAAATTTCTACTCCACTACAGGACGAAACCTTTCGCAATATAATGCTTTAACTTTTTATGCAAAATCCACAGTCGCTACAGAAATAGAAGTGGGGTTAGGTGATGGCGGTCAATATAGACTAAGTCTGACTGGACTAAAATTAAACACGAGTTGGAATAAATATATCATTCCTATTCCCAACTCAGCCAAACTGATTGCAGAAACAAGTCTATTCTATTATGCAGCAGGTGCCGTTGACGGAAAAGGATATACCATCTGGTTTGACGAGGTTCGTTTTGAGAATCTGGGAACCTTGGCTCATGCAAAAGTTGGAGACATGGAAGTAGCTGGATTTCCGGGTAACTTGCCAATCGGTAATCTTACCTATACCGTAAATCTGCCCAATGCCACCAATCAGCAGGTAACAGCCTCCGCTTCTTATTTTACATTCGAATCTTCCAATCCGGAAATTGCCTCAGTGGCAGACAATGTAATCACCGTACATGGGAATGGAGAAGCAACAATCACTCTCAAAGAAGCGGAAGGTACAATAAAGGTGAATGGTGTGGACCTGGCTCCAACACCAGAAATTGCTCCTGAAAAGGTCGTTTCGCTATTTAGTGACATATATAACAATGTAACCACAGCCAACTGGAACCCTCGTTGGGAATATTCCACTACCGAATATGCAGAAATAAATGCAAATGGCAATAAAATAGTACATTATACAAATCTGAATTTTGTAGGAATTGTATTTGACTCATCCATCAACTGCAGCCACATGAACACACTGCATTTCGATGTCATGACACTTAATGAGATTCTGCCCGACTCAGAACTAAAAATAGAAGTACACAACATGCCTGTCGGAGAGGCTTCCAACTCAATCAGTTATAGTCTGGCTCCTTCTACTCACGAGAATTTACAGAAAGGCGTATGGACTTCAGTGGATATTCCCCTGATTTCTTTGAACAAGAAAGAAGACATTGCACAGCTGGTACTTTCCTCTGTCAACATGTCGGATGTGTACATTGACAACATATTTTTCTATCAAGATGAAAGCACTGTTGCTAATGAACCTAATATCCCCGCACCAACCCCCACACACGCAGCAGACAAAGTAGTATCTATCTATAGTGATGCATACGATAACGTACCAGTCGCTACCTGGTCAGCCGACTGGGATATGGCTGATGTAAGCGATACACAAGTAACTGGAAACCCAGTAAAGAAATATACCCTCAACGGATTCTCCGGAATAGAGCTGGCAAGTCCTTTCGCGGATGCAGGAAACATGTCTCATTTCCACCTAGATGTGTGGGTTCCAGAGCAAATAGCCGGAAACTTAAACATTAAACTGGTTGATTTTGGAGCAGACGGAGTCTATGGTGGAGGAGATGATGTGGAACATGAACTCACACTGCCTGACATCATCCCGGAAGAATGGAACTCTATAGATATCCCTTTCACTGATTTTACCAATCTTACAACCAAGAATCATTTAGCACAGATTCTTCTTATTGGGAATGTGACTACTCTATATTTAGACAACCTATATATGTATAGTGATAATTAAAAAACAAAAAACGACCCATGAAACAACATAAGATTTTCTATCTCGCTTTATCAGTTTTTACCTTGCAATTATTCACAAGTTGCGAAAAAATGGAAACAGTGGACAATACAGCCTGGGTATTGACATGGTCAGATGAATTCAACGAACCCACTCCAGACAACCGGCCGGACCCCAATAAATGGATGTATGATTTAGGACACGGAGAGAACGGATGGGGAAATAATGAATTACAGAACTATACCGACAAAGTGGAAAATGCCTCCTATTCAGAACATGAAGGAAGAAGCTGCCTGAAGATTACCGCTACAAGAACTGGAACCGGTTATGAATCGGCCCGAATAAAAACCAAAGGAAAATTCGAACAACAATACGGACGCTTCGAGGCTTGTATGAAGTTGCCCTACGGAAAAGGTTACTGGCCTGCCTTCTGGATGCTCGGAGCAGACATAGACCAAAACCCCTGGCCTGCTTGTGGTGAAATAGATATCATGGAGAATAAGGGGTATCAGCCTAATATCGTCTCGGGTGCATTACACTTTCCCGGACACTCGGGAAGCAATCCCATTACTCACTTTTATGGATACGAAGACAAGCGATTTGATACCGATTTCCACCTGTTCGCTATAGAATGGGATGAGGAAAAAATTGATTTCTTCGTGGACAATGTGCTATACAAAAGAGTCAAAGCTAAAGATGTGACTGACGGAGAGTGGGTGTACAATCACTCTAATAAACCATTTTTTATCTTACTCAACCTGGCTGTAGGAGGTAATTTCGGTGGCAATCCCAATGATAATACCGAATTCCCGCAAAGCATGTATGTGGACTATGTAAGGGTCTATAAAAAAGTAGACTAACCCCTCACTTACTTTTTCAGAACAATTAATATTAAGAAGGAATATGGAAATGTCTCAACAGTTTCCATATTCCTTTTATTCCTTATCTTTGCACGGATTTTTAATGCACAAGACAAATGATAAAAGCGATATTCTTTGACATCGACGGCACACTGGTTTCTTTCCAGACCCACACCGTACCAGCCTCCACCCGCAAGGCCTTGCAACTTTTAAGAGAAAAAGGCATCAAGGTATTCATTGCCACCGGACGCCCCAAATCGTTAATGATGGAGGCCGTGGGCGACCTCGACTTCGACGGATACGTCACCCTGAACGGAGCCTACTGTTTCACCGCCGACCTGCAGGACATCTACAAAGGCTGTGTACCGCAGGAGGACATCGAGCGCCTCATCCGCTACCAGCACACTCATCCGGAAATGCCTTTCGTCTTTGTGCACGACAATACCTGGTTCCTGACCCACGAAAACGAGGCGGTCCGTGAGATTGCCCGACTCATCCACATCGGCATTCCGGAAATCCTCCCCATTGAAACAGCCAGAGACAAGGAAATCCTGCAAATCATGGGCTACTTCCCGGAAGATAAGGACGAAGAGATTTTCGGCACCGTACTTACGCACTGCGAACCGATGCGCTGGCATCCGCTCTTTGCCGACATCATTGCCCGGGGAAACAGCAAAAGCCACGGCATCGACCAGATGCTGGCTTTCTACGGCATCGACCTGCAAGACACCATGGCCTTTGGAGACGGCGGCAACGACATCCCGATGCTGAAACACGTAGGCCTGGGAGTTGCCATGGGAAATGCAGCCCCTCATATTCAGGCGGTAGCCGACTACGTAACCGCCTCTGTCGATGACGCCGGCATCCTGAAAGCCCTGCAGCATTTCCATATTTTATAAAGTACACACTACTGTAATTCGTTCTGTCACAGGATATGCAGGCCTGCAATACCCATAAGTAGGTATTTATACGCTGTCTAAATTACCCACTTTTGGCGATTGCCTTCTCCGCACAACCAAGCTAATTTTGCAGGCAGAAAATTAGTGCGAAACAACAAACACGAATTACAGAAAATGAGAAATTCAGCATTTTCGCGGGGAAGCGAAAACTTAAAATGGGGTGTATTCTTTGTATTGTGCTGGTGCATCGGCGTGGGAGTTTCTGCCCAAGGCCGTGCCTTGCTGTCCGGAAAAGTGCTTTCCTCGGACAAAAGCATCATCGACTTTGCCACTGTGTACTTGAAAGGTACGCAATACGGTTGTACGACCAATGAAAAAGGCCTGTACCACCTGAAAGCACCCGCCGGAAAATATACATTAATCGTTTCGGCCATCGGTTTCGAAACGGCAGAAAAGGAAGTGGAAATTCTTGCCGACGGACGCAGCCGGCAAAACATGGTGCTGAGGCCTTCCGTCACCGAACTGGACGAAGTAGTGGTGGTTTCCAACGGAGTGGGACGCGTCAAGCGTTCGGCCTTCAATGCAGTGGCCGTAGATACCAAGGAACTGCAAAACTCCACCCAAAACCTGAGTGAGGCGCTCCAGAAACTTCCGGGAATGAAACTGCGTGAATCGGGCGGCGTGGGTTCGGACATGCAACTGATGCTCGACGGCTTCAGCGGCAAGCACGTGAAGGTGTTCATCGACGGCGTACCACAGGAGGGAGCCGGAACCGCATTCGACCTGAACAACATTCCGGTGAACTTTGCCGAACGTATCGAGGTGTACAAGGGAGTGGTACCCGTAGGCTTCGGAACCGATGCCTTGGGAGGAGTCATCAACATCGTGACCAACAAACAGAGACGGAACTGGTTCCTGGACGCATCGTATTCCTACGGTTCCTTCAATACACACAAATCGTATGTCAATTTCGGACAAAGTTTCAAAAACGGACTGACGTATGAAATCAATGCATACCAGAACTATTCGGACAACAATTACTACATTGACAACTGGGTGGAGGAGTTCAACCACGAAAACAATACGTCCATCAGCGACGAAAGCCACATCCAGCATGTAAAGCGTTTCAATGATACTTTCCACAACGAGGCGGTCATCGGAAAAATCGGCGTGACAGGCAAGAGCTGGGCCGACCGGCTGATGTTGAACGTGGCCTACTCGCATTTCTACAAAGAGATACAGAACGGCGTGTACCAGGAAATCGTGTTCGGACAGAAACACCGTCACGGCTTCTCGGTCGTACCTTCAGTGGAATACCGTAAAAACAACCTTTTCACCAAAGGACTGGATGTGACGGTGACGGCCAACTACAACCATAACCTGACCACCAACGTGGATACGGCGATGTACAAATACAACTGGTTGGGCGACCGCATCCCCCGTTCGACCGCCGGCGAACAGAACCACCAGTTCAGTGAGCAAATCAACACCAACTGGAACGCCACCTTTACGGCTGTGTACCGACTGGGCAAAATACATTCTTTTACGTTCAACAATGTGTTCAGCACCTTCCGCCGTACAGGCCGGAGCCTCATCGAAAAGAACTCGGTGCTGGAGGACTTTGACGACCCGACCAAAAACCGGAAAAACATTGCCGGTCTCTCCTACCGCCTGATGCCTTCGGAAAAGTGGAACTTGTCGGCCTTCGGAAAACATTACAGTTCCTACAGTGAGGGTACGGTACAGATAAGCGACAACAGCGTAGGAAACAACACCCGGGTGTCACAAAGTGTCCGTTCCTTCGGATATGGAACGGCCGGCACGTATTTCCTGGGGAAAGATATCCAGCTGAAACTGTCGTACGAGAAGGCACTGCGCATGCCCAGCACCCAGGAATTGTTTGGTGACGGCGACCTGGAAGCGGGAAAGGCCGACCTGAAACCGGAACGCAGTGACAATGTGAATCTCAATGCCAGCTACAGCAAGCAATGGGGCAAACACGGACTGTATGCAGAAGGAGGACTGATTTACCGCAACACGCAGGATTACATCAAACGTGACCTTTCTACCGTAGGTGGAACCAGCTACGGCAGCTATACCAATCATGGCCGGGTAGAAACCAAGGGATTCAATGTGTCCCTTCGCTACAGCTACAGTAACTGGTTCAGCATGGGCGGCACCTTCAACAACCTGGACATCCGCGACAAGGAAAAGAAACGGGCGGCCAGCAGCGGACAGAATGCCCTGACTTACGGACAACGTATTCCGAACCTGCCTTACCGTTATGCCAACCTTGATGCCAATTTCTACTGGCACGACCTGTTTGCCAAGGGAAACACCCTTACATTGGGGTGGGACTGCTTCTATCAGCACGATTTCCCCCTGTACTGGGAAAAGTTCGGTGACCCTACCACGAAAATCCGGGTACCGGAACAGCTTTCACACAACCTGTCCCTGAGCTACAGCATCCGCAACGGACGCTACAATCTCTCGCTGGAGTGCCGGAACCTCACGGATGAGAAGCTGTACGACAACTTCAGCCTGCAAAAAGCCGGACGGGCCTTCTACGGCAAATTCCGGGTATATTTTGGAAATTAATGACCATTCATCATCAAAAATACAAGTATATGACCACAAAAAACTGGATGCTGGGCCTAGGCATGTTCTGCATGGCAGGCCTGTTCACAGGGTGTCAAAAAGAAAACAATGACCCCACCTTCAACAACCACAACAACTTCAAGGGGAATTATGTCATTCCGGTCACTGCCGGAGGAACTTCCTACCTGCTCACGGCAGAAAGCCTGGATGAAGGAAAAATCTCGGTGCTCAACAACGGAAAAGAGTTTCAGGAACAGATTTCCTATTGGATTTTCTATGACCAGAATTACTTTTTCGGCATCAAATACAACGACGGTTCGCAAGGTACCGGAGGCTGCTATTACCTGGATGCGAACAACGTACCCCAGAAAAAATACAGCTATACCTTCAACCGCTTCACGACTTACGGCACCTGGGGCGACAACGTGATTACCGTATCGACCGGCAATACCAAACAGACCGACAGCAAGGGCAATGCGGCCCAAGGCTTCCTGTTCAACTACCTGAATGCCAAGAACGGTACGACCAGCACCAATCAAAAAGACATCCTGGCAGAAAATTATCTGGGCAACGGCGAGAAAGTGACCATGGCCGGATTCGTGGAAGCCAACGGAAAATTATATACATCCATCATCCCGATGGGAATGAGCCACTACGGAGTGAACACCTGGCCCGACAAGGTGCTGAGCCAGGATTATGTGGCCACCGGTGACGGAGGCTCAGGCAGCGGTAAATACACCGCCGGACAAATTCCATCGACCCAGTACCCGGACAACGCCTACATTGCCATCTACAGCGGAAGCAGTTTCGATGAAACCCCTGTCATAGCCCAGACGGATAAAATCGGTTTTGCCTGCGGACGCATGCGTTCCCAATATTACCAGACCATCTGGAGCGACGACGACGGCAACCTGTATGTATTTTCCGGGGGATACGGACGCACGGCCACCCAGCCGGCAGCCGACGCCAACCTGAAAGCCAAGGTGCAAGGCAAACTACCTTCGGGAGTGGTCCGCATCCCCGCCGGAAGCACCCGCTTCGACGAGTATTACTGCAACCTGGAAACCATGGAAGGTGCCAGCGGACACCCGCTGTTCCGCTGCTGGCATGTGGGTGGCGACTATTTCCTGCTCAACAACTACGGATGCAGTATAGAAGAAGTAGCTACATTAGGTACCAGTGCACCCAAAAATGAACTGGTCCTCTTCAAGGCCAGCGAAAAGAAACTGATTTCTATCACAGGACTGCCCGACAAGAGCCTGATTTCTTCTTTCGGCAATTCGCCTTATCTGGAAAATAAGTATTTTTACATCCCAGTACTAACCACTGAAGAAGGTGCCACTCCTACATTCTATAAAATCAACCCGGAAACAGGAGAAGCCGTAAAAGGGCTGGAAGTAGAAGCTGACGAAATCACCACGGTAGGCAAAATCGCATTAACCGCGCAATAACATAAAAAAATGAGAAAATTATTTGGAAAAATACACCGCTGGATTTCCATCCCATTGGGAATCATTCTTTCGGTCATCTGTTTCTCGGGGGCCACACTGGTCTTCGAGAAGGAAATCACCCAGTGGTTGAATCCCCATATATATAAGGTGAGCATTCCCGAAAAAGGTGCCGCCCTCCTGACTCCGTCGGAGCTGGTAGCCTGTCTGAAAACACAGGTCGCCGATTCGTTGAGGCTGAGCGCCCTCCAATACGGGGGTACAGCCGACGAACCCATCATGGTCACCTTCCAAAATGCCGGAAAGAAAAACCTAAGTGTGAATCCCTATACCGGAGAAGTGAACGGATGGACCAAAAGCTATCCGTTCTTCCAGACCATGCGGAAACTGCACCGCTGGCTGTTGAACCCTCCTCCTCAAAAAGGGGCTTCTTCTGTCGGAAAAATGATTGTCGGCATCTCCACCTTACTGATGGTTGTGATTCTGGTAAGCGGGCTCGTTATCTGGTGGCCACGTAGCCGGAAGGCCCTGCGCAACCGACTGCAAGTGTCCTGCACCAAAGGCTGGCGCCGTTTCTGGTACGACAGTCACGTAGCCCTGGGGTTCTACTCCACCCTTTTCCTGCTGGTCATGGCCCTTACCGGTCTCACCTGGTCGTTCGGATGGTACCGCTCGTTTGCCTACGGGCTTTTCGGAGGAACCCCCTCCTCGTCTGCCCACGCAAGCACCTCTTCTTCCCAGCCAGTCCCCCACGGCGCCCATACAAAAGGAAAGACGAAAACAAAAACAGACTATACGGCATGGGATAAAGCGTTCCAGCACGTACAGACCCAGTATTCCGATTATGCCTCCCTACGTATCGAAAAAAACAAGATACAGGTGAACCAAGGCAACTACCTGCGGCGTACGGATACCGTAGAATTCAACCCGGCAAACGGGGAACCTACACGGGTCATCTCCTCTGCGGAAACACCCCGTTCGCAAAAACTGAAGGGCTGGTTCTATGCCTTCCACACCGGAAGCTGGGGTGGAACCTACACCAAGGTACTCTACTTTCTGGCCGCCTTTATAGGAGGTGTACTTCCACTTAGTGGGTATTACCTCTGGTGGAAAAAGAAACGAAGAGCTACAAGGTAAGTCGGGCCAGGTAGTCGTAATGACTGCCTTCCTTCACAAGCTCGGCCTTGAAGCCATATTGGGAAGCATACAGACGCAATGTATTGAAATCCACATACAGCCAGTCGAATGCTTCCCCTTTTATTTGTTTGTACTGCATCCGGAAGTCCAGCTGTCCGTAATAATCGGCCGCCAAATCCACCACGAAACTCCCGTCCTCTTCCTCAAACAGGTATCTCAGGTCACTGGAATCCATCAGGATGGAACCTCCGGGATTCAGCAGCAGCTTTATCCGCTGGAAGAAAGTCCCGAAATTTTCCACCCGTCCAATGATGCCCGAACCGTTCATCAGCATCAGGATGGTATCAAAACGCTCCACAAAATGCGGGTCGAACAAATTCACCAGCCGTGCATCCACTCCGCGGGCCTGCATCACCTCCACCGAAAGCGGCGAAATATCGATGGCCACCGGCTTCTTTCCCATTTCCTGCAAAGCCAGCGAATGACATCCGCTGCCTGCACCTACATCCAGAATCTTTCCTTCCGCCAGTTCCAAAGCCGTCTGCTCCAGCAGAGGCATGTGGTCATACGTGCGGAACAATTCCTTCACCGGAATCTCATCTTCTTCGAACTGGGAAGAAAATACCCTCAATTTTCCGGCTTTTCCGGTCTTGAAATACTCGTATATGGCAGCCCCCATCGGGTCTTTCTCTTTTGGCAAAATTGCAGTATTCATTATTGTCTTCTTTTCTATAAACTGCACAAAGATACAAAACAAAATCCATTGTGGTTATTTATTCATTATATTCATGCATTTTTCAGAAAAATCGCATAAAAAAATAAGAATTTATGCATGATATTCAAAATATATCCGTATTTTTGCAGCCGTAAAAGAATAATTATACAATGAAGAACAAGAATAGCAGACTTGATTCCATTAAAATGATCATCTCCAGCAAGGAGATTGGAAGTCAGGACGAACTCTTGCAAGAGTTGACGAAAGAAGGATTCCAATTGACACAAGCCACTTTGTCACGCGACTTAAAACAGCTGAAGGTGGCCAAAGCCGCCAGCATGAACGGAAACTATGTGTATGTACTTCCCAACAACACGATGTACAAACGCATGACCGAACCGCAGAAGGCCAGTGAAATGCTGCGCCACAATGGCTTCATCTCTATCGAGTTCTCCAACAACATCGCCGTAATCAAGACTCGCCCCGGTTATGCCAGCAGTCTGGCTTACGACATTGACATGCACAACTTTCATGAAATCATCGGTACCATTGCCGGCGACGACACCATCATGCTCGTGATTCGCGAAAACTGCAGCCGTACGGAAGTCAAGCATGCTCTTTCTACTATCATCCCGAATATAAACCAACTATAATAACCGAATAAGAACAAGAATGGAACCTACTAAACAAATTGATGTAATGGTAGCCGACGCCTCACACGAGGTTTATGTTGACACAATATTGGACACGATTAGAGAAGCAGCCAAAGTCCGCGGTACGGGAATTGCCGAACGTACACATGAATATGTGGCTACCAAGATGAAGGAAGGGAAAGCCATCATCGCCTTGTGCGGCGACGACTTTGCCGGATTTACTTACATCGAATCATGGGGTAACAAACAATATGTGGCTACCTCCGGACTGATTGTCCATCCGAAATACAGAGGTCTGGGACTGGCCAAACGTATCAAACACGCTTCGTTTACACTGGCCCGCCTGCGATGGCCGAAAGCCAAGATTTTCAGCCTGACTTCAGGAGCTGCCGTCATGAAAATGAATACGGAACTGGGATATGTACCGGTCACCTTCAATGAACTGACAGACGATGAATCGTTCTGGAAAGGATGCGAAGGCTGCATCAACCATGAAATCCTGATGGCCAAGAAGCGTAAGTTCTGTATTTGCACCGCCATGCTCTACGACCCGGCCCTGCACACAGATGACAAAGTAAACAATTTCTAAAATACAAAAATAACTGAAGACGAAGCCTTCTTCTCCTGAACACCAGTCTGGAAGACTTCTCCCAAATAAAGATAAGCACCATGGAAGAAAAGAAAAAAGTTGTCGTTGCTTTCAGCGGCGGATTGGATACATCCTTTACCGTGATGTACCTGGCAAAGGAAAAAGGATATGAAGTATATGCGGCATGTGCCAACACCGGCGGATTCAGTCCCGAACAGCTGAAGAAGAACGAAGAAAACGCATACAAGCTGGGCGCCGTAAAATATGTCACACTGGACGTCACACAGGAATACTACGAAAAGAGTCTGAAATACATGGTATTCGGTAATGTGCTCCGCAACGGAACCTACCCTATCTCTGTAAGTTCTGAACGTATCTTCCAGGCACTGGCCATTGCCCGCTATGCCAATGAAATCGGTGCACACGCCATTGCACACGGTTCTACAGGTGCCGGAAACGACCAGGTTCGTTTCGACATGACCTTCCTGGTAATGGCTCCGGGAGTGGAAATCATCACTCTGACCCGCGACATGGCTTTGAGCCGTGACTATGAAATCAACTACCTGAAAGAACACGGATTTGAAGCCGACTTCACCAAACTGAAATACTCCTACAACGTAGGTATTTGGGGAACTTCCATCTGTGGCGGCGAGATTCTGGACTCTACACAGGGATTGCCGGAAAGCGCTTACCTGAAACAGGTGACCAAAACAGGCAGCGAACAGCTGAAACTGGAATTCAAGAAAGGTGAGCTGTATGCCGTCAATGGAGAAGTTTTTGAAGATAAGATTAAAGCCATCCAGAAAGTGGAAGAAATCGGTGCGGCTTACGGTATCGGACGTGACATGCACGTAGGCGACACCATCATCGGTATCAAGGGACGTGTGGGCTTCGAAGCTGCCGCTCCGATGCTGATTATCGGCGCCCACAAATTCCTGGAAAAATATACCCTGAGCAAATGGCAGCAGTACTGGAAAGACCAGGTGGCCAACTGGTATGGCATGTTCCTGCATGAAAGCCAGTACCTGGAACCTGTGATGCGCGACATCGAAGCCATGCTGCAGGAATCACAGCGTAACGTGAACGGAACTGCCATTCTGGAACTTCGTCCGTACTGCTTCTCTACCGTGGGCGTAGACTCTAAAGACGACTTGGTAAAGAACAAATTCGGTGAATATGGTGAAATGCAGAAAGGATGGACGGCTGAAGATGCCAAAGGTTTCATCAAAGTGCTTTCCACTCCGCTTCGTGCGTATTATGCAAACCATAAAGACGAGGCAAATATATGATTAAAGTAGGAATTATAGGAGGCGCAGGATATACGGCAGGCGAACTGATTCGCCTGCTCATCAACCACCCGGATGTAGAAATCAAATTCATCAACAGTTCCAGCAATGCCGGCAACAAGATTACCGATGTACACGAAGGACTGTATGGGGAAACCGACCTGGTATTCACCGATGAACTTCCGCTCGACACCATCGATGTGCTATTCTTCTGTACGGCACACGGAGATACAAAGAAGTTCATGGAAAGCCACAACGTGCCCGAGGACTTGAAGATTATCGACCTCTCCATGGACTACCGCATCAAGTCGGACGACCACGACTTCGTATACGGTCTGCCGGAACTGAACCGCCGGACTATCTGCCAAAGCAAGCACGTGGCCAATCCGGGATGTTTCGCCACTTGCATCCAGCTCGGACTGCTGCCGCTGGCCAAACACCTGATGCTGAACGACGACATCATGGTCAATGCCATTACGGGAAGCACTGGAGCCGGTGTCAAACCGGGAGCCACCAGCCACTTCAGCTGGCGTAACAACAACCTCAGCATCTACAAACCTTTCTCGCACCAGCATGTGCCCGAAATCAAGCAGTCGCTGAAACAGTTGCAGAACAGCTTCCATTCTGAAATCGACTTCATTCCTTATAGAGGTGATTTCCCGCGCGGCATCTTCGCCACCATCGTGGTGAAAACGAAAGTGGAACTGGAAGAAATCGTGAAAATGTACGAAGAGTACTATGCAGAAGATTCTTTCACCCACATCGTGGACAAGAACATCGACCTGAAGCAGGTGGTCAACACCAACAAATGCCTGATTCACCTGGAGAAACACGGTGACAAGCTGCTCATCGTTTCCTGCATCGACAACTTGCTGAAAGGAGCCAGCGGTCAGGCAGTACACAACATGAACCTGATGTTCAACCTGGAAGAAACCGTGGGACTGAAACTGAAACCGAGTGCATTCTAAATCAATGAATAATAAATAATGAATAATTAAAAATGAATGCCCAAACAGAATCCGTTGATTCCGTCTTTTAATTATTCATTTTTAATCTTAATATGAGTATGAAACTATTCGATGTATATCCCCTCTTCGATGTCAACATCGTCAAAGGAAAAGGCTGTCATGTATGGGACGACAAAGGCCAGGAATACCTCGACCTCTACGGAGGCCATGCTGTAATCTCCATCGGTCACGCACATCCCCACTACGTGGAAGCCATCAGCAAACAAGTAGCCACATTGGGATTCTATTCCAATTCTGTCATCAACAAACTGCAGCAGGAAGTAGCCGACCGTCTGGGAGCCATCAGCGGCTACGACGATTACCAGCTTTTCCTGATTAACTCCGGCGCAGAAGCCAACGAGAATGCCTTGAAACTGGCTTCTTTCTACAACGGACGTACCCGCGTCGTTTCTTTTGCCAAAGCGTTCCACGGACGTACTTCATTGGCGGTAGAAGTGACCAACAACCCGAAAATCATTGCTCCTATCAATGACAACGGTCATGTCACCTACCTTCCGCTGAACGATACCGAAGCTTTGAAAGCCGAACTGGCCAAAGGTGACGTCTGTGCCGTGATTATCGAAGGAATCCAGGGCGTAGGTGGTATCCAGGTACCCGACACCGATTTCATGAAAGCCATGCGCCAGGCCTGCGACGAAACCAACACAGTATTGATTCTCGATGAAATCCAATGCGGTTACGGACGAAGTGGTAAATTCTTCGCCCACCAGTACAACGGCATACGCCCGGACATGATTACCGTAGCCAAAGGTATCGGCAACGGTTTCCCAATGGCCGCCGTATTAATCAGTCCTAAATTCACCCCGGTGTACGGACAGCTGGGAACCACCTTCGGAGGCAACCACTTGGCTTGTGCGGCCGCCATCGCCGTACTTGATGTAATGAAGGAAGAGAATCTGGTAGAGAATGCGGCTAAAGTGGGTGCCCACCTGCTGGAAGAACTGAAAAAGTTCAAAGGCATCAAGGAAGTACGCGGACGTGGTCTGATGATTGGACTGGAATTTGAAGAACCTATTAAGGAACTCCGCAAGCAATTGCTGTTCGAACAGAAGGTATTTACCGGAGTCAGCGGCACGAACGTCATCCGTCTGCTTCCTCCGCTCTGTCTGAGCATGCAGGAAGCCGATGACTTCCTGACCCGTCTGCAACACGTCATGAAATAAGAAACAAAAAAATCTCCTTATTCTGCCGAAACCGCACGAATAGGGAGATTTTTGTTTTAACTCCCTTCAAATTATTCCCAATCATCCGTACGGAACGGATACAAAGGAAGCTCACGCAGATTGGCCACGTTACCCGGCTGGAAGTCACGGAAACAATAACGCACGGCTACGGGCTGTGCCACTTTGTCGCAGGTCACCTTTATCTGCAGGTTGTTGAAAACTTCCGCTTTGGCCGGATAGAACACCTTGTCGCTTCCGGCCACTTCAAAACCTTCCATCCCCGACAAGCGGTTGAAGCCCTCCCCCGCATGCTCAAACGAGAGAATCACCGCCCCGTCTTTCACTTCCATCGACTTATAAACCGGTCCGTATGCCTCAATTCCCGGCACATGATACGTCTTGTTCAGCGCCATATAAGCCAGACGCTTTCCGACATCCGTCTTGTTTTTCGGATGAATGTTCTTCATCTCATAAGGTTCCACCAAATCGTTGGTTGAAATCATGCCACTGTTCGGGATGAGCGCCTGTGCCTTGAACTGTGCTTCACGCAACAAGGCACAATCTGTCGTCTCCGTAGAATTGAACGGAGCAATCTCCACATAATAGAACGGAAGCTCTCCCAGCCCCCATTCCTTGCGCCAGAGTTCCACCATGGTTTTCAATCGCTCCCCATACGTCTTGTGCTTTCCGACATTCGATTCGCCCTGATACCACAGGAAACCTTTAATCGTATAATTCTGCAACGGCTTGAGCATACCGTTATACATCAACGTCGGACTCAGGTAATGCCACCAGTCGTGTCCGTCTTCCTTACGGATATCCTTCTTCAAATCAATATCGGGATACTGCGACACGATTTCACGGGGCAACCAGCCTTCTACTGTCGACCCGCCCCAACTGCAATTGATAATGCCCACCGGAATATCCAGCACCTGGTTCATCATCATGGCAAAATTAAAAGCCGTGGCACTGAAGGCAGGCGCATTTTCCGGACTGCTCACCTTCCAGCTGCCCTTACACGCATCAACGGGTTGCAATTGTCCGTTCTTTTCCACGGTGGCTACCCGGATACCTTTCCACTTCGAGGCAGTAGCAATGGTTTCATTGGCTCCGGCTATCGGGCAGTTCCAGAACCCCCGGAGAGGCATCTCCATGTTCGACTGTCCCGAGCAAAACCACACTTCCCCCACCAGCACATTGTTCAGTTTCACTTCCTCTCCATCGGAAATAGAAATCGTATAAGTCTGGTAACTGGCCGTCGGTGTCTGGATTTTAACCACCCATTTCCCTTCCGCATCCGCGGTCACCTTATATACCTCCCGGTTCCACGACGGACGGACGCTCACTTCGGCATTGGCATCCGCCTTTCCCCACAAACAAGCCTCGGTCTGCTGCTGCAGCACCATATTGTCACTCACAATGTCGGGCAACACAACCTTGCCCCATGCACCTGCCTGCATCAGCAACAGGCAAGCACTTACCATCCATTTCTTCGTTTTCATGATAGATTCATTCAGGTTCTCAATCTCGATATGTATCCGCAAAAGCAAGCGCCCGCTTTCGGGATAGCCTGACAAAGTTAAAGCTTCTCATGAGATAATGACCATACTTTTCACTAAAGTTTTCCCTACCGGGCAAAGAAATGACTACGCCTCCCCGACTGTGAATCAAGTTTCACCGAATGACATTTTCCAGACACCCCCTTCCAATTCTCTATTTCCTCCTGCATTTTCTACGTTTCCCGAAGCGAAGACATACGTTTCCCGGTACGGAAACCTACGTTTCGGCCAAGGGAAACGTACATTTTCCTCAAGGAAAACATAAAAAACCAACGGGAAATCACGTAGAAATGACCGTATGTTTCACAAAATGGCGACGTTACTTCCCCCAAACAGCCAAAATAAATTCCATTATATAGCCAGACTCCCATTTTTAATTATAACTTTGCGGATATAGAACTCAAACTTGAAAAATATGAAAGTAGCAATCATCGGAGCCGGAAACATGGGAGGTGCCATTGCCCGTGGTCTGGCCAACGGACATTATATTCAGGCACAACAGATAGCGGTATCCAATCCCAGTGCCGGAAAACTGGAAGCGCTGAAAGCGGAATTTCCCGCCATCCACGTAACTCATTCCAACAAGGAAGCGGCAGAAGATGCCGACATCGTCATTATCGCAGTAAAACCCTGGAAGGTGGAAGAAGTGCTGAAACCCTTGAGACTGCGGCAACCCCAGGCACTGGTGTCAGTAGCAGCCGGACTGACGATTGAAGACCTGGCCCACTTCGTGGACCCGGAAATGCCGATTTTCCGCGTCATCCCGAACACAGCCATCTCGGAAGGAGCCAGCATGACCCTGATTGCCGCACGCAATGCTTCGGAAGAACAGGTGGCAGGCATGACTGCCTTGTTCAACGAGATGGGGCGTTCCATGCTGATTGACGAAAAGCTGTTTGCGGCTGCCACCTCACTGACTTCCTGTGGCATTGCCTACGTGCTGAAATACGTGCAAGCCGCCATGCAGGCAGGAGTGGAACTGGGCATCAAGCCCCACGACGCGCAGACCATGCTGGCACAGACACTGGAGGGAGCCGCCCAACTGCTGCTGAACAACGAGCATGCACATCCGGCTACCGAAATAGAAAAGGTAACCACTCCGGGGGGAATCACCATCAAAGGCATCAACTCACTGGAACACGACGGCTTCACATCGGCCATCATTCGTGCCATCAAGGCCAGTTTATAAACGAATTCTACAGGGGGCTTCGTGCTCCCTGTTTTCCTCACCTAACCTGAATCGACATGAAAAACAACATTCTTATCACCATGGGCATCCTGGTATTGCTGGGTGTGGCCATACAAGGCTTGTTCGGAATCGTGGCAGGCGTCTTCCTTTCCGCTATCCTGGGCATTGTGTACGGGGCTGTCAAAAAGAACAAGCGGTTCCTACGCTGGTCGGTCATCGCACTGACCATCGACATCATCTGCATCATCCTTTTCTATCTCTACCTGATGTGACGCCCGGTGCAGACCTTTTTTATCTCACAAACCCCTTCTTGGCCCACTTCAGACTGTTCCAACGTTTCACAAAGATAAGGGCACGGATATTCTCGTCGAGCAGGAAGGCACACCACATGCCTACCAGTCCCCATCCCCAATGGATACCGAACAGATAGCTCAAGCCCACGGAAACCGTCCATTGCACGACCAGTCCCACATAAAAAGGGAAATTCACGTCGCCCGCCGAACGCAAGGCATTCGTGGCGTAAATGTTCACGGCACGTCCTATCTCCACAATGACATCGACAATCAGGATGGTCACACCCAGGCGGATGATGTGCTCGTTATCGGTGAGCAGGCTGAAAATGGTATGGCCGAAGATAGCCCAGATGCACGAAAGCCCCAACGACACCAGAATGGACAGGCGCATCACGTATTTTCCCAGCAGATAGGCCGCGCGAATCTTCTTCTGTCCCACCAGATGCCCGATACTGATGGCTCCACCCTGTGCCATGGCGATGGCAAACAAGTAGACGAACATGGTGGTATTCACCGTATAGGTACGGGTAGCCAGCGAATCGTTTCCCAGGATATTAATCAGATAAGTAATCACCACCTGCGAGAAACTGTACGACATGTTCTCGCCTGCCGAAGGCAATCCTACTTTCAACAGATTTTTCAACTCTTTCCAAGGGAAAGGACGGAACAGAGCCAGCGGGAAAGAAGGAATATGTTTTCTGAACAGGATGACAAACAACACAATCATGCTGACGCCTCGGGCAATGGAGGTAGAAATAGCCGCTCCTTCAGCTCCCATGGCAGGCAGACCGAACTTACCGAAAATCAGGGAATAGTTTCCGATGATGTTCATCACATTGACCAGCACGGTGACCAGCATGGGATAGATGGCCTTGTTCGCACTACGGAGCGAAGCGGAAATGGTCAGCGAAATAGCCTGAAAGAAGGCAAAGGCTCCCACAATCTCCATGTAACCGATACCGTACTTCAACAGTTCCGGACGCAGCCCCATCCAGCCCAGCAAGGTGGTAGCCCCATAATGCAGAATGGCACTGACCAGGATACCTACCACCAGGTTCAGCAACAGAGACACCCCGACCACCTGCACCATCTTGTTCTTCAGTCCGGCACCCAGATACTGCGAACACAGCACCGACGTACCGATATTGATGACCTCGAAAATGAGGAAAGCAAACATTACAATCTGGTTTACCACACCTACCGCTGCCACACTCTCGTCGGAGTACTGGCTCAGCATGATGGTGTCTACTGCCCCCAGCATCATAATCAATAAAGTCTCTATGAAGATAGGAATCACAAGCTTCGTCAAGCCCTTCCGGATGTTCGTCTGTTGAATTGTCTGTTCCACGTGTTAACTCTCTAAAAACATTGCAAAAATACGATATTTGCCTTAGAGAGTGTCTTGACATAAATCAATTTCAAGTAGCAAGCCTAATAATGCACTATTTTCCCCCTTTTCTTGACTATTTTCCCCCTTATATTACGTATAAAATATGAATTTTGTAACATTTAAAAATGAATATTATGAAAACCAGACGATTTCTACTTCTCATTTTAGCATGTGTTTGTATTCCATTCAGCCTGTTATGGGCCAATCCTGTTGACGGACTTCTGGAAAGAATCTGTCCGGGAGCATCCCACAAGTTTATCATACAATTGCAGAAAGGCGGAAACGACTTTTTCGAGCTTGACCAGAAAGGAAACAAGGTCGTCATCCGGGGAAACAATTACGTGAACATTGCCACCGGACTCAACTGGTACCTGAAATATTACGCAGGTATCCATCTTTCTTGGAACGGGATGACTGCCCAGCTGCCGGAAAGTCTGCCGAAAGTAGACACACCGGTCCGTAAGGAAACCAACCTCTCACTGAGATACGATTTCAACTACTGCACCTACTCTTATACCATGGCATTCTGGGACTGGAACCGTTGGGAAAAGGAAATCGACTGGATGGCATTGCACGGCATCAACCTTCCGCTGGCAGCCGTAGGTCAGGAATGTGTGTGGAAGAACATGCTGGCCAAATTAGGTTACACGAAAGAAGAAATCAACAAGTTCATCGCTGGGCCGGCCTTCCTCGCCTGGTGGGCCATGAACAACCTGGAAGGATGGGGCGGTCCCAATCCGGACAGCTGGTATACACAGCAGGAAGCCTTGCAGAAAAAAATTCTGAAACGAATGCGTGAGTACGGCATCGAACCGGTATTCCCCGGTTATTCCGGAATGGTACCCCACGATGCCAACCAAAAACTGGGACTGAACGTGACAGAACCGAAGTTATGGAACGGATTTACCCGCCCGGCGTTCTTGCTGCCCACCGACTCCCGCTTCAAGGAAATTGCCGCATTATACTATAAGGAACAGGAAAAACTGTTCGGCAAAGCCAACTACTACTCCATGGACCCGTTCCATGAACTTGAAGATGCAGGAAGCGTAGATTTCGATGCTGCCGGAAAAGCCGTGCTTCACGCCATGAAGGCAGTCAATCCGAAGGCCACATGGGTCATTCAGGGATGGACAGAAAATCCGCGTCCGGAAATGATCAAGAACCTGAACAACGGCGACATCCTGATTCTGGATTTGTTCAGCGAATGCCGCCCGATGTGGGGTATCCCTTCCATCTGGAAACGTGAAAAAGGTTATGAACAGCACGACTGGCTGTTCTGTATGCTGGAAAACTTCGGAGGCAACATAGGCTTGCACGGACGTATGGACCAGCTGCTGAACAATTTCTATCTTACCAAAAACAATCCGTTGGCGACCCACCTCAAAGGTATCGGCCTGACCATGGAAGGCAGCGAAAACAATCCGGTGATGTTCGAACTGATGTGCGAACTTCCCTGGCGTCCGGAGAAATTCACCAAGGAAGAATGGCTGAAAGGCTACATCAAGGCCCGCTACGGCACGTACGATGAAACGGTGGCCAAAGCATGGGACATCCTGGCAAACGGCATCTATAACTGCCCGTTCGGCAACAACCAGCAGGGTACTCACGAATCCATCTTCTGCGGCCGTCCGAGCCTGAACAACTTCCAGGCTTCCAGCTGGTCAAAAATGGAAAACTATTATGACCCGACTACCACGGAAGACGCTGCCCGCCTGATGCTGGAAGTGGCCGACAAATACAAAGGCAACAACAACTTTGAATACGACCTGATAGACATTGTCCGCCAGTCCTTGTCCGACAGAGGACGTATCGTCTACAACCAGACGGTAGCCGACTTCAAGAGCTTCGACAAGAAAAGCTTTGCCGCCCACTCTCAGGAATTCCTACACATTCTACTGGCGCAGGACCGTCTGCTGGCTACCCGAAGCGAGTTCCGCGTGGGACGCTGGATTGAACAGGCCCGCAACCTCGGAACCACTCCGGAAGAAAAAGATCTGTACGAATGGAACGCCCGCGTACAAATCACCACCTGGGGCGACCGTGTATGTGCCAACGACGGAGGTCTCCGCGACTATGCCCACAAAGAATGGAACGGGATACTGAAGGATTTCTACTACAAACGCTGGGCAGCCTATTGGCAGACACTTCAGGATGTATTGGACGGAAAACCGATGGTAGAACTGGACTATTATGCCATGGAAGAGCCTTGGACACTGGCTCACAATCCCTATCCGGCAAAAGGAGAAGGAGATTGCATTACTGTAGCAAAAGAAGTTTTCAACAAGGTATTTAAAAATAAATAAAGAATCGGGAAGTAACCTTAAAACAGAAAAACACCATGAAACGACTCTTGTCACTCGATGTATTACGCGGCATTACGGTATGCGGCATGATTCTGGTAAACAATGCCGGAGGCTCCGTTTCGTATGCCCCGTTGCGCCACTCCGTATGGAACGGCCTGACTCCGTGTGACCTGGTCTTCCCGTTCTTCCTGTTCATGGTAGGTATTTCCACTTACATTTCTCTTCGGAAATTCGACTTCAGGCCCTCGCACGAAGTCGTCAAAAAGATTTTCCGGCGGACTTTCCTCATCATTCTCATCGGACTCGGCATCGAATGGTTCGGCTATGCCTGCAAAGGAGAATTTTTCCCGATAGACACACTTCGCATCCCCGGTGTACTGCAACGTATCGGTTTGTGCTACGGAATTGTATCACTGATGGTCATCTACATCCGCCACAAATATCTCCCTTGGATTGCGGGTGGTTTGTTGGTAGTTTATTCCATTCTCCTGCTGGTGGGAAACGGCTATGCCTGCGATGACACCAACATTCTGGCCGTTGTCGACAGAGACATTTTCGGAGAGGCCCATCTTTATAAGAAGAGTCCGGTCGATCCGGAAGGACTGATGGCCACCCTGTCCGCAGTAGCCCACACCCTCATCGGCTTTTTGTGCGGCAAGCTGTTATTGGAAAAGATTCCCGTAAGCCAACGGGTTGTCAAACTCATCACAGTGGCAGTGATGATGCTGGCAGCCGGTTATATCCTTTCCATCTGGATGCCTCTCAACAAACGGGTCTGGTCTACGAGTTTCGTCTTCGTAACCTGTGGATGGGGTTCCTTGCTGCTTGCCTTGCTCATGTATGTAATCGACGTAAAGGAAGTGAACAAAGGCTGGACTTTCTTCCTGGTTTTCGGCATGAATCCGCTCTTTCTCTACGTGCTTAGTGAAGTGGTAGCCATCGCCTTTTCCGAATGGGGTATCCGAAAAGTAATTTATCAGAGCATTCTGGTCGTATTTACGGATCCATATTTTGCCTCTCTCATCTATGCGTTGCTTTTCTGCTCCCTCATGTGTATCACGGGCTACATCCTACATCGGAAAAAAATATATATCAAGATATGATTTTAAAAACTAACCTTTTAAAAATCTAAGTTTATGTGTAAAGTACAATTGAAAAATGCAAGACTAAGGCCATTCGTTTTATTTATGGCTCTTTTTCTGATGAATGTCTCATGGGCATTCGCGCAACTCACAGTTACAGGACGTGTACAGAGCAAATCAGGCGAACCACTGATTGGCGTAAACGTCATTGAAAAAGGTACCACCAACGGTACGGTTACCGACTTGGATGGTAATTACTCTCTTCGAGTAGAGAAGGGTAAAACACTTGTATTCTCTTATATTGGTTTCGTGGCACAAGAAAATGTGGTGAAAGGTGCCAGAATGAACGTAACTCTTCTGGAAGATACGGAAACCTTGGATGAAGTGGTAGTCATCGGTTACGGTAGCATGCAGCGCAAGGATGTGACCAGCTCCATCACTTC
>ERZ1673701.34-NODE-34-length-179093-cov-188.845982_pt1 | contig 179093 bp, 129 predicted proteins | sample MGYA00580231_ERZ1673701 | MGnify/ENA primary metagenome ERZ1673701 (study PRJEB41218, sample SAMN15661798) | gut metagenome | host: Homo sapiens | place: Canada: London | collected 2015-08-20/2019-03-30 | study: EMG produced TPA metagenomics assembly of...
CAATCTGAGATGAAACGACAGAGGCCATCTCAATTCATTTTGAGACGGCCTCTTTCCCAATTTATTCAGATAAATAAATCAATCTACGTAACGTTCGATTGTCTGTTCACGGTCGGGACCTACAGACACAATCTTAATCGGAGTTCCCAGCTGTTCTTCCAAGAAAGTGATATACGCATTGAATTCTTCAGGGAATTCATCCTCACTTGTCATTTTGGTCATGTCGGTCTTCCAGCCCGGAAGCTCTGCATACACCGGCTCCACGCCTTCTGTGATGTCGTACGGGAAGTAATCGATTTCTTCTCCATTCACATTGTATGCCACACAAGCCTTGATGGTATCAAAGCCGTCCAGCACATCGCTCTTCATCAGAATCAATTGAGTAACGCCGTTAATCATAATCGCATAACGCAAAGCAACCAAGTCAATCCATCCGCAACGACGCTCACGACCTGTCACAGCTCCATATTCATGTCCCAAGTCACGGATTGTCTTACCAGTTTCATCGAAAAGCTCAGTAGGGAACGGACCTGAACCCACACGTGTACAATAAGCTTTCATGATACCATACACTTCACCGATTTTGTTAGGACCCAATCCCAGTCCTGTACAAGCACCGGCACAGATGGTATTGGAAGAAGTCACAAAAGGATAAGAACCAAAATCTACATCCAGCATGGTTCCCTGAGCACCTTCACAAAGTACAGACTTACCTTCGTTCAGCAGACGATTCACTTCATGCTCGCTGTCTACCAAATGGAACTGACGAAGGTATTCAATACCTTCCATCCATTGTTTTTCAAGTTCTGTAATATCATATTCATAGTTCAAACTCTTCAAAATAGCTTCATGACGAGCCTTGGCCGCAGCATATTTTGCTTCAAAGTCATGCAGGATGTCACCCACACGCAATCCGTTACGGCTCACTTTGTCAGTATAAGTAGGGCCAATACCTTTTCCGGTAGTTCCTACTTTAGACGCACCTTTGGCAGCTTCGTATGCGGCATCCAGAATACGGTGAGTAGGAAGAATCAGATGGGCCTTCTTGGAAATGTGCAAACGTTCTTTCAACGGATGTCCGCTTGCCTCCAATGCCTCTGCTTCCGCCTTGAACAAAGCCGGATCAAGCACCACTCCATTTCCAATAATATTTACCTTATCACCCTGAAAGATTCCAGAGGGAATAGAACGGAGCACATATTTCTGACCTTCAAACTCAAGAGTATGTCCAGCGTTCGGGCCTCCTTGAAAGCGGGCAACCACATCATAACGGGGAGTCAACACATCGACTACTTTACCTTTTCCTTCGTCGCCCCACTGTAAACCTAACAAAACATCTACTTTCATGATTCTTTATGTTTTTATATTCTTTGGTATTATTTCTTTTTCCGTTTCACCGCCATGCACTTGTTGCACAGGCCATAAATATATAAAGAATAATGCGAAGCATAAAATCCTTTCAGCTTTGTCTGTGCAATGGCCTGCTTTAAATTCTCATCCTCAAATTCAGAGACTTTTCCACAGCAGGTGCAAATCATGTGATGATGGGTTTCATTGTTGTACGAGCGTTCATACTGGGAAGTATTGCCAAACTGGTGCTTGATGACCAACCCGGCATCTATGAGTAAAATGATGGTATTATACAGGGTAGCACGACTCACCCGGAACTTCTCCTTTTCTGCCATATAACTATACAACTCATCCACATCAAAATGCCCTTTGATGGAATAAATTGTCTCCAGTATGGCATAACGTTCAGGCGTCTTCCGATGTCCGTTCTTCTGCAAATACTCGGTAAGGATTTGCTTGACTGTATCTTTTATGTTCTCTTCCATCCCAATAATCGTTCAGCGGTCAAAGTTATATTTTTTTGAGTAATTTAGAAAGATTACAGGCTATATTCTATCTCATTTTTTAATTCTTCAGCCATTATATGGACCTCAGGTTTTGAAGATTTTATGAGATTTCCCAACATACGGAGTACCTTGCGTGCATTTGCTTTCGACTGCAAAGCAAATTTACAAACCGCTTTTCCCGCCACATTGCGCATATCTGAATCACCTTCCAATACGGTAAAAGTCTGGTCTAAGAATTCCTCTTCTGCCCGCTCGTTCAATGTCCATCCTTTCATCAGCAGACGGGCCATCAACAGATACCCGCAAAGCTGGAAATATTCCCGTTCGTCGGCCATCCATGGGAAAACCACCTCCGAAGCGTATGGCAAACGCTGAAAAAGATTCATTACGGTATATTCAGCCAGTTCCGGATAGTGCATGTCTTCTATCCATATTTCTGCAATTTCCCGATAAAAGGTTTCTACAGGCTGGAGCAAACCGGCCATTATTTTACACTCACGGATATTCTCCTTCCATAACGCCCGGGCCAGTTCATGATTGGGCTCGTATCCTGCCGCAATCTCTTTGATACGGGGATATTCAATACCAAAATTCAATTTATAATCAAACCCTTTCTCCCGCATGCTTTGGGAAACCACTCCATTCATAAACAAACGGAACTTCGACTTGATTTCCCTTATCGTTTCATGTATTTCTGCTTCTGTCATCATCAAATTTTCAAATTAGAATAATCGCGGCCATAACGAAGCATCTGCTCCGTATAACCTTCTGTATAATCTACTTTCACATCTACAATCCGGCCCTCCGCATCGTATTCAGGACGATACACGGGATTGACAAACCCCTTGTAGGGAGCCAGATGCAAGGCACGATAACGGGCCAGCACTTCTTCGTGAAGCGACGCATCCAGTTTCACGCCATATTTTTCCACCAAAGCACGGGCTGCTTCATAATTACCTTCGCTCTTGATACGCTGAATCTTGCTCAACAACATCCCAAAAAGTCCGCGCAACTGAAGATAATCATTGACTTTCACATACGTCTTTCCTTCCTTCTGCACCAGTTCCACGACATTCATCGACTTCCCATATTCAAGCGCCCAACGGGCAATCAACTGACGATTACGCATGTGTGCCTCCTCCAAATCACGACCCGGTTCAATGCGCACCATCTGAGTGAGAAGTCCGTTCATCATATAGGCATAATATTCAGCTTTATAAGCTTCTTCATCAGGAGTCAACCCCAGTTCCACCAGCTTTTTATCAGCCAGATAATACAGGCCGAACAAATCGGCACGAGCTTCTTCAATCGTAGAACCATAGGCTTTCAAGGCATCCGGGTCAACTCCCGGAATCAATCTGCCGGAACCATGCCCCACACATTCGTGCAAATCCGTATGCAGTTCACTCGTGATATCGGCATATTTCTCCAACAAATCCCGCTCAGTCTGACTGTATACAAATTCTTCCCGGAAACCATTTCCTTTAGCCGCCTTGTTGTAAGCATCCGTCAAGTTTCCGATTGTCACCGACTTGGAACCATGGCGACTGCGAATCCAGTTCGAATTAGGTAAATTGATACCAATGGCTGAACTCGGATATAAATCTCCTCCTAACATGGCAGCCGTAATGACCTTGGCCGAAACGCCCGTCACCACTTCCTTTTTAAAAGCTAAAGCTACTGGAGAATGGTCCTCAAACCACTGTGCATTTTGGCTGATGATTTCCGTACGCCGGGTAGCCTCCTCGTCTTTAAAATTCACAATCGACTCCCAGCTGGCTTTCATTCCCAACGGATCACCGTAACTTTCAATAAAACCATTGACAAAATCCACCTTTGAAGCAGTGTCTTTCAACCAAGCGATGGAGTAGGCATCAAAAGTCTTCAAGTCGCCCGTGCGGTAAAAATCCACCAACAAGCGTATCACCTCACGTTGTGCTTCACTCTCGGCTACGGCCTCAGCTTTCTCCAGCCAAGCAATGATTTTCTCGATGGCTTCCCCATACATTCCTCCTACTTTCCATACTTCTTCCCGAAAGACCCCGTCTTTCTTTACCAGCCGGCTGTTCATGCCATACATCACCGGATGAGGGTCTCCTGGTATTTTCAAAATGGAATAAAATGCTTCCGCCTCTTTCTGTGTCACACCTTCATAATAGTTGGCCGCAGAAGTCATCACCAGGTCTTCTCCATCTGCCTGGTTCACCCGTTTAGGCATGACTTGCGGATTGAAAATTACCGGAAACAGTGTGTCACACATTTCCTGTACAGACTCTCCCTCCTTTAACGGGAGCTGTGTCGCATCCGCTTTTTCTATCCATTTCCGTAGAAAGTCCGGAGAAAAAGAAGGCACAAATTTATCACATGCATAATGGTGATAAATTCCACTGGAGAACCACACCCGTTTCAAATAGACCTCCAGTCCCTGAAATTCGGCATCCTCCTTGTCACCTGTATAAGTCGTATAAACCACTTCCAGCAATTTCCGGATACGCAGATTATACTTCCCGTTCTGGTCGAAAAGGATGTCCCGTCCCTCCAAAGCCGCCTGCGACAGATAATAAACCAATTCTTTCTGCCGTAAAGATAGATTCTCAAAGCCGGTCACACGATAGCGTAACAATTGCAAATCGGCAAATTGTTCTACTATATAATTAAAATTCCCTTGTGCATTCATTCTAGTTCGTTCTTAATAAAGTATTCTTATTACATAACCATACAAAAGTCGTAGAAGTTTTTCGATTTCACAACAATCCCCTCAAAAACTTTATCAAAAAACTTTACGCACAGACAAAAGTCGCCATAAAACGGCAAGGTTTTAAAATTTTCTCTATCTTTGTGAACAAAATTCAAAATCATGAGAGAACAAATGCTGAAAACCCTCAAATCTTATTTCGGGTACACTTCTTTCCGTCCGCTTCAGGAGCAAATTATCACCACCATCTTACAGAAAAAAGACACACTGGTACTCATGCCTACCGGAGGAGGAAAGTCCATGTGCTACCAGCTTCCGGCACTCATGATGGAAGGAACAACCGTGGTGGTCTCCCCACTGATATCTCTCATGAAAGACCAGGTGGAATCCTTACAGGCCAACGGCATCATTGCCCGCGCGCTGAACAGTACCAACGACGAGACCACCAACGCCCAGCTCTATTTTGAATGCATACAAGGAAGGGTGAAACTGCTCTATATCTCTCCCGAGAGACTGCTCTTTGAAAGCAACCATCTGCTGCGCGACATCAAGATTTCCTTGTTTGCCATCGATGAAGCCCACTGTATCTCCCACTGGGGACATGACTTCCGCCCGGAATATACCCAGCTGAAAGTGATACGCCAATGTTTTCCACAAGTACCTGTCGTAGCCCTGACCGCTACCGCCGATAAAATTACCCGGGAAGACATCATACAGCAACTGAACATGCGGAATCCGGAGATTTTCATCTCCTCTTTCGACCGGCCCAACCTGAGCCTGGAAGTAAAACGAGGTTACCCGCAAAAAGAAAAAATAAAAACCATTGCCAATTTCCTGCGACGCCACCGGAAAGAAAGCGGCATCATCTACTGCATGAGCCGTAACGGAACGGAGAAGGTGGCCAGCCTGCTCGAAGAAGAAGGATTTCATGCAGGAGTCTATCACGCCGGGCTATCAAACGAACAACGGGAAATGACGCAGGACGATTTCATCAACGACCGCATCCAGATTATCTGCGCCACCATCGCCTTCGGAATGGGAATTGACAAGTCCAACGTACGATGGGTCATCCATTACAACCTGCCCAAAAGTATCGAAAACTTTTATCAGGAAATCGGACGGGCTGGACGTGACGGCCTGCCCAGTGAGACCCTTCTTTTCTATTCTTTCAGCGACATCGTCATGCTCTCCCGTTTTGCAGCCGAAAGCAACCAGCAGGGAATCAACCTGGAAAAGTTGAACCGCATGCAGCAGTATGCCGAATCCGACATTTGCCGTCGAAGAATCCTGCTGAACTACTTTGGAGAAACCATGGACCACGATTGCGGCAACTGCGACGTGTGCAAGAATCCCCCGAAACGTTTTGACGGTACCATTATCGTGCAAAAAGCCTTGAGCGCCATCGCCCGTACCAACCAGCAAGTCGGTACACGCACCCTGATTGATATCCTCAAAGGATATGCCACATACGAAGTGATGGAAAAAGGATATGACAAACTCAAAACTTACGGAGTGGGAAGAGACGTACCCGGAAAAGACTGGCAAGACTATCTGCTTCAGATGTTGAACCTGGGATATTTTGAAATAGCCTACAACGAAAGCAACCATCTGAAAATTACAGAGGCCGGGAAAAAAGTCCTGTTCGGAAAAGAACGTGCACAGCTGGTTGTCATCCAGAGAGAAGATGCCCGCGGAAAGAAAGGCGCCAAAGGTCACAAGAGCTCCGCTCCGGCACCGTTGTTCGTCTCAACCGTATTCGAAGAAGAAGATGCAGAATTGTTCGAATCCCTCCGGCTGCTTCGGAAAAAGCTGGCCGACCAGCTGGCTATTCCTGCCTACATTGTGCTATCCGACAAAACACTGCACCTGCTGGCACTCAGAAAGCCGGAAACCATCGAAGAGTTTGGCGAAATCAGCGGCATAGGTGAATTCAAGAAAGAAAAATACGGCAAGGAATTCCTCAGCGTCATCAGCAAACATCTATATAAAAATTAATCAAGAAGTTTCTTCCCTGTCCACACCGGACGAGCCAGCCGCTCCACAGCCTGCGCCGAACGGGTAGGTTTACTTTCCGGAAGATGCCACCTGTCGAACGCCACAAAGTCCTCCCATGCCACCTGTTCCATTCCTTTTCCCAGCTTCATCACCTTGTCATAAAGAGCCTTGCGGGAAGGGGCGTTAAACCCACATGCCGTTGAGTTCATCATGCTGTCATCCGACGAACGATAAACTCCTTTAGGATATGTACAACCGCCTTCATATACTCCAAGAGCATCGTCCTGATAACGGGAATCCTTCAGGAAAGAAGCCCAGCATACCGAATCCGCTTCCACCGTAAAATCCACATTCTGCGACCAGCCATTGGCCTGCATGACCTTTATTTTCTGCATCTCAAGCGTAGAAATACTGCCTTTCTCCGGATAAGAATATTCATCCTCCAATTTTCCAAGCCCATGCCCCACCGCCTCATGCACCAATACCCGGCGGAATGATTCGCTTTGCAGATTCTCAACCACCGGACAATAAGCTATGGCAAACTCCACGAACTTACCTTTCCCATCCTGATAGCCGAAATATGTGGTTCCCGCATAAGCCGAAGTGTTGAGCACAACCACTGCCAGACTGTTTTTCTTTTCCGTTTGCTTCAGTGCCTTTCTCACATAAACCTGTACAGAGCTGTCGTCTCCTGTAATCGTCGCGGCTTTTCCTCCTGCCAACCTACAGCTGAATGCCGTTTGATAGCCCATTCCAAAATCATTGTTTTCGGACACGGCCTGAACCATAAACACATCAAAATAAGCCCTAAGCGACCTTATCGGTTCTTCAGAAAACAAATTCTCCATTGCCGTTTCCATTACCCTCCGGTAAATGCCGTCCGCTATTTCCTGGTCCACAAATCCATCTCCCATCAAGACAACCGGTATGCCTTTACCTTCTGTGTGTTTCTGCAAAACATCCACTTTCCCGTCTGCTGAAAAATCTACCGACTCCAGCACCTGACCGCCCAGTTGAGAAATCTTGACAGTAGCCAGCTTCTTCTGAGTCCCACTGGCTTCTTTCATAAACAGCAAATAAGCCGAACGAGACATCCCTCCTTTATTGGGAGCCACATTCAATACAACCTCATGTTTTCCCGCCGGAACTGCCCGGGTCGATATTTCTTTCCGCAGCCAGTTCTCGGGCTCAGAAGGAGTATATATCCGCAAATCTTTCATCTCTACATTCGATTCGAAGCGGATGACAAGACTTTCTCCATCCACCTTCGCCAGATACTCCCCTTGTTCGGGCAACACATAATCGCCCACTTCCTGAAATACGGACACTTCATAAACCGCATCTCCGGATGTCAGCCTCACTTTAGCCTCCCGCGGTCGGTTGGAGTTATTCTCCGAAACCACCCTGACCGTCACTTTTCTTTCTCCTGCTCTTCCGGAAAGAGGAGAAAGAGTCAGCCATGTGGCATCCGTAGTTGCATTCCATGTGCCGGAACAAATGAAAGATATTGAAGCCTCATCTCCTTCCACCGACGGCAACGTGACACTTTCCGTAACATTTTCAAACGGAATCACCGCTGCTTCCTTCTGGCAAGCAACGAACAACAGGGAAAAAATCAGATACAGGTTAAAAAGGTTAGCTTTCATACGTTGAATTAAGTCATTCTTGTGTTTTCTGCAAAAATGGGAAATAGTTTGCTTATCAGAAAAGAATCGACAAAGAAAGTGAGGCAAAATGACAAAAAAAGATTCCAAAGAGCGTTTTTTCTGTCACACTCTTTGGAATCTCGCCTATAATCAGAATCCTGTCCTATTATCCGAGGAAAGAAATCAGCACACCTGCAGCTACAGCTGAACCGATTACACCGGAAATATTACTTGCCATGCAGTATTGCAGCACATGGTTCTTCGGATCGTATTTCAAGGCAATTTCATTGGCTACACGGCTGGCCATCGGCACGGCACTCAATCCGGTAGCTCCAATCAGCGGATTGATTTTCTTCTTGGTGAAGAGGTTGACTACCTTCACAAACAAGATACCACCTGAGATTGACAAGGCAAATGCCAGGAAACCACCAATCACGATACCGATGGTTGTCCAGTTCAGAAAAGCGTCGGTCGTCATGGTTGCTCCTACGGAGATACCCAGGAAGATGGTAGCCGCATTCATGATGCTGTTGGAAGCGGCATCAAACAAACGGGAAGTGTTGCTGCCGATTTCCTTCACCAGGTTACCGAACATCAGCATACCAATCAAGGGCACTGCACTCGGTACGAACAAGGCCACAATCGTGGTACATGCAATCGGGAAAATGATTTTCAGCACCCGCAGGTTCTTGATTTCCGTCTTCGAAGGATATTTCTTCTCCTGTTCCTTCATGTTGATGGACAGCTCCTTCTTCGTACACCAGATACGTACCACCAGCGGTACGATAACCGGTACCAAGGCCATATAAGAATAAGCCGCAATGGCAATCGGACCCAGCAAGTGCGGAGCCAGCTTAATGGTAGTAAAGATGGCTGTCGGACCGTCGGCACCTCCGATGATACCCAGAGAGGCAGCTTCCTTCGGAGTGAAGCCCATCAGGATAGAAACCAGCAGTACGGCAAAAATACCCAGCTGGGCAGCCGCGCCGAAAATAGAAAGACGAAGATTACGCAACATCGGACCAAAGTCGGTCAGCGCACCCACACCCATGAAAATAATCGGAGGCAGGAATCCCGTCTTAATCAACATATAATAAATGAAGTTCATCAGTCCCAGGTCGTGCGCAATCTCATGCAGCGGCATTTCCCAGATGTTCTTCATCACACCGTTCACCATGACCATTCCGTTCTCGTCGGCCTGCACCACTCCCATGTCGCCTCCCGGGAAGTTGGCCAGCAACACACCGAAAGCGATGGGCACCAGCAACAGCGGTTCATACTGTTTCTTGATACCCAGATAGAGCAGGACGAAAGCGATGGCATACATGATGAGAAACCGCGGGTCAGCAGCAATGTTGCTGAAAGCGGTCATATCATATAATCTTTCTAATATCTCTTCCATCACAAAATCTTCATTAATACGTCATCTTCTGATACGGAATCACCGGAATTTACACAAATGGCGGTCACCGTTCCACTGAATTCTGCACGGATGGCATTGTAAGTCTTCATTGCCTCCACGTAGCAAATCACGTCACCTTTATTTACCTTGTCACCCACTTTCACCGGAGTTTCCTGCGCACCTTTTGTCAGGAAGAACTTACCTTCCAGCGGAGAGAGGATTTCCTTTCCTTCGCCAGCCGGTACCTGCGCAGCCGGAGCGGCTTCTGCACCTGCCTGACCTGCCAGTTTGGCCGGATTGACATCACCAAAGGCTACCGTTACCCGATAAGCCTGACCGTTGACGTCTACCGTCAATACCTTGGTCTGGTCGTTGGCCATGTGGACTTCTTCCTTGGCTTCACGACGTTTCTTCACGTCTTCCAGGAAGTCGGCCTTGGCCTTTCCGCTCTTGTAGGCTTCATACTGAGCCGGATGCATGGCATATTCGAAGAGTTCCTCGTCGTCCTGTCCGGTTTCCCATTTCTTTTCCCACATCATCTGGCGATATTTCTCCAGCTGGTCAGGATAGTTGTCCTGTGGGTTACCCGTGAAGAACTTGCGGCCTTCGCGTTCTGCCTTTTCCACGATTTCAGGAGCCAGTTTGCCCGGAAGCTGTCCGGCCTTGCCCAGAATCATGTCCCAAATATCATCGGCAATCATGCCCCAGCGTTCCTTGCCTTTTTCCATCTGAATGACGTTCATCATGGCCAGGTTCTTCACATACTGGCTGAACGGAGTGACCAGACACGGATAACCTACACGCGGCCATACGTAAGCCACTTCGTCGAACAACTTAATCAGCAGTTCATCCTGTGTCATGAACGGCAGGTTCCGTTTTGCCTTATATTTGTTGATAGATTCCAGGTTGGTATCCAGGTCGGCCATCAAACTTCCCATCATACCGCCCGGCAGTCCCGGTCCGATGAGCAGAGAGTTCATCAAGCGGTTTCTCGGACTGATGTACAAGCCCAGGAAGTCGTCCATGAATTCCTGAATCAGCGAGCGCACCTTCATGTAAGCCTGCATGTTGATTTCCGGCACCTTGAAGCCCGCATCCTTCAGCATGGCCTGCACACTGATGACATCCGCATGTCCGGTTCCCCAAGACAACGGATCCATACCTACATCCACGTAATCGCAACCGGCCTTGCAGACTTCCAGGATAGAAGCCATGTTGAAACCGGGTCCCGCATGTGAGTGATACTGAATCGTGATATCTTTAATCTTCTTGATGCCGGCAACCAACTTGCCCAAGAATACCGGACGGCCGATACCAGCCATATCCTTGATACAGATTTCATCGCAGCCTGCATCAATCAGCTTCTTGGCCATATCCAGGTAATATTCTACGGTATGAATCGGAGAATAAGTGATGCAAAGACAGCACTGTGAAATCATGCCGGCATCGTGTGCATAGCCGATAGAAGGGATAATGTTGCGCACATCGTTCAATCCGCAGAACGTACGGGTAATATCCGTACCCTGTGCTTTCTTGACTTTATAGAACAATTTTCGTACATCGGCAGGCACCGGACTCATTCGCAAACCGTTCAGCGCACGGTCGAGCATGTGCGTCTGAATACCGGCCTCGTGAAAAGGCTTTGTCCACTCGCGGACAGCCTTGTTCGGATTCTCCCCGAACAACAGGTTAACTTGTTCAAAACCTCCCCCGTTTGTCTCTACACGGGCGAAACACCCCATTTCAATAATGGCTGGGGCCACCTTTACCAACTGGTCTACACGCGGTACGTATTTTCCGGCACTCTGCCACATATCGCGGAAAACCAAACTAAATTTGACTTCTTTCTGTTCCATGATTCTACATGCGTGTTTTTCTAACGGACTACTGCAACTTTTCTACTTTTATTACCTGGCCTTTTCCGGCTGTCAAAATGTCGACGGCTGCCTTGATAGCATCCATTGCACCTGCATCAGTAGATGCTCCCGATGAAGTGTTTTTCTTTTTCGGAGTTTCCTCTGGAGCTACTTTATTGACAACGGAAATCAGAAGTTGGCTTAACCAGATAACGATGAGCAGAATTACGAAGACAGTGACCATTCCAACCACCATCAGCAATAATCCCAGTTCAAAGTTTTCCATTTTTCAACTAATTTGAATGTATATAAAAAGGCGCTCTTCAGAAAACCAAGTTCCAAAGAGCGTCCCAAAAGTAGAAATTTCAAGCAAATATCGTAGCTAAAACTCGTTAAATATTTGATATTTTGTTTACAAACTTACCATATTACTATCAAAATAAAATCTCATCCAACGATTTGCGCTTCTTAGCTGACATTTCCTGTTCGGCAGAATAGCCCATCGGAATCAGTACCGCAGGCTCTATATGGGCAGGCAACTGAAGCACTTCCCGGCAAAGAGATACGTCAAAATTGCAGACCCAGCAGGTGCCCAGTCCCTGCTCTGTGGCTGCCAGGCAAAGGTGCTCCACAGCAATAGCCACGTCAATGTCGGCATGGTCTTTCCCGTCCGACTTGCGATGCCATGATTCCTCGTGATTGACACACGCCACAATGAGGCAAGGCACATTGGATATCCATTCTCTCGGATAAGCCTTTTTCAGCTGCGACAACCGAGGCTCATCGGTCACCACCGCAAACTTCCACGGCTGAAAATTCACGGCCGAAGGAGCCATCCGCACACATTCCATCACATAATCCAGTTTTTCTTTCTCTACCGCACGGGGTTCATAACTCCGCACGGAATGACGTTGTTTTACCAGTTCCAAAAAATTCATGTCTATAATTCTTTTATAATTTTATTTCCAGATTGATTCCCATCACATTCAGACATCGCTTCACATCGTACTGCCGGCAGTAATACACATCCAAGGCCGTTTTCCGTGACAGCCCCCAACGCACTCCCGGGCGATAACGGACACGCGGCAGCGAAAAGAAAGCTCCTCCCCCCACCGGCTGAAACGACTCTACCGAGAAATAAGGATGCAGAAGCCAGCCTGTCGGTTCATATACAGCCTGCAACCGCGAACGAAGCTGTGCCTCCTTTCCTCCTCCGATAAACGTATGCTGGAAAAGTTCCCTCCAGCCAAGCTTGAAGTCTCCCACAGGGCCGGACACCACAAAACCTGCCTGATAGCGATGGCCGGTTTTCCATCCCGCCTTTCCGCGGTCACGATACTGCAACTCGTAATAGCCTTTAAGCTGCATCAACGGAAGCACCCGACAGTTCACCCCCACATTCAGCCGCTCCCGTTCCATCTCTTTCAATCCCTTCTGGGTTCTTGCCTGAAAGGTACCTCTGAACTTCCAATACCGGTTCATCTGCCAGTCTACCCGTACGCCCGTCCATGCGGCGAACTCTCCATGTGACACCGCGTACGTACGTACCGGCAGCAGCCATCCGACACACGCCCAAACGATTCCAAAAACCAGGAATCCGTACAGTTTCTGTTTCCTCATCCTATCCGCAGAAAGATTTAATCCCATATTCTCTGCAAGATATCAAGAAAATCTTGAATAACATAAAAATATTTCCACAAGATTTCCCAAATTCTTTCCCTTCTTTTAGGTTTCCCAATCCAGAAACGTATGTTTCCCTTATGCGAAACATACGGCTCCGCCTCGGGAAACGTACGTTTTCCGATAGGGAAACATAGAAAATGAAACGTGGAATGACTCTTTATGTACTGGAGTTTACAAAAAAAGCGCCCTGAACCTTTTCAGATTCAGGACGCTCCTCTTATTTCACCTGCACGAAACTTATCCCGCCATCAGCAAGACAAGCAACTGTGCGGTCAGAATACGCAAGAACATAGTCAACGGATATACCGTAGAATAGCCTACAGCCGGTGCATCGTTACCTGCTATCTGGTTGGCGTATGCCAAGGCAGGAGGGTCGGTGTTGCTACCGGCAATCAGACCCATTAGCGTGAAGTAATTCACCCGATGATGCCAGCGGGCTATAATACCTGTAATAATCAATGGAATGAACGTTATCAGGAAACCAACTCCTACGTAAAGCACGCCATCGCCTTCCACTACCATCTGCACGAAGTTCTCACCGGCCTTTATTCCCACACTGGCCAGGAAGAGCACCAATCCCACCTCACGCAACATCAGGTTGGCACTCATCGTCGTATAGGTGACCAGTTTCACCTTGTGCCCAAAACGGCCAATCAGGATGGAAATAATCAGCGGGCCACCGGCCAGACCGAGTTTTACCGGAGTCGGCATGCCCGGAATGGCAATCGGCAGACTACCGAACAGAATACCACAGAGGATACCCACAAAGATGGTCACAATGTTCGGATGGTCCAGACGGCGCAACTGGTTACCCAGCAAGTTAGCCACCCGCTCGATGGCATCCTGCGGGCCGACCACCATCACACGGTCGCCCACCTGCAGACGCAGCTGACGGGCCGCAAACAAGTCCATACCCGAACGGTTGACACGTGTCACATTCACTCCATACATACTGCTGAAGTGAAGTTCTCCCAAGGTTTTTCCGTTGATGTTCGGCTGTGTCACCAAAATACGACGGGAAACCATCGGTTTGTCCTGCTGGTTCGTCACATCCCAGTCCTGTTCAATCTTCGGACCGATGAAAGCCATAATAGCCTCGGAATCATCTTCAGCACACACCACGAACATACGGTCGCCCAAACGAAGCACCGTATTGGCATTCGGCGTAATCATGTGTCCGTCCTGAATAATGCGCGTACATACAAAATCGCGTGCCAGGAAGTTCTGTACCTGCGACAACGTCTTGCCGCTCAAAGCCTCGTTCTGCACCTTCAAGGAGATGGTGTAAGGCTTCATGTGAGGATTTGCCTCCTCCTCTTTCTGAATTTCATCGCTGTCCTGCTTCACATCTACCCGGCAGATATAACGGATGATAATCATGGAAAGAATGATACCCATCACTCCCAGCGGATAAGCACAGGCATATCCCATGGCAATTTCAGGACCCTGATAATGCAGCTGCTGCAACGCCTCGTTAGCCGCACCAAGTCCCGGAGTGTTGGTCACCGCCCCACAAAGGATACCTACCATCATCGGAATATCTATCCTGCCCTGCAAGGCAAAATACAGAATCAGTGCTACTGCAATATTCAGGAACACAATTCCCACCGCCAGCAGGTTGAGCGTGATACCCCCTCGCTTGAACGAAGAAAAAAAGGAAGGACCGACCTGAAGTCCGATACAGAAGACAAAGAGAATCAGTCCGAAGTCTTGTACGAAAGAAAGAATAGCCGGATTTCCGGTAAAGCCGAAGTGTCCTGCCAAGATTCCGACAAACAAGACGAATGTAACTCCCAGCGAAATGCCGAAGAATTTAATTTTTCCCAACAATACCCCCGCCGCAATCACAAAAGCATAAAGTGCTACGATATGCGCTATTGAGTTGGGATTCGTCAATAAATCTTGTAGCCAATTCATAGATATTAAATTATTTTATTCGGGAGGCAAATGTAACCAATTAAAAAGAATAGGACAAACTTTTCTTTCTTTTTTCACCACAAGCCCTCCCGATGGGTTTACAGCATACACTTTACCTCACTGAATATATAATACCAGTTTCATGTTTTTAGCTTTCTATGGCTGTAAAAAAAGGACAAATGTAGAATAAAAAACCGGAAAATTTGTATATTTGCCCATGCAGGTAACCAACCTACACAAATAATTTTAAATCTGAATATCAACAAAAACACTAATTCACTATGGCAGATAGTAAAGAAAAACTCTTTTCAGATTTTCCGCCCGTGTCTACCCAAGAATGGATGGATAAAATTATGGTCGACCTGAAGGGAGCCGATTTTGAGAAAAAGTTGGTGTGGAAAACCAACGAGGGTTTCAAAGTGAAACCGTTCTACCGTCAAGAAGATTTGGAAGACCTGAAAACCACGGAAGGACTTCCCGGACAGTACCCTTATATAAGAGGTATAAAGAAAGACGACAACACTTGGTTCATCCGTCAGGATATTACGGTGGAAGATGCAGCCGAAGCCAACGCGAAAGCCCTTGACATCTTAAACAAAGGAGTCGATTCACTCGGATTCCAAATCAAAGCCAAAGAACTCAATGCCGAATACCTCGACACCCTGCTGAAAGATATCTGCTGCGAATGCATCGAACTGAACTTCTCTACCTGCCAACGCCATACCCTGCAACTGGCGCAGCTGCTGGTAGCTTACTTCCAGAAAAAAGGTTACGCGCCTGAAAAACTGAAAGGTTCGCTGAACTTCGACCCCATCAGCAAAATGATGCAGAAAGGAAAAGATGTGAGCGCCGTCATCGCCACCGGCAAAGAACTGGTGGAAACACTGGCCGGATATCCGCATTTCCGTTGCATCGCCGTCAACTCGGTACAGCTGAACAATGCCGGAGCCTACATTTACCAGGAACTGGGCTATGCACTGGCTTGGGGAAATGAATACCTCAACCAGCTGGTGGAAGCCGGCGTGCCCGCCGCACTGGCTGCCAAGAAAATCAAATTCAATTTCGGTATCAGTTCCAACTATTTCATGGAAATTGCCAAATTCCGTGCGGCACGTATGCTGTGGGCCGACATCGTAAAACAATATCAGCCGAAATGTCCGCGCACGGACTGCAAAAATACAGGGGCCGACGGTACTTGCTACTGTGCCTGCAAGATGGTGGCACACGCTGAAACTTCCAACTTCAACCTCACTCTGTTTGATGCACATGTCAACCTGCTCCGCACACAGACGGAAGCCATGAGTGCGGCCATCGCCGGTGTGAATTCCATCACCGTTTCGCCGTTTGACAAGACTTACGAAACGCCGAACGATTTCTCTGAACGTATCGCCCGCAACCAGCAACTGCTGTTGAAGGAAGAATCTCATCTGAACCGCATCGTCGACCCGGCTGCCGGTTCTTACTATATTGAAAACCTGACTGTCTCCATCGCGAAAGAGGCTTGGAAACTTTTCCTGGCTGTGGAAGAAGCGGGAGGCATGCTGCAAGCGGTCAAAGCAGGCAGCGTACAGGAGGCCGTGAACCAGAGCAACAAAGCTCGTCATGAAGCAGTCTCCAAACGGAAAGAAATTCTGCTAGGAACCAACCAGTATCCTAACTTCAACGAACTGGCCGGCGACAAACGCCCGCTGGACGGATGTACGAAATGCGGATGTGGCGGTCATGAAGAAGAGGAAACGGCTTTGGTTAAATTGCAGACGGCACGTGCGGCCAGCGAATTTGAGGCTCTCCGCCTGGAGACTGAGAACTCCGGCAAACGTCCGAAGGCATTCATGCTGACCATCGGCAACCTGGCCATGCGTCAGGCCCGTGCCCAGTTCTCCTGCAACTTCCTGGCTTGTGCGGGATATCAGGTCATCGACAACCTGGGATTTGCCAGCATTGAAGAAGGTATCGAAGCGGCCATGAAGGCGCAAGCCGACATCGTGGTGCTCTGCTCCAGTGACGATGAATATGCCGAATATGCCATTCCGGCCTTCAAGGCCCTCAACGGACGTGCCATGTTTATCGTGGCAGGTGCCCCGGCCTGCATGGAAGAACTGAAAGCTGCCGGCATTGAGAACTTCATCCATGTACGCTGCAACGTGCTGGAAACTTTACGCGAATACAACCGCAAACTTTTATCTTGAATTGCACACTATGAGACAGAATTTTACACAAATCGATATATTTGCCGGTTTCCATCCGCAGAACGGCATGGAATGGCAGAAAGAGAATGGCATCACCGCCAACTGGAAAACACCTGAACAGATTCAGGTGAAGCCTGTATACACCAAGGAAGACCTGGAGGGCATGGAACACCTGAACTATGCGGCGGGTATTCCTCCTTATCTTCGTGGCCCGTACTCCATGATGTACACCTTCCGTCCGTGGACCATCCGTCAGTATGCCGGATTCTCTACCGCAGAAGAATCCAACGCCTTTTATCGTCGTAACCTGGCTTCCGGACAGAAAGGTCTGTCTGTGGCCTTCGACCTTCCGACTCACCGTGGTTATGACCCGGATCATCCGCGTGTAGTGGGCGATGTGGGTAAGGCGGGTGTATCTATCTGCTCGCTGGAAAACATGAAGGTGCTTTTCGATGGTATTCCGTTGAACAAGATGTCTGTATCCATGACCATGAACGGGGCGGTACTTCCCATCATGGCGTTCTACATCAATGCGGGACTGGAACAGGGGGCCAAACTGGAAGAAATGGCCGGAACCATCCAGAACGATATTCTGAAGGAATTCATGGTGCGCAACACCTATATTTATCCGCCTGCCTTCTCCATGAAGATTATTTCCGACATCTTTGAATACACTTCCCAGAAGATGCCGAAATTCAACTCCATCTCTATCTCAGGATACCACATGCAGGAAGCAGGTGCCACTGCCGACATCGAACTGGCTTATACCCTGGCCGACGGATTGGAATACCTGCGTGCGGGAGTGGCTGCCGGCATTGACATCGATGCCTTCGCTCCCCGTCTGTCGTTCTTCTGGGCCATCGGCATGAACCACTTCATGGAAATTGCCAAGATGCGTGCCGCCCGTATGCTGTGGGCGAAGATTGTAAAACAGTTCCATCCGAAGAACCCGAAATCACTGGCTCTGCGTACACACTCACAGACTTCCGGATGGTCACTGACCGAACAGGATCCGTTCAACAACGTGGGACGTACTTGTATCGAGGCCATGGCTGCCGCACTGGGACACACGCAGTCACTGCATACCAACGCACTGGATGAAGCCATCGCCTTGCCGACGGACTTCTCGGCCCGTATCGCCCGAAACACGCAGATTTACATTCAGGAAGAAACACAGATTTGCAAGAACGTAGACCCGTGGGGAGGTTCTTACTACGTGGAGGCCCTGACCAACGAACTGGCTCACAAGGCATGGGAGCATATTCAGGAAATCGAGAAACTGGGTGGTATGGCCAAAGCCATCGAAACAGGTATTCCGAAGATGCGTATCGAAGAAGCGGCTGCCCGCACACAGGCCCGTATCGACTCCGGAGAGCAAACCATCGTGGGAACCAACAAGTACCGTCTGGAAAAGGAAGACCCGATTGATATTCTAGAGGTGGACAACACAGCCGTACGTCAGGAGCAGATTGAGAACCTGCGCCGTCTGAAAGAAGGCCGTAACCAGGCCGAGGTGGACAAGGCACTGGAGGCCCTCACCGAATGTGTACGCACCGGAAAGGGCAACCTGCTGGAACTGGCCGTAGAAGCCGCCCGCGTACGTGCCACACTGGGAGAAATATCCGATGCCTGCGAAAAAGTAGTAGGACGTTATAAAGCAATTATCAGAACAATATCAGGCGTGTATTCATCAGAAAGTAAAAAGGATGCAGATTTCGCACGGGCTTGCGAACTGACCGAAGAATTTGCGAAGAAAGAAGGCCGCCGTCCGCGTGTCATGATTGCCAAGATGGGACAGGACGGACACGACCGTGGTGCAAAAGTTGTGGCTACCGGATTTGCCGACTGCGGTTTCGATGTGGATATGGGACCGTTGTTCCAGACTCCGGAAGAAGCAGCCCGCGAAGCCGTGGAAAACGACGTGCATGCAGTGGGCGTTTCGTCACTGGCTGCCGGACACAAAACCTTGATTCCGCAAATCATTGCCGAATTGAAGCGTCTGGGACGTGAAGATATCCTGGTCTTTGCCGGAGGTGTCATCCCGGCACAGGATTATGACTTCCTGTATAAAGCCGGCGTAATGGCCATCTTTGGCCCGGGTACTTCCGTAGCCAAATCGGCTTGTCAGGTAATGGAACTGCTGCTGGAAGCGGAAGAGGAATAAAAGAAGGATTTCTATAAAAAAGCAGAGGCGTCTCAGATTTTGAGATGCCTCTGCTTTTTTATACGTCCTCCATCATTTTTTCAGCTTGATGTAAAAGAAACTCTTTACCAGCCTTTTAGGCAATATCAGTACTTCCCAGGCTGTACTAGAGTACTTTACTGAAAGTACTGCAGTACTTCCTTGAAAGTACTACGGTACTGCCCTGGAAGTACTGGAAAGTCATTTGTACGTAATCCAGCGAATCATTTCCTTGAAAGAAGGTTTCTTGCCATACATCAGAATACCTACCCGGTAAATCTTTCCCGCTATCCAAATCATGCCGAAAGCGGCGGCATACAGAATCACCACCGACAGTACGGTTTCCCATACCGGTACATCGAAAGGCAAACGTACCATCATGACAATGGGAGAAGTAAACGGAATCATGGAACACCAGATAGCCAGCGGTCCGTCAGGATTGTCGGAGCTGTAGATACCCGCATAAAGAGCAAAAATCAGCAACAGAACAATCGGAGTCATAAATTGCTGGGAATCTTCCTGCCCGTTGATGGCGGCCCCGATGGCTGCAAAGATAGAGGCATACACCAGATAACCTCCGATAAAGTTCAAGACAAAGAATCCTCCCATCTTGGCCAAATTCAACCCATGGAGCAGAGCCAACACACCAGAAGCCTCTCCCATCAGTTCCGGAGAGCTGCCGGATAGACTACCCGCAATACCCAACAACACCACAATCAGCAGAATCCAAATAGCCAGCTGGGCCACGCCTACCAGTCCGATACCCACAATCTTTCCAATCATCAGCTGGAAAGGACGGACAGAAGACACAATGACTTCCACAATGCGGTTGGTCTTCTCCTCCATCACACTTTGCATCACCATACCTCCGTAAGACATCACGAACATGTAAATCAGAAACGTCAATACCATGCCGGCTGCCATGGCGGCTCCTGCATTCGACTCGCTTTCCGTACCGTCGTCACTCCATTTCACCGTACGGATATTCAGCTTACGGTTCATATCCTGCATAATGGAAGGCAACTGGGGTATGTCATAACGAAGCAGTTTGTCCTGACGTACCTGTTCATCGAGTGTCTCGCTCACCAACCGCGAAAGGCTGTTCGGCACTTCCTTCCGTGAATAAATGGCCACAGCTTCCGGATGGACGGCCAAATCGGCCTTGATTTCCACCACGGCGTCAAACGTACTGGAATCTGTCCGGAAAGAAGCCTCCATCTGAGGAACTCCGACGAAATGATACGATTCATCGTCCTTGAACTGAGGCAGGTATTTCATCGTTTCATCAATGACGGCCACCTGTTTCTGGTCGCCTCCCTTGACGGTAGACAACCACAAGGGAACAAAAATAAGTGCCGCAAACACAAACGGCATCAGAATGGTAAGCAGAATAAACGATTTCTTGCTTACCCGATTTATAAATTCACGCTGAATTATAATCCAAGTCTTGTTCATAGCAAAAGCAGATTTTAGTTAGACTTTTCCTTCTACTGTACGGATGAAGATATCATTCATGGAAGGAATACATTCCGAGAACTGGGTGATTTCGGCCTGGGCCCCAATCTGTGACAGCATTTCCGAATTGGAAATGGAAGTCAGCTTACGCAATTTATAGCTGACCATCTGCGCATCGAGCACTTGACGACCGACCACTTCGAAGGCATCCGATTCCGGCAATGGCTGGGCCGACTGCACGGTCAATTCATACAGATTGCTCTTATACTGGGAACGAATATCCTTCACCGCTCCCTGCAACACCACCTTGGAATGATTGATCAAAGCAATATGGTCACAAATCTCTTCTACGGACGCCATGTTGTGCGTAGAGAAGATAATGGTATGCCCTTCTTCTTTCAGCTTCAGAATTTCGCGTTTCAGCAGTTCCGCATTTACCGGGTCGAAACCGGAAAACGGTTCATCGAAAATCAACAAAGGAGGACGGTGGAGTACCGTAATGACAAACTGCACTTTCTGCTGCATACCTTTGGACAGTTCTTCCAGCTTCTTGTTCCACCAAGGCATAATGTCAAACCGCTCGAACCAGTCGGTCAGGCGCTTCTTTGCCTCCTGACGGCTCAAGCCTTTCAGTTGGGCCAGATAAACAGCCTGCTCGCCCACCTTCATTTTTTTGTAAAGTCCGCGTTCTTCCGGAAGATAGCCGATGGAATAGATATCCTGCGGTTGGGAAAGGCGGCCGTCGAACCAGACTTCTCCCGCATCGGGAGCCGTAATACGGTTAATGATACGAATCAAAGTGGTCTTTCCAGCCCCATTGGGTCCCAGTAGACCAAAGACCTGCCCCTTAGGCACCTGAATGCTCACTCCATCCAGTGCCGTATGGTTGGCATAACGTTTGGTGACTTGTCGTGTTTCTAAAAAAGAATCATTCATGTCTTAGATTTTAAAAGTTTGAACATAAAAACAATTTCACATTCAACAAAGGTAAAAAAATCCCATTAATCGAAAACATTTGACCACATTTTATGCATAAAAAAAGCGGAAATACCGATTCCCATTACACCAGTATTTCCACCGTATACTCGAAACGGACTCAAACTACAAGAAAAACTTAAAGACAAAGATAACCGACAAGATGTACATAGCCGGTGTCAGTTTCTTGGTATGCCCGCACAATAAGTTAATCAGCACATAACTGATCATTCCCAACACAATACCGTCGGAGATACTATAAGCCAACGGCATGAAAATGATACAGATGAAAGCCGGAATCGCTTCAGAATAATCCAGGAAGTCCACTTTCTTGACGGAAGACATCATCATCAGTCCTACCAGAATCAGTACCGGAGCGGTGGCAGCTCCCGGAACGGCCAGGAAGAAAGGAGCCAAGAACAAGGACAACAGGAAACAAACGGCAGTCACGAAAGCTGTCAGACCGCTGCGTCCCCCTTCTCCCACTCCGGAAGCACTTTCTACAAAAGTGGTAATGGTACTGGTTCCCAATACGGCACCGGCAGTTGTACCAACCGCATCCACCAGAAAAGCCTGTTTCAAATGCGGAATCTTTCCGTCTTTCGTCACCATCCCCGCCTTGGTAGTCACTCCGACCAGCGTACCAATGGTATCAAACATGTCCACAAACAGAAAGGTAAAGACTACGATAACCATTTCCTTGGTGAAGATATGCTCCCACTGGAACTGGCAGAAAATTGGTGCAATAGAAGGAGGCGTACTGAACACGCCGTCCAAATGGGTCAGCCCCATCGGAATGCCGATGACAGTAGTCAGCAAAATACCAATCAGCAGGGCGCCACGCACCTTCTTCACCAGCAAGATGGAAGTTACCAGCAGACCGATGATTCCCAGCAAAGCAGAGCCGGAAGTAATATCCCCCAACGAAATCAAGGTCGCATCGTTATTCACAATGATACCGGCATTCTGCAGACCGATGAAAGCGATAAACAGACCGATACCGGCTCCGATGGCATTCCGAAGCGTCAGCGGAAGCGCATCCACAATCTTTTCACGCAGATTGGTCACCGTCAACAGAATAAAGATAATTCCTTCCAAAAGGACAGCTGTCAGGGCAAACTGCCAAGTATATCCGAGCGTCAGACACACCGTATAGGCAAAAAACGCATTCAAGCCCATACCCGGGGCCAGTCCGAAAGGAAGTTTCGCATACACTGCCATCAATAAGGTGGCAAAGGCAGAAGCGATGACTGTGGTAGTAAACAGCGCTCCTTTATCCATCCCCGTAGCCGCCAGAATATTCGGGTTGACGGCCAAAATATAGGCCATGGTCAGAAAGGTAGTGATACCGGCCAGGATTTCCGTACGCACACGGGTCTCACGAGGATTAAAACCAAATAATTTTTCAAGCATTTTCATTGTATAATTGCGTTAAGTCTATTCCAACAACATCAGAAAGTCCACTTCATGGCCAGCGTCGGGATGAAATAAAAACCGTCGCGCGTAGCAAAGTTGTGACTCAGTTCCCATTCCGAACCCACGCTCAGGTTCAGATTGTCATTCACATGTTTGAACTTGTTCAGGTTTATCCAGAACTGAGGCTCACTGATGAATATGAAGTTATGATTCTTCCCGTTCACATCGGTATGCTTCTCGCGCCAGAAATCGGCAAATCCGCTGAACGTGAACTTTTCCTGCCAGAAGTTCAGTGTCCAGGTACCCGTTAACTGGAAATTATGGGGCTTTACATTCTTCTGAATATATTTATACAACACCTGAATACCAAATGTCTTTGAGAAATCACTGTTGTTCCAAGAATAAGTGGCACCTCCCAGAAAAGCGTTGTTAATGTAATTCAAACCACCGTTGTATTCCACGTGTGCAGAAAAAGGAGCTTTCCAGAATTTCAGTTCCCGGCTGATTTCCCAATAAGCAGAAGCCACTCCTTTATCCGTGTAATCCATATCGACAAAGAAATACGTGCTTCCCCACTTGTCGGCCTTGAACATTTCGACCGTGGTGGTTACCCAAGGACGCTCGTCGAGTGATTTGTACAAGGCACGTCCCAAGTCGTAGTGTAACTGAATGTTCTGCGCCACGGCTCCTCCCACGAAGGCAGACAGAAGAAGTACGAAAAGAAATAATTTTTTCATTTGAATTTAACTTGTTTTTAATGGTTTTTAAATCGGCTGCAAAATTACATAAAAAAGCACTATAAAAGCAAAGAACTCCTTATTTTTGCTTTCAAGAATACAAGTAAAAGCCCATGAAAAAGCTATTTATCCTCCTATTAATGTGCATAATCGGTCTGGGAGCGAAAGGTCAGGTATCTTCAGCCGCCTTCCAGAAATGGCACGGTGACAAATATTCCATGTTCATTCACTTCGGACTCTATTCCCAGCTGGGAGGAGTGTGGCACCAGAAACAGATTCAGGATGGATACAGTGAACAGATTCGGGCCTTTGCACAAATACCACAAGCAGAATATGAAAAGATAGCCCATGAATTCAATCCTACGGAATTCAACGCCGATTCTATCGCCCTGCTGGCCAGGAAAGCCGGCATGCATTCCATTATCTTTACCAGCAAGCATCACGACGGATTCTGTCTGTTCAAAACCGCCACTACCCCGTTCAACTCCTACGATGTCTCCCCTTGCAAACGGGACTTCGTCAAAGAACTGTCGGAAGCGGCCCGGCGGCAAGGACTGCGGTTCGGACTATACTTTTCACTCATCGACTGGCACTACCCGTATGCTTCGCCCATGTCACCGCACAATGCAGATTTCATCACGGAGAGTCACCACAATTACTCCAAACAGCAACTGAAAGAATTACTTACCCACTACGGAACCATTTCGGAACTGTGGTTCGACATGGGTTCCAATACGCCCGCACAGAGCAAAGAACTTTACGAAATGGTTCACCGGTACCAACCCGACTGCATGGTCAGCGGGCGACTGGGAAACGACCAATACGATTTCTGTGTGATGGCCGACAATGATTATCCGGAAAAGACACTCCATGCTCCCTGGCAAAGCGCAGCTTCCATGTTCGACGAAACATGGGGATACCGCTCTTGGCAGGCACGCGGCAACGTGGAAGACAAAGTACGGGAAAAGACACGCAGTCTGATTAATGTAGTTTCCAGAGGAGGAAACTACCTGCTCAACATCGGCCCTAAAGGCAACGGAGAAGTGGTCGACTTTGAGAAAGAAGTGCTGGAACAAGTCGGCAACTGGCTTTCCCATTACGGTTATGCCGTATATCAGACGGAAGCCTCTCCGTTTCAGGAAGAGTTCGACTGGGGAGAAGTGACCCGTAAAGACAATCACCTGTATCTCTTCCTATCGGGTACTTATCCCAAGGATGGGAAAATCACCTTCTCCATGCCGGGTTATATCCTGCAGAAAGGAGACGGGAAAATGGCCACCTATCTGCAATATGGTGACGAGGTGGTACTCACCATTCCGGCCTCAGCCTACAAAGACAAACAAATCCATGTGCTGACACTCTCGTTCGACAAAAAGATTGAACCTCTTCCGGGAAATACAGTCAGAAGCACGATGCTGACCGCACAAAATGCCACGCCACAATACAGCTATTCCTGCTTTGACTATTATACCAACTACCGCAGTGTCATCGGTTACAGCTGGGATTTTGAGCAACTGCTCCTCAAACAGCTGGAACTCATTTACACACCACAGGAAGCCGGACGGAAAATCGACCTGATTCTGGATGGAAAAACCTATCACGTCACTTTGAATAAAGGAAAGGAACAGAAAGTGACTTCGCTTTCCAATACGGTATGGGGAAAAACCTATATCTGTGGCCCGGGCAACGGGATATTCCATTCAAAAGACACGTTGATTGCCAACCTGCAACAAACTCCTCTCACCGGTAAAAACTGGAAGCCCGCAGCAGAGAGCGATACGTTGGATTGTCCCCAATTCGCCAGCTATTATATTCTGAGAGAAGTAGAATCACCCCGTTCACAACATATTCTGGCTGAAATCGGAGCGGGGAACGGAATGGAAGTCTATGTCAATGGAAAACTGATTGCCAAACACCTGAACCCGTATCGGACTCAGTTCCGTATGGAAAAAATCGTGCTCCCGCTCAAAAAGGGTATGAACCAAGTCGTGCTCCGCACTTACAACCGCTTTGAAGACCAAGCCACCTACCTGTTGCGCCCGGCAGAAGAACAGAAAGTCTACCGGCAGGATGTGGTACTACCCGATGCACTCAACGGGAAAGACCATCATCTTGTGCTGAAACCACACAATCCCTCTTCCCCGCATACTGACGCAGAATTGTCCAATCTGCGCATCCGGTTAAGAAGGATTGCTCTCAAAGGCCAAAGAGATTAATAAATCTCCTTGGCTACCTTATATACACTGTCGGAAGCCATGAAAGTGTAGAAATGCAGACCGGGAACCCCATGTGCCAGCAAGTCCTTGCACTGTGCCTTGCACCATTCCACTCCTACAGCTTTCACTTCCTCGTCATTCTCACATTTACGGAGCTCTGAAGCAAAGGCTTCGGGGATATCGGTACGGAACACTTTAGGCAGCACATTCAACTGGTTCTTGAAGACTACCGGCTTAATGCCCGGGATGATAGGCACCTCAATGCCTTCCTGACGGCAACGGTCTACAAAAGCATAGTATTTTTCGTTGTCAAAAAACATCTGAGTCACCACGTAATCGGCCCCATTGCGTACTTTCTCTTTCAGATAGAACAGGTCCGATTCCATGTTGGGCGCTTCTTCATGCTTTTCCGGATAGCAGGCCATGCCATAAGAGAAAGGCGTTTCAATGCCTTCAATTTTCGAACCATCCAGTGAGATGCCTTGATTAAAACGGTTCACCTGCTCCTGCAAGTCGGTAGCATGTTCGTTGTACAAATACAGGTCCTTGGCCGCAATGTCCAACGGTTTGGAGTCACCTCTCAGTAACAACAGATTGGTAATGCCCAGAAAGTTCAGGTCGAGCAAGGCGTATTCCGTTTCTTCCTTGGTAAATCCCTTACAGATGATATGGGGAACCGCCTGAATACCGTACTTGTTCTGAATGGCTGCCGCAATGGCGACCGTTCCCGGACGTTTCCGGACAGTGGTCTTCTTCAGGTTGCCGTCGGGTTGCGGCAGATACACAATCTCACTGTGGTGAGCCGTGATGTTGATGTACTTGGGGTCGAACTCCCGCAACTTGTCGATGACGTGATATACTTTTTGTATGCTGTTTCCTTTCAAAGGCGGCAAAATCTCAAAGGAAAATATCGGTTCCTTACTATTCTTTATCAAATCTATTACTTTCATCGTGCATTTGTAAATTTATACCGACAAAGATACAAGCATTTGATTTATCCACCAACACTCTGGTGATATTTAGAAAAAAGAGAGTGTTTAACCCACAAAACACCTGTCAAAACAGAATAATATTCTATTCAGAGCTTCGATTATAGAATAAAAGAGCAGTAAACCGTACAGAGGCCTAAATATGAAGTCCGTAGTCGTGCTTCACTTCATCCATCACAAACATGCTTTCCAACGAACCCAGACTGTCTACCGTACCCAATACATTAATGATAAATTCCTGATAGTATTTCATGTTCGGCGCATGGATTTTCAGCAGGTAATCGTAGCTGCCGGAAATGTTGTAACACTCCGTCACCTCTGGTATCTGCTGCACGATACGGGTAAACTCCATGGCAATGTCCTTGTTCATCCGGCGCAGCTTCACGTTGCAAAACACCACAAACCCCTGATTCAGCTTGTCAGCATCGAGCACAGCAATGTATTTCTTGATGTATCCTTCCCGTTCCAGTCTTTTCAATCGCTCGAATACGGGTGTGGACGACAGACTGACCTGAGCCGCCAGTTCTTTGGTAGTCAGTCGGGCATTCTCCTGCAACGTGCGGAGAATCTGCAAATCTACTTTATCCAATTTTTCCGTCATCAGAATATTATTCCAACAAAGTTTGTTTTATGTGTGCAAAACTAATCATTTTTTCTTTTACTGAATATTTTTATAGATGAATTTTCCATATTTCCCGTTCATATTGGAGGATATGTCCATCAGAACTACTTTTGCATTGTATTTAAACCCCTAAAAACTCACTGCAATGGAAAAGACTAAGCTACACTTCGAAACACTTCAACTACACGTAGGACAAGAAACTCCCGACCCCACTACCGACGCACGGGCCGTACCTATTTATCAGACCACTTCGTATGTGTTCCGTGATTCTGCCCATGCGGCCGCCCGTTTCAGTCTGGAAGAGGCCGGAAACATTTACGGTCGTCTGACCAATCCCACACAAGACGTACTGGAACAGCGGGTGGCCGCACTGGAAGGTGGAGTTGCAGCCTTGGCCGTCGCCTCAGGAGCTGCCGCCATCAGTTATGCGTTTGAGAACATCACCTGCCAAGGTGACCATATCGTATCCGCCTGCACCATTTATGGAGGCACCTATAATCTGCTGGCACATACTTTCCCTACCCGGGGCGTACATACTACCTTCGTAGACCCGGAAGACCCGGAGAACTTCGAGCGGGCCATCCAGCCGAACACCAAAGCATTATTTATCGAGAGTCTGGGAAATCCCAACAGTACACTGGTGGACATTGAACGCATTGCGGAAATTGCCCACCGCCATCAGATTCCCCTTTTGATAGACAACACCTTTGCCACGCCTTATCTGTTGCGCCCCATTGAACACGGAGCCGATATCGTGATTCATTCAGCCACCAAATTCATCGGCGGGCACGGCACCTCGCTGGGAGGTATCATCGTGGACTCCGGCAAGTTCGACTGGAAGGCTTCCGGAAAATTCCCTCAACTGACCGACCCCGACCCATGCTACCACGGACTCTGCTTTACCGATGTAGCCGGAGCTGCCGCCTATGTGACCCGCATCCGGGCCATCCTGCTTCGCGACACCGGAGCCGCCCTCAGTCCGTTCAATGCCTTCCTTCTCCTGCAAGGGCTGGAAACCCTTTCACTGAGAGTGGAACGCCATGTGGAAAATGCCTTGAAGGTAGTGGACTTCCTGCAACACCACCCCAAGGTGACGAAAGTCAACCATCCGTCGTTGCCGTCACACACCTCTCCGGCACTCTACCAGAAATATTTCCCGAAAGGAGCCGGTTCCATCTTTACCTTCGAGATTCAAGGAGGACGCGCCGAAGCCCACCGCTTCATCGACCACCTGAAGATTTTCTCCTTGCTGGCCAATGTGGCCGATGTGAAATCGCTGGTCATCCATCCGGCCAGCACCACTCACTCCCAGCTCAATGACGAAGAACTGGCCGCACAAGGAATCACGCAAGCTACCATCCGCTTGTCAATAGGCACCGAACATATCGATGATTTGATTGCCGACTTGACACAAGCCTTTGCACAAATCTGACAAACGAGTAAAAAAATCCCCCTTGCTTCTGAATTGAAGTAATCCCAAAAGTTTTATATTCCACTTTTTAGGGTCGCTTCAAATTCCTGAAAACAAGGGGGATTTTTCCATCATTCAGGAGCGGGAATACTCCCGACAATTCCTTTCCACTTTATTCCAGCTCGTCTACCTCCAGCTCCTCACTTTTCCGGTAACCCGAACTGGTCAGTACGGCAATCAGCTGCTGCTGTTCATCTACCAAGTGTACTTCGATAAAAGGCACCCGAGCATGATTATACGTCTCAGTAGCCTCCGCATACACATAGCCTTTGCTCACCGCACGCAAGAACGTGATATTCGCATTCAGCGACAAGGTCAGCCTCCCCCGGCTGTTTGCCACCGCGGCGAAAGCCAAGTCAGCCAGTGTGAACAAAGCACCTCCCTGGCAAACCCCTCCGGCATTCAAATGTTTTTCGGTCACTTTCATCCGCGCCTTGGCATATCCCGGACTGATTTCCAACAATTCTACTCCTGCCTCCGCCGCAAAACGGTCGGCCGACAGCATTTCTTTCAAAGTTCCCATATCTCTTAATGTATTGTCACCATAGTAGCTCCAAATCCGTATTCCCGGAAAGAAGCATCCTGCCATTGGTAAGTCTTGTACTTCCGCTTCAGTTCATCCAGGATGGCCCGGCGCAGCACGCCGTCTCCCTTGCCATGGATAAACACAATCCGCTGGCCTTTCTTCTGCTTATACTCTTCCAGCGTCTTGCGGAACACCTCCAGCTGATAGTTCAGCATTTCCGCATTGCCCATGCCGGTGGTATCGTCCAGCAATTCATGGATGTGCAGGTCCACCTCCACAATCTCGTTTTTCACCACATGCTGCTTTTTCTGCACCTTGGCCGGTACGTCCTGCACGCTCTTCTGCAACAAGGCATTCTTGATGTCATCGGCCGATACGAAGACCTGCTTTACCGCCTCATCGTCCTTCACAATCTCATAAATCAAGGCCGGTTCTTCAAAGAAATCGGAAGGCTGGAACGTATGCAGCTTGTAGAATTTCACCGTGTCGATGCGCAATTCCTGGCTCACCGCCGGCTTGAACAGGAAGCTACGGTCGTCCTTATAAGCCAGAAGCTGGACCGCCACACGCTCCATACCGTTCAAGGCACTCTTTTCAAACTCTTCCAGATGCTGCTTCATGTTCGGTTTCACTGTACCCCGGCTGCGCAACGTCCAGCTGTTGCCTTCTGCCGAAAGATACAGGTAATCCACGAAATAATTGCTGTCATTCACCAGATAGGCATCAAAAGCGGTAGAGGAGATGGCCTTCACATCCTGCGGCACGTAGGCCAGGAACACGTTCAGCACATCATTCCCCCGGATTTCCGGAGCCCGATACGTAATCGGTTTTTCTTCTTCCACCTCTTCTTCCTCTTCCACCTCCGGAGCCGACGGCTTCTTGGTCGATTTCAACGGAATATTATAGTCATCTGTCTGAACCACCACACATTCTTTAATCAGCATGGGGATTTCAAACCCGTCTTCCCCTTCTACCAATGCCACATCTTTTCCCTGAAAGCCACGGACAATCCCGCCGCCCACTTCGCTCAGGAAACGTACTTTATCTCCTATTTTCATATCTTTACTCTGATTTTATAACTCTGACAAATGTAACGACTTTCATCGGAATATGGAAATTATTCAAGAAGCCATGAAAGGAAGTCCACGAAAAAAATATTCTGCTAGGAGGATTCTGCTAATTATTGTACTTTTGCAAAAAATAAACGACATGGAAGATACAAAGCATATAAAAATCAGCGATTACAATTATCCGCTGCCGGATGACCGCATCGCAAAATTCCCGCTGCCGGTCCGCGACCAGTCCAAGCTGCTGGTTTATCGGCACGGACAAATCAGTGAAACCCATTTCACTTCCCTTCCAGATTACCTGGAACCCGGCACTCTCATGATTTTCAACAATACGAAAGTGATTCAGGCCCGTCTGCATTTCCGCAAGGAAACCGGTGCCCTGATTGAGATATTCTGCCTGGAGCCCATCCAGCCCAACGATTATGCCCTCAACTTCCAGCAAACCCAGCATGCGGCCTGGCTCTGCATGATTGGCAACCTGAAGAAATGGAAGGAAGGCCCGCTGCATAAGGAAATGACGGTCAAAGGCAAAACCCTTACCCTGACAGCCACCCGTGGCGCCTGCCACGGCACCAGCCACTGGATAGATTTCACCTGGGACAACCCCGAAGTGACCTTTGCCGACATTCTGGAATTCTTCGGCGAACTGCCCATTCCTCCCTACTTGAACAGAGAGACGCAGGAAAGCGACAAGGAGACTTATCAGACGGTCTATTCCAAGATAAAAGGTTCCGTAGCGGCCCCGACCGCCGGCCTGCACTTCACCGAGCGCGTATTGAACGCCCTGAAAGAAAAAGGAGTCGACCTGGAGGAAGTGACCCTCCACGTGGGAGCCGGCACGTTCAAACCTGTGAAGAGTGAAGAAATTGAAGGACACGAAATGCATACGGAATACATCTCCGTGAACCGGAGCACCATCGAGAAACTGCTGGCACACGGAGGCGAGGCGGTAGCGGTGGGCACCACTTCCGTCCGTACCCTGGAGAGTCTTTACTACATCGGAGTGACCCTGTCACAGCATCCCGACGCCAGTCAGGAAGAGCTGCACGTACAGCAATGGCAACCCTACGAAACCCATCCGGCACTGAGCACGCTGGAGGCCCTGCAACACATCCTCGACTACATGGACCGTCACGGACTGGAAGCCCTGCACACCAGTACCCAGATTATCATCGCCCCGGGATACGAATATCACATCGTCAAAAAAATGGTGACCAACTTCCACCAGCCGCAGAGCACGTTGCTATTGCTGGTTTCAGCCTTTGTAAAAGGAAACTGGCGACCGATTTACGACTATGCGCTGGCTCACGATTTCCGTTTCCTGAGCTACGGCGATTCGTCCTTACTGATACCCTAAAATTTAAACGCCTCAACCGATGAAAGATAATAGCGAAGAAATGTTTCCCCTCGTAGACGAGGAAGGAAACCTCATGGGAGCGGCCACCCGAGGAGAATGTCACAACGGCAGCAAGCTCCTGCACCCGGTGGTCCACCTGCATGTATTCAACAGTAAAGGAGAACTCTATCTGCAGAAACGACCGGACTGGAAAGACATCCAGCCCGGCAAATGGGATACTTCCGTGGGAGGACACGTGGATTTGGGAGAAAGCGTGGAGATGGCCTTGAAGCGGGAAGTCCGCGAAGAACTCGGCATTACCGACTTCACCCCTCAGCTACTGACTCATTATGTATTCGAATCCGCACGAGAAAAAGAACTGGTATTTTCCCATAAGACCGTGTACGACGGTCCTATCTCTCCCAGTGAAGAACTGGCCGGCGGACGTTTCTGGTCCATCGAAGAAATCCGGGAAAACTTAGGAAAAGGCGTATTCACCCCAAACTTTGAACGGGAATTCACGACCGTACTCCAACCTGAATAACGGTCAGTAAAGCCAATCTGAAAATGCTGCTTGCTTTTCGGAAAAACACGCTTATCCCCACTAGGTTTCCCTACCGTAAAACATACGTTTCCCTTGGCGGAGCCGTAAGTTTCCGCCAAGAGAAACGTACGGTTCCGCCAAGGGAAACCTAAAAAACGACAAGACGCTACCGCCTCCTTGCCGAACCATTTCAATATTCCACCTTATCCGTTTTGGCCGTCCAGTCCTGAAAGGCTTTGATGGCTTCTTCCGGCAGCAATACCTCTGAAGGCAGGCGTCTGTCTGCCGGTTTCAAGTCCAATTCCTCGTAAATAAAGGCATCGTCGAAACCGATGGCTGCCGCATCGTGCTGGTTGTTCCCATAATACATCCGGTCCAGATGCGCCCAATAGATGGCTCCCAGACACATGGGACAAGGCTCACACGAAGTATAGATTTCACATCCGCTCAAATCAAACGTCCCCAGCTTCTTGGCAGCTGCCCGGATGGCACTCACCTCCGCATGGGCCGTCGGGTCACAATCCGGAGTCACCCGGTTTACTCCTGTAGCGACAATCTTTCCATTCCGGGCAATCACGGCCCCGAAAGGGCCTCCTCCTTCTGCTACATTCTTCACAGACAGGTCTATTGCTTTTCGCATCAATTCTTCTTTTGTCATACGATTTAGTTTTAAGTCCAAGTTCAAAAACGAACTGAAAATAGGGAAAAAACTAGAATAATCCAAATTTTTTCTTTACATTGCAAAGCCCCCCTTAATCATCATAGCCTATGAGAACCCGTATTTTTACCTTCCTGCTTGGTTTGTCCTGCTTTCTGCTTTCAGCCTCCCCCTCGAATATAGAGAAACTCACGGAAACTGCCGATGCATTCTATCAGACCGGCAAGATAGATTCTGCTCTGTGGGCCATCGACCAGGCCATCCGGCAGGCTTTGACCGACAAGGATACCTGCGGCATGGTGTCCTGCTACACCTCACAAGGGGTGTATCTGCGTTCTTCCGGAAAGATTCCGGAAGCAGTGGCGGCGTATGACAAAGCCCTGCAACTAGCCGTCCGCCTGCCTGAAAACTCGGAAGAGAACCGGCAGGCCCTTGTCACACTCTACAACAACCTGGCCACCATCCACCTGGATATGAAGGATTCGGAACAAGCCTTGAAATATGCACACGAAGCAGTTACCCAAGCAGACCAATGTCAGGACGCTGCTTTCCGTACTCAGATTTACAATGTATGCGCTTCAATCTTCATCACACAAAAGGAGTATAAGGCAGCCAAAACTTATCTGTCTAAAGCCATAGAGCTTTCGCAACAGCTTCAGCAACCGGAAACCGAACTCAGTGCACGCACCTACTACCTGCTGACCTTGTTTCGGGAGGGTGCATCCTCCCAAGAGATTCAGCCGCTCGTCCAACAGACTAACCGGCTTGCTTCCAAAGTCCGCTCAACCATGGCTCTCGTCAATTACTATCAAGTGCTCTTTTATGTGCAACAAACCCAGAAAGAATGGAAGCAGGCCGCACAGACCGCCCAAAAGATGCTGCAGCTGCCGGGTATCGAAAATTATCCGTTCCTGGAATACGACATCTACAACAATCTTCACCTTGTTTACAGGGAGCTGGCCGACTACCGACAGGCTTACCACATATTAGGGCTGGCCAAAACCCTCGGCGACTCGCTGTTCGTACAAGACAAAAGCCGCCAGCTGGAGGAACTCTCCGTGAAATATGAAACCCAAAAGAAAGAGCTGGAATACCAACAGCTACAAGAAAAACGACAGAAAGAAAAGCAGAATCTGCAACTGAAAATCACCGCCTTGCTCATCCTGCTGGCAGTCATGGCCTTCATCTCGCTCTATTTCATTCAAAAACAGAGGCTACGCATCGAACGCCAGAAAAGAGAGGCGGAGACACAGCGCAGTGAATTTGAGAACTTACAGCGTGAAACAGCGCGCAATGCCACACGCACGTATCTGAAAGAACTGGAAGAAGAACGCAACCGGCTGGCTAAAGAACTCCACGACGGGGTATGCAACGACCTGTATGCCTTGGAAATGAATGCCGTTTCTCTTGATGAACCTTGGAAGGAAGTGTTACGCAACAGTCGGGAAAACATCCGGCGGGTATCCCACGAACTGCTTCCTCCCACCTTTCAGGAAACCACGCTCAAACAAGTACTGCAAAATTATGCGGAACGCATGACCTCAGCCGCTTGCCAGGTCACCTTTACCACCCAACCTGAAGAATGCGACTGGTCGGTGCTCCCCGAGACCTACAGCCTGAATATCTACCGCATCATTCAGGAAGCAACCAGCAATGCGCTCAAGCATGCTTCTCCAACCGAAATTCATCTCTCACTGGAATGGAAGCTTCCCAACCTGGAACTCATCATATCCCACAACGGACACTTCATCTCCACCTCCGGAAAGGGTATCGGATTACAGACCATGAAAGAACGTGCGATGGCCTTGAAAGGAAGCATTTCACTGGATTCCCAGAAAATGACCATCATTATTCCACTGTTCACCTAGAAAACTACGGGTTACCGTGGGGGGAATCTCAAGAGGGTTGCGTACTTTTGTTAATAAATAAAAAGACAAAGCATAAATGAACCTGAATGTAGCCATTATCGACGATCATCCTCTTGTATTGGAAGGGTTGAAAAGCCTGTTGTCCCATAGCCCGGGGATAACAAGCATACATACGGCACAGACAGGCTCCCAGCTGAAAGATTTAATGGGACAATTTGATTTTCAGCTCTACATCATCGATTTGGATTTGCCAGACATAGATGGATTTATACTCATACACCAGATAAAACAGAAAGACTCGACAGCCAAGATTGTAGTCAGTACCATGCACGAAGAAATCTGGATTGTCAACAAGCTGAAAAATCCGGACATTGATGCAGTCGTATTCAAATCGTCGGCAGGGAAATACATAGAAAAAGCCATACAGGCTGTCCTCAAGGGGAAAACATACTATTGTCCGCAATTCCAAAAACTCTATAAAGAAAAAGAAAAGGTCAGCAATACGACCGACACACTTGATTCTGCCCCCACCATTCGGGAACTGGATGTGCTGAAAGCCATTGCCAAAGGAATGAATACCCATGAAATTTCCGAATGCCTCTTTATTTCAGAAAATACCGTAGAATGGCACCGCAAAAACCTGATGGTAAAATTTGGCGCAAAGAATGCCACCGATTTGGTCATCAAGGCACTTTCAAAAGGCTATCTCAGTATTCCCCTGAACTAAAATACGCCATCCTTTATGATGGCATACAAAAGAATCTGTTACTATAATTCTTTCGGGACGAAAATACAACTTATTTAATTGATGTTCCAATAAGCTTATCTGAAAACAAACAGAAAACCTACGGAAAAGAAATCACTGAAAAACGCAATATCCCCAGCCGACTTCAAAAGGGGAACCAGACTATTTGAAAAAGGGAAACACTCCATTTCATTTTTAGGAGACTTATTATAAACCACCTTCAAAATAAACGCCTTATGAAAACCTTTACGTATTATTTAGCAAGCATTTTTGCATTGTGTATTCTACACGCTTGTAGTGATGAAGAATCTCCCAGTCCGCAACCTCCTCCTTCCAAAGGACAGGAAGAAGTGCAAACCATTGTAAAAGTCCTGAAAGAAAGCGAACCGCAGGTGAGCCAGTTTGTGGAAATACTGGAAAAAACAAATGTAGCCGACCTCCAGGAAAGTCAACTGACTGTTTTTGCCGTGAAAAACGCCAATGCCGCCAGTCGCACCGAGAAACTGGACACAGCTTCCATTAAAAACCACATTATAAAAGGACGGTACACCAAAAACGAACTTACTGAAGGAAGCACCTTGACCAGTATCAGCAATGAAACACTTTACGTGACACGTGAGGAAGACAACATTCAAATCAACGGCATCCAGATTGAAGGAGAAGCCATTCCGGCAGGAAACAGTTATGTATATGTCGTACCTGAGGCTTTTCCCATGCTCGACGGACCGATTGTCAGCTTACATGAAACGACCATTCTTGTGCTATTACCTACTGGAGAACCGCTGGAAGGTGTGACCATCGAAGCCCAAGAGGGAAATGGGACCGTACTGGGACCTTTCACGACCGATGAAAACGGAGCAGCAATCATCTCACATCAGAATGATACATTAACCTATGTCATCAGCAAAGAAGATTACTCCAATCTATCCGACGGCTTCCTCATTGAAGGAGCTGACGCCAATGGCAATCTTATCTTCACTGACTTAAATGGAGATGGAGTAATCAATGTAAATGACAAGGTAAACAGCGAACCGTATAGATACTACCTGGATTATAGGAACCTTGCAGAAAACAGTGTAACCAAAATCTGCTACATGACCAAAACTGAGGAGGTAAGCGTAGCGGATATTCAAAACAAATGGAACGAAGAGCTCGGCATCTACCTGACACAAGTCAAAAATCTGGAATACAGCCTGCTATACGATACCTATTTCGACTATAACATGGTGGAATATACTTCCAGTCCTTTCTGGGAACTTGCTTACCAGACTTTGGAAAACGGTAAAAAATACTTGGATCAGGTTACCTCATTAAACACGTCGGAAGGATGGGCCGCTTCCTGGGATATGACCGTCGACTACGGAATGATTCAAAACCAATTATTAGGATATTATGGAAAAATCATGCCCAACGACAACGAAGCAAGTCAAGACTGGCTACTCTACTATCTGACAGATTTGATATCCAGTTCAACCGAGAAAAGACAGTTGGCAACCAGGGCCTTGCTAGGGAAAACCTACCTGATTTCCGGATATTACCAAGAGGCCCTTCAACAGTGCCAATATATACTGGACAGCAATGCATTCAGTCTGGATCCGGAGGCAACAAACCTGTCAGACAGTCAGGAAGTCCTTTGGGGAGGATACAAAGATAATTTCGGAAATCCAGGAGGAAGCTACATTCATCCCGTCCTTTTACGAGAGGTATATCTCATGGCCGCCATCGCCTATTCTCTAATAGGGAATGAGATGCAAGCCACTGAAATCAAGAATCAACTAAAAGAGGCATTCTCACTGAATGGAACCGACTGGGCGGAATATATTCAGCTGCTACAGGGCACAGGAGGAGCCTATCCTTATTATCGTCTGCTGAACATTCCCATCGAACAAACTGGATTCAGCAGTCCCACCAATTATTACTTACCTATTCCTGCAGAAATACTCAACAACAATCCGGATATGACACAGAATCCGGGGTACTAAATTCTCTCTTATACAAAAAAATCCCAGCCGGAAAGTCCGGTTGGGATTTTACTTTTATAGCTTGAAAGGAGAAATTACATCATGCCTCCCATACCGCCCATTCCTGGAGCAGCCATCGGCATGTCAGCCTTTTCCTCTTTCTTTTCTACGATGACACATTCAGTAGTCAGGAACATACCGGCAATTGAAGCGGCATTTTCCAAAGCCACACGCGTTACCTTGGCAGGATCAACCACACCGGCTGCGTGCAAATGTTCGTATACATCCGTACGGGCATTGTAACCGAAGTCACCCTTGCCTTCACGTACTTTCTGAACTACTACAGCACCTTCCTTACCGGCGTTGGCAACAATCTGACGAAGCGGTTCCTCGATGGCACGTTTGATGATTTCAATACCGGTTGTTTCGTCGGCATTGTCACCCTTCATGCCTTCCAACGCATCGATGGCACGGATGTAGGTCACACCACCACCCGGTACGATACCTTCTTCGATAGCGGCACGAGTAGCACACAAGGCGTCATCTACACGGTCTTTCTTTTCCTTCATTTCCACTTCGCTGGCAGCACCTACGTAAAGAACAGCTACACCACCTGACAATTTGGCCAGACGTTCCTGCAGTTTTTCTTTGTCGTAGTCAGAAGTAGAGTTCTTGATTTCAGCCTTAATCTGGTTGACACGTTCCTGAATCAGTTCTTTCTGACCGGCACCGTTTACGATAGTGGTATTTTCTTTTGTCACAGTTACCTTGTCGCAAGTACCCAGCATTTCCAAAGTAGCCTGTTCCAGTTTCAAGCCCTTTTCTTCGCTGATAACCACACCACCGGTCAATACGGCGATATCTTCCAGCATGGCTTTACGACGGTCGCCGAAGCCCGGAGCTTTCACTGCACAAATCTTCAACTGGCTACGCAGACGGTTCACAACCAAAGTAGTCAAAGCTTCGCTGTCCACATCTTCTGCGATGACGAGCAACGGACGTCCGCTCTGTACAGCCGGTTCCAAGATAGGCAAGAAATCTTTCAGATTAGAAATCTTCTTATCGTAAATCAGGATGTACGGATGTTCCATCACGCATTCCATCTTTTCTGTATCAGTTACAAAATAAGCTGACAGGTAACCACGGTCGAACTGCATACCTTCTACTACACCGATGGTAGTATCAGTACCTTTAGCCTCTTCAATGGTGATGACACCATCTTTAGAAACCTTACGCATGGCATCTGCAATCAATTTACCGATTACCGGATCATTGTTGGCAGAAATAGTAGCGACCTGTTCAATCTTGTCGTAATTGTCGCCTACAGTTTCAGCCTGTGACTTGATAGATTCAACCACTTTTGCAACGGCCTTGTCAATACCACGTTTCAAGTCCATCGGGTTAGCACCGGCTGTAACGTTCTTCAAACCTACGCCTACGATTGCCTGCGCCAATACGGTTGCGGTAGTAGTACCGTCTCCGGCATCGTCTCCAGTCTTTGAAGCTACTGATTTCACCAACTGTGCACCAGTGTTCTGGAAAGGGTCACTCAGTTCCACTTCCTTTGCCACTGTCACACCATCCTTTGTGATGTGAGGAGCACCGAATTTCTTTTCGATGATTACGTTACGTCCTTTCGGGCCCAGTGTTACTTTCACTGCATTAGCCAGTTCGTCTACACCTTTTTTCAACTGATCGCGAGCGTCAATGTTGAAGAGAATATCTTTTGCCATATTGAATTTTCCTTTCTAATCTTTTAAATAAATGAATGAATTATCCCAAAACTGCCAGTACATCGCTCTGACGCATCATCAAATACTTCACGCCTTCATATTCGATTTCTGTACCAGAATATTTTCCGTACAAGACCGTATCGCCTACTTTCAAGACCATTTCTTCGTCTTTTGTGCCATGGCCTACGGCCACTACTTCACCCTGCAACGGTTTTTCTTTTGCTGTGTCAGGAATAATAATACCGCCGATTGTTTTTTCTTCTGCAGGAGCCGGAAGAATCAGGACTCTGTCTGCTAATGGTTTAATGTTCATAATACTATATTTTTTTACGTTTATACTAGATTATAGCCTCATGCATTGTACACGAAAGCATCAATCTTCTTACGAAAAGCGTGCCAAAGCTCAAAACTGCCATTCTGACATGAATTTACTGACAAAGTGGATTTGAACGCTGACATCATAAGCAGTTTTTTCTTCCTTCCATCTTCATTTCTCTTCTACAGGAGTAAACAGGTCTCTTGCAGGAGAATCTGACATCGCATCCTTATCTGCTTCTTGCCGGAGACGGGGAGAGAATTTCTTTTTCGACGTAATTCCTAGCTCCGTCAGCATGTCCGCCTGACGAATCAGGTTACCTTTTCCCTGTGAGAGCTGTCCCAGGGCATTCTTGTACGCCGTGGAAGCCGCCTGCAGTGTATCCCCGATTTTCTCAAAAGTCTCGGTAAATCCCACCAGCTTCTCATACAGCACAGTACCCCGCTTGATGATGTCCTGAATGTTTTTCACCTGATACTCCCGTTTCCACAAATCCAACGCCAGCCTCAGCGCCGCAATCAGGTTCGTAGGGCTCATCAGCACCACCTTCTTCTGATACGCATAGTTCCATAAGTCCGGATCGGCCTGCAACGCCAGCAGATAAGCCGATTCGTTGGGTACGAACATCATCACGAAATCCAGGGCAGAGACATTGTAGCTGGAATAATCCTTCCGGCTCAATTCATCGATATGTGTCCTGACCGAAGCCAAATGGGCTTTCAAGTACTGTTCCCGCTGTCCGGCATCCTCACATCCCACATAATTGGCGTAAGCCGTAAGCGATACCTTCGAGTCGATAATCACCTGCCGGTTGTCCGGATACACCACCAGCACATCGGGTTGCATCCGCTGTCCCAGCTCATTCTTGAGCGGTTCCCCATGTTCATCTTTCAGAAACTCCTGACGGAAATATTCTTCCCCTTCCCGCAGTCCGGAATTCTCCAGAATAGTTTCCAGAATCATTTCCCCCCAGTTTCCCTGCATCTTGGAATCTCCTTTCAAGGCCCGGGTCAGGTTGTTGGCATCGTCACTGATCTGCTTGTTCAGCAGCATCAGTTCTTTGATACGGTCCTCCAGTGAAAAGCGCTGTTTGGATTCCTTGTCGTACACTTCTTCCACCTGATGCTTGAACTCCTTCAGGTTTTCGCCGAAAGGTTTCAACAGATTACCCAGCGTTTCCGAGCTAAGCCGGTTGAACGCCTCCGTCTTCTGCTGGAAAATCCGGTTGGCCATATTCTCAAACTCCATGTTCAACTGTTTCCGCAACTGCTCCATCTCTTCCTTCTGATGTGTCAAGCGCTCTTCCAAGTTCCGACGTTCCGCCTGTGAAGCCGCCAGTGCCCGACCGTTCTCTGCCCATTTCCCGGAAAGTTCATCCAGCTGTCCATGCAACCTCTCCGTCTCTTTCTTATACTGTTCTGCCAAAGCTGCCGTACGTTCCTTCTCTGCTTGAAGCAAATCCTGGGCATGTGCCTCGCTCCACTGCAACTGTGAGCGCAAGGCTACCGATTTCCGGGCCGCGAACAAATAGCCCAACAGCCCTCCTACTATCACACCCATCACTAAATATACGATTTCCATATTTTCTGCAATTATTTATCAAAGTAGACCGACAAAAAACACAGGTTCCACGATACCGAAGTCCGAAGCCTTTACATCTTCCGCCTTCTCCCGTGAAACCTGTGTCCTTATTCTATAAATAAATCACACTTATCCGTGAATGGCAGCTACCAGTTCATCCGGAGTGACCAGCGACTGCTCGCCGCTTGCCATATTCTTCAGTGTCACTTTTCCTTCTTTCATCTCATTCTCACCCACAATGGCCACAAACGGCACCATCTTCGCATTGGCATAGCTCATCTGCTTTTTCATCTTGGCTGCATCCGGATAGATTTCCGCACGGATACCTGCCGCACGCGCCTGTGACAAGATAGGAAGTACATAAGCCGCTTCTGCCTCTCCAAAGTTGACGAACAGCAGTTGCGTACCGTTCACGGCTTCCTTCGGATACAAATCCAGCTGGTTCAGCACATCGTAAATACGGTCGGCACCAAAAGAGATACCTACGCCCGACATACCGTCCATACCAAACACTCCTGTCAGATTGTCATAACGGCCACCTCCACTGATACTACCAATCTGTACATCCAAGGCCTTCACTTCAAAAATGGCTCCTGTATAATAATTCAATCCGCGGGCCAACGTCAAATCCAGTTCCACTTCCGACTTGATGCCCAGTCCGGCAATCGTCTTCAGGATAAATTCGCTTTCCTCCACCCCTTTCAGACCGGTTTCACTGGCAGCCAGCACATTCTTCAATGTGGCCAGTTTCTCTTCGTTCGAACCGTTCAACAGGATAATTGGCTGCAACTTGTCAATCGCTTCCTGCGGAATACCCTTTGAAGCCAGTTCCGCATTCACATTGTCCAGACCGATTTTATCCAACTTGTCGATGGCTACCGTAATGTCGACAATCTTATCTGCTTCTCCGATAATCTCCGCAATACCGGTCAGAATCTTACGGTTGTTAATCTTGATGGAAACCCGGATACCGAATTTCTGGAACACCGTATCAATCATCTGCACCAGTTCCACCTCATTCAGCAGAGAATTGCTGCCCACTACATCGGCATCACACTGGTAGAACTCACGGTAACGTCCCTTCTGCGGACGGTCGGCACGCCATACCGGCTGAATCTGGAAACGCTTGAACGGAAAAGTGATTTCATCACGGTGCATCACCACGTAACGTGCGAAAGGAACCGTCAGGTCATAGCGCAACCCCTTCTCACAGAACTTGCTGGCCAACTTGGCTGCGTTCCGGCTCAACAGCTCTTCATCCGTCAGCCCGGAGAAATAATCCCCCGAATTCTGGATTTTGAAAAGCAACTTGTCGCCTTCCTCCCCGTACTTACCCATCAAGGTAGACAGGTTTTCCATGGAAGGAGTCTCTATCTGCTGAAAGCCATAAAGATAGAACACTTCGCGAATCGTGTTGAATATATAGTTACGTTTCGCCATTTCCACCGGCGAAAAGTCTCTTGTTCCTTTCGGTATACTTGGTTTTGTTGCCATAATGAATCAGTCTTTAAATTAACGGGGCAAAATTACGAATAAAATTTCTACCTTCCACACACAAAACGAAAGGATTTCACGCTTACTCGCGGCGATTCATATAAATTGTCACGTAGTAAATCAACGTAGCCAATGAACCCAGTGCCGCTACTACATACGTATAGGCAGCCGACTTCAAGGCATCCGTGGCCTGCTGGTGGTTGAAGGCATTGGTGATACCCGCCCGACTCAACCATGCCAACGCCCGACGGCTGGCATCTATCTCTACCGGGAGCGTAATAATACTGAACAAAGTAGTCATGGCAAACAGACAAATACCAATCAGCAGCAACTGCGGGAAAGAATTTACCATGAGGATACCTGCCAGCAGCACCCACGATACGATGGAAGAAGAAAACTGTACCACCGGTACCAATGCTGAACGCATCCGCAAAGGCGCATATCCCCGCGCATGCTGCACGGCATGCCCACACTCATGGGCAGCTACTGCCGCCGCAGCCACACTCGCACTTCCATAAACCCCTTCACTCAGGTTCACCGTCTTGTTCATCGGGTTATAATGGTCGGTCAACATCCCCGACGTACTGGTCACCGTCACGTCGTAGATGCCGTTATCACGCAACATTTTTTCAGCGACTTCCCTTCCTGTCATCCCGTTACTCAGCGGAATCTGGGAATACTTTTCAAACTTACTCTTCAGACTGGCCTGCACCATGTAACTGAGAATCGCAATACCTATAAATACAATCCAAATAAACATAATTTCTTCATTTAATCGTTATACATTCTATCTTACAAAAACCTTGCCAAAAGAAAGGCTGTCAGTCGTTTCCGCTCAAAGATAAAGATTTTATTTTTCTATTCAGGCAACTTTGCGTAATTTTGCCCCATATTGAAAGAAAGACCATGATAGTTTGCATCGCCGAAAAGCCCAGCGTGGCACGCGACATCGCCGACGTGCTGGGAGCCAAGAACCGAAAAGAAGGATACATTGAAGGAAACGGATACCAGGTGACCTGGACATTCGGGCATTTGTGTACCCTGAAAGAACCGCATGAATATACTCCTTCATGGAAAACATGGAGCCTGAGTACTCTTCCCATGATTCCTCCCCGCTTCGGCATCAAGCTGATCAACGACAGCGGGATTGAAAAGCAGTTCCACATCATCGAAAAGCTGATGCAGGAAGCTGAAATGATTATCAACTGTGGGGATGCCGGCCAGGAAGGAGAACTCATCCAGCGGTGGGTGATGCAGAAGGCCGGAGCCAAGTGTCCGGTCAAACGGCTCTGGATTTCCTCACTGACGGAAGAGGCCATCCGCGACGGTTTTGCACACTTGAAAGACCAGTCGGAGTTCCAGCCGCTCTACGAAGCCGGACTGAGCCGGGCCATCGGCGACTGGACCTTGGGCATGAATGCCACCCGACTCTATACTCTGAAATACGGACAGAACAAACAGGTACTTTCCATCGGACGGGTACAGACGCCTACCCTGGCCCTGATTGTGAAAAGACAACAGGAAATCGAACATTTCGTACCCAAACAGTACTGGGAACTGAAGACGGTCTACCGGGATACGGTCTTCTCGGCCATCGTACGCAAAAGTGACGAGGAACTGGCAGAAGAAGCCGAAAAGGAAAAAGAGAATCCTTCGGCCAAGAAAAAGACACAGGCTGATGCCAACCGGGGTATCCCGCAGATTACCGATGAACAGACGGGAAAAGATTTGCTGGAACGCATCCGGAACGTAGACTTCACCGTGACCGAAGTCAGTTCCAAGAAAGGTACGGAAGCTCCTCCCCGCCTGTTCGACCTGACTTCCCTTCAAGTAGAATGCAACAAGAAATTCAGCTACTCGGCCGACATGACCTTGCAGCTCATCCAGTCGTTGTATGAAAAGAAGGTGGCCACCTATCCGCGTGTGGATACCACTTTCCTGAGCGATGACATCTATCCCAAGTGTCCGAAAATTCTGGAGGGACTGAAAGATTATACCGTTTATACGGGCGCACTGGCCGGGAAACCGCTCCTCAAGTCGAAAAAAGTATTCGACAACAGCAAGGTGACCGACCACCATGCCATCATCCCTACGGGCGTACAGCCGCAGGGCCTCAGCGACATGGAGAAACGGGTATTCGACCTGATAGCGAGGCGCTTCATCGCAGTGTTCTACCCCGACTGCAAATTCTCGACGACCACCGTCATCGGGGAAGCCGACCAGATAGAGTTCAAGGTAACCGGCAAACAGATTCTGGAACCCGGCTGGCGGGTAATTTTTTCCAAGGACGTGTCGGAAGAAAACAAGGAAAATGAAGAAGAAAGCGTGTTGCCTGCCTTCACCAAGGGAGAAAGCGGTCCGCACAGTCCGATGCTCAACGAAAAATGGACACAGCCGCCCCGGCCTTATACCGAAGCTACCTTGCTGCGTGCCATGGAAACCGCCGGAAAGCTGGTGGACAACGACGAACTGCGGGATGCCTTGAAGGAGAACGGCATCGGCCGCCCGTCTACCCGTGCCGCCATCATCGAGACTTTGTTCAAGCGGCATTACATCCGCAAGGAACGTAAAAACCTGATTGCCACTCCTACGGGTGTGGAACTGATTCAGCTGATTCACGAAGAACTGTTGAAATCGGCCGAACTGACCGGTATCTGGGAAAAGAAACTGCGGGAAATCGAGCGGAAAAGCTACGATGCGGGTACCTTCCTGGCCGAACTGAAACAGATGGTCACCGACATTGTGTACAGTGTGTTGCGCGACAACAGCAACCGCCGTGTCACCGTCACTACCGACGACAGTCCGAAAATCCCGTTGAAAAAAGCCGCTGTCCCCAAGAGCAACGACGGTGAGCCCAAGAAGAAAGCCGCTCCCCGCAAGCCACGGGCCAGCAAGAAAGCCACCGCGCCGGATACTCCTAAAGAGGATACCCTTCCTGCCGACGACAGTATTTTGGGCAAAGCCTGCCCCGTATGCGGCACGGGTATCATCATCAAGGGGAAAATGGCCTACGGATGCTCACAGTGGAAAAACGGATGCAAGTTCCGCAAACCCTTCAAAGTGTAATCAAAAACGGATAAACGATAACCCAACTACCGAACTACAAACATACGAATACTAAGAATTTAAATTTCCCCAAATATCAGATTAACCTCAGATATTTGGGGAAATTTATTCTTTATCCTAAAGACTTCCGTAATTCTTCATCTCACAAACTTCCTGCCCAGCCACTTCCTTACAGGCTCATCATAGAGTTTCAGACACAGATAGGCCAAGACGATGCTTCCGAAATAAACCAGTGCCGCCATCGGCCAGGTTTCTCCCAGCGTGTACAGTTTGTTTTCAATCAGCCACGCATAGAACAGGTACATCAAAGGATAGTGAATGGCATACAACGGATAGGATATATCGCCTAAAAACTTGCAGATACGGGTCGACCGCTTGTCGGTGGTCTGTCCGGAAGCCCCCAGACAAACCAGCATAGGGAATATGACGACAATGCAGACCATCTCGAACACCCCGTTCAGACACACGGGCGAATGGCCTTCCACATAAGGCACACAGAAAAGCACCAACAGAATGACGCTGCAAATCCAGAATGCTCCCCGAACCTTGAACGGACGAAAATTCCGCGATATCAGCATGCCCAGCGTGAAAGGAAAGAGCATCCGCAACATTCCTCCCCAGAAGTTCAGTCCGTCGAGCGTCCAGCCCACGCCAATCATGCCGTAGCCCACCACGTCGGACAAGGCAAACCAAGAGAGTCCTAATCCAAGCAATATCACCAGGACGGTCAGCGCTTTGTTGCTCAACCGATGGATGAAAAGGGCATAAAGGAGGTTCCCGATGTATTCAAAAAACAGCGACCAGCTGGGACCGTTCAGCGAAAACATCTCCCCGTTTCCGCGTACGTCATAACCCGCTCCCGGATAGGCCGGTATGAAAAACATGGCCAGCAAGAGAGCCAGCATCACCGCAGAAGTAGCCACCTGCGTGCCGTCCCACTTCACCCCTCCCTGAATAAAGAAGGTGATGCAACCGATGACCGCTCCCATGACAATCATCGGATGGAGGCGGATCAGCCTTCGCTTGAAGAAGCCCTTCAAGGTCAGATTTTTCTTCCAGCGGTCGTCGTAAGCATAGCCGATGACAAAACCCGAAAGTATAAAGAAAAAGTCGACGGCCAGGTAGCCGTGGTTGATGACCGTGATGAGGGTGCCCCCTCCGGCAAAGGAAAATCCTTCAAAAATGTGATAAAACACCACCAGCAGTGCAGCCACTCCTCTCAGTCCGTCGAGCAGTTCATAATGCGGTTTCGTATCGGCAAAAGCCGAGGAAGATATTGGATGATTCATATTGGAATAAATTGAATGTGACCCTGCAAAGATAGAGAATCACCCCCAATTAAAATTTGTCCTATATCAAATTATGGCTTTTTGCTTCGCAGCCTGCTGAGCGTGGAAAGGGTAATCCCCAGATAAGAGGCAATGTATTTCAAGTTCACTTTCCTGCATATTTCGGGAAACTGTTTCTGGAATTCCTCATACCGTTCCTTGGCCGGAAGCGACAGCCGCTCTTTATGACTTCTGTGGAGCCTTCTGTATTCATTCTGATGAATGATTCTCCCCCAGTTGCATAGCTCCAGGTTCGTTTCAAACAAATGTTGGAGGTCGGTTATACTGATTCTGTAGGCTTGCACTTCCTCCAAGGTTTCTACATATTCCTCACTTTTCCGGTTGTAATAAAGTTCATCCATACTGAACACAATGCCGCCTTCTGTGCCAAATGAAGTGGTATATTCTTCCCCATCCACCACCCAATAGGCTCTTATGGTACCTTTTTCTATGAAATAGGCATATTTGCAATAAATTCCCTCTTTAATCAGCTGGTACTTTTTAGGAAAAGTACAAGGTGTCAAATAAGACTCCAGCTCCTTGATAGTAGAGTCGGATACAGGACATTGCTTTCTGATACTCTCAATAATATTTTTCATCAATCAATCTTACCCCCACATATAAATATGATACAAGAAAATCCCTGGCAGATTCCCGGAGGTTAAAATTACAGAGATTTATGGTATGAAAGGTGATTTCTCCCCAGAAATTATGCAGCAACTCTTCCTAATTAATGTGAGTTCGAAATAATAATAAATATATTTTACTGATAATCAAAATCATAGCAATAAAATCACTAAATTTATAGTGACCAATTATAACATTTAAACGATAACTGCTATGTTTCTAAAGTCTAAAGTTACAGAAACTTATTGTATGGCCGATGATTTTTGTAAGGAATTCTACATTACGACAGAAAAAATATATGATTAAGGATAAGAAGACCAAACATTGACGTAAACTTTATCAATAACAGACAGACAACTTTCTATTTTTTGACTTCATTTCGAGCTCAGGTTATTTTTATAATTCTAGTATTCTTCGGGATGGACTTCTCACTTCCCGAAGAATACTAACTATTCTCCAACCCCTAAGTATACAATGCATGCCAGTTTAATAAATTCAAATTTCTAATAAGAAAAAAATTAAAGGTCACATTTTTCTCAGTTTTTTCAATATATCCATAAACTCTATAACTTTCTCTTTATTATCTTTGGCACAATTCACTTTCTCATATTCATCATTTTTAAGATAATAAAGCTGAGGTTCAGTACTATTTCCAGATTCAACTTCAGGTATCCATGGAATACCAGCAGGACCATTATTAGGCTCGATAAACTTCCATTCTCTATCTCTCACAGACAAAGTATGATTATACGACTGTTCCACTACCCAGTCTCTACCCAAAGTATCACACCCCAAAATAGCCCCTATATAATTCTCACTGTCCGGAGCAGAACCTTTGGGAATACGAGCACCAATAAGCTCACCAAGCGATCTGATCAAATCAATCTGTGAAATTAAAGCATCAGATTTTCTCCCACCTTTAATACCATTGGGCCACGAAACAATAAACGGAATTCTTGTCCCTCCCTCAAACGCACTATACTTATTGCCCCTCAACCCCCTGGTAGGTGAATGTCCATTCAGTAATTCCTCAGCCCTATCATCATATCCATCATCCAAGACAGGACCATTGTCACTAGATAATATGATTAAAGTATTATCATAAATGCCCAAATTCTTCAAAGCAGAAACCACCTGCCCTACAGTCCAATCAAACTGTACGATAGCATCACCACGCAACCCCATTGGATTTTTTCCTCTAAATCTGTCATGAGGAAATCTTGGCACATGCACATCATTAGTGGCCAGATACATAAAGAAAGGGGTATTCTTGTTTTTATTGATAAACTCTATCGCATGACAAGCTATAGAATCAGCTATATTTTCATCTTTCCATAAAGCCCTTCCACCACCTTTCATATACCCGAACCTACTTATTCCATTAACAATAGCCTTATCATGCTCATGAGTTGGTTTTAAATTATACAACAGTTCCGGATGATCGCATCCTAAAAGTTCACCAGGAAAAGGCTTTGAATAACTCACCTCTATTGGAGCCGATGGATCATAATCAGCCACCATACCATTTTCTATAAAAACACATGGAACCCTATCAGCCGTTGCTGCCATAATATATGAATAGTCAAAGCCAAGATCTCCCGGATGAGTAGGCAAAGGAGCATTCCAATCCTGTTTGCCTGTCTCAGCTCCAAGTCCCAGATGCCACTTCCCGATAACTGAAGTTCTATATCCCGTATTTTTGAACACATCAGCCAAAGTATACTGATTCGGATTTATAATCATAGCAGCATCACCTGCAGCCACATCTGTACCTTCCTTTCTCCATGCGTATTCACCAGTAAGTAAAGAATATCTTGATGGAGTACTTGTTGCCGCCACTGCATAAGCGTTGTTAAACAAGATACCGTCACTAGCCAGACCGTTTACTGCAGGAGTAAGAACATTCTTCGCACCATAACATTCAAGGTCGCCATATCCCAAATCGTCGGCATATATTATAATTACGTTTGGTAAAGACCTTTGCGAAACATCAGGGCTTGAAGCCATAAGAGAAGCAGCCTTCATTGTAAGACCAATTCCCATCAAATAATTTAAATTAGCCTGAAACATACAATACACTATATAAAATCAATTTATATTACTCAAAATCAGATTGTTGTTTTTCAACCTCCTTAAGTTTCAATCTACTAAGTTCCTGCTGTAACCTTTTAATTTCACTTTTACAATCAGTATTACTTTCAGAAACAACACCATCATTCTTTTTATAACCTTCCAGCAACAGAGAAAGCTCCTTATTATCAGCTATCAGCTTATGCTTTGAAGCAACAGACTTAATTATGAGCTCGGCAGATAAGGGAGTATGAATACCTTCAAATACAACAGAAGCCTTTACCTTTATCTCACCGGCATTGGTATTGGCACGAACCAATACAGGAGCTGTTCCCCATTGTACCTGGCGAGGGTTAGTGAAAGTTGCTTCATCTGCAACAAGCTCACCGTTTCCTTCAATCTCAAATTTAATATGATAATTGTTCAGACGCTTGATATTCCCTTTATCATCTGCCACAGCTGCAATAACTGTAACCAAATCGGAACCATCAGCAGTAGTTTCCACATTCTCATTATCAACCCACATAACAATCTTAGAAGGACGACGTGCAGGCAAGACTTTATGGGTAGCTACGACCTTGCCATCCACCAGTCCCTCCGCAAATAAATAAGAATCATTATGCTTCCTTTCACGAGCTAGTTTTTTATCATACATTACATCCCACACATTCTCAAAAGTAATGACAGGAGAAGGCATGCCCATGTCTGTTTTTTCCTTCTTGTAGATATATTGTTTACCATTTTTACAATATGTAAGCCTTACTTCATCACAATTACTATAAACGGTAACATCTTTAGGAGAGAAGGGGGTCATAGCATTAGCTATATAAACCATAGGCCCTGTTTCCGAAATGAGCATATCATTCTTCTGTGCAGGACGCTGCGAACAGAACATATAATAAGCCAACTTAGGCTGACGGAAAGCATCCATTATGCCACCATAAAAAGGATCTGGATGATAACCACGCTGATGATCAAACGAGTGCCACAGACATCCCCCCATATGTTGTTGACTGTTTCTGTAAAGAACATCATAACAAGTATACTTATAATCAGTCTTTGCATATCCCTGAGCCTGAATAAGCATAGGAATTTCACCCCATGCTCTGTTTACACGACTTGGAGAGTTATGAGAATTCCAATCATCCACATTATCTCCCCATTCACGGGTAAAGTATGAAATTTCAGGATTCATGTTTTGGGTATTAAATGCACCACCCGCTCCATTAAGAGGATGAGTAAAGTGAATAGGAAAATATTCACTGCCACGAGCTGTTACATCACACCCTGCATAACAATAGGGGTACGGATATTCTTCATGCAAAATATCCACCACATTTTTGGCAAAATCTTCCGGATACCATGTTTCATTAAGAATAGGCTCCCACATCCATACAGACGGATGATTGCGGTCACGCCGTACCATATTGCGTATATCATTGTATACCCTTTTTGCAAAAATGGGAGCATCATTCCAGAACTGCCAACCGGGGGTGTTTACAATTACAAAAAGTCCTAATTCGTCACACGCATCCATAAAAGCCGGATCCTGCGGATAATGAGCGTTTCTTATCACTCTTAATCCTGCATCACGCAGTTTCTTTGCATCTCTCCAATGAAGACTGTTGGATAAAGCATTACCAATAACGGCAAAATCCTGATGCCTGTTGGCTCCAATCAACGGATACGGGTAAGGTTTACCATTTAACCAAAAACCATCTTTTCCTTTAAATTCTATACTCCGTATACCTATTTTTCTTCGATAGCCGTCAATTATATTGTTATTCTTATCTTTGATATATACGTGCAGCTGATATAAATATGGGGAATCAGGATCCCACAAATGAGGGTTTTCGACATTCATACCCACCGTCATGGTACGGGCTTTCCCTTTTGAAAGAGAAAAACTTTTACTGTTGGATTGAACCTTATTCCCATTTCTGTCATACAGTTCATATTCCACTTTTCCTGAAAATGATTTTGATGACATATTTCTCACATGAGCATCCAGCCGGATATTTGCTGATTTATCTGAAACATTATTATATGAGACGAACAAACCTCCACTAGCTATTTCATTTTCATAATTAGGATCTGTCAAATAGACATCATTATGAGCAATCATCCAGCAATCGCGATATATCCCTCCAAAATAAGCAAAATCAAGCATATCCTGCTGTTTCCCAGGAGGATAAGAAGCATCATTCGCATTGTCAGCCCATACTGCAATTACATTATCCTTTCCATATACAAGATAATCTGTAATATCAGATATAACAGGGAGAAATCCACCAAAATGTTCTTTTACCAGTTTTCCATTAACCCACACTTTTGATTTACCCATAATAGCTTCAAAGTGCAAGAACAGTCTCTTTCCTTTCCATTCCTCTTCGGGAGTAAAATGCTTGCGATACCACACTTCACCCTGATAGTTTATGCATCCGCTCGCCTCAGCAGGAAGTATCTCCATTCCGTCGGGCAGTGAAACGAGTTTCCAATGACTGTCATCAAATTCTATATCTTCTGCTCCTGTCACATTTCCTTTGTGAAAACGCCAAGCAGGGTTCATACTAAAAACTTTTCTACCAGTGTTATCTAATTCATAAAAACCTGCCGTCGAATATTCCGGTTGATATGAATTAGCAATCGCACACAGGCCGTTCATTCCATTTAAGAGCAACAAGAAAATTGTTAATCTGATTAAAAATAAAGTATTTCTCATGTTATTAAATTAATCGTTATACAGAATTATGTTCAGTTCGGTTATTCAAATTCATACTGTTACAGTCCATCTGGATAAGGTAAAATTTTACCATCAGATTTTAAAGATGGTCTTTGTGCATTTCTTTCCCTTAAATAATCCGATAATTCGGATGACAACTTTTTCACTATTTCTGGCAATCTTTCAGACAAGTCGATTTGCTCTGAAAGGTCATCCTTTACATTATAGAGTCTGAATCTTCCATTTTCCCAATTATATATCAGATGATAATCACCCTTCAATATTGATGAATAGGCACCGTATCCCTCTTCAATATCCTGAGTTTCTCCCCATAAATTAGGGAAATGCCACACTATAGATTTATTAGAATCAATATCACTTACATTCTTCAAACACCTGACAAAGCTTTTTCCGTCGACTATCTGCACAGTATGGTAGTCGTGTATTCCTGCCATTTCTATAATAGAAGGGTAAAAATCTTCAATAATAACCTTTTGCAAGCATATACTGCCGGGCTTAGTCACACCTGGCCAGTAAACAAGCATCGGTTCTCTTACCCCTCCCATAAAAGCAGACCCCTTACCAGCACGTGCCGGATAATTGGGATCTCTGTTAGGTACGCCTTCCCTGCAATATCCCAAAGCCTGCCCACCATTATCAGACATAAACAATATTATTGTATTCTGAGCCAGTTTTGGATCCGACTGAATATAATCCATTATATCCCCCAAACTTTTATCCATTCCTTCAACAAGTGCAGCATATTTAGCCTCTTTCTCTCCTAATTTAGATTTAAGTTGTCTATCATATTTTCCTCTATAATTATTGCTGAATCTTTTGTCATCTTCTATAGGAGTATGGACAGCATAATGTGACATATACAAATAGAATGGTATTTTTTCATTTACCGCCTTTTTCATTTCTTTTATGGCCTCTATTGTCAAAGCTTCTGTCAAAAAAATATCCTGACCATGATACTTTTCAAGACCCTTGACGGCAAAGGGAGAGCCTTCGCCGAAATTCTTTATACCCAAATAACTGCCAGGAGCTCCATTAGGACCTCCCGCAATATTTATATCAAATCCCATATTCGATGGATCAGCCCCAGGAGTTGTTCTTGCACCAAAATGCGCCTTGCCGCAATGAATAGTTCTGTATCCGTTGTCCTTCAATATTTGAGGCAAAGACGTAATAGCTACTGAATTATTTATTACTCCTTTGGTAGCTTCAGGTTGTATTCCATTATAATTCCAGTCAGGCAATTCAATGACATCGCTGTTTGCGTCTGTTTTTTGGTCAAATTCCAATGTCCAGTTAGTAACCCTATGGCGAGAAGCATTCATTCCTGACATTAAACTACACCTTGTGGGAGAAGATATGGCACATGAATAAGCTTGTGTGAACTTTACTCCAAGCCTTGCCAATCTTTCCATATTGGGCGTTTGGTAACGTAAATTCAAAGCTGAAACTTCATTGCCATTGAACGGGACAGAAGTGTCCTGCCAGCCCATATCATCCACTAAAAACATTATAATATTAGGCCTGGCATTTTGAGCTACAACAGAATTTATAGCCCACAAATTACAAGCTAATAAAGGAAAAAATACTGTTTTCATAATATTCATTTTTTAAGAGTGCCACATGCCATAAGAATGATATCTAATAAATGTATAAAAATTTGTATATAAGACACAATACCTATCTTTCTTTTGTCATCCAATATCCCTCATCCTATGAACATGTTTGGCACTCTGGTGTATTATTATTCTCCCTTTTGATTTGGATTCTTAGCCCTATAGAAATTCAATCTTTCTGTCCATGTTTTATCTTCTAATGGAAAAACTTTATGAGTATTAGCCCATTCAATCCATTTAGTCTCAAGTTCTTCAACCTTATCCGGATATTTATCAGCCAAATCATTCGTTTCAAACGGATCTTCATCTAAATTTATTAATTCCCACTGCTCATTCCGGTTAGCTTTTACAAGTTTCCATGTTCCATCAATAATCGCACATGAACTCTGGTGTTCGAAGTATAATGTCCTTTTTTCTATAGACTTACCTTCAGAAGCTGGCAATAAATTCTTCCCTTCCAAATCAGCATGAGAATATTTTTGCGGATATTTCATACCTCCTATTGCCATACATGTAGGCAAAACATCAATAATATGTGCCGGCTGATTACAAACCTTTCCTTGCATCTTATTTTTACTTCTATTTCCATAAGTAAGAATGAATGGTGTGCTTGTTCCACCTTGGAATACCCATTTCTTATAACTACGATATGGAGTATTCGACAAATCCGACATCAACTGACCAATGTATCCTCCTTCATCAGTAGCACCGTTATCACTCAAGAAGATAAATACTGTATTTTCATACATTCCTTTTTTCTTTATGGCGTCAACCAACTTCCCTATACCTTCATCCATAATTTCTATCATGGCTGCATACGTGGCCATATCATTTATCCATTTGTGTTGCTGCTCAGTAGTAAGTTCTTCCCATGCAGGACGCTTTCCACCAAATTCCTTATTGAATAAAGGAAGTTCCATCTCATCAGGTACAAGTTGTAACTGTTTTTGTTTCTCAAATCTTTGTTTACGCAATACATCATAACCGACTTTATATCTGTCAATGCATTTGTCTATATATTTTTGAGGAGCTTGCAAAGGCAAATGAGGCGCATAATGAGCCACATAAAGAAACATGGGAGTCTTACAGTCATGTTTATTTACAAAACTAACCGCAGAATCAGTAATAGCCTGCGTGTAATAATAGTCATCAGGCAGATTGGTAATCCTATCTAAATTATTATATACTGGACTCGGCTTATAATAGCTTCCTCCACCATGAAGGCAACCATAATATCTATCAAAACCTCTCTGCACAGGATAACTTCCATTAGGTGCATCATAGGCTCCAGTCGTGGTTACGTGCCATTTTCCACTCATATACGTACTATATCCTCCTTCCTTCATAATTTCGGCAATAGTCGGATATTCTTTATCTATCTGTCCACGATAACCAGGTCTATGTTCGTCTACTTCGGCCATCCATCCCATACCCGCCTGATGCTGGTATCTTCCAGTAAGTAAGGCTGCACGACTGGGACAACTTCGTCCTGTATTCTTAAATTGACTAAAACGCACTCCTTCCTGAGCAAGCTTATCAATATTGGGCGTTTTTATCTCACTACCATAACAACCAAGGTCTGAAAAGCCCATATCATCACACAGAATAAGAACGATATTAGGAGTTTTTTCTATTTCCGCATACACATTCGTAGATAGAAATGGTATGATAAGTGTAGCTATTTGCAACTTGTTCATAACTATATTTTATTTCATTTTTATTTTTATAAATATTGGTGTAGAATCAAATTTATCATCAACTGCAATTTTCACAGGCTTATTTTTGTCCAGCAACAATGCTGTTTTTTGAATACACTTGCCTGATTTATAAACCTTCATTTCATATTTCCCATCGATTTTAGAGTGGAGAAATAACTTTAAATTCCCTATGTCTGTTTGATTCATTTCGTTTTCCACTTCAAATGTAGGTACGTATATCATAACAAGAGTCTCCCTGTTGTCAATATTGAGATGACTAATTTTCAATTTTTTATATTCAGAGAAACATCTTACATAGCCAGGACCAGGTAATCCGCCAAATATTATATCTTCATTCTGTTCGATATTGGCAAACATCTCCATCAGTGTTCTCCGTGCCAATAATGAATCTGCATGTTCCTTTCGAACCTCACCATAACAATAGACTCCGAAGCCTTGAGCAGCCCTTTCTAAAGTATGCATTACAAAACTATTGAAATCTTCATTCTTATTAAATCTGCCAATTCCTATTTCTGAAGGAACCAATATTGGCAACTCATAAGAATATCTGCCTCCATCATATCTTTTATCAAGACCTTTAATCGCTTTATACCCATACTGTTTATACAACATAGTGCCTATCACATCCAAATTACCATCTTCATAGAAAGAAGTACTAGTACCAGTCATATCCATACGCAGTTCATCACCAGCCTCTGCCTGTCCTGCATCCAAATTTGTCGACAACATCTTATATGGATCCACTTCATGAAAAGCCGTTGTAAACTGTTTCCACCACCAGTTCATAGCTTCTCGCTTGAATTGAGCATAATCAGTTTTGTTTGTCTTTAGTTTCCACTCCTCATACAAAGCGGCTGTTACAGGGTTATAATCACTCTCATCCAAGAAACTGAATCCCTCTTCATTTCCAAGTTGTACTCCTATTACAGTATCACTATTTCTGTAATGAGAAGCCAGTTCCCTAAGCATACGTTTTATTCGGTAAAATATTTCTTTATGTCCATAAACATGCAAGGGTCTTATTCCACCTTTTTCCACAAGCGTTTTAATATCTTTATACACCACCCCATTCTGTTTTGCCCACTGCATAGTGTAATTGTATGAATCCCTGTCGTCAAGATGGAAAGTCCATGAATTTGTACAATCCGGTAACGGAACACCGTTATATTGTGCATGCAGAAACAATACCCAATTTATTTTTATACCATTATTTCGGGCGTATTTTTCAATACTGTCAGTAAATGTAAAGTTAAAACAATTATCACTGGGTTCTATTTCCTCCCAGTGTATCATAACATAGGCCGTATTGGCTCCCATTCTGACCATATCAGAGAAAACGGAATTATAGTCAATGTTACTTTCATATCTTGTATCCCAATATCCAGTCTCTATGGCCTTTATATAAAAGGGGGTCATTTTCCCCGATTGCTTAGTCATAAAAGCAATTTTCCCATTCTTCAGTCTCACCAGACCACACGCTGAGGGTATGGTATCTTTATAACGGTAATCCGTCACCACTGCTTGCTTTGTGACAAACCGATCCATAAACGCAATCTCATCTTCAGGTTGCGCCAGCAATCTGCAAGGCAACCATAAAAGACATAATAATATTAAACTTTTCATCTTACAAAAATATATTAAAAAGGCTACTTAATAGACCTTCAACTATTAAGTAGCCCCCATTTTATCTTTTGTCTATCAGTTAATTGTAGGTCCCTGATCAGCTACAGTAGGCCATCCAGGATTCTGATAAATAATTGAAGTACTCAAATCGCTCGGATTCGTTGCAGTATTTCTGAAATGTACAATTGAGATAGGGCTCAAATAATGAGCTTCACACCATTTATAACCGCTATTCCACAACTGGTTGGATTCACCATTCACAATTTCATACGGTCTTACGTATTTGCTTCTCTCTTTTGCAGACATATTAGCAGTAGATGAACCGTCTGCCTTCACAGTCTGTCCGTACCAGTTCTGATAGATGTCCACATAGTTTACATCTGCTTCCCAGAAATTGATACCCTCCGGTTGCCATGTACCATCCAGTCTGTCAAGTGCTCTCCAACGTTTCAAGTCATACATACGGAAGCCTTCTTCCATCAACTCACAACGTCTTTCACGACGAATATTATACAACAATTTTGAAACCTGAGTCTTGCCTGAATATACAGCCCAGTCATTTTCCTTACTCAAATCGGTGGCATTGACTGTTATATTATAATCTCCCGGCAAGCCAGCTCTTTCTCTCAATTGTTTCCACAAACCAGCAGCTTTCTGATCAATGCTGTTGCCATTATTTTCCATACATGAAGCCTCAATATAATTTAAGTAAGCTTCTGCTGCACGGAAGATAGGACATCCTTCACCATTTTCATTCCAGTCACGGGTCCAGTTATTTGACAATCCCTTACGCAACTGATATCCTGTCACACAGCGGCTTTCTTCTTTGGAGAACAAAGCAGGATAAGTTGCCAATGTATCCAAGAACTCTGTCTGACCATCTGTCAGAAGTTCATTCGGAGTCATCATGAACATCTGCAAACGTTCATCTCTATTAGCCCGTACTTTCTCCAAGGACTTATCACCCTGATAGTTGCTGCCAGTCGCATAAATCGGCAGACCATTCTTCATCAAGAAAGTTTCTACAAACTGTCTGGTAAAGCCAGTATTACCACCTGTACGCAGATACTGTCCAGCTGAATGTCTGATATCCAAGTTTACGTCATAATCTCTCCACATGATGATTTCAGGATATGAACTCATATCATCGGCAGAGAACTGTGCGAAATAAGGATTCTGCATTTTAGCAGCTCCATCCGCCCATTCATGAGTATTAGTAGCCAGTTGAATATTGTCTGTCACATAAGCAGCTGCCTTCTTACATTGATCCAAGAAGAATTTAATTTCTGTATCAGCATTATATCCGTTCAAGTCTTCAGACTTTCCAGGCCATCCGGGACCACCCGGTACTAAAGCCGTATTGGCATGATAGGTTTCCCAACTTGCCTCATACAATGCGACACGTGATTTCACCAAATAAGCTGCATTCAACGTGATTCTATTGGTTCCACCCTCAGGGTTGTTAGACAAGTAATTAATTGCCTGGTCGAGGTCTTCCAGAATAAAACGAGCAACTTGGTTACGCGGATATCTCTTGCTGGCAGCTACCAATTCTTCCTTCTCATCTTTCAACACATTTTTAATGATAGGAAAATCTCCAAACGTCTGCAACTTATTGAAATAGAACCATGCTCTCAAGAAATAGGCTTCACCAATGTTATGTTTCACCATATCCATATTACCCGTCAATTCATTGGCCTCATATCTCGGCAAAACAGTTTCAAGGAAGTAGTTCAAATTGTACAAAGCACCAAAATACCATGGGTCATCATAATCATTCGAATAATGGTCAGAAACTCTCCACAAACCAGGGATCCATGAAGTACTATAGGAAGCCTTACATTGGTTGTCTGTTCCATTGTCATTTCCCCAAATACCGACTCCGGCACCTGAATGGGTAGAAAAACTATATTGTTTAATCATGTAGGCGCTCATATCAGCGTCAGTCCAAAGGAAGTTTTCCGGTGTAATGGCATCCAATGGCTCTCTGTCAAGAAAATCATTACATGAAGTCATCATAGATAATGATAATCCTCCAGCTAAAATCAAAGCATATTTATTTAGTTTCATATATATCTTATTTAAAAGTTAATACTAAGACCTGTTGATAATGTACGCGTCAACGGATAGTTGGCCATACCTCCGAAATCAGAGTTATTTCCTAAAGTTTCAGGATCAATACCATCTGGCAAACCTGTAATCGTGAACAAGTTCTCAGCAGAGAAGAAGATTCTTAGTTTTGAGATTCCTACTTTCTGAGTTAAGCTGGAAGGCAAGGTGTAACCTATCTGGAAGTTCTTCAAACGAACGTAAGCTGCATTTTCAATATAAGCAGTTTGCGTCTGTCTGTTTTTGTTAGAAGAGGTAAGTCTCGGGAATCTTGCATCCAGATTTTCTCCTAACCAATCATCACCAACCGGACGGTAGAAGTCCATATTGTTTTCAAAGGCTGCAGAGTTCCACACACCACCTGCATTACCCCAATATACAATATGGTTTGCAGCAAAAGCCCAATCTCTCTTAGCAACTCCCTGGAAGAAGAGTCTTACATCGAATCCCTTCCATGAAGCATCCAAATCCAAACCAAACTTAAAGCGAGGAGTGGAATTACCCAACAGACGCTTATCACCCAAATCGTCCATTGTATTACCATTAGTTACCTTACCATCACCATTCAAGTCTGCATACATTACATCACCCGCAAGCCATGTACCTGCATCAATTGCACTTTGATCTACTTTTGCAAGATGTGCATCCATTTCTTCCTGAGTCTTTGCAATACCGACTGTAGTCAGACCCCAGATTTCATTCAGGTACTGTCCCTCACGCCAAGTCTGGAAAGAACCACTTTCATTCGGATATTTCAAAACCTTCTGACGGTCATCAGACAGCAAGGCGCGGATACCATAATTAAATCCATTAATCTGATCTCTCCAAGACAAATCCAATTCGAAACCTGTAGACCGCATATCCGCATTATTTACTTTCGGAACAGCTGTACCCAAAGTGACAGGCAATTCAGGAGCAGGACCCACCATATCGAAAGTAGTTCGAACGAAGTAGTCAAAACTCATGTTCAATCTGTTGTTGAACATACCAAGGTCGAATCCGACGTTCCATGAACTCATGGTTTCCCATGTCAACAGTGCAGAAATCAAGCTCGGAGCAGTTGAACCATTGTAACGTGCTCCATTGATCAGCCATGTATTCTGAGTTGTATTGGTCACAGGATAGAACGGCATGGTCTGTATATAAGGATACAAGCTCACTGTATTCTGGTTTCCTAACTGACCCCAAGATCCTCTAAATTTCAACGTATTGATTACATCCTGGTATTTTTCCATGAACTCTTCACGAGCCACATTCCAACCCACAGAGAATGACGGGAATAAATTCCAACGTTTATCGGCTGCAAATCGTGAAGTACCATCGTATCTCAAGTTTACTTCCGCAAGGTATCTTTCAGCATAATTGTAATTGATACGTCCAAAGAAACCGGCAGTTGCCCAATGGTTCTTTTGCCCATAAGCATATTCCTTACCCGTAGCCACATTGATAACCGGCATGCTTTCCGTAATAAGGTCTTCCTTCTTAGCTCCTACCATGGTATATTTGTTAAGTTCTGCCTGGAAACCCACCATGCCCTTCAACGTATGATTATTCCATTGATGTGTGTATTCAGAATAGATATTCGTATTGAAGAAATTGGTTCTTTCAGAATAAGAGTAAATGCTATTCTTCTGTCCAGCTTCATAATACACGTTTCCATTGATATCATACTTGGTAAGCTTGTTGCGAGCCTCATCACGCATGGTGTTGATGGTCTTATAGTTCAATTCAATGAAAGTTCTCCAATTTTTAATCGGCTCCAGTTCCAACTGCAATTGCTGTGTAACCCAGTCAGTCTGTGTTACATTATTTCCACCCCACATCAAATTTTTAGTCAACTCTGTCAAATAAAGTCCATTCGGGTCAAGCACCGGCTGAGTCGGCCAACGACGTGCAGTATTGTAGAAGAACAAGTTATCATCCAAATTATAAGGCTGGTCAAGGTCTCTACGCATAAATTTCATATTATAATTGGCCTTCAACCAAGGAGTAAGCTGTGCATTGATTTTTCCATTTACCGTGTAACGATGCATATTTTCATCTCCATATCTTACCACACCATTTTGGGTAAAATAATTGGCTGACATAAAATACTGTACTTTTTCACTACCACCGGTTACGCTCAATGAATGTTCTTGCTGGAATCCTGTTCCACCAAAAATTTCGTCCAACCAATCAACGTTGGCATTACCTCTCCAGTCCCAAATGGTCGGAGTGCTCTCATCGGGCACAGTTGTTTGCGTAAAAGTACCCAACTGATAATCCTTAATTCGCTGAAGGTGTTCTTCCTTAAAATTCGGTGTGTTATTGTCATTAATGGCAATCTGGTTTATGAATTTCGCGTAGTTATACGAATCTACCATTTTAGGCATATTAATGGCAGTAGACCAGCTGAAGTTATTGTTGTAATTGATATTAACTCTACCCGCCTTACCTTTTTTAGTAGTTACAAGAATCACACCATAAGGAGCTCGCGAACCATAGATTGAAGATGCTGCAGCATCTTTCAACACAGAGATATTTTCAATATCATTGGGATTCAACATGTTAATATCTCCTTCCATACCATCAATCAAGATAAGCGGAGAAGCATTGGATACGTTTGAATCCAGTGTACCTGTACCACGGACATTGATACTCATGGTGTTACCAACCTTACCACCACCTTTTCCATAACTGAAGTTCATACCGGGAACCAAACCCTGCATAGCCTGTGTCACATTGGCTACAGGACGTGAAGTCAATTCATCGGCATTTACCGTTGAAACGGAACCTGTAAGGTTTACTTTCTTCTGTGTACCGAAACCAACTACAACTACTTCGTCCAACACCTGTGAATCATCTTTCAATTCTATTGTCAGAGGTTCTCCATTCCATACAACCTCTGCCGTCTGATATCCAACAAAAGAAATCTGAATCGTTGCACCTTTCTTTACATTCGAAAGCTCAAAATCCCCATCTAATCCGGTAATTGTGCCATTAGTTGTTCCTTTGACAACTACAGATGCACCAATGACGGTTTCACCGTTTGCATCCTTCACAACACCTTTACATACATTATTTTGCTGAACAACATTTGTTCCTGCCACACTCGTCTCGAATGCAGCATGCGTCAATCCTGTACTCATAGAACCGAGTAACAGCATCATACTGACTGTTTTGAAGTTTTTTATCATAAGTATTATACTTAAAGTGGTAATTTATAAAACTTAGGCTCCACGACTATTTAGCCTATTATTTGTGCTTTTTACTATTATTTGTGCTTTTCTATCTATTTCATGTGTCTTTTTATAATATTAGTGATGTTTAAGGTATAGCTATCTTAACATGATAGTTCTATTGTTTGCAAATATACATATATTTTTTCAATATCAAAATTCATAAATATATATTTATTTATAAAAACCATTTTTGGTAATTATTTCAATACAAAATCCGTCAATATACACTAATTTAATTTTTAGCTTTCCATAATGCAAATTATTCTTTTGCAGCAGGTTATATAGTTGTTTTTTTTATTTTCAATTTTCACTACAAAAAAAGAGTATACACAAGAATTAATTTCCCCTTGTTACATACAACACTCATTTGACGTAAATTCTTTCAAACCTCATAGCCAATTTAAAAATCCACAACGATAATGCCGTCCCACCGTAAAATTAATAGACATGTAAGAATAAATTCAGATATACCTTTGAACAACATTTGTTGACATTAAAAAGAAGTAGTGCACGAAAATACCCCACAAGCTTGCAGGCTTCTAATTGCATGAAGACCATTACTCATACAAAAAACAACACACACGATTAATCTCACAACATGAAATCAACCCTATACTCTAATCAATCTAACATTTGAGAAACCCTTCAAAATCAGATTCTTCTTCCATCGGTCGTCGTAAGCATAGCCGATGACAAAGTCCGAAAGTATAAAGAAAAAGTCAATAGCCCAATACCCGTGGTTGATGACCGCGATGAGGGTAAAAGCAGAGGACAAAATTGGATGATTCATATTCTGTATGAGTATGGTACGCATTTATAATTATCCAACTTCACATTTTCCTCATTTCATCCGATTATTTTTCCACAATCCCATTTATCAAATCAAACACCCGCAAGAATAACTGTAAATGCCCCTTTATATTCTCTGTTTCACAGTGCGGGATTTGTGTTTCACAGTGTGAAATATGTATCCCACACTGTGGTTTTTGTATCCCACACTGTGGGACAGAGAATACACCTATATATTTTACCATTTATCTACTTGTGTTTCAATGAATTTACCCTATCATTCCACAAAATCTATTTTTTCAAGGGAATCGGAGCCTTGCGGAGTATCTTCGGGAACTGCCAGAAGAAGAGCAGGGTGCAGCAGATGGCGGCTGTGGCATCTGAAACAGCCTCAGCCAGAAACACGCCTTCCACATCGAAGAAACGGGGCAGCACCAAGGCAAGAGGTACCAGCAGAATAACCTTACGGAGCAAGGCAATAAAAATGGAAATCCGGGCTTGGCCAAGGGCGACAAACATGTTCTGACAGGCACGCTGCAGGCCGAAGATAGTCATTCCGGCGAGGAAAATCGGCAACACATGCTCCACGGTGGCAATCAGTTCGCGGTCGCTCGTAAAAGCAGAAGCCACTACGGACGGGAAACAAATCATCAGCAGCATCAGGACGAAATTGAAGGAGAACATCACCGTCAGCACAATCCGGAAACAGTCTTTCACCCGCTGCCGGTCGCCATGCCCGTAGTTGTAACTGGCCACCGGCACAAAACCTTGGGCAAAGCCGGTGAGCGGCACGCTGACCAGTTGCATGGCACTTTGCAGAATGGCCAAAGCGCCCACATAGATATCGCCAAATTTCTCCAGACTGCCGTTCAGCACGAAGCCTACCAGACTTTCCGTGCTGGCCATGATGAAAGGAGACACGCCCAAAGCCAGCATACCACCCACAATGCGGCGGTCGAACTTCAAGTAGCGTTTTTCCAAACGCAGGGAAGCCCGGTCGGAACACAGGAAACCCAGTACCCAGCAAGCACTGCAGGCCTGTGAGAGGATGGTGGCCAGTGCCGCTCCCTTCACGCCCATGTCGAACCAGAAGATGAAAATCGGGTCGAGCACGATATTCAGCAAAGCGCCAATCAGCACAGAATACATGGCGATGCTGGGACGTCCCTGTGAATTGATGAAGGTATTGAGTCCGGTAGAAACTTCCACGAACAGCGTACCCAGCAAATACACCGAAAGATAATCTTCGGCATAAGGGAGCGTAACGGCAGAAGCCCCTGCAAACTTCAAGATGGGCTCCATGCACAGATAAGACACCAGCGAAGTGAGGACGGTAAACAGTATCAGCAGCATGAAACCATTGCCCAGAATCTTTCCCGCACGCACCCGGTCGCCCTGCCCCAACGCCATGGCAGCCAGCGGGGCACCTCCGGCCCCCACAATGGCCGAAAAAGAGGAAATCAGAATGACCAGGGAGGTGGTCACTCCCACTCCCGCCAGCGCATTCGTCCCGATTTCGGGAATGTGTCCGATATAAATGCGGTCTACTATATTATATAGGAGATTGACAAACTGTGCGGCCACTGCCGGCAACGCCATCTTGAAAATGAGGGGAAGCATCCGTTCTGTTCCCAGGCGCTCTTCGTATTGATTGTTGATTCTTACTGTCATAAATCTTCCAAAAACGGAAGCAAAGTTACAAGTTTTTCGGGAGAGAAGGAGAAGAATGTAACCGAAAAGCACTAATTCCACCCTCGGATTTGATTTACATCAACAAATCGGGCCTTTACTTGAAAAATATGCTATAAAACATATTTCGTAAAAAAGAAAGCCCTATCTTTGTGGTGTAAAAAGAAAAGGGCAATAAGAAAGAGGCCCACAAAAAGTTTTCATAGGTAATTATAAATTAGGTAACAAGTACAACAAGGCCAGCTGGGAAGCCCGCCAGAAGATTTAATTAAACTAACTAAAAAAAGAAAGGGTAACAATTATGAAAAAGGTAAAAAACATTTTCCACAAGATTGCCAATGCAGATCCAATGATCTGGGGCTATGTAATGCTGAGTGACGACAGACGCAAATAAACAGGCGGCGCTGACAAGTTCAGCATTTGAAGAATGAATCTGATAAATGCCGAAAGGCTTCTCGTAAATATTCTGACGAAAAAGCGGTTGGGTTTCCAAGCGCTTTTTTTATTGCCTTTTTGTCTGTATCTTTGCTTCTAAAAACCACAACCCATGACTCCAACCCTGATAGATACCGACAACCCCGAATTTCAGAACGCCCTGAAGCTCATCCAATACACCCGCCAGTCGGTCTTCCTGACCGGAAAAGCGGGAACGGGTAAGTCCACTTTCCTGAAATACGTCTGCCAGCATACCAAAAAGAAATATGTGGTACTGGCTCCTACGGGTATTGCGGCCATCAATGCGGGCGGAAGCACCCTGCACAGCTTTTTCAAGCTCCCGTTTCATCCGCTTCTGCCAGACGACCCGAAGTTTCAGGGACGGAAGCTGAAAGATTTCCTGAAATATTCGGCCGACCACCGGAAACTGATTCAAAACATTGAACTCATCATCATCGACGAGATTTCCATGGTGCGGGCCGACATCATCGACTTTATTGACAAGGTGCTGCGCACCTACTCGCACAACCTGCGTGAACCGTTCGGCGGGAAACAGCTGTTGCTGGTGGGCGACGTGTTCCAGCTGGAGCCGGTAGTGAAAAGTGACGAACGGGAGATTCTGAACCGCTTCTATCCGAACCCGTATTTCTTCTCGGCCAAGGTGTTTCAGGAAATGGAACTGGTATCGATTGAGCTGACCAAGGTGTACCGGCAGACCGACAAGGTGTTTGTCAGCGTGCTCGACCATATCCGGACCAACACCGCCGGAGCTGCCGACCTGCAACTGCTGAACACCCGTTACACCCCGGCACCTCCCTGCCCGGAAGAGAACGACCTCTACATCACCCTGGCCACCCGACGGGACAACGTGGACTACATCAACGAAAAGAAGCTGGAAGAACTGCCGGGCGACCCGGTCACACTGAAAGGAGAAATACACGGGGAGTTCCCCGAAAGCAGCCTTCCCACCCTTATGGAACTGGTCATCAAACCGGGTGCACAGGTGATTTTCATCAAAAACGACCAGGAAAAACGCTGGGTGAACGGTACCATCGGCACCGTGTCGGGACTCTCGGCCGATGGCACAATCTATGTGGTGACGGAAGACGGCAGTGAGTTTGACGTGCATAAGGAAAGCTGGAGCAACATCCGCTACCGCTACAACGAGACGGAGAAGAAGATAGAGGAAGAAGAACTGGGCACCTTTACCCAATATCCTATCCGGCTGGCGTGGGCCATCACCGTACACAAGAGCCAGGGTCTCACATTCAATCGGGTCATCATCGACTTCACGGGAGGGGTATTTGCCGGCGGACAGGCGTACGTGGCCCTGAGCCGCTGCACTTCGCTCGAAGGTATCCAGCTGAAACGCCGCATCTCACCGGCCGATGTGTTTGTCCGCCCGGAAATCGTCAGCTTTGCCCAGCGTTTCAACGACAACCAGACCTTTGAACGGGCCATGAAACAGGCACAGGCCGATATCCAGTACGTGGCAGCCGTGAAAGCCTTCGACAAAGGAGAGTTTGCGGAATTTCTGGAAGCCTTCTTCAAGGCCATCCACAACCGATACGACATTGAAAAACCACTTATCCAACGTTTTATCCGCCGGAAACTGTGCCTCATCAACCGGCTCAAGGAAGAAAACCGACAGCTTAAAGAGCAAATGCAGCAGCAACGGCAGAACCTGCAGAAGTATGCCCGCGAATACTACCTGATGGGCAACGAGTGCATCACCAAAGCACACGACCCACGGGCCGCACAGGCCAACTACGACAAGGCACTGAAACTGTATCCGGAATACGTGGATGCCTGGGTCCGCAAGGGAGTGACCTTCTTCGACGAGGACCGGGTGGAAGAAGCGGAAGAATGCCTGAACCGGGCCGTACAACTCCGTCCCCAGGAGTTCAAGGCGGTATACAACCGTGGAAAACTCCGGCTGCTGACGGGGAAAACGGAAGAGGCCCTGACCGACCTGGACAAGGCCACCAGCCTGAAGCCCCAACATGCGGGAGCCCATGAATATTTTGCCGAGGCACTCGAAAAAAGCGGAAAAGAAATAGAAGCAGCCATCCATTATCGAATTGCGGAAGAACTACGGAAGAAAAAGAAATAAATTTCTTATTTTTGCGGTTACACGAAGTCTCATCCTCGTGCCCGTACCATGATACTGAAATTATATCCCAAGAACAACCGACCGGAAGACTTGCAGCGGGTGGTAGACCTGCTGAACGACGGCGGCATCCTTATCTATCCCACCGATACGGTGTATGCCATCGGGTGTCACGCCTTGAAAGAACGGCCCATCGAACGTATCTGCAAGCTGAAAAATATCGACCCGCGCAAGCACAACCTGTCCATCATCTGCTACGACCTGAGCAACATCAGCGAATACGCACAGGTGAGCAACGCCACTTTCAAGCTGATGAAACGTAACCTGCCCGGTCCGTTCACCTTCATTCTGAACGCCAACAGCCGGTTGCCCAAAATTTTCCGCAACCGAAAAGAAGTGGGTATCCGTGTACCCGACAGCCCCATCATCCGCGAAATCTGCCGCCTGCTCGATGCCCCGATTCTGACCACTACCCTTCCGCTGGAAAAGGGAGAGGACATTGAATACATCACCGACCCGGAACTGATTGATGAAAAGTTCGGCAGTGTGACCGACCTGATTATCGACGGAGGTACAGGAGGCATTGAACCTTCTACCGTGATAAATTGTTGTGAAGAAGTACCTGAAATTGTCAGAGAGGGAAAAGGTATATTGAAGGAATAAATAACTGTATTATTAATTAATCATCAAATCATGTTACTTACATTATTACAAGCAACTGCACAGGCAGGCAAGGCAGCTTCCAGAATCAATGTGGAACAAATTCTGGACAAACTGCTCAACTGGGGTATTGAAGTGGGAAAAGACATTCTGGCAGCCATCATCATCTACATTGTAGGCCGGTTCATCATCAAGCAAATCGGACGGCTGGTCAGCAAGATTCTGGAGAAAAGGAAACTGGAAATCAGTGTGCAGACCTTCCTGAAAAGTCTGCTCAACATCTTGTTGAACCTGATTCTGGCATTTGCCATCGTGAGTAAGCTAGGCGTAGAAACCACGAGCTTTGCCGCCATCCTGGCCTCTGCCGGTGTGGCTATCGGTATGGCACTGTCGGGCAACCTGTCAAACTTTGCCGGAGGACTGATTATCCTGGTGTTCAAGCCGTTCAAGGTGGGCGACTACATCGACGGACAGAATGCCAGCGGAACAGTCAAGGAAATCCAGATTTTCCATACCATCCTGGCTACGACAGACAACCGTATCATTTACGTGCCCAACGGCGCATTGAGCAGCAATGCCATCACCAACTACAGCAAACAGGAAATGCGCCGTGCGGAATGGGTGTTCGGCGTGGAATATGGAGAAGACTTTGAGAAAGTAAAAGCTGTACTGGAACGCATCATCGCGGCAGATACCCGCATCCTGACTACTCCTGCTCCTTTCATCGGGCTGGGAGCTTTGTCGGCCAGCAGTGTGGATATCAAAGTACGCGTCTGGACCAAGACCGAAAACTATTGGGACGTATATTTCGACATGAACAAAATCGTATATGACACCTTCAATAAGGAGGGTATCGGCTTCCCGTTCCCACAGCTGACGGTACACCAGGCAAAGGACTGATTTCCGAACGAATCGCATTGCATAAAAAAATCTTCCACCGAAGGGCGTCACCTCAGTGGAAGATTTTTTATATCCTGTTTTCTAAAAGGAAATCCGCTTTCTTATTTCCGGTCAGCTTTCAGACGGTCGGCCATGGCCTTTGCCAGTTCCTTCGCCTGCGCATAGTTGTCGGCTTTCATGCTCTGCTTCATTTCAATCGGATTACCTACCACTTCGAATTTCAGTTTCTCTGTGAACTCACCCAGTTTCTTTACCGCCGCACTGGCCCAAGTGAATGAGCCGAAGTAACCGAACAGACGGTTCTTCATTTCACGGGCAGCCACCTTGTTGAGCAAGGACTCCATCTCAGGATACAGCTGCATGTTGTAAGTCGTACAACCCGCAATCAGTCCTTTGTATTTGAAGATATCGGCCAGGATATAAGAATGAGGCGTATGAGATACATTGTGCAGCACGATGTTCTTGATACCTTGTGCACTCAATTCTTCCGCAATGGTTTCAGCCAGTTCTTCCGTATTGCCATACATCGTACCATAAGCAATCACCACTCCTTCTTCGCCTTCATAGCGGCTCATCTTGTCGTACATACCCACCACTTTCGGAATATATTCTTCCCACACCGGTCCGTGAGTCGGACAAATCATCTTAATAGGCAGGCCACCGCATTTCTGCAAGGCTTTCTGCACCGGATTACCAAATTTACCCACAATGTTGGCATAGTAACGGCGCATTTCGTTCCAATAAATATCGGTATTGATGTTACGGTCGATGCAACCTCCGTTCAAGGCTCCGAAACATCCGAAAGCATCGCCAGAGAACAGAATTCCTTCTGTTTCATCGAATGTGACCATCGTTTCCGGCCAGTGAACCATCGGCACCAGATAGAAACGCAGGTTGTGGTGTCCGAGTTTCAGGAAATCGCCCTCACCCACTACGTAACGTTCACCTGTCACGCCATAGTATCCTTCCACCATCTCGAAAGTCTTCTTGTTTCCTACCAGCACAATTTCAGGATAGTATTTCTTAATCAACGCGATAGAACCTGAATGATCCGGTTCCATGTGGTTGATGATCAGATAATTGATTTTACGGTCGCCGATGATGCTGCGGATTTTCTTGATATAAACTTCAAAGAAAGCGACATCTACCGTATCCACCAGTGCCACCATATCGTCATCTGCAATCAGATAGGAGTTATAAGATACGCCATAAGGAAGTGGCCACAAATTCTCAAACAATGCTTTTGTGCGGTCGTTCACACCGACATAATGAACTTTACCTTTAATTTCCATTGATATCCTATTAATTAAAAATATTATATTGTTTTTATTCTCTTTCCTTTTCGTAAAACTTACCCTGCCAAGTGTCCCTTTCCTGCAGACGACGCTTCATACGGACTGCAAACTCATAGTTCTTGATTCCCCAGTCGGGTGCTATCAGCAACTCCTTGGGCGACTGTGACACAAAACGTTCCAATACCAAATCGGGACGCACACGCTCCAGGTAATCAATCACAAGGTCAATATATTCGTCTACCTCATACAGATGGAATTCCTCAGGATGCAACTCATACTCACGGGCCATACGTGTGCCGCGCACCAATTGCAACTGATGCATCTTCAACGTCGTCAATGGCAAAGCTGAAATTTGTGTCGCCTGCCGGATAATGGCATCATGGTCTTCACCCGGAAGGCCCAGAATGACATGGCCGCCCACACGTATCCCTCTTGCCGCCGTACGTTTCACGGCATCCTCCGTACATTCAAACGTATGTCCGCGGTTAATCCGTTGCAAGGTCCGGTTGTCCGTACTCTCAATGCCGTATTCCACCAGCAGAAAAGTCCGACGATTCAGTTCTTCCAGGTAATCCAGCAATTCATCGGGCATACAGTCCGGACGGGTACCTATCACCAGCCCGACAACCCCTTCCACCTGAAGAGCATCTTCATACATCTTCTGCAACTTTTCCAACTCCGCATAGGTGTTCGTATAAGCCTGGAAATAAGCAAGGTATCTCATCTCCGGATACTTCCGCGCAAAAAAGGCCTTCCCTTCTTCCAGCTGCTCTTTCACCGACTTGTCCGTCCGGCAATAGGCTGGATTAAACGTCTGGTTATTGCAGTAGGTACATCCACCATATCCTTTCACCCCATCCCTGTTCGGACAAGTAAATCCCACATTCAGGGAAATTTTCTGTACCTTGAAAGGAAAGTGAAGCGCCAGAAACTTGGCAAAATCATTGTATCGTGTACGTTCTTCCATGATTTTACAAATTCGGGGACAAAGATAATGCTTTTCAGCCACTTTTCCCACAATTCATAAATACAAGAAATGCAAAAACCTCCCTACCACGGACAAAACATAAAAAAGGCTGTCACAGTGTTACCCGCAACAGCCTTCAGACTACATTATTTCAATTTAAAAAAGAATTATTCCGCTTCATTCAATGTCGCAATACTTACACGGTTCCAGTCCGGTTCAGAGAACATATCACCTACTCCCTGACCTTCAGCCGTAATACGTGAAGCACTGATTTTGTACTTACTGATCAACATGTTCTTCACGGCTTCCGCACGCTGATTGGCCACACGTGCATTGACTTCCGCGCTACCTTCGGGAGAAGCATATCCCTTAATGGAAACAGTACTCTTCGGATTGTTTTTCATATAAGTGGCAATACGCTCCACATTCGGAATCTGGTCTGCACTGATGGCAGTCTTTCCCTGACGGAAAGTAACCACTGATTCCAAAGACTTGGAATGGGTGTTCTGAACGATTGTTTCTACCTGCTTAGGTGCATTCTTCAAATCGGTCAGTTCTTTTGCCAGGCGAGCATTTTCAGCAGCTTTCGCATTCAAAGCCTCTTCCTTACGGGCATTTTCCGCACGCAACGCATTGACAGACTCATTCAACGCATCAACTTCTGCCTGGTTATAAGGCTTCTGGATAGTCATGTAGTGCTTACCGTTGCTGCTAGCAAAATGGTAAGTCACACCTGCCAGGATTTCAATCTTCGACTTGTTGACATTCAGCAATTGTGCACGGTTACCGTCCATTCTATAGACAATCGCCGGACGAACATTTACAGTCCATGCCTTTTGCTCACCCAAATTGAAGTTCAAGCTTGCCCCAAAACGGCTTACCATATAAGAACGGTCATATCCATAACCCGAGTTCATAAAGTCATGCCCCCAACCAAATCCGGCAATACCTTCCACTTCAAACAATCTTGGCTGACCGTTGTATCCGCAGAAAAGATTATTCAAATTAATCTTACCTAACAGACCTAGATTCAAATCGTCGAAAGCGGTCTTGCTCATAGAAGTATTGATACCTGTCAAACCTTCAAATGAAACGCCCAGAACTGGAGTTATCTGTTTACCCAGTTCAATACCTGTTTCCGCACGCATGTTACGCCAGAAAGCAGAATGAGCGGTAGGAGTTGTGACTCCACCTTTCACGCCCACATACCAATTATCAAGAAAACGAGTTCCTTCATACGCCTTTTGTGCATTTGCAGAAAGAGACGTCACAGCCAGAGCTGCAGCTACTAAAATTGTTACCTTTTTCATTTTTTCATTCAAACTTTAATACCTTAATCACATTTTTCAATCTCGATGACTTAATAACTATATTCCAAAAGGAATTGTTTGTAGAAGAACAGAGCATTAACACTCATTAAGAAACAAATACAATAAAGAATCCATATAAACAGCTGATTATATGAGTTTTAACCGAACGGTTCAATTATATATACACAAAATAAAAAAAAGAAAACAAAAAAGGTGTCCTGAAAAATCAGAACACCTTTTTTGTTGGGCTACTCGGATTCGAACCAAGAAAAACAGGACCAGAATCTGTTGTGTTACCATTACACCATAGCCCAATAACGCTTTGTCTCCTCCGTGAAGACGCGGCATAAATGAAGTTGGGCTACTCGGACTCGAACCAAGAAAAACAGGACCAGAATCTGTTGTGTTACCATTACACCATAGCCCAAAATCAAAGAACGATTGTCGTTTTTTTGTTTGACGGTGCAAAGGTACAACATTTTTGGAACATACAAAGCTTTCTGGCATTTTTTTCTTCTGAAAAACATATTTTTCTTCTTTTTTCAGCTTCTTTCAGGCAAAAATTTTCTGATATACAGAAAAGCAAGTATATTTGCCTTACTTATTATAAAGAACTTTATTTATAAATATAGGAATATTCAAAAGAATGAACGAAACAAAAAATTTGATAGAAAAAATCACTGAAGGAATTCAAGAGAAAAAAGGAAAACAGATTGTCATTGTCAATTTAACAGAAATAGAGGATACTATCTGCAAATATTTCGTCATCTGCCAGGGAAACTCGCCCAGTCAAGTGTTGGCCATCGTTGACTCCATCAAAGAACATGTGAGAAAAGAAACCGGAATCAAGGTATATGCCATAGACGGACAAAGAAATGCCCAATGGGTAGCCATGGATTACAGTGACGTCATTGTACATGTGTTTTTACCGGAAGTACGGAATTTTTATAATTTGGAACATTTGTGGGCCGATGCCAAACTGACTCATATACCAGATTTAGACTAATATAATAATAGGAATAGAATTATGAGTAACAATTCGAACAATAATAAGCCAAAAATCAATGTGCCACGTTTCAGTCTGACGTGGCTTTACGTCATTATCGCCATGATTTTTGCCTTTCTTTATTTCTCCGGAGATGAGGGTAGTGCCACCAAAGAGGTGAACTATACAGAATTTCAGGAGATGGTTACCAAAGGATATGCAGATAAAATCGTAGCATACGACAATAATACAATAGAAATGTATATCAAGCCGGAACACATTGTGGATGTCTTCAAAAAGGATGCCAGCAAAGTAGGAAGAAGTCCGGCTATCCACGTGCAAATCGGTTCCATGGAAGCCTTGGATAAATTCCTGAACGAACAACAGAAAGAAGGAAATTTCACCGGTTCCATACAATATGAAAAGAAAAGCGACTATTTCAGCCTGATACTCTGGAACGTACTGCCCTTTGTCATCCTCATCGCCATCTGGATGTTTGCCATGCGACGGATGGGAGGCGGAGGAGGTGCCGGCGGCTCATCGAACGTTTTCAATGTAGGCAGAAGCAAGGCGCAGCTTTTTGAAAAAGGTACTAACCGCATCACTTTCAAGGATGTAGCAGGACAGGCTGCAGCCAAACAGGAAGTACAGGAAATTGTTGACTTTCTGAAACAACCGCAAAAATATACGGAACTGGGAGGTAAAATACCTAAAGGCGCTTTGCTGGTAGGCCCTCCGGGAACCGGTAAGACCCTGTTGGCCAAAGCTGTAGCTGGAGAAGCTGATGTTCCTTTCTTCTCTATCTCCGGTTCCGACTTTGTGGAAATGTTTGTCGGCGTAGGTGCATCCCGTGTGCGCGACCTGTTCCGCCAGGCAAAGGAAAAAGCCCCCTGTATCATTTTCATCGATGAAATTGACGCCGTAGGACGGGCCCGTGGCAAAAACCCGAGCATGGGAGGAAACGATGAACGCGAAAACACCCTGAACCAGCTGCTGACAGAGATGGATGGATTCGGTTCCAACAGCGGAGTCATCATTCTGGCTGCCACCAACCGAGTAGATATCTTGGATAAAGCCTTACTGCGCGCCGGACGTTTTGACCGTCAGATTTACGTAGACCTGCCGGACTTAAACGAACGGAAGGAAGTGTTCGGTGTACATTTGAGACCATTAAAACTGGATGACTCCGTAGATGTAGACCTGCTGGCCCGCCAGACTCCGGGGTTCAGCGGAGCAGATATTGCAAATGTATGCAACGAGGCAGCCCTGATTGCCGCCCGTCACCAAAAGAAGAGTGTCGGCAAGGATGATTTCCTGGCTGCAATCGACCGTATTGTAGGCGGTCTGGAAAAGAAGACGAAAGTGATGACGGCAGCCGAGAAACGTGCCATCGCCTTGCATGAAGCGGGTCATGCCACTATTTCCTGGTTTCTGGAACATGCCAACCCGCTGATTAAGGTTACCATCGTACCGAGAGGCCGTGCTTTGGGAGCAGCCTGGTATCTTCCGGAAGAACGCCAAATCACGACGAAGGAACAGATGCTGGACGAAATGTGTGCCACTTTAGGTGGACGTGCCGCAGAAGAACTCTTTATCGGTCATATTTCCACCGGTGCCATGAACGACTTGGAGCGGGTGACCAAACAGGCATACGGCATGATTGCTTACGCCGGAATGAGCGACAAACTTCCCAACCTGTGTTATTACAACAGCAACGAAGACTACAGTTTTACCAAACCTTACAGTGAACATACCGCAGAGCTCATTGACCAGGAAGTACAAAACATGATCAGTGAACAATACACGCGGGCCAAGGAACTGTTGAAAGAACACAGTGAAGGACACAACCAACTGGCCCAACTGTTGATAGAACGGGAAGTCATCTTTGCAGAGGATGTGGAACGTATCTTTGGCAAACGTCCGTGGACATCACGTTCAGAAGAAATCATGGCTGCCAACGAACAGGCAGAAGCAGCCAAACAGCTGGAGAACAAGCAGGAGACTTCTGAACCTGCAGAGTCTACAGTAGAAAAGCCTGCGACTGATGAGCCTCAGCCTGCAGAAGGAGAAAAATAACCGCCAAGTTTATTGGGAAAAACATAAAGCACCGTGAAAAGCAATTTTATTCAACGCGCCATTACAGGAGTTATTTTTGTAGGTGTCCTCGTAGGATGTATCCTAGGGGGACCTATCTCTTTCTCCTTATTGTTCGCACTAATCACCGCACTGACCATCCATGAATTTGGAACCATTGTCAGCAAACAGCCGGATGTAGAAATCAACAAACCCATCTGCATGCTGGCAGGTGTCTTCTTGTTCTTCGGATTCGCCTATCTGGGTGTGATGCCTGGACAGACAGAAATTCTGATACCTTATCTATTTCTCCTCATCTACCTGCTGGTAAGCGAATTGTACCTAAAGAAGAAGAATCCGCTGAATAACTGGGCGTATGCCATGATGAGTCAAATCTATGTAGCCTTGTCATTTGCCATGCTGAACGTACTGGCTTATCACTCTGTGGGAGGCACATCACCTTACCAGATACAATATAATCCGATATTACCTTTATCTATCTTTATTTTCACTTGGATAAATGACACGGGGGCCTATTGTACAGGGATGCTGTTCGGGAAGCACCGTCTGTTTGAGAGAATCTCCCCCAAGAAATCATGGGAAGGTTCCATTGGAGGTGGTGTATTCAGTATCATCGCCGGCGTCATTATGGCTCATTTCTTTCCTTTCATGTCAATAGGGGTATGGATTGGACTCGCCCTGACTGTTGTGGTATTCGGCACGTGGGGTGACCTGACAGAATCCTTACTGAAACGTACACTGGGAATAAAAGATTCCGGTAATATTCTTCCCGGGCATGGCGGAATGCTCGACCGGTTTGACAGCACGCTGATGGCGGTACCGGCAGCCGTCGTGTATTTATATGTAATTTCTTTCTTTTAAATTCAAAAAGCAGGTCCTCAAAACTAGATTGAGGACCTGTGATATTTTTTCCGCAACAGTTCGACCATTTGAGAGGCCGCCCTATCAGAAGCTCCTGCCTCACCCAAGATACCTGCCAGTATCTCATAGTCTTTCTGCATCGCCTTCCGACTGTCTCCTCCCGGAACAATCCGGGCCAATTCCGTTTTTACGTTTTCCACCGTCATCCCGTCGGCCACAAGCTCTGTCACGACCTCACGCCCTGCAATCAGATTCACCAATGAAATATATTTCACTTTCAAAATGTGTCTCCGCAGAAATGAAACCAGCTTTCCGGCAGCAGTATAATAGCATACGACCTGAGGCACACGGAACAAAGCTGTTTCCAGCGTAGCCGTCCCACTTGTCACCAAGGCTGCCGTAGCATGAGAAAGCAAATCATAAGTCTGCCCGAATACAATTTCCGCATCTTTTCCCATGTAAGTCCGGTAAAACTCAGGAGCAATGCCCGGAGCCCCCGCAACCACAAACTGATATTCCGGAAATGCACGGGAGGCTTCTATCATCCGTGAAAGGTTATCTTTTATCTCCTGCTTACGGCTACCTGCCAGCAAAGCAATAATCGGTTTGCCACCCAAATTGTTGCGTGCCGTGAAATGAGAAAAATCTTCTGTATATGTCTGTTGAAAACAATCAACCGCATCCACACACGGATTTCCCACATAATGAATCGGATAAGCATGTTTTCGGAAAAAGTCGACCTCAAAAGGAAGGATGGAGAACAATTCGTCCACATCACGCTTGATATTTTTAATACGGTATTCCTTCCAGGCCCAGATTTTGGGAGAAATGTAATAAAATATCGGAATACGGGTATGCGACTTGATATACTCGGCAATTTTCAAATTGAACCCCGGATAATCCACCAAAATCAATACATCCGGCTGCCAGCAGACAATATCTTTCTTACAATAATCCATATTCCGGAAAATAGTCCGCAAATGAAGCAAAACAGGAATGAAGCCCATATAGGCCATATCTTTATAATGCTTCACCAAAACGCCTCCCACTCCGGCCATCAAATCACCTCCGAAAAAGCGGAATTCCGCCTCCGGATCGTGCTGCAGCAAGGCTTTCATCAGATTAGAGGCATGCAAGTCGCCCGACGCTTCTCCAACAATCAAATAGTATTTCATAACTGAAGATTCCAGTGATTCAATTCTTCCTTCAACGCGTATGCCGTTACGTCAATCTGTGTGGGGGTAATGGCCACATAGTCATGATCAAGCGCCCAATGGTCCGTATCTTCCGCATCTGGCTCATTGTTCTTGTAAGAGCCTGTCAACCAGTAATAATAGCCACCTCTTGGATGAACTGCTTTCACAAACTCGTTTGTCCAGACTCCATCCGTCTGTCGGCAGATGCGTACTCCTTTCAGTTCTTTTACACCCGGGAAATTCACATTCAAACAACAACCGGCAGGTAATCCATGCGCCAGCACTTCTTCCACAATCCGTTGTATATAAGGGAAGGTAGGTGTGAAATCCGCTTCCGGATCGTGATTGCAGAGCGAAAAACCGACAGAAGGGATTCCTTTCAAACAACCTTCAATCACGACTCCCATGGTTCCTGAATAATGCACATTCACCGAAGAATTGTCTCCATGATTGATTCCCCCAATCACCATATCGGGCACCCGAGGAACCAACTCATGCAAAGCCAGCTTCACACAATCTACCGGTGTGCCTGTGCAGCTATATAAAGTAAATCCCGGCTCAGAAATCAATTGTGCGCAACGAAGAGGATGTTCTGAAGTAATGGAACCGGAAGCTCCCGAACGAGGGCCCGAGGGAGCGACTACCATCAAATCGGCCATAGGGCGCAATACTTTTATCAACTCCTGAATTCCTTTCGCAGCATAGCCGTCGTCGTTCGACAACAGCAGAAATGGTTTCTCTTTCATCATATTATCATTCAATCTTTTTATGAGTGTAAAGTTACAACAAATCTTAATCTTACCAAACCGGGCCACGCAATTAAGTAAAAATATATATCTTTGCCCGCGTGAAGTTATTAACAGATGAGGTGACTTTTCAACACTTTCCAAAAAGTCATGGAATTTTAATTGACACTGTCACCAATTATTCGTTACTTCGCAATCAGAATAAACTGATTAATATGGGAAAAATTATTGCTTTAGCCAATCAAAAAGGAGGAGTAGGCAAAACTACCACGACGATTAACTTGGCTGCATCTTTAGCTACTCTCGAGAAGAAAGTACTAGTGATTGACGCTGACCCTCAGGCAAATGCCTCATCCGGCCTAGGCGTGGACTTGAAAGATATCGATTGTTCAATCTACGAATGTTTAATCAATCAGGCAGACATCCGGGAGGCTATTTACACCACCGATATTGACGGATTAGACATCATACCTTCTCACATTGACCTGGTAGGTGCGGAAATTGAAATGCTCAACCTGGAAAACCGTGAGAAAATCATGCGACACGCACTGGAACCGATGAAAAACGAATACGACTACATATTAATAGACTGTTCGCCTTCACTCGGACTGATTACCATCAATGCTTTGACCGCAGCCGACTCGGTAATCATTCCTGTGCAATGTGAATATTTTGCTCTGGAAGGCATCAGCAAACTGTTGAATACCATCAAGATTATCAAGACAAAACTGAATCCGTCACTGGAAATTGAAGGATTCCTGCTAACCATGTTTGACTCACGCCTGCGTCTGGCCAACCAGATTTATGATGAAGTGAAACGACATTTTCAGGAACTGGTGTTCAAAACCATCATCCAGCGTAATGTCAAACTGAGTGAAGCTCCCAGCCACGGCATTCCGGCCATTCTCTACGATGCAGAATCCACCGGAGCAAAAAACCATTTGGCCTTGGCTAATGAAATTATAACACGAAATAGCAAATAAACGTATGGCAGTACAGAAAAAATTTGCATTAGGACGAGGACTCGATGCTCTGATATCAAATGAGGAGGTAAAAACTTCCGGCTCATCTTCTATCAATGAAATAGAATTGAGCAAGATATCAGTCAATCCCAATCAACCTCGTCGGGAATTTGACCCTATCGCTTTGCAGGAACTGGCTGACTCCATTGCAGAAATCGGTATCATACAGCCTATTACCTTACGACAGATAAGTGAGGATTCCTATCAGATTATTGCAGGAGAAAGACGTTATAGAGCCTCCATATTGGCTGGACTAAAAACCATACCGGCTTACATCCGTACGGCTGACGACGAGAATGTCATGGAAATGGCATTGATAGAAAATATCCAGCGCGAGGATCTGAACTCACTCGAAATCGCACTGGCCTACCAGCACCTGATTGAACAATACGAACTGACTCAGGAACGTCTCAGCGAACGGGTAGGCAAGAAGCGTACCACAATCGCCAATTACTTGCGGTTGCTGAAACTGCCGGCTCCCATTCAGATGGCCCTGAAAAACAAGGAAATCGATATGGGACATGCACGTGCGTTGCTGACTTTAGAAGACCCTAAAACTCAGATACGTATTTTCAATGAAACCGTGAGCCAAGGCTACTCGGTACGCAAAGTTGAAGAGATTGTAAAAGCGCTGGCCAGCGGCGAAAGCGTGAAAAGCGGAGGAAAAACCATTGCACCGAAAGGAGCACAATTATCAGAAGAATACTCCATGCTGCAAAACCATCTGTGCAGTTTCTTCGGTACCAAAGTACAGCTATCCTGCAGCAATAAAGGAAAAGGGAAAATCAGCATTCCTTTTAACAGCGAGGCAGACCTGGAAAGAATTATGGAGATTTTAGACTCTTTGAAAAAAACAGAATAAACGGAAACAATCTTTTGAGAGCACATACATTGACATATTTAGTATTGTTAATCTTGTTATTCTGCACCCCTTATTGGGGGAGCACGGAAGTGTATGCCCAACGTGCCAAAAAGCATCGGGAAGGTATACTCACGGCCGATTCTATCCGTGTAAAGAATCAGGCAGACAGCCTGGCACTGGCTGATACGACAGATTTACAACGGCAAATCGCCTTGAAGAATCTGGAATCACCACTGGATACGGCTGCCCTGGCAAAACAAAATGACTCTTTACAACATACCCTGCCTCCTGTAAAAGAGAAAAAACGCTGGATACCTAATTCCAACCGGACAGTATGGCTGGGACTGGTTATCCCGGGAGCCGGACAAATCTACAACCGGAAATATTGGAAGTTACCCATTATTTATGGAGGCTTCGTAGGATGTGCATACGCCCTGACCTGGAACGGACAAATGTACAAGGACTACTCACAAGCCTACCAGGATATCATGAGCAACAACCCCAATAACAAAAGTTATGAGGACTTTCTTCCTCCCGGAACCAATGTCAACGACCGTCTTGAATATTGGCAGGAATTATTCCGTTCACGCAAAGACCTTTATCGTCGCCAACGCGACTTGAGCATATTTGCATTTATTGGTGTATATTTATTATCGGTGATTGATGCCTATGTCGATGCCGAACTTTCTGATTTCGATATCAGTAAAGACCTCAGCATGAAATGGGAACCCACCATCTTTAACGATGCATTCCGCAACCGTCCGCAAGGAGTCGGCTTGCAATGCTGTATTAAATTTTAAGCAAATGAGAAAGATACTTTTCAGTTTACTGACTGCCACAATCTGCAGTGCATCCTCACTTTTTGCACAGCAAACAGAAAAAACAATCACTGTACAATCAGCGAACGGACAAGAAGACGTGATAGACTTGCCGGAAGGTATGATATCCACCACCGACAGTCTCTATTTGGACTGGATATCCAAACACTATATCAATCCGGCAGAAAACTGTACGATGACTACCCAGAACCCAGAGGTCAGCGATTCCATCTATATGGATCGCCTGCAACGGATTCCAGCCATCATCGAAATGCCTTATAACGACATCATACGGAAATTCATTGACATGTATGCCACTCGCCTGCGGCAAAAAGTATCTTTCATGTTGAGTGCGAACAATCTTTACATGCCTATTTTTGAAGAAGCCCTTGACTTATATGACCTTCCTCTGGAATTAAAATACTTACCCGTCATAGAATCTGCATTAAATCCTACCGCCACTTCTGCACAGGGAGCTGTAGGACTGTGGCAATTCATGCTTCGTACGGGACAAGTATATGGGCTCAAAGTCAATTCTTTGGTAGACGAACGCAGAGATCCGGTAAAATCTACCCGTGCTGCCGCACGCTATCTGAAAGATTTATATGATATCTATCACGACTGGAACCTTGTTTTAGCAGCGTACAACTGCGGACCGGGTACCATCAACAAAGCCATCCGCCGGGCGGGAGGAGAAAAAGACTTCTGGAAGATTTATAATTTCCTGCCCAAAGAAACAAGAGGTTACGTTCCGGCATTCGTAGCTGCCAATTACATCATGACTTACTATTGCGAGCATTACATCAGCCCCATGGAAATGAACATGCCCGAAAGTACGGATACCGTTCACATCAACCGTTCGCTGAATTTGAACCAGATAGCAGAAGTATGTAAGATGGACATTGACCAGCTGCGTGCCCTGAACCCCGAATTCAAGAAAGATATCATTCCGGGAAACGAAAAACCTTATGCCTTGAGATTACCGACTCAAATGATGAGCTGTTTTATTGACCACGAAGACAGTATTTACAACTATAAGCCAGAGGTTTATCAGACACGACGCAATACCGTGGCCGTAAGCAGCAGTAATGCGAGCAAAAGTCAAAGTAAAGGAAAAGCGGTGTACCATCGTATTCGCAATGGAGAAACCTTAGGAGGTATTGCAGCCAAATATGGAGTCAGTGTAAATCAGCTCAGACGATTGAACGGAATTAAAGGAAGCAACATCCGGGCTGGCAAATCATTACGCATCCGATAAGAAAAGCAGCCATTTGCTTGTTTGATTCGTATTTTTCCCTATTTTTGCATTATCGATTCAAAGAAGGGAGAGAATTATGACTGACGACAAACTTACGCAGGAGCAAGCAGATGAACAACTGATAGACAATGCCTTTCAGGAGTTATTGGACCGATACCTTGAAAGCAAACACCGGAAAAAGGTTGAAATTATCACGAAAGCATTCAATTTCGCCCGACAAGCACACAAAGGAGTGCGCCGACGTTCGGGCGAACCTTATATCTTACATCCCATTGCCGTAGCACGTATCGCATGCGTGGAAATTGGATTGGGGTCTACTTCCATCTGTTCAGCGTTACTTCACGACGTAGTGGAGGACACAGACTATACAGTGGAAGATATCGAAAACCTGTTCGGCCCCAAGATAGCTCAAATCGTAGACGGACTGACCAAAATCTCCGGAGGTATCTTTGGAGACAGAGCTTCTGCACAAGCAGAAAACTTTAAAAAACTACTTCTTACGATGAACGATGACATCCGTGTCATCCTTATCAAGATTGCAGACCGACTGCACAACATGCGCACACTCGGTTCCATGCTTCCAAGCAAACAATACAAGATTGCAGGAGAAACGCTTTATATTTATGCTCCCCTCGCCAACAGATTGGGGTTAAACCGTATCAAGACTGAATTGGAGGACTTAAGCTTTAAGTACGAACATCCGGAAGCATACCAGAAAATAGAAGACAAACTGAAAGCCACGCAAGCTGAAAGAGAAAGTTTGTTTGAAGAATTCACGGCTCCCATCCGGGCACAGCTCGACAAAATGGGACTCCCCTATCGAATCTTGGCCCGCATCAAGTCGCCTTATTCCATCTGGAATAAAATGCAAAACAAGCACATCACATTTGAGGAAATCTATGATATTCTGGCCGTACGTATCATTTTCACTCCCAAGAATGAAGAAGAGGAGCTGAATGACTGCTTCAATATCTACGTAGCCATTTCCCGAATATATAAACCTCATCCCGACCGCCTGCGTGACTGGGTCAGCCATCCGAAAGCCAATGGCTATCAGGCGCTTCATGTCACTCTGATGAGCAATAAAGGCCAATGGATTGAGGTACAAATCCGTAGTGAACGGATGAACGATGTAGCCGAACAAGGTTTTGCCGCACATTGGAAATACAAAGAAGGAGGAGGAAGCGAAGACGAAGGCGAACTCAGCAAATGGCTGAAAACCATCAAGGAAATCTTGGATGACCCGCAACCGGATGCCATCGACTTCCTGGATACCATCAAACTGAATCTTTTTGCCTCCGAAATCTTCGTGTTTACCCCTAAAGGAGAAATCAAGACCATGCCGCAAAACGCTACTGCCCTTGATTTCGCATTCTCCATTCACACTTTCTTGGGAAGCCACTGTATTGGAGCCAAAGTCAACCACAAGCTGGTTCCACTCAGCCATAAACTACAAAGTGGAGACCAGGTGGAGATTCTAACCTCCAAAGCACAAAAAGTACAACCTTCATGGATTAATTTTGCTACCACAGCCAAAGCAAAAGCAAAGATTCTGTCTATTCTAAAAAGAGAAAGAAAAGAAGTGCAACAGACGGGAGAAGATATGCTGCACGATTTCTTCACCAAAGAAGGTATTGAAGCAAACGATACCAACATACAGAAACTTTGTACACTCCACAAACTAAAGACACCTGAAGACCTGATGTACCAAATAGGACAAAAAGTCTTCATACTGGGAGAGGCTGATAAAAATGAGCTAAAAGAAAAACCGACCCCCACAAACTGGAAGAAATACATCGCATTTGCATTTGGCGGAGGTAACAAAGCTAAAACCCAGGATAATGTTTCTCAAAAAGAGAATACGCCTCAACTGAACATTGACAAAAAGAAGGTCGTCCGCCTCACTCCTGAAGAGATTCAGAAGCACTACATCATCGCAGACTGCTGCAAGCCGATACCGGGAGATGATGTACTGGGTTATATTGATGACAACAACCGGATTATCATCCACAAGCGCCAATGTCCGATTGCCGCCCAGCTCAAAACCAGCTTTGGAAACAGGCTGCTGGCCGTACAGTGGGAAACCGGAAAGGCACTCAATTTTCCTGTAAATGTATATATAAAAGGTATTGACGGTATCGGGGTGCTGAATCAAGTGACACAAATCATTTCCCAGCAACTGAATGTAAATATCCACAAACTGAACATCGAGTCGAATGATGGAATCTTTGAAGGACGTATCCAACTTTTTGTACACGATGTGGACGATGTAAACACAATCTGTGAAAATTTAAAGAAACTGGAAAGCATTAAAAAAGTGACACGAATCGAAAACTTTGACGATGCCATTGCTGATTAACAGTATCTGATTTACTAATCGGCATATATTCTTCTCTACATACGCAGAATATATGCCGGTTTTTCATGTCCTTTCATCCGGAAATCAGAAAAACAAAAAAGCCACTGAGAAACTCAGCAGCTTTTCATTATCTGTGGACCTGGAGGGAGTCGAACCCTCGTCCAAACAAGGAAGCCATATGCTTTCTACATGCTTATCTCTGCCTTCGGTTTTCGTACACAAGCAAGACCAGAGCCACCCACTTATGTCTTAGTTCCTAAAACTTCATCCCAGCCGCGGAACAAGGCTGAAACTATTTCCGATTTTGCTGCACCGCTAAACCAAACGCTTCGGAACAAGAGCTTTTGAGCGATGTCTCGTTTCCATCACTGTGACGGAAATAAAGCTAATCTACTATACTTCGATTAAGCAGCGAGAGCATAATTTTCGTTGCCAGATAATTGTTCAGTAACTGAGATTATAGTGCAAATCACTGACGCACTGCATGCTTACATACCACATCTCTCGCTGTCAAAACCAAACAAGCCCAAGATTAAGTACTTAAGTGGCAGCAAAGATAGCAAATCTTTACTCTATCTACAAAAAAAGAGGTGCAAATTTGCACCTCTCCTCTTATTATCTTTACTTTTGGTATCAATGATGGAACAGACGGATACCCGTAAATGCCATTGCAATACCGTATTTATCACATGTTTCAATCACATTGTCATCACGAACAGAGCCTCCGGCCTGAGCAATATACTCTACCCCACTCTTATGCGCACGTTCGATGTTGTCGCCAAACGGGAAGAATGCATCCGAACCTAAAGACACCCCTTTCTGTGTATCCAACCATGCCCGCTTCTCTTCACGGGTCAAGATTTCCGGCTTTTCCGTAAAGAACTGCTGCCATACGCCATCGGCCAACACATCATCATGATCTTCACTGATATAAATATCAATGGTATTGTCACGGTCGGCACGGCGGATTTTTTCTACCCAAGGCAAGTTCAATACTTTCGGATGTTGGCGCAGGTACCAGATATCAGCCTTGTTTCCAGCCAAACGAGTACAATGGATACGGCTCTGCTGTCCGGCACCGATACCAATGGCCTGTCCGTCCTTCACATAACAAACTGAATTAGACTGCGTATATTTCAACGTAATCAATGCAATCATCAAATCACGCTTAGCCTCTTCCGGGAAATTCTTATTCTGAGTCGGAATGTTTGCAAACAGTTCCGGGCCATTCAGTTTCACTTCGTTACGTCCTTGTTCAAAAGTAATGCCAAACACGTCCTTGTGTTCAATAGGATTCGGACGATAAGCCGGATCTATCTTGATGACATTATAAGTACCCTTCCGCTTGTTCTTCAAGATTTCCAAAGCCGCATCCGTATATCCCGGAGCAATGACACCGTCGGATACCTCACGATTGATGAAACGGGCAGTTTCCTCGTCACACACATCACTCAGAGCTATAAAATCTCCATAAGACGACATACGGTCGGCACCACGTGCACGTACATACGCATTTGCCAGCGGCGACAAAGGCAGGTTATCCACAAAATAAATTTTCTTCATGGTTTCATCCAGTTCCAGACCGATTGCGGCTCCGGCAGGACTCACGTGTTTGAACGAAGTAGCGGCCGGCATACCGGTAGCTTCTTTCAGTTCTTTCACCAACTGCCATCCATTGAACGCATCCAAGAAATTGATATAACCGGGACGCCCGTTCAACACTTCAATAGGCAGTTCTCCCTCCTGCATGAAAATGCGGGCCGGCTTCTGGTTAGGGTTGCAGCCGTACTTGAGTTCGAGTTCTTTAGCCATATTTTAATAGTTTGGTTGAATTTTCTACAAAAGTACGAAAAAATCGGAAGCATATTCCACGATAAGTACATGATTTTAGGAATTCCCACAGAAAGCAACGGAAAAATCACAAAATAAATCTGTATTTTTGTCCATATTCTATACAAAATATAAAGGACTATGATAGACGAATTATTACATTTCAACAAAACATTTGTGGAAAGCAAAGGGTACGAGAAATACATCACGAACAAATACCCTGACAAAAAAATCGCCATTGTCACCTGCATGGACACCCGTCTGACAGAACTGCTGCCAGCCGCACTGGGTATCAAAAACGGAGATGTCAAAATCATCAAGAATGCAGGAGGAACGATTACCCACCCCTTTGGAAGTGCCATGCGCAGCCTGCTGGTAGCCATATATGAACTAGGAGTGGAAGAGGTGATGATTATCGGGCATACAGACTGCGGCGTGCAGCACATGGACAGTCAGGTCATGCTACGCCACATGCGTGAAAGAGGTATCTCGCAAGACCATATCGAAATGATGCAATACTGTGATATCGACTTAAATTCCTGGCTCAGCGGCTTCAATGATACGGAAGAAGCTGTACAAAAGAGCGTACACATCGTACGCCACCACCCGCTAGTACCACAGGATATACGGGTAAGAGGATTCATCATGGATTCTACAACCGGAAACCTCACCGAAGTACAAGAAGACTAACCTACATAAGCCCTAAAAACAAAGGCCGACAAGAAAGAGAGAAACTTCCTGCCGGCCTTTTTTATCAATTCAAAGAATAATCAGCCTCAACGGTCTTCCGCCAAAGCCAGTATAGAAACCTCCTGGGGTACATAATCCCCTTGGAAGAAACGACTGGCACGCAACAGATGGCGCCAAATACTTACCAACTCCTGAGATTCCTGAAGGATATTCAAATAAACCATTGCCGCCTTCAAACTTGTATTATCAGACTCCTGCATCCGGTTCATCTGCTGTTTACGCAAAGCGGAAATATTGTTTTTCAGTTCGTCACCTTTCTTCAAAATATCATCGGCATCCGCATAGTTACCTGTACTGATGGCACTCTTGGTACGCTCCATCAAACTACAGAGCTGCTCACGTACTGGAAGGAATTCCTTCACACAATCCGGAGATATCGGGTTGAAGTTATTATCCACATGCTCCTTACAAGGTTCACAGATTCGTTTCAAGCAGTAAAGCATTTGCTCGCAACTGTTGCTTCCCAAGTGGAACCATGTATTCTTTTCTATCGCTACGGTCATAGGCAGACGGCGTAATCCCAGAATTTCTTTCCGCCGACGTTTCTTGAGCATCTTCTTCTGGTCGTCCGTCGCATTCATGGCCTTCCGCAGACTACGCAAGTCTTCATTGATGAATCCGTCAGTCACCTGTACATAGGTTTTCTCACTGAAATCCACGTAGCTGGCCAAGGTTTCCTGCACATGCTGACGAAGCAACGCCAAGGTTTCGCTCTTGTCCTTGCTGCTCATCATCCGCTTGAACACATCGTCCTGTCCATCCACCTTTTCTTCTTTCTTTTTATACTGGATATTACTGCGTACCAAAAGCACTACAGCTACCACAATAAAGATGAACATACCAACGAAACTGGTGTAGAACATTATGAAAGTAACCAGCGCACAAATCGTGAAAGCCACGAACGCCGTGATAAACCAGCCACCAATCACGGAAAGCATACCCGTGATACGATATACTGCACTTTCCCGACTCCAGGCACGGTCGGCCAATGAACTACCCATCGCTACAATAAATGTCACATAAGTGGTAGACAACGGCAACTTCATGGTGGTACCGATGATAATCAACAGTCCAGACAAAACCAGATTCACCGAAGCACGTACCATATCGAAGGCAGCCCCATCGTTCAGAATCACTTCATCCTTATTGAAACGGCTGTCAATCCAACGACGCATTCCCACCGGAATCACACGTACCAGAAAATCATTGATATTAGTGGCGCGACGTACAATCACACGAGCCAACGCAGAAGAACCGAACATCTCATCACCTTCCTCCTGACGGGCCAGATCGACCGACGTCTTGATTACATTCTTTGCCTTTTTGGAAGTAGCCAGCGCATATACCATAACAACCCCCGAAGCTATCAGGAAAATGGCAGGAGTCTTAGCCGACGACATCAGAGAAGACATCATAAAATCATGAATTCCTGTCCCATTGGAATTTGCCACATAATCCGTGTACGCAGAAAAACCCGCCAAAGGCACACCGATGAAGTTCACCAAGTCATTGCCGGCAAAAGCCAGTGCCAACGAGAAAGTTCCCAGCAACACAATAATCTTGAATACATTTACTTTACACCAGTGCAAGATTTGCATGATGACCGTAAACACTACGAAACATCCGCCCACCAATATCAGGGTATTGTCCTGAATCCACTGCTGAGCTTCAGAAGTCATGAACGAAGCACTCTTCAAACCCTGTATAATAATGAAATACCCCAAGGCCGTCACGGCAATTCCGCCGAACACACCGATGGTCCATGAAAGATGTTTCTTATAATTGAAACTGAAAATAAGTCGGGACACATATTGTACAATAGTACCCGCAATGAAGGCAACCGCCACCGAAAGGAAAATACCCATAATGACCGACAAAGCCTTTTCCGTATTCATCATATCACCCAAACTCAACATACCGGTTTCGTCTCCGATAATCTTCAAAATTGCCAGAATGAATGTACCTCCCAACAATTCAAATACCATGGATACCGTAGTAGAAGTAGGCAGCCCCAACGTATTGAAGACATCCAGCAACACCACGTCCGTCACCATGACCGCCAACAAGATGCACATGATTTCATAAAAGCTGAAATTTACCGGCTGGAAAATTCCGTGACGGGCGATATCCATCATTCCATTACTCAACACCGCTCCAGCAAACACCCCGACAGCAGCTACAATGATAATCGTTTTAAACTTCGCGACCTTTGCACCAACCGCCGAATTCATAAAGTTCACGGCATCATTACTGACACCTACCAGCAAATCGAAGACTGCCAGCATAAACAGGAAAATCACAATTCCCAAATAAATAGTTTCCATAACTTGTTTTGCTAAGTTTTTTCCGGATGCAAAAATATTTCATCCTTGTTATAATCGAATGTCATATATGTTACAATCCTGTTACAAAATCTCAGAAAGGAAGCAAATGGAAGTACTATTCACAAGAAGGTCAGCAGCAAAACTTTCAATGTGAATGTAAAAAAAAGATATTTTATTTCTACTATCCTATATTTATCATCTGAAAATTCGTAATTTTGCGGCTGAATTCAAAATCTCAAAATTATGTCAGAATCAAAGAAAATCAAAACCGCATTGGTGTCTGTTTACCATAAAGACGGCTTGGATGCTATCTTAGCTAAACTCCATGCAGAAGGAGTTGAATTCCTTTCTACTGGAGGAACACGTCAATTCATTGAATCACTGGGCTATCCGTGCAAGGCAGTAGAAGATATCACAACCTATCCTTCTATTTTGGGAGGACGTGTGAAAACCTTACATCCTAAAATCTTCGGAGGTATCCTTTGCCGTAGAGAACTGGAAAGCGACCAAAAACAAGTAGCACAATATGAGATTCCGGAAATCGACCTGGTAATTGTAGACTTGTATCCGTTTGAGGATACAGTGGCCAGCGGTGCTGCCGAACAAGATATCATTGAAAAAATCGATATAGGCGGCATTTCATTGATTCGTGCCGGAGCCAAGAATTTCAACGATGTAGTCATCGTAGCCAGCAAACACCAGTATCAGCCGTTGCTGGACATCCTGAACCAGCAGGGAGCCGTTACCACACGTGAACAGCGCCGTTGGTTTGCAGGTGAAGCCTTTACCGTATCTTCACACTACGATACCGCTATCCGCGACTATTTCAAGAAATAAATAAAAGGCAGTTCATTCTGCCTTCTTTATACGGACTTATTAATTCAAAATTCTAGACTTATATTAGAAGGAATGGGATTATTCTCCTTTACACAAAACATAGCGATGGACCTTGGCACAGCCAACACCATCATTACCTGCAATGACAAGATTGTGGTAGACGAGCCCTCTGTCGTTGCGTTGGATCGCCGTACGGACAAAATGATTGCCGTGGGTGAACGTGCCAAGCTGATGTACGAAAAAGAAAACCCGAACATTCGCACCGTACGCCCGTTGCGCGACGGAGTGATTGCGGACTTCAACGCCTGCGAACAGATGATGCGCGGGTTGATTAAAAAGGTAAACACCGGACGCCATCTTTTCACTCCTTCCCTGCGTATGGTCATCGGTGTACCCTCTGGTTCCACAGAAGTGGAACTGCGTGCCGTACGCGACAGTGCGGAACATGCAGGCGGACGTGATGTCTACCTGATATTCGAACCGATGGCTGCGGCTATCGGTATCGGACTGGATGTGGAAGCTCCGGAAGGAAACATGGTGGTCGACATAGGTGGAGGTTCTACCGAAATCGCCGTAATTTCATTAGGCGGTATTGTTTCAAACAACTCTATCCGTGTGGCTGGTGACGACCTGACAGCGGATATTCAGGAATACATGAGCCGACAGCACAATGTCAAAGTCAGTGAAAGAATGGCCGAGCGAATCAAAATTCATGTAGGTGCTGCCATTACGGATTTGGGAGACAATGCTCCAGAGGATTACATCGTACGCGGACCAAACCGTATCACAGCGCTTCCGATGGAAGTACCGGTCTGCTATCAGGAAATAGCCCACTGCATGGAGAAAAGCATTGCCAAAATTGAGACGGCCATCCTGAGCGCACTGGAAAATACACCTCCCGAACTGTACGCCGATATCGTCAACAACGGTATTTACCTGGCAGGAGGCGGAGCCTTGCTGCGCGGACTGGACAAACGTCTAACAGACAAAATCAACATTCCTTTCCACATTGCCGAAGACCCCTTGCTGAGCGTAGCCAAAGGAACGGGTATCGCCTTGAAAAATGTAGATCGTTTCTCATTCCTGATGAGATAATCTCATAAAATTGAAAATGAAGGGGTCGGAAGGTCCCTTCATTTTCAATTTTCACTTTTTTGTTTACACATCATTCGGACTCTCTGACATGCGAAACCTAATCAATTTTCTGCTGAAATATAACCATTGGTTCCTTTTCGTACTTCTGGAAGTGATTTCCCTTACCCTGCTGTTCCGTTTCAACAACTATCAGGGAAGTGCTTTCTTCACTTCTGCCAATTATGTGGCGGGACTGGTGTACGAGGCATCCAATCAAGTGACACGTTATTTCGGACTGACGGAAGTCAACAAAGACCTCACGGCACGAAACGTGGAATTGGAAATTGAGGTAGAGCGCCTGTCACAGGCTTTGGAACAATATACCCAAGATACACTCGGAGTAGCCAACCTGCGCAAGGAAGCATTGAAAGACTATGTGCTCTATGATGCCAGAGTGGTGAACAACAGCGTAACCCACCCCAACAATTTCATCACGATAGACAAAGGGTCGGCCGACGGTATCCGTCCGGAAATGGGAGTAGTGTGCGGAAATGGGGTGGTAGGTATTGTCTATCTGACAGGACAACACCATTCCATCGTGCTTCCTGTGCTCAACTCCAAAAGCAGCATCAGCTGCAAAATCAAGAGAACATCCTATTTTGGTTTCCTCAAATGGGATGGAGGTTCCTCACAATATGCCTATGTGAAAGACATGCCCAGACATTCGGAGTTCACGTTGGGCGACACAATCGTGACAAGCGGCTACAGTGCCGTATTCCCCGCCGGAATACCGGTAGGCACTGTCGATGACATGACCGACAGCCACGACGGCTTGTCCTACCTGCTCAAGGTGAAACTCTTTACCGACTTTGCCCGATTGAATAACGTCAGGGTACTGGGTTCTTTCAACGGGAGCGAACAGGCACAGCTGGAAGACAGTATCCACTCCGTGCAACCATAACTATTAACCACACAGAAAGTTTGGGAAATTATGCAATACATCATACGTCTTAAATGGTTTATAATACTGGCCCTGCTTCAGGCGCTGGTGTTGAATCACATCCATTTTGAACAATACGCTACTCCCTTATTATACATTTATTTCTTATTGAAGATAAATTCGGGAAACAGCCGTAAGGGCCTCCTGTTGTGGGCCTTTTTCCTGGGACTCTGCATCGATATCTTCAGCAACACCCCCGGCTTGAATGCAGCCGCTTCCGTGCTGACGGCTTTCTGCCGCCCCTGGATTCTGCGTTTGTTCTCACTGCGCGACACCACTGATAATTTCGAGCCCGGCATCTATCAGATGGGATTTGCTCCTTTCTTCCGGTACACTTTGGTTATGGTACTGTTGCATGCCGTCGTCCTGAATCTGCTGGATATGTTCTCTTTTGCCCGGCCACAAATATTGCTACTGAAAATAGCCAGTGATGCAGTCATCACGCTCATCTTTATTTTATGTGTTGATTCTGTCAGGAGGAAAAAATAGTGGAAAGAAATTACGACCTTGAAAAGCGGAAATACGTCATTGCCGGCGCAGTCGCTGTCATTGTACTGATTTTTCTTATACGCTTGCTCTCCCTGCAAATCATGAGTGAGGACTATAAGAAGAATGCCGACAGCAACGCCTTTCTCAAGCGGATACAGTATCCCAGCCGGGGAGTCATCTACGACCGCAATGACAAACTGCTGGTCTACAACCAGGCAGCTTACGACATCACAGTCATCATGAAGGAGATTACCGAACTGGATACGACCGATTTGTGCCAGACCCTGAAAATCACACCGGAATTTCTCCGGAAGAGATTCCATGACATCAAGGACCGGCGCCTCAACCCGGGATACTCTCCCTACACCAATCAGGTATTCCTGACCCAGCTGTCGGCCGAAGACTGTGGAGTGTTTCAGGAAAAACTGTTCAAGTTTCCCGGATTCTATATCCAGCGACGCACCATCCGGCAATATACTTACAATGCGGGAGCCCACATCTTAGGTGATATTGCAGAAGTGTCCAAATCGGACATGGAAAAGGATGACTACTATATCCCCGGAGACTTTATCGGGAAACTGGGAGTGGAACGTTCTTACGAGAAACAGCTGCGAGGCGAAAAAGGCATTGAGATATTGCTGCGCGACGCACGCGGACGTATTCAAGGCAACTACATGGACGGCAAATTCGACAAAGCTCCCGTGGCGGGCAAGAACTTGCGGCTCAGTCTGGACATCGACCTCCAGCAACTGGGCGAACGCTTGCTGGAAGGGAAAATCGGCAGTATTGTGGCCATCGAACCCTCTACCGGCGAGGTACTCTGTCTGGTGTCTTCTCCCTCTTACGACCCCCGCCAGATGGTAGGAAGAAACCGAGGAAAGAACCACCTGATGCTGGCACGTGACCCGTGGAAGCCCTTGCTGAACCGCGCCATCATGGGTACCTACCCCCCAGGATCCACATTCAAGACCTCACAGGCACTCACCTATTTGCAGGAAGGAATCATCACCACCGGTACCAGTTACCCGTGTAATGGCGGCTTCAATTTCCGAGGCCTCCATGTGGGCTGTCACTCACACCCCTCCCCCCTCTCTCTGATTCCGGCCATCGCCACTTCCTGCAACGGTTATTTCTGTTGGGGACTTTATCACATGATTGGAGCCCGGCAGAAATATGGCTCCGTACAGAAGGCCATGAATACATGGAGAGACTACATGGTGTCTATGGGATTCGGCTACCCCTTGGGAATCGACCTTCCGGGAGAAAAAAGAGGATTCATCCCCAATGCCAGCGTGTACGACAAGGCCTATCACGGTTCATGGAACGGACTGACCATCATCAGTATCTCCATCGGACAGGGGGAGGTGACGCTGACACCGCTGCAGATAGCCAATCTGGGAGCTACCATTGCCAACAGAGGCTATTTCATTACGCCCCATGTGGTCAAGGAAGTCGAAGGTGAACCGCTCGACACGCTCTATTCCAAGAAACGCTATACCATGGTCGACCGTTCCCATTACGATGAAGTGGTACAAGGCATGCGTGCTGCCGTACTGGGTGGAACCTGCCGGGGAGCCAACCTGCCCGACATCGAAGTATGCGGCAAGACCGGTACAGCCCAGAACCGAGGAAAAGACCACTCGGCATTCATGGGATTTGCCCCGATGAAAGACCCGAAGATAGCCATTGCCGTATATGTGGAAAACGGAGGATTCGGTGCCGTCTACGGTGTCCCCATCGGACGGCTCATGATAGAACAATATCTGAAAGGAAAGCTTTCGCCCGAAGACGAAGCGATGGCAACAGAAATTCAAAACAGGAGGATTGATTATGGGATACACGAGAGGTAGTGTATGGAAAAATGTGGACTGGTGGACCATCGGACTTTATCTGGTATTGGTCACCTGCGGCTGGTTCAGCGTATGCGGAGCAAGCTACGATTACGGAGAGCCCAATTTCTTCGACATCACGACACGTGCCGGCAAGCAGCTCATGTGGATAGGCTGTTCGCTGGGACTCGGATTCGTCATACTCATGCTCGAAGACCGCATTTACGACACATACGCCTACCTGATTTATGGCATCCTGCTCCTGCTCCTTTTCGGTACCATCTTCAATCCGCATGAAATCAAAGGTTCACGCTCGTGGATTGTGCTCGGCCCCGTCAGCCTGCAACCAGCCGAGTTCGCCAAGTTTGCCACAGCCCTGGCACTGGGAAAATACATGAACGAATACACCTTCCAGATGCAGCGAACCCGCAATCTGTTGGTAGTATTGGGCATCATCTTGCTGCCTATGCTGCTGATTATCCTCCAAAAGGAGACCGGTTCCGCACTGGTGTATCTCTCCTTTTTTCTCATGCTGTACCGGGAAGGCATGACTGGAGCCGTATTGTTTTCCGGCATCTGTGCCGTTGTCTTTTTTATTGTCGGCCTCCGGTTTGGAACCGAAATCATGCCCGATGAGATGACCTCCTGGGGAGAATTTTCCGTACTGACCCTCATCATCCTGCTATCTTCTTTCCTGGTAGGAAGATTCTGCCGTCAGTCTCCCAAACTGGCGGTTTATATCTTCGGCATCGGAGGAGGAGCCACCCTGCTGGGCGCACTTTTCTCCAACTATGTGATTCCGTTTAACGTCTGCCATCTTCAACTGGCCATTTGTGCGGCCCTCGTAATCACCCTTTTTTATTATTACCTCAGGGAGCAAGTAAGGGAGTATTTCTACATCATCCTGTTTGTCATCGGTTCCGGCATCTTCTTTTTCTCCACCGATTACGTGTTCAACCACGTACTGGAGCCTCATCAGAAAATCCGAATTGAAGTATTGCTGGGTATGAAGGACGACCCGGCAGGAGCCGGATACAACGTCAACCAGAGTAAGATTGCCATCGGTTCCGGAGGGTTACTCGGAAAAGGGTTCCTCAACGGCACCCAGACCAAACTGAAATATGTGCCGGAACAAGACACCGACTTCATCTTCTGTACCATTGGAGAAGAACAGGGATTTGTGGGTTCTGCCATTGTCATCTTCCTGTTCATGGCACTTATTCTCCGTCTTATCGTTCTCTCCGAACGGCAGGAAACCCGTTTTGGAAGGGTCTACGGCTATTGCGTGCTGGGCATCTTTTTCTTCCACCTTTTCATCAATGTGGGAATGGTGCTCGGGCTGACCCCGGTCATCGGGATTCCGCTTCCCTTCTTCAGCTACGGAGGCTCTTCCCTGTGGGGATTTACCATTCTGCTATTCGTGTTTCTCCGCATCGACGCGGCCCGGGAAAAATAGCCGGATGCCCACATCCGAAATACCCGGTAACGGATTTTTCCGCATCAGATGGGCTATACGGAAACTGCGTCCCAAGGAATCTGTGGTCAATACCACCGGCTCATCCCATATATAAGCTGTCTGAAACAATCCGCCGACAGCCCCTTCGTGATGCCACTGTCCTTTCTCATCGGCCAGATAAATATGTAAAGTGTCCGTATGCGAAGGCAGAGAATCGCCGTCCACCCGTGTCACGGACAACCAGATATCCCGATAAGGATAGGCTCCCGTGTGACGAATTCCCACTTCCATCTGATAAGTTCCTGCCGGCACTTCCGGGGGAAGTTCAAACCCCACCGAATCCGTCCTCTGCCAGCCTTCCCTTCCGGGAACGGACTGGTACACATGATACTGCGTATTCGTATGGCAGGCCGAAAGCAGGCACACGACCAGACTCAGAAAGCCCGCATACCCCATTCGGCCCTTTATCCATTTTTTATGCTTGTACATCTGAATTTGTATTTCGTTCCGGACGTTTATTTCCCTCATTGTTGTTGTTCCGACGGAAATTTCGTCTTCCGTTCCGACTCGGACGAGGCTCCTGCCCCGCATTTGCCTCTCCTTGCGGAGCATTTCCCGCAGCCGCCTGAGGTACGGGATTATTTTTCGGGCGGGACGGACGGTTGTTTCGGGCCTGAGGGCCTCTGTTTTCCCGTTCTTTCGTTCCAGCTTCCGGTGTCGGTCTGTTGTTGTTTGCCTCCGCCGGAGCAGCAGGCTGGTTAGCCGCTTGAGCGCCCCCTTTTGCTTTCTTTTTCCGGTTCCGTCCAGCCTTCGTTTTGTCGAAACGTGTCAGACTCTCTTGCTCCAGCAAGTCTTTCGAACGCTGCGGTTCACGGGAAGAGGTTTCTTCATCCAGCTTCTCCGGTTTCTCACCCCGCTTGTTCATGTTCAACACCTCAAAAGCGCGACGGGCAGAAATGGTCACTTCGTTGGCCAGGAAACTCTTGTCCGTGCTGTACGTGATGGTTCCTTTCAGGATATCCGCCTTGAAATAATAATACACATTGTCCAGCGTTTCAAGTGTAATTTCCTTGCTAGGCAGACGCTTCTGACATTCCACATACGCATCCACCTCGTAATTCAGGCAACACTTCAGCTTGGCACACTGTCCGGCCAGCTTCTGCGGATTCAGTGAAATGTCCTGGAAACGTGCGGCACTGGTAGACACAGACACAAAGTTCGTCATCCACGTAGCGCAACACAGTTCCCGTCCGCAAGGCCCGATTCCTCCGATGCGTCCGGCTTCCTGACGGGCACCAATCTGTTTCATCTCGATTCGCACCCGGAACGTTTCGGCCAGCACCTTAATCAGCTGACGGAAATCCACACGTTCATCGGCAATGTAATAGAAAATGGCCTTGTTGCCGTCACCCTGATATTCCACGTCACCGATTTTCATCTGAAGTCCAAGGCTCTCCGCAATCTTGCGGGAACGAATCATGGTGTCGTGTTCGCGCGACTTGGCCTCTTCGTATTTCTCCATGTCCACCGGTTTCACCTTCCGGTAGATGCGTCGGATTTCCGCATCCGGTTTCAGGTTGGCTTTCCGCATCTGCAACGGCACCAGCCGCCCCGTCAGTGTCACCGTACCGATATCGTGGCCCGGACTGGCCTCTACCGCCACGATGTCCCCTTTCACCAGGTGCAAGCCGTTGCTGTTCTTGTAATAGCCTTTCCGTGTATTCTTGAACTGTACTTCCACCATATCCTGCTCTTCTCCATTGCCCGGGATATCGGCCAGCCAGTCGTAAGTGTTCAGTTTATTATTCTGTCGTCCGCAGCCTCCACAACAGAGTCGGCCGCTTCCGTTTTTAAGCTTAAAATCGTCCATATATTGTTATTGTTGTTTCATTTCTACAATCATTCTCAATGCCATGTCAAAAAAGACCATCTTCGGATTGACGTTCTGCTCGATGTGGAGCTGTGCCTCTTCCAGCAGCCCAGTCACCGAAAAGATGTTCCGCTCGTTGATGTAAGGTGCAAAACGGGTGGCAAACTGCATCTCTTCCGGACTCAGGTACACCATATCCGGCTGTCGGAAGTTGCAGATGAAATTCTCGCGCACCATCCGCTGGCAATATTCCAGCAGATTCTTCTGGCGCTCACGTCCCATCCCGGCCACCTGCTCGCTCCAGGCTCTCAGGCTACGGATGTCACGCTTGTAAGCCGTACGCATCAGGTTCACGAAAAGTTCAAAACAGAGTCTGTTCTCTTCACCCAGATGCACGTTTTCCACCGCCCTCAACAGGCTTCCCGCCGAACGGTGTGCTATGTCAAGGGCATCTTCCTCCGGCAGCATATACCGTTCCTTCAGATAGCGTTCAATATCCGCTTCGGACAGAGGTTTCAGGTGGATGCGCTGCGTCCGGCTCAAAATAGTGGGCAGCAGCAAGTCGGGCTCTTCGCTGACCAGCAGGAATACCGTCTTCAAAGGAGGTTCTTCCAGCAGCTTCAGCAACTTGTTCGCACACTCCACATTCATTTTCTCCGGCAGCCAGATGAGCATCACCTTATATCCGCCCTGACTGGCCTTCAGGGACAGCTTACGCTGAATCTCGTCGCTTTCGCGCACGTAAATCTGCGGCTGCTGGTTGCCGGCATCCATCATCCGCATCCATTCCTGAAGGTCGGCATACGGATTCCGCTCCAGCATCTCACGCCACTGAGGCAGGAACTCATCGCACACCACGTCGCGTCCCGCCTTCTTTTTCACCACCGGAAAGGCAAAGTGCATGTCGGGATGCGCCAGATGGTCCATCATCTTGCACGAACTGCATTGCCCACACGCATCGTCCTCTCCCGGATGACGACAAAGCAGATAGCGCGACACCGCCAGTGCCAGCGGCAGTTTGCCACTACCGGCAGGTCCCGTAAGCAACAGGGCATGAGGCATCTTTCCACTCCGAACGTTGTGGATGAGAAGCTGTTTCACTTCATCTTGTCCGATTACATCCTTAAAAAACGACATGCGGTTCCAGTTAAAAAATCAGGTTCTTTTCAGGGCTATTATTCCCATATAATCGGACAAAAATAAGAAAAAAATCGTAGTTTCAGGGTATATTCTCCCTTATTATTATATAACCGGAGTAAACAAATGTGCGAACCAGCCGACAAAGCGTCGCCACACACCGCGTTTCTTGTACTCCTCACGCGTCATGACCGTACTGTTGAGCTTGTCGTTGCTGAAGACCTCTCCCAGTTCGGCCGTAGTAGGCAGGTCCAGGATAAACGCATTGATTTCATAATCATAGCGCAGGCTCCGGCTGTTCAGGTTGGTGCTGCCCACCGTACAGAAACGCTCGTCCACCATCATGATTTTCGAATGATGGAATCCCCCGTTGAACACATAAATATGCGCCCCGGCCTTACGGAGCTTGTTGGCAATATAAAAACCTGCATCGGGCGTAAAGGGAATGTCCGATTTGCCGGGAATCATGATTTCCACCCGTACCCCACGCTTGGCCGCCCGCTTGATGGCCTTTCTCACCTGACGGGTAGGCGTAAAATAAGGATTGATTATCTGCACCTTATGCTCCGCCGCATCCAAGGCAGCAATGTAAGCCTCCCGCATGATTTCCGGACACACCCTCGGAATACGCTGCACGATGGCGACTCTCCTTCCGGAGCCCACACAAAAACTGTCCGGCACCACCGGCATTTCTTGCAGCTCTTCATGCGTTTCCTTGTTCCATACCCCCAGAAACGCTTCTTCCAGATACTTCACGGCTGGACCTTCTATGCGGATATGCATGTCGCGCCACGGACCGATTTCCGGCAGTCCGTTGATATAATAGTCGGCAATGTTCATTCCGCCCGTATAGCCCACTTTCCCGTCGATGACCACAATCTTCTGATGGTCACGGCAAAACACATGGTTGATATAAGGGAAACGGATGGGACTGAAACGGGCCATTTCAATGCCTCTGTCTGCCAGCATCTTCAAATGTTCTTTCCGCAACGGACGGCTGTTCGACAGGTTGCCGAAATCGTCAAAGAGTGCCTTTATCGTCACACCTTCCTTTGCCTTCTCTGCCAGCAAGGTGAACAATTCCTTGGCAATGGAATCGCTCCGGAAATTAAAATACTCCAGATGGATGTATTTTTCGGCCTTCTTGATGTCTTCAAACAAATGCTCAAACTTGCTGCGGCCACTCTTCAGCAGTGTCATACGGTTACATGAAGTCACCGGAATATGCTTCTTTTCCAGGAAACGGGCAAACAAGGAATCAGCCGGCAGATACACATCGGCTGTATCCGTTTCTTCTTGAAAGGCAGGTTCCTCCTGTTCCTGTGCCTCCAGCGGAAAGATACAGCATACGGCCAGCATCCACCATAATATATACAGTTTCAAATTCATCTTCTTCATGGTCATTGGGGCAAAAATATGGAATATTTCAGAAACCACAATGAGTTTCCAATGCAGAATTGAAAGAATGACCAACGATTCTTCCAAATCGCCTTATTCCTAATTTCTTCCGGCCTTTCATATTCTCTGTCCCACAGTGTGGTTTTTATATTCCACACTGTGAAATATGTATCCCACAGTGTGGTTTTTGTATCCCACAGTGTGGGACAGAGAAATTGCCGGATAGTTTCGAATTAAACACCTTGAAAATCCCCATAAAACCTCCAGAGAAAAAAGAAAAGGACAGAGCAGATGCACCCGAAGACAAAAATGCAACCTACTCTTTGCAAAATCAGGGTGCGACTTCTAAAAATAGTGAAATTTTTCCGTAATTGCCGGAAATACTTTCTTCCGCCCCCATTTTTCCCGGAACAAAGATTCGTTTTTCAATGAGAACTTTCCTATCTTTGCATCGAAAGAAAAAACAAAGACTATACACTTTTATACATAACTTAAATACATAAGAATTATGGAATTTGTAACAAACGAAAAACTTACCATTGTTGGTGCTGCCGGTATGATCGGTTCTAACATGGCTCAGACTGCTATCATGATGGGCTTAACTCCTAACATCTGTTTGTACGACCCGTACGCTCCAGGTTTGGAAGGTGTTGCTGAAGAATTGTTCCACTGCGGTTTCGAAGGTGTGAATGTCACTTTCACTTCAGATATCAAAGAAGCGCTGACTGGTGCTAAATATATCGTAAACTCAGGTGGTGCTGCCCGTAAAGCTGGTATGACTCGTGAAGACCTGTTGAAAGGTAACGCTGCCATCGCTGAAGAATTCGGTAAGAACGTAAAACAGTACTGTCCGGATGTAAAACACATCGTGGTAATCTTCAACCCGGCTGATATCACTGGTTTGATTACTTTGTTGTACTCTGGTTTGAAACCGAGCCAGGTTACTACCTTGGCCGCTCTCGACTCTACTCGTCTGCGCAGCGAATTGGCTAAACACTTCGGCGTATCTATGGACGCTGTTGAAAACTGCCGTACTTACGGTGGCCACGGCGAACAGATGGCTGTATTTGCTTCAACTGCAAAAGTAAACGGCAAACCGTTGATCGACATGATCGGTACTGACGCTCTGACTAAAGAACAGTGGGCTGAAATCCAGCAGAAAGTAACAAAAGGTGGTGCCAACATCATCAACTTGCGTGGCCGTTCTTCATTCCAGAGCCCGGCATACGTTTCTATCGAAATGATTGGCGCTGCTATGGGTGGCAAAGCCTTCCGTTGGCCGGCTGGTACTTATATCTCAAACGATAAGTACGATCACATCATGATGGCTTGGGAAACTTCAATCACAGCTGACGGTTGCCACTGCGCTGCATTGAACGGTACAGCTGAAGAACAGGCTGCTTTGGACAAGAGCTATGCTCACCTGTGCGAATTGCGTGACGAAGTAATCGCTATGGGCGTTCTTCCTGCTATCTCTGAATGGAACAAACTGAACCCGAACATCAAATAATCGGATATTCCATTGATATAAAAAAGGAGGCTATAAATCGGCCTCCTTTTTTTATGTACTTCCAGCATTTCGCTTCCTCCGGAAGGAAATTCCCACCTACCGTCGGATTTGTACATGAGAAAAATAAAATACAATCTGATTATCAACAAAATAGCAAACCCCCATGTACATCAGACATTCTTCTGTATCTCTTCCTAAAGCACTATCTTTGCGGTCTCCCACTATGTATTTTTTAATTTCTGAACCGCAATGAAAATCCGTGTCTTGTTATTTCTTTCCATCCTCCCTCTGATTGTTTCGTCCCTGCACGCCCGCCTGCCGGACGGCACTGCCTACCCGACCAAGGACTCTCTTCTTTCCATCTCACCGGAAGGAAAATACTCTGTTCCCAAAGCGAAAGACCATTTTCGCAGGAACTTCTCATACATGGGTATTCCATTCATCGCTTCCGGGCTGATTGTAAAAGGAGAAAACAAGAATTTCCGCACCCTGCGCAACCGTTTCGAACCCAACTTCCACCAAAAATACGACAACTATACGCAATATCTCCCTCTGGCAGCCACATGGGGAATGAAACTGGCGGGGGTGGAAGGACGCAGCTCGTGGAAAGAACTGACCGTCAGCAATGTATTTTCGGCGGCTCTCATGGCCGGATTTGTGAATACCTTGAAATATACTACCAAGGAAGTACGTCCGGACAATTCCTCAAACAATTCATTTCCCTCGGGGCATACCGCCACCGCCTTTATGTGTGCCACCATTCTGCACAAGGAATATGGCATGCTCAGTCCGTGGTATAGCATCGGCGGATATACGTTGGCCGGACTGACCGGAGTGACCCGACAGCTGAACAACCGCCACTGGATTGGCGACGTACTGGTGGGAGCCGGTATCGGTATGATTTCTACCGACCTGGGATATTTCTTTTCCGACCTGATTTTCAAGCATAAGGACACACGGCCAGATGATACAAGCTACAACCGTTATGAGGCACCTTCCTTTTTGAGCTTCAACATGGGATTTGCGACGGGACCCTCCAGCCTGCGTACTGCCGAATTATATGACAAGGAACACGGTTCCCCTCTGGGCATGCGCCTGCGGACAGGGACCGCCACGGTAGTCAGTGTGGAAGGAGCTTATTTTTTCAATACCTACTTCGGAGTGGGAGGCCGCCTGAAAGTGTCCACCTTGCCGGTGATAGCCGATATCCCGGAAGAGAACAAACGGCATTTCGACCTGGACAACGACTTGCAGGAAGGAGCTCCGGTCAACATGTTCCTGCTCGACGGACTGGAATCGGACCATCTGGGAATGTGCGACATCGACTTAGGGGCCTATTTCTCATACCCTTTGAACCGCCACTTCCAGCTGGGCGGCAAACTGCTGGTCGGCCGGCGACTGAATGCCGACTTTACCCTGAATTCCCTCTCCCGCATCAACCCTGATATCTTCGACCGGCAAAAAGTCAGCCAGGAAGCCTACAACCAGTTCTACAAGGAAGATGTGGAATATTATCTCCAACAGGAAGACCTGACCACCCACGAACTGCTACGCAGCACGTTTGTGGATGAAGAGTTTCTGCACATCCGGAAAAGTTCCACGTTCAAGCTGGGCACGGGCATTTCCCTCACCTACCGTTACAAAGAGGATGCTGCCCTGCGCCTGTATTGCGACTATGACTTTGCCTCTCCCCGGCTGACCTATGACCTGAAAAATACCTGGGTGGATGAAGAAGGAAACCGCGAAGCACGCTCCTACAGCAAACGGACACCGATGCATAACTTTACTTTCGGAGCCTCCATCGCGTTCATGTTCTGAATTCCATCTTCAATCCCTACACCCCTTTTTTCTGAACTCTGCCGGAGCAATACCAAATTGTGCCTGAAAACATTTGGCAAAATAGGAGGGGGAAGAAAATCCAACCCGAAAACATGCTTCACTGCTAGAAACCCCCTCTTCTGCCAATAAATAGGCCGCCTTCTTCAAACGAATCAAGCGAATGTAATCGTTTGGAGTCATTCCCGATATGGCTTTAATCTTTGTAAACAAACCAGACCGAGAAATTCCAACCTCCTGGGCCAGTACATCCACGGTAAAGTCCGAGTCTGTCATTCGTTTCTCAACAATTTTAGATATCTTATCAATCAAAAGAGTATCTAGTTTAGATATAGATACAGAAGCTACCATCGGTTTCGTCTTAAACTCTTTTTTCAACCTCTCCCTGTTTCTGAAAATGCTTGCAATCTGCGCATTAATTACGTCACCTGAAAAAGGTTTCTCAAGATACACGTCCGCACCATTTTCAAGCCCTTCCACATAATCCTCGGAGGATGCTTTTGCCGTAAGCATAACCACTGGAATATGACTGGTTGAAAGATTAGACTTCACGTGATGACAAAGCTGTATGCCATCCATCACAGGCATCATCACATCACTGATTATCAAATCGGGCATATTCTGTGAGATCTGCTCCCATGCATCTTTACCATTCACTGCATAAAATACCTGATAATGCACAGAAAGTAACTGAAGTAAATATTCCCTCAAATCTTGATTATCATCTACTATCAGAATACGATACTGTCCTTCCGGCATATCCGCATTATCTTCACCCCGTACCTCCTGGGAAGGAATCTTTTCTAAATCTTCCTCCCCTTTATGTACAAGTCTGTCAAAACATACAATAAAAGTAGAGCCTGCCCCCAACTCGCTTTCCAAGGTAAGACTGCCATGCATCAAATCTACAAGTTTCTTTACCAATGAAAGTCCTACCCCAGTCCCCACTCGCTCAGAAGAGGTCTTATCAGGAACCTGATAGAAAGGAGAGAATATTTTTCCTTGTTCTTTCACATCAATCCCCCGGCCATTATCTCTCACCCTCACTTCCAATTTCCGATCACTCACAATCAACAAATCAACCCCAATATAAGTATCAGTAAACTTCAATGCATTCGACAATAAGTTACTGATTACCTTTGTAAATGCCTCCTGATCAATACGAGCATAGCAAGGCTCCTCTGGCATTGTCAAACTAATCTTAATATGTTTCATATCTGCCGAAAGCTGAAAACGCTGATATACATTCATCAATAAAGTCTTGACATTGGTTTCCGCCAATATCACATTCATTCCTCCCGACTCAACTTTACGAAAATCCATCAACTGATTAACAAGCGTCAGCAAACGTTCCGCATTCCGCTCTATTACCTGCAACTGCGGAAGAACATCCTTTACTGTCCCCGAACTTTTCATCACATGTTCTAACGGTGCCAGTATTAATGTCAATGGAGTACGTATTTCATGCATGACATTCGTAAAGAACTCTATTTTACTCTGATAAATCTCACGGTCTTTTTTAATCGTAAGTAACGTCATACGCCGACGATGTATTCTGTTTATCCTATAATAGGAATAGACCAAACATGCCAATCCCAATAATACATAACCCGCAATCATATAAGAAGAAGCCCACCAGGGGGGCAATACTTTAATAGGAAACGAAATGGCATTCTCATTCCAGACTCCATCAGAATTAGACGCACTCACCTGAAAAACATAACTTCCAGCAGGCAAATCTGTATAAGTTACATGTGGTGCATTACTTGTTTCCGTCCAATCCTTTTCAAACCCCTTCAAACGATAACGATACCTGTTCTTAGAAGTATTAATATAACTCAATGTAGCAACCGAGAAACTGAACATGGAATGAGAATGATCCAAAATCAAACGATCTGCATAAGTAATGGAAACTTTCAACGGCGAATCCTTACTACCAACAATCACCGGTTTATTAAACATCTGGAAATCGGTCAAAATCACCGTAGGTACTTGAAGATCGGTCTGAATTTTATCCGGATGAAACTCATTAAAACCATTTACTCCACCCACCATAATTGTGCCATCGGATAATTGTATGCCTGAATTGGGAAGAAACAAGTTCTCCTGTAGACCATCTTTCTTATTATAAAATTTTAAGGAAGAAGTTTGAGACTGATAACAGAACATACCATTATTAGTCGTAAACCACAGTTTATCTTTATCCGGTAAGATTTTATAAACCACACGTATGTGCGCAGGCAAATTTTCACGTACAAATAAATCTTTCTTACGGTCATATCTAAGCAAGCCGTCTCCGTCTGTCCCCAACCAAAGTTCCCCCTGCATATCCAGACAACCTGTAATAATCTGATTTGTAGGAAGCGTACCTCGTTCATCTTTTACTTGATGAAAATAATGTATCCATTTCCCTGTCCGATGATTCAAGCAATAAACACCTCGGTTAAGAGAACATACCCAAAGATTCTGTTGACTATCCTCAAAGATATACGAAATGCTGGCTCCATGTAATTCATATATCCGTTCAAAATCATCTGATTGTGGCTTATAAACATTCAACCCAGAAGTCGTGCCAACCCATATCTTTTGCCTAGAATCCTTATAAAGCGCATATATTTCAGAAGAATAAAGCGAATGTGGAGATGTATCCGATTTATAATTTTTAAATACTCCCGTACGTAAATCCAAAATATCCAATCCCCCCATATACATCCCCACAAACAATTTATCACCGTCCTGCAATAAAGCATGAATGTTATGATAAGTAGGGCCAGATTTTCCTTTCAAAGGCTGATAAGCACGAAAAATCTGTTTATGTCTGTCCCAATAAAAAAAGCCAGCATCATCAGTACCTATCCATAAATTATCCTTATCAGCATGAGCGAACACACTAATAATACTTGCATCCAGCTGAGAATTATCTTTATAATAATGCAAGAAATTATCCTGCAGAGAGGATACATAATTTACCCCCCCAAAATAAGTACCAATCCAAAGTGCATTCTCACGGTCAATAAACAATTCATGTAAATAATTATCATTCAATCCTTCTGGATGTTTATTATCCGCTCTTACCACATTCACTTCACCTGTCAGAATATTATATATCGTCAGTCCCTCATCCGAAGCAAGCAACAAATGATTACGTTGCCATTCCACAATTCTTCTTACTTGAAAAGGATGATTGAACGATAAAGGAGGTATTTTCTGAATCAGTCTCCCCTGTTCCCTATCCAACAAATAAAGTCCATCGCTTCCACTACCTACCCAAAGACGATGAGCAGAATCTTCAAACAATACCCGTGCATCCTTCACATCTCCCGAAGCTACTGGCTGAAACATGTCTTGAGAAGGCATATAACGACTGATTCCTCCTTCACGGGTAGCAAGCCATACTGTTCCAAAAGAATCCTCCATTATATAATATACAAAATCACAATTCACCTTCCCAATTGCCATATATTGATGGAGTGTTTTATGAAGAAGATCATAGCGAAAGACTCCTTGTCCAGCAGTACTTATCCAAATATTATGGTGATGATCGCGCATTACATGAGAAACTGAAGAATGTATGCCCTCCCCAAATTCAGAACGCACCTGAAAATCAGAAAAACTTTCCGTCAATAAATCGAAGACACTCAAGCCTCGCTCACTACCAACATAAAGTCGCATGCTATCTTCCAATATAGTATAAATACAGGCTCCTAGAGATTCTACACGATTATCTCTCCACACACGAATATGGTTTCCATCAAAACTATGAAGCCCGTCAATCGTTCCAAACCACATACGCCCCTTAGTATCCTGTACAATACTATAAACAGCGTTATTTGAAAGTCCATCACTAATCGTATAATGAGTAACATTCCTAAATGCTCCCCAACATGGAAAAACAGGAATTAGTAATGCAATAAAAAAAAGTAGTCTTACAACCTTCATATCTTAGCAGTTTACAACTAGAAGCTCATTTTTCAAAACAAAAATACAAAATTTTATTCTCACCCCTTACTATTTCACCGAAACAAAAATCGGTTATTGAAGAAAAATCATAGTTCTTCAACAACCGATTTATAGTAAAATAGATTCTGAATTTCACAATCTACAAAAGTATATTACTTTTTCTTTTACAATATCTGTGCAGACATCTTCTCTCCAGATGGCAAACTTACCTCAATCATCGAATAAGAGTTTCCATTCGCATCCTGAAAATTCATAGCTTTACAAGTATTTCCATCTATTTTAATTTGTGGATGCTTTCCAAGAAACATTACTTTCCATACAAGATTCTGTGATGTTTGATTCTCAATCTCACTTATCACACGTCCTATATGTTTTACTGTCACATACCCATCAAAAACAGGAAGATTTCTAATCTCAGCCGTCAAACTATCCTCAGCCAAACGAGAACAAGTAGAAATCTTTCGTTCACTAGCAGAAGGAACAATCCCCATTACTCCATTTATCATACCTTCTATAATTCCATACGAAACCTCCGGGTATTCCGAACGATTCATCTGTGGAAGTTCAGTCAGATAGGTATAAGCTTCCTTAAAATATCCCAAACGATACAACAATGCAGGAAAAGCAGACATATTCTCCACATTCCATTCCTTGTTCAAAATATCTTTAACAGAAGCCCGAATACGATTTGCATCCTCCGTTGCACCAAACCATAAAATAAACGGCACACCTTCTCCACGATAGAAAGTATGGTCTTCTGTCCAGAAAGTCTGATAATAAGCACTGTCTTCACACCACCATTCCTTCTCCAAAATATTCCTATATTCAAGCGCCATCTGTCTGTCTTTTTCTGCTTTTCCCTTATTTCCTAACAATAAAGCCATCTTGGAACTAGCATCAAATCCCGCATACAACGCTGCTATCAAATCCACTCCCACAGTCAATCCCCTGAAGTTTTCCACATAAGAAGCCAACCCTCTGCAAGTATGAAAGTTATTATTCAAGTCAAAATTCTTTGGCTGATTCATATAACGTGGCCTCGACATAATACTCTCAGGTTGCAGTTGCCAACGGGAAATATACTCATTCAAAGATTTATTGTAAAAATTCACAAAACAAGAATCAGTCAGGTAGTCTTTATCACCTGTCCACTCATACATTTTCCAACAAGCCTGAATCACATCAAAATTAGCATTCAAATTATACCAAAACTCTTTATCATTCGTATAATCTGCCGGTGCAGGCTTATCATAACGATTAATTTCCCAGTACGTACACCAATCCTTATTTTCACTGATATTCTCAGCAAATTTTCTAAACATATTTTTATTATGAACAGCCAGTCCCAAGATCTGTGCTCCCACCGACTGATGAGAGACATCGCGCATACAAAAAGCTTCACGCTGAGGTAAAGCGGCTTCATACCAATAGCCTACAGGATCCGTACCATCGTGTGCATACGACAAAGCCATTTTACGAGCCCAATTATATGTGTTTTCCAAATATTTATCTGTAGAACTAAACACAGCCGTCTGCTCTTGAGGAAACTTTTCCACCACGGATTTTCCAGCCGAATTACCACACCCCGACGAGAATAAAACGATTGTACCCAACAACAATAAATGTCTTATCATATTAATTCAAATTGATTGTGATTGTTTTCCCTTCTTTCATATCGTAGACTTTCTTCTTACCATGACTTGTAGTCATTATAACTTGTAGTTTCCCTGTGCCATGACGTTGAATAATCAAATCAAAGTCTGCCCCAAACGCACGTACATGACGCAATGCCATCTGATTCCACTTCTTAGAAAGACGAGGAGTCAACATAAATGATTTAAATCCAACTGGACGAATACCAAACAAGCCCTCAGTTATGATACGTCCATAGAGGCCACTTTCAGCAGAAAGATGTCGTTGTTCCCCCTCAGGCCACGCCTCTATGGCATAAGGTACATGTTCTCCTAGTAATCTGGTTTTAGAATAGCGATGCAAATATTCTGTTGCCTTTTCTGTTTCACCGGCAGCATATACTCCTCGTAAAGCATAAAGTGTAGATCGATCCCAAAAAGTCTCACTTCCTGCTTGTGTGAGCAACCCATTCTCAGTCCATAACCGAGGAGAAAACAGTGCTTGAATTGTACCTTCTTTTCGTTCGTCAATTCCCATTGTTAAAGGAATACAAATCCAAGAACGGAGTACCTCATTTCCCTTATAATAGGCATAAGTTGAATAACCTTCGACCGTACTTCCAAAATACACCTCAATATTCTTACGTAAAATAGCAGCCTGTTTTCTATAGGTATTTGCCACATTGCTTCCTTTCCCCAACTCCTTTGCCAAATAGGCAGCTGAAATCAATGCATCATAATAAAGTGAAGATGTACAAAGATTGGCATCCCCCGAAGGAAAACGATTTTCCAGTTCATCTGTATCTGAAGCAACAACTCCCCCTTCATTTAATTTTCGATGACAATATTCCAAACACCAAGAAATAAGTGGCCATAATTCTTCTGCCTCTTCACGGTTAGCACGAGCCAATGCATAACGAGAAGCCCCATAAGCTATCATTGCAGCATCGCCACGGTCACCCACTCCAGCCCAAATATCCAATCCTTCAGCGACAATTGAACTGGGAATTGGTTTCCATTCATCATTCATAAAACGTGCAAAATGTTTGAAACTATTCAAAGCTGAAATATTCCCATACTCATAACCAATATAAGGAAAATAGGGATTAATATATTCAGCTTGGTCATTAGCCCAAATAGCAGCATAATATGATTCTCCTCCTGGACCATGCATAGGTCCTCCTTGAGTTTCATAAATACTTTCACAAGCACGTATCTTTGAGAATGCAAACATTTGATTTATTATAGAATCTGGAGTTTCCAAAACTAAGTTATTCATCCAAAAGTCAACCTGTGAATCCCTTTTCTTCCTCTCCTCACAAGCATCAAGCACAAGACAAGATGTTTCCGAATCCCGCGCGGAAATAGACGCAGAAAAATTCAAAGTATCTCCAGGCTGCAATGTAAAATATCCATTCTGCCACAATTTTCCTTCAATAAAATAAGTTCCTTTTACTCCTTTTGAAGAATCAGTCTGAGCACTAAAACAACTCTTCGGTATTTCCACAGCCAACAGATTTTTTCCCTTGTTTATCACCTGATACAATTCTATCAAAGCTGGAAATTCTGTAGAGGGGAAATACTCACGCACTATTTCCCATTCACCATAATATCCCTGATTTACAACACTACTAACCTTTAACTTACCCTTTATTCCCAGCTCTTTTACTTTTTCATCAGACTGCAGACTACGTCCGTTTACCGTAACTCCGGCAAGCGGATTCCAGTCATAACGACGCATCAAACTGGCATGTGTATTATTAGGAATAGTCCGCAGACCTGGCCACACTATACTTTTATTCAAACAAAAGGCACCTTTACTATTGACCCCATAACGAAGTACCACGGAAACAGTCTTTCCACTCATTTCTATATGATCTTCATGTGGAATATTTCCGTTTACTGACCAAATAATCTGATTATCCGGAGCAATATGCCAACGGGTTGTATCTCCAGCATCTACACTTGATGTCATGAATGCAAATCCCCCAATTAAAAATGCGTTAAGTAAATTCATCTATTACAGATTTTAAGTTATGCGTTTACAAATAACTGAAATCTGTTCCTAAATTAAACTTTATTTTTCATCTAGGAACAGATTTCTATTTAAATCTTTACAAATCAGTATATCCAGGATTTTGTTCCAATGCACTATTCTTACGACGCTCATAATTCGGGATAGGAGCCAAATAATGATTTGGAGCTATAAACTTACGAGGATTACCTACATTCGTTATCGTATACGTCTTGGTTCCATCAGCCTTTTTAGTTATTTTGATGCCATGGAACTGCCCCACTTGCGTATCTTCCGCTATCTTCCAACGACGTACATCAAAATAACGGTGTTCCTCAAAAGCCAGTTCTACCTTACGTTCCTGTTGAATTCTTTTCAACAAGGCTTCTCCACTTTCTGTCACATCAGGTAACATGTTTGTCGGATTTTCAGTCATATTGCGAGCTCTTTCCCTCACAAAATTTACATACTGGCGGGCCGTTATTTCATCCCCACAGAAGTATTTTGCTTCTGCATAATTCAGATAAATTTCAGCTAAACGGCAATATATCCATGGATGGTATGCCTTTTCTGACCACAGATTAACCAGATTCTCATCCATAAATTTACGGATTGTATAATGGGTTTCCGAATAGTTCCAGTTGTCAGTACCATATTCACTGTCTTTTCCACCACTTGTCCCATCCTCATTGACATAAAACTCTGCTTCTCCATCTCGGAATGATTGTCCATCACATACAATAGATGCATAAAACCGTGGATCTCGGTCTTTCCACGGATTAACAGTCGTTGTTGTTTGACCGTCGTACCATTGCGTATCAGGCATTATACCACCTCTTTTCTCATAACTATCCACCATTTCCTGAGTCACGCAAGTAGCTGAGTAACCATGCCAACCATTCGGGCTATTTTCAGCATCAAACCAATGCCCAAATTCTTGGGTATAAAGACGTTGAAATATAATCTCTGAACTTTCCGGATTCAAGAACAATCCTTGATAGTCCGGATCCAAATTATTTACTCCCAAACCACCACATAAATTGATTACCTCCTCAGCAGCCTTAGCAGCCTCTTCATAAGTCTTAACATTCCACCATGGACTGGCAGCATAAAGTAACATACGACTCTTCAGAGCTAAAGCAGCCACTTTAGTAACGCGACCAAAATCTGCATCATTCTCATATTTTTCCGGAAGGTATGTAGCCGCACGATCAAACCAACCGACAATGGAATCTACACATTCCGTATAGCTTGCACGCTTAATATTCAACACCTCATCCGTATCATCCAATTGATAAGATTTGGTTATCATGGGAACTCCTCCATAACGGTTTACTAACTCCATATAATAAAACGCACGGAAGAAAGTAGCTTCTCCAATCAAATAATTCCGTTCTGGCTGATCTACTTTATTCACGTAATCCATATGTTCAAAGAAAATATTACAATTCTTAATATTCTCATAGTAAGCTGACCAAATATCAAGGTTTCCTAACTGATCAGGAGTGACAGACCCTTCAAGTACCTGATAAGAATTATTCCAATTAAAGTTATTGATTGATTCATCACACGAATACCGCAAAGCAGTATGATCCCATCCTGTTTGTGGAAGATTATAATTCCGATGTACGTATGACTTCAACAAACTTACATCCGAAAACACATCTTCTTCAGTATAAGTATCCAATGGATCCACATCCAAGATATCGCATGATGCCATAGCAGCCAGTAGCGCTCCGAAGCATATTCTTTTTATAAATGTTGTCTTCATATTTTTAGTTTTCTTAAAAGGTTAGAAAGTCACATTAATGCCAAATGAGTAAGTTCTTGCCAATGGATAAGATTGACCAAGCCCTGTTGCATCCGATTCCGGATCCTGTAATTTAATTTTATCAAAAGTCAGCAAGTTGGTGCCCGACAACGAAAAGCGCACATTCTGTAACTTCAAACGTTCCGCCCATCTTTGCGGCAAAGTATATGCAATCTCGGCATTTTTCAAACGAATAAATGAAGCATTGTACAACCAAAAATCACTCCAAGGTGTATTAATCACATCATCCTTATCGAAAGCACGAGGATATTTTGAATTTGGAGTTTCCTCTTCCGAAATCCAACGATTATAATACAAATCTTTATCTTGGTTATACGAATAAGGAACAATCATTTGTGAAGCTCTTCCTTGTCCAGCCCACATCATGCTTATTTCCAATCCTTTCCATTCAATGCCATAATTAATACCATACACAATCTCAGGTACATTACCCGTTTTACTACGAATTTTATCATTTTCACTGATGATTCCATTACCATCCACATCTACATACCTAATATCACCCGGCTGTGCTCCCGGCATGTGTACGCTATTATTTACCTCATCCCAGTTTTGGTAAATTCCATCCGTTTTATACATCAACCATGTATTTAACGGGCCACCGGTTTGTCTTTGCCATTCAGGTATATTGGCAGCTTCGTCAAAGAATATAATTTTATTACGGGCGAAAGTGAAATTACTTCCAATGTAATAATTCACGTTTCCAATTCGATGGCGATGATTCAACATAACCTCAATACCCTGATTATTTACTTCTCCTAAATTCTCATCTGGCAATGTATTCCCTAAACCTGTATACGAAGGGATAGAAGCTTGTCTTGCTGTCAAAATATCTTTACGTTTCTGGAAGAAATACTCTATAGTAAATCCTAACATTCCATTCCAAAAATTACCATCAATAGCCACATTCTTAGAATCAACCTTCTCCCAAGTCACATTAGGATTGGCAAGTATACCAGGATAAATAGCTTTACCAATAGAAGGATTCTTTCCTAAAATAGCTCCATTTTCCATCACATACGGATTAATATACTGGAACGGATTAATTCTATCGTTACCTAATTTACCCCATGAAGCACGTAGTTTCAGGTCATTAATGAATGAAGCTTTCTCCTTAATAAACTTTTCCTCACTCAAACGCCACCCTACAGACACTCCTGGGAAAGTACCCCAACGATGGCCAGGAGCAAAATTCATAGATCCATCACGGCGAATAGAAAATTCGAACATATAACGGTCTTTTAAAGCATAATTTAAACGTCCGAAAAAGTTTTGTCTAACAGAAATATAACCACTACCTGAGTTCGTTTTTTCCTTATCACCTCCAAAACTCAGATAATCCAACTTACTGTTCAAAAAATAATTACGGAACGCTTCAAAAACCTCACCACCATACTTATTCTGCTCATAAGCAACAAAAGCACTAATATGATGTTCACCAAAAGTACGATCATAATTCAATTTTAAATGCAACGTACGCGAAAGACTATTTTCATGTGACTGTGTCAACTTAATAGTACCTCCTTCCGGATTAGTCGTTTGCTTGATATAATCTTTGGTATTGGAATCATAGCGATAAGTATCCCATACATCTATCAAATATTTCTCATTACGAAAATGGAAATTAAAGGCCCCATATCCCGACAAAGATAATCCCTCGGTAATCCAAGGCATTTTCAATTCAAAAGTAAACTTAGAGTTCACAAAATAATCATCCACTTTATCATAACCTGTATCCTTTCCAGAAACCAATACTGCCGGGTTATTTCCTTGATTGATGCCCGGCCCCGGCAAGCCATTTGGATAATAGTCATACAAATAAGGATAAGCATTTGTAGTTTCCCAAAAGATTGAATATGCATCATAAATTCCCATGTTACGACGTTCTTTACGCCCATCCAAATCAACTCCAATTTTCAGATTTTTACTTACTTGTGCATCTATATTTGAACGAACCTGATAAGTATTATAATTAAATACTGTATTTCTATACATTGGCTCCTGATATGAATAGTCGCCTGAAACATAATATCTTACCTTATCTGTCCCTCCATTGATAGAAAGAGAGTGACGAGTTTGAGGAGCCACATTACGAAATACAGCTTTCATCCAATCTGTATCTCCATACTGAAGTCTATCAATAGTTCCATCCAAATAACCTTCTTTTATATTCTCATAAAGTGGAGCTTCTCCTTTATATTTACGAACTTCATCTGAATAAGTCATATATTCATAGGCATTCATTAAATCAGGGACACGGGTATTTTGTGTCAACGATACAGAACCACTATAATTTACCATTGGTTTATCATTACCTGATGAGCCACGTTTTGTAGTAACCAAAATCACACCATTTGCCGCTTGGGAACCATAAATAGCAGCTGAAGCATCTTTTAATACATTAACCGATTCTATGTCATTCGGGTTTATACGCTCCAAATTGCTAAGACCATTATTAGGATCAGCCACTCCGTCAATTACGACCAATGGATTAGTGTCCCCCAAAGTACCCATACCACGAATGTAGATCTTGGAGGCATCGTTACCTGGCTCACCCGAACGGTTAGTTGCGACAACTCCTGGAATCTTACCTGCAAAAGTATTAGTTATATTGGCATTACCAATTGTCTTCAAATCGCTTCCTTTAACAGTTGCAACAGAACCCGTCACAGTAGCCTTTTTCTGCACACCATACCCTACAACTACGACTTCATCCAGCACTTTCGTATCTTCACCCAACTGTATCTTCTGAGCTTGGGCCGTAGCCTTTATTTCGACCGATTGATAACCAATATAAGAAATCTCCAGTAAAACTCCGGCAGGTGCCTGCAAAGTATACCTTCCGTCAAGATCAGTAATCACCCCATTAGTAGTACCTTTCACGACAACATTTGCCCCAATAATAGGCTCTCCTGTCTTTTTATCCACTACAGTACCTTTTAGTGTGACGTCCTGCTGAGTAATAGCAATGGATGCGGTCACATCATTTGTTACGGAAACTGCCCAACTCGGCAAGATTCCATATGCCAGCATACCTACCATCAGAATATGCCTGCATTTTAAAGTTGATTGAAATGTCTTCATTAGATTAGGTAATTAAAACAGGTTAATATATTTATTTAATAATCGCTGCATAGCCTCCCCCATCATACATACTGATTGTAACAGTATCACCTTGTTTCACTTTCTTTGTACGGCAAGCAAAATCCTGTGCCTGAAGATCAACATTGACTCCATCTTCCCAACAAGTCAACGTCTTGTTTCCTTTAATAAAATCAAGAGTGATATCAAACCTCTGCCCTTTCTTTCCAACCATACCTCCAATAAACCAAGTATCACCAGAGCGACGTGCCACCACAATATACTCGCCTACAGATGCTTTCAAAACGCGTGTTTCATCCCAAACTACCGGAACCTGACTCAAGAATTCCATACATTTTTCTTCACGGTAATAATTTGACGGAGAATCGGCCAACATCTGAAGTGGACTTTCATAAACGACATACATACCCAATTGATGACAACGTGTCCCAATAGAAGCTGGTAAATTAAACCAAACCTTATGGTCTTTCTCATGGAAATTAATCATGGCTCCCGGTGTATAATCCATTGGTCCAGCTACCATACGAGTAAATGGTAAAGTCACATTGTGCTCAGGAGTCACAAAACTTCCCCACTTATGATTTTCCAAACCGGCTACACCTTCCGAACTCAATACATTCGGGAATGTTCTCAACCAACCAGTTGGCTTATAAGCTCCGTGAAAATCAACCAACATTCTGTGGGCTGCAGCCTTTCGTGCTACCGTATAATAAAAATCAACCATCGCTTGATCATCACGATTCATGAAGTCCATTTTAATACCTTTGATTCCCCATTTACTAAACAAAGCGAAGGCCTCGTCCAGTTTCTCACGAAATGGAGCCCATGAAACCCATAAAATCAAACCTACATTCTTCTTTTTCCCGTATGCAACCAATTCTTCCATATCAATATCCGGGACAGTTTTAGTTACATCCCATGCCTCAGACCAACCATCATCAAGTACAACGTATTCAAGGCCGTATTTAGAAGCAAAATCAATATAATACTTATAGGTCTCATTATTAATTCCACATTTAAAATCCACACCCGTCAGAATTAACGCATTATACCAATCCCAGGCAATTTTCCCGGGTTTGACCCAAGAAAAGTCACCCTGTGACTCTGGAGCCAATTTATATATCAACTGATTTGTTACAAGATTAACATCATTTTCTGCAACAATCATAGCCCGCCAAGGATAATTACGCGTACCACTAACTTGAGCAATAAAATCAGCTCGTTTAATAGGAAATATCTGGCGATCATCGTTTTTTTCTTCTTCTAATGAATAGGCTGCAAATTTCCCTGCCAACTCATATTTTCCCTGCTTCTTTAAAAACATTCCTGGATAACTTTCTAAATCAGATTCACTAATCAAGATACGTGCTTTATCATCTATCTTAATTAATACAGGAGTACTGCAAAAATGGTCAGTCCCAATTTCAGACAAATTCATTGGCTTAAATAAAGGTTGCTGTGCAGATAACATGGTTTTCTCTTCTGGGAAAAGCGTATTATAGTCTTCCGGGAAACAATAATCCACTTCTTCACTAATAACTCTTAATGAATCGCTAAAATCTGTATGAAAACGATAAGCTATTCCATCATTATATGCACGGAAATACAGTTTATATTGATCTGCACTTAATACCATTTCATTATAACAATCTCTAATCTCATCACTCTTTTGGCGAATAATTGGCTTCAATATCCGGTCTTCTGTATGATACTCTACATCTGTCACTCTCATATTACGTCCAATCACTACTCCATTATCAAAAGTCATAGATAAAGGGGATGGATTCAGAATCATTTTCCCATTAAAAGTTACAGAATAGGTAGTATGAACCCCTGTTTCTACATTTATAAGAATACGTTCATCCGGAGATTTCACAGTATAGTCCTCCGCAAACATTGTGGTGCCAGAAACCAGCAATAAAAGGAATAAAGTCTTTCTCATATCAGTTCTTTCTATTTGTTAACTCTGAAAACAAAAGTACAATAAGACATTAATGAATATGGAATGAAATATCCAAACTGTTGCCATAAATATCCATACAAGAAACTCTATTATCCAAAAAACAGACTCTATTATCCAACAAGAAAATACAATTATCTGATATACAACAAAATAAGATTTATCTTCCAATATTAGGCCAAATACCAACCAAGATATACTTCAACAAATCTTATCTAACATGATAATTAGAACATCTACACTATCATATCAAAAATGATTCACAACACGCAATTGCACATTCTACTTATTTTTATTATTTTCGCATTCCGATATGATAGACCAAGCCACCATAGACCGGATATTGGATGCGGCACAAATAGTAGATGTGGTATCCGAATTTGTCACGCTTCGCCGAAGAGGAGTGAACTACATCGGGCTGTGTCCGTTCCACAACGAGAAAACGCCTTCTTTCAGCGTCTCGCCCAGCAAGGGATTGTGTAAATGCTTCAGTTGCGGAAAAGGAGGCAATGTGGTCCATTTCATCATGGAACACGAACAGCTCTCCTACTACGAGGCCCTGAAATGGCTGGCCAGAAAATACAATATCGAAATCAAGGAACGCGAACTGACCGACGAAGAAAAACAGGCTCACAGCTTGCGCGAAAGCTTGTTTGTGGTCAATCAGTTTGCAGCTGAATATTTTCAGGACATACTCTACAACCACATCGACGGACAACGTATCGGTATGACGTATTTACGCAGCCGCGGGTTCCGTGATGACATCATCAAGAAATTCCAGTTGGGATACAGTCTGGACAATCGGGATGCGCTGGCCCGTACAGCCTTGCAAAAGGGCTATAAGGAGGAGTTCCTTGTCAAAACCGGACTCTGCTACCGAAAAGATGACGGCTCCTTGCGTGACCGCTTCTGGGGACGTGTCATCTTCCCCGTACATACCTTGTCGGGTAAAGTCGTGGCTTTTGGCGGACGTGTGCTGAATGCGGCTACCAAGAACGTACAGATGAAGTATGTCAATTCCCCGGAGTCAGAAATCTATCACAAAAGCCGGGAACTGTATGGCATTTACTTTGCCAAGCAGGAAATCGTACGTCAGGACCGTTGTTTCCTGGTGGAAGGCTACACCGACGTGATTTCCATGCACCAGAGCGGGATTGAAAATGTGGTGGCCTCTTCGGGTACGGCTCTGACCTCCGACCAGATACGGTTGATACACCGTTTCACCAACAACATCACGGTATTGTATGATGGGGATGGAGCCGGCATCAAGGCCAGCATCCGAGGCATCGACATGCTGCTGGAGGAAGGGATGAACGTCAAGGTCTGCCTCCTTCCGGACGGAGATGACCCGGACAGTTTTGCCCGTAAGCACAATGCTACCGACTACCAGGCCTACATCAACGAGCACGAAGTAGACTTCATCCGCTTCAAGACCAACTTGCTGATGGAAGAGGCCGGAAAAGACCCAATCAAACGGGCGGGCCTGATATCCAGCATCGTCAAAAGTATTTCGGTCATTCCGGATTCCATCGTCCGATCTGTCTATACCCGTGAATGCAGCCAGCTTCTGCAAATGGAAGAAAAAATCCTGACAGAAGCGGTAGCCAAACTCATCGAACAGGCAAAGGAGAACAAATTCAAGGATGCCCAACGGAAACAGCAACAAGCTCTCAGGGCTCAGCATGTGCCACAAGGAAGTGCCGAAACACCCACAACTCCAACAAGTACGGAAAAGCAACCGGAATCTCCTGTCCCACCGGAAAGTCCGGAGACTCTCCCCCCAGCCCCTTCCGACGAACAAGCTGCACTCTTATCAGAAGCCAGTCCTGCTCCAGCCGAAGAGTATCTTTCTTACATTCCACTGGAGGGGAATGAGCAGAAAGTGTTCTACCAGCGAGAACAAGCACTGGTACGCATGCTGATTCGCTACGGCGAGAAAGTCATGTGCTATCTGGAAGATGAAAACGGAGAGGAACAGCCGCTTACCGTAATTGAATGTATTTCTACCGGATTGAAGGAAGATGAATTGCAGTTTCACAACGCCTTGGACCGCCGTATCCTCAAAGAGGCAGAGATGCATCTGCAAGATGCCGGTTTTGTGGCCGAACGTTATTTTCTGAGTCATCCAGATCCGGACATCAGCAAACTGGCTGCCGAAATGGTCAGCGACCGCTACCAACTGAGCAAATACCACTCCAAAGGACAGAAAATCCTGACCGACGAAGAACGGCTCTATGAATTGGTTCCTCGCCTGCTGATAGATTTTAAAATTTCAATCGTGGAAGAAGAAATGAAACATACACTCCAGATACTGACCCGACCTGACATCTATAATGACCCACAAAAATCTGCAGAAATCATGAAACGCTACCAAGACTTACAGAAGATACAGATTTCAATGGTCCAGAAGGCCGGTGACCGTGTGGTATTACCTCATACGAACTAAAAATACTATTTCCCCTTTTCATGCAGAAGGGGAAATAGCACCACAAATCAATATTTTGCACGAATCAGGTTCATAAATTCCTCACGCGTCTTTGCCTGATTGAATGCGCCGGTAAAATCAGAAGTGGTTGTCACTGAATTCTGTTTTTCCACTCCTCGCATCTGCATGCACATGTGCTTGGCTTCCACCACCACCATTACTCCTAATGGATTCAGCGTCTCCTGAATGCACTCTTTTATCTGAAGTGTCATACGTTCCTGCACCTGCAGACGATGTGAAAAGATATCTACCACACGGGCAATCTTGCTCAGCCCCGTAATATATCCATTCGGAATGTAAGCCACATGTGCTTTCCCATAAAACGGTAACATGTGGTGTTCACACATAGAGAAAAAATCGATGTCCTTCACTATCACCATCTGGCTGTAAGGTTCCTTGAATTTGGCTGCGTTCAACACCTCTCTCGGGTCCATTTCATAGCCACGCGTCAAGGTCAGCATGGCTTTAGCCACACGCTCAGGGGTTTTCAACAGTCCTTCCCGCTCTGGGTCTTCTCCCAGCAAGGAAAGAATTTCTTTATAATGGCCCATCAGTTTTTCCACCTTTTCCTGCGGCCAGTTTATCGAATTGGTATCTGTCATCATTATTCTATAGGTATATTAATCTGTTCGCGCACAATAGATACTTCCTTAAAAACTCCTGTCGCCTTCAATTTACGCATGGTGACATGTGCTTCTTCAATGCTCTTGAAGTCTCCTACCCTGCACAGCCAGCGTGGAGGCTGAAAATAAGTATAAACCGGCAAATCGGGAAACTCTTCCTTCACTTTCGCAGCTACGTTGTTCGCCTCACCACGTGCCTGGCGAGAATTATTTCCGGCATATACTTGTACACGAAAGCCACGAGCCTTCAATGTCTTCACCGGTTCTGAACTTGTAGACCGTACATAGCGTTTTCCTATCAGAGAAGTAATCTGTGCATCCTGATGGATGGTAACCACTCCTTCGCCCGCCTGACGGGTTTGTAGACTTTCAATAATGTTCCGCTGGGCATACACCCCGCTGACACATAAAAAAGAAACGACGAATAAAAAATATTTCAGCATACCCGGATTTTTAGATAGACATAGAAAACAAAAGTCAATTGAGCACAGAGGGAAGGAATGACACTGCACGTCCTCATCTCTCTGTGCTCAAACAATTCCTGATTAATTCAGATATTGGAAATTATTTAAAAGCATCGATGATACCTTTGAAGTCGGCAGCCTTCAGAGCAGCACCACCAATCAAACCACCGTCTACATCAGGATTTGCAAACAATTCTTTTGCATTTGAAGGTTTGCAGCTACCACCGTACAGGATAGAAGTGTTTTCAGCCACTTCCTTACCGTATTTAGCAGCTACCAAAGAACGGATGTGAGCGTGGATTTCCTGAGCCTGCTGCGGAGTAGCAGTCTTACCTGTACCAATAGCCCAAACCGGTTCGTAAGCCAAGATAATCTTGCTGAAGTCTTCTGCTGACAAAGAGAATACAGAAGCCAACTGAGCTTCTACCACTTCATTCTGCTTGTTAGCTTCGCGTTCTTCCAACACTTCACCGATACAGAAAATCGGTTTCAGGTTGTTAGCCAGAGCCAATTTTACTTTTTCAGCCAAGATTTCTACTGTTTCGTGATAGTAAGCACGACGCTCTGAGTGACCCAGGATTACATACTGAGCACCTGTAGATGCAACCATTTCAGCAGAAACTTCACCTGTATAAGCGCCAGATGCCTTGTCTGCGCAGTTTTCAGCACCAACGCCAATGATAGAGCTGTCTACCAGAGGAGTAACAGAAGCCAAGTGAATAAACGGAGTACAGATGATAACGTCGCAGTTAGGTTTGTCTGCAGTCAATACTTCGTTCAGTTCTTTTGCCAATGCAATACCTTCCTGCAGGTTCTTGTTCATTTTCCAGTTACCTGCTACAATGTTTTTTCTCATTTTGTTTTAATTTTAAAGGGTTAGTCTATAATGTTTCTTTTTTTTCTTGCTTTTTTTTCTTTTTCTCCCTGCGGCTCTTGATGTGTAACCAAACCAAATCGGCAACGGTAAACAGCAGCAAAGGCCCTAGAAACCAGCAGGTCACCTCTACAATTTTATGAATACTTGTCTTAGGGCTCCACGTACTGAATGGAAGACGTTCCAAAGGTGCGTTCAACTGATATTCATCCGGCAAATTAGAAACACTCCATTTGCGCAACACCACACCTTTTTTCAGCAATATCAGTCCTGGATTGGAACGGACCATCGTTTTGAGCGTAATTTCATCCATCAGTGCAAAAGGGTACTCAGCCCCGGTATTCTCCTGCCACTCCATGATATCCTGCTCTGAGGAAGCAGTCAGGCAAAGGAAACGGTAACCGTGTTCCACACTGTAATCATAAACTTCATTAATCAGGTCCATCCCACTGTCGTCTGCCTGCTTCAACCAAGGAGATACCAGTAAGAAAGTATATTGGTCACTCTGCAGAATCTCTTCCGTCAAATCTTCTCCTGTTTCCAATGAAGTGATGGAAAAATCATGAATAGGCGGTTCATATCCCTTTTCTTTTACCCGTGTTTTCGAGTCCACAAAGGTCCAGGTAGAATCCGTCGGGAAATTATCGATGGTAAACTCCTGTTCCCTTCCATTCTTGGAGTAGATGAAAATGGTTTCATACACCGTCGGCTTCTCTCCCTCTGGAATACTCATGCCTTTAACAATATCAGCCCCTACATGATACGGACGAAAATCAAATACCGGCAGATAACGGAAACAGAAGAATGTGAAAAAAATAATGAAAACAATACTGTAAAGCGAAATCAGCCAGTCGACCTTTGTCGTCACCAAATTAAAGATATACCGCCTCCACTTAAATACGGAAACTGCGGCTATCAGCAACACAATATTTTTGAAGAAAGTCTGCCAATTGGTCAGAACCACCGCATCACCGAAACATCCACAATCGGATATCGGATTGGCAAGGGCCAGCCACAACGTCAACGGCGTCATGAAAGACATGACCAGCAACACCAACAAAGGAGCAACCCGACGTCGTATCCCAAAAAACAGATAAATACCCAGAATAAACTCCAGAAAGCCGAACAACATCGCCAGCAAATAAGGCACATAGCCCTCGCTTAAGCTCAACAAGCCCCATGCTTTCAGGTAATCCTGTATTTTATAAACAGTACCCAAGGGGTCATTGGCTTTTATAAATCCGGAGAACAAAAAAACAATCGCCAACAGAAAACGACAGAAGTTGCTCCAGACTACAACAGCTTTATGTAAATACTTATTCTCCAAATTCCAGTTTAATCAATCCGAATACGGCATAATTAATCATATCCATATAGTTGGCATCCACACCTTCCGACACCAATGTATCCCCTTTCAAAGATTCAATCTGTTTCGTACGGTAAATCTTCATCAGAATCAAGTCAGTATAAGAAGTGATGCGCATGCTACGCCAAGCCTCATCGTAATCATGATTTTTAGCCAACATCAATTCCAGTGCCTTCTTGGCATAGCGGTCATACAAATCCAACGCCCGTTCTTCGGTTATGTCTTCTGTTTCAGCATATCCTAACTCCAACTGAATCAAGCCTATAATACCATAATTGACAATGGCCATAAACTCCGGACGAATACCTTCATCAATCAATGACACGCCCTTTACCTCTATACTGCGAATACGGTTGGCTTTGATAAAAATCTGATCTGTCACAGAGGATGGCCGCATGATGCGCCATGCAGCCCCATAGTCATGCAGCTTCTTGGCAAACAAATCACGACAGATTGCAATTACATGTTCAAATTGTTTTTTGGTTTCTTCCATCTCTTATGCTCGAATATGTGGCAAAGTTACTGTTTTTTCACAGAGCACACAATAATAAACAACATAAAAAATGCCATTTCATACATACCTGACGGCTATATGAAATGGCTATTCTATTACAATATGGGTATTCTTCTAATCAAGAACATCTCAGAACTTGTCCGATACGCAAAGTGGTCGTACGCTTAATACCATTAATCTGACACAAGCGATCGATAGATACATGATACAAACGAGATATGCGTCCCAAAGTATCTCCCTTGCGAATCTTGTGGTAACGGATAGCCGATTTCTCAGCTTCTTCCGCTCCCGACTTTCCCGACTTCACTGCCGCCAAAGCCCGTGTACGCTGATAGGAATAACGGTTGGCACCACGTACAAACAAATAACTGTCTGCCACAATATCCTGATTGGGAAAATCAAACATAAATTCCGGATTAATCACTTCTCCTAAGAAACGTGTTTCAAAATGCAAATGTGACCCCGTAGAACGACCGGTATTTCCACCCAGGCCAATCGGATCGCCCGCTTTTACATACTGGTCTTCAGCAACAATCTGTTTAGACAAGTGACCATAAATTGTTTCCAGGCCATTGTCATGACGAATCACCACATACTTGCCGTACCCTCTACGTTCGTATTTTACCATACGGACACGTCCGTCGAATGCAGCACGGATAGTATCGCCGATATAGACTTTAATATCCAATCCGTTGTGCATACGCCGCCAGCGAGGACCGCACTTAGAAGTAATAATTGTATGGGTTGTCGGCATGCAGAAGCCTGTAAGATCAATTCGGAAACTGTCTGGAACCTGTGTACCACCGTACGCATGAACGCGATCATTGTTCCAATTGGGATAAAGACTATAAGCAGGATATACAGCCTGTTCTGCTTTAATCTGACGAATCAAGGCCAATGAATCAACTGCTTTCAATTTTCTGTCGATAGGAGCCTGACGAGCGAGAAGATCTTGTCCCGAGACATTGATACTCACCATTGCCAACGCTGCCATCGCTACTGTTCTAATACATTTTAATATCATTCCATTCTATATTTTTCAGCTAGTATCCGTCGGTTGGCTTTCGTGATATAAATTATTCCAGCCCGACCTCCTAAAAGAATACCACTACTGGTTAAAAACAATTCATATTCATGATACATATCTCTTCTCTCGAAATATGCCTTTCGTTTTACAAACAACGTCCCAAAGATAAAATTTTTCTGCCACACCCGGTTGCCTGGTTAACTATTTTTCATGTATTTTTATACGCACGGGCTGCGATTAATGTTGTAAAACATAATAACCAGCAAAACAAAAAATTAAATGGAATTACTTCGATAAAGAATTCAGTCCTTCCCGTCTAATGAACTTCCCGTTTTTCCATTCATAACACAACGGTATAGAAATCACATAACGCTTCAATGATTCTGCTGTCTTTTTATCCAAATAATCAGGAGTAGTATAAGTGATTGACAAAAAAGGCTGTTCAGCCGATAAGGTGGCCTTCCACAAATACATATCTGCGTAAGCTCTCAAGTTCTTCAACGAGTCAATCTGCATCTCAGACTGGGGTACAACATAAAATTCATCTTCCTGAGGAAGCTGGATAAAATCACTGGCCGGCAATTCTTTCCACTCGGTATCATAGAAACGAATTTGACTATCTCCTGCTGGAGCAAAATAAGTGGACACAGCACAAATCACCTTTACAGAATCGTTTAACGGAAATAATTTCAATTCCAGCGTACTGGCTGAAGTGCTTTTCAGGAACAAATAATCTGGGGTCAACCGGGTCATTTCTGAAGTATTTCCAAAACGGTTTTTCACCTCTGCTTTCATGCCGCTTTCCAGGAAATCCCCAAAATCAGCCCTGTTTACCTCTGTCAGAAAGGGAGATAAAGAATCCGGCATTGCAACAAACAGCGTTTTTAAATCCTGGGCATATCCTCCCATACACATTCCTAATGCAAATAACACTATCAAAATCCGTTTCATAACCTACTTCATCAAAAAATGCCCAAATATACAATTATTTCTTCGAGTAAAAAAAGAAATTTTTTCTCTCATCCCTTTCCATCCCGCCTTTTCAGAAAATCAGTCGGACTCTCTCCAAAATAATCCTTGTAACACCGAGTGAAATAAGAAGGCGAACTAAAGCCGACTTCGTATGTAATTTCAGCTACAGTCTTTTCTGTGGAAGCCAATAAGGAAGCCGCCTTGTTCAAGCGCGCAATGCGCAACAATTCATTAGGAGAATAACCGGTCAGAGCTTTTGTCTTACGGTATAGCTGTACACGCCCCAGTCCCAAATCGGCCCCCAAATCCTCCACACTCAGATTCGAATCGCCCATTTTCTCGTCAATCAACATTTTCAGTTTTTCCACAAACCCCTTATCTATCTCTCCCAAAGGCTGCTTTGGCATAGAAGCCACTGCATCGGTCATCAACTTCAAACGTTTACGGTTATCTATCAAATTCCGCAGGCGGGCCAGTAACAGTTTGGCACTAAAGGGCTTTGCCAGATATGCATCTGCACCTGAATCATACCCCTGAATGCGTTGCTCGTCCATCGCGTATGCGGTCAACATCATCACCGGAATATGAGAAGTCTGAAGCTCACCTTTCAATCTGCGACAACACTCAATGCCGTCCATTACAGGCATCATCACATCACAAATAATAACGTCCGGCACATATTTCATGGCTTGCCGGATTCCCTCCTGCCCATTGACAGCCTCAATCACCGTATATTTATCCTGCAACAACATCTTCACATAATCCCGTACATCCCGATTATCATCAATCACCAGCACCATTTCTTTCTCCGCATTTCCGTCTATATCAACCTTTTTCGGCAACTGCCGTAAAGTTTCTGCTCCAGCATCCAATACGGCTCCTTCTTGCAGATTCTTCAGTGATTCGTTTTTCTCTATCACTTCTTTCACCTCGCCTTCCTGCCTCATCGGGAGCTCAACCAGGAAACAAGTTCCCTTACCTTCCTCCGTTTCCACGTTCACCTGCCCGTGATGCAAATGTACAAAAGCCTCCACCAATGCCAGTCCAAGACCGGAACCTGTATGCTGCATATCAATCTGATAAAAACGTTCAAATACATGACGGGCATGTTCCTCTGACATACCAATGCCTGTATCACTTACTTTTAAGCACAAAACGCTTTGCTTCCCCTGCATTTTACGAGAAAGTTCGACCTTTACCTCACCTTTTTCCGGTGTAAACTTAAACGCATTAGACAACAAATTATAAATAATACGCTCCATCTTTTCTGCATCCGCCACCATCCCATAATCTGACACATCACCCTCGGCAGTTACTTTAAAATGGATATGTTTTCTGGCCGCCAACACATGAAAAGCCTTCGTCCATTCTTTAACTCCCTCAAACACATTAAACTCAGAAAGGCGCAAATCTAATTTTCCACATTCATATTTTTGAAAATCAAGAATCTGCGTAATCAATCTCAACAGAATCGACACGTTACGATGTACAATCTCCAGCATCTCCCTGTCTTGTTCACCCAAATGCTTCTCTTCAAGCAACTGGTTGATGGGATCGGCTATCAATGTCAATGGGGTACGGAAATCATGCGACACACTGGTGAAAAAAGCTAGTTTGGCATGTGTCGCTTCTTCCAACTGTCGAGATAACTCTATCAACTGATCACGCTGTTCCTGCAACTGGTCACGTTGCCGTTCCAATTGTTTTTTCTGCGCAGACAATTCGGTATTCATCCGGTTCTTCATCCAGAAGGCACGCACAAGGAAAAACATCAAGAAACCTACCAATACCAAGATTACCACACACGCATATAAGAACATTTTTTGTGCAGAATAACGAAGAAAATAGTCATCCAACCGACTGTGCAGCAATTCTATTTTATGATCCAAGGAAAAGATATGCTCTGTCTGCATCTGCATAATCCGGGCATTTTCCTGATTCACAGCTGCCGTAGACAAATAATTCTCCCGCTCATACTTCTGCCCTTTTAAGATGGACATAGCCACCTGAATCACCTTATCTCCGCCTGTAGGATAGATAAAAGTGGCACTCAATTCTCCTTTAGCCACACTTTCCACTCCATATCCTTTTCCTGCCACTGCATCTACGCCAATAAACACGATACCTTTCTCCCGCCCTTGACGACGAGCCTCCTCATACGCTCCGATAGCCATCCGGTCATTTTGAGCAAAAATCAAATCAATCTGGGCATGTTTCTTTAAAATAGTGTCGACCACCATACGGGCTCTATCCTGAAACCAGCCGGCATCCGCAGAAGATATAACTTTGATACCCGGCGCCGCCTTCAAGGCATCCATCATTCCCCGATGCCGTTCTACAGCAGGAGTAGATGCCTTCAGGCCTGTAATTTCTACCATCTTTCCATTTCCATGCAAGGCATTGACAATATACTCACCGACTTTTTTACCAATCACATAATTATCCGCACCTACATAGGCTGTGTACTTATTAGAATGGATTTTCCGGTCAACCAACACTACGGGAATACCTGCCTCGTATGCCTCCTCTAACACTGGAGCGATTGCTCCTGCCTCATTGGGAGCTACAATAATCAGGCTCACTTTCTGATGAATAAAGTCTTTGATATCACTAATTTGCCGCTGATTGTCATCTTGTGCTTGTCGGATTTTAACCTCCACTCCAGGATAAAAAAGAGCCTCGCGCAGAATTTCTTTGTTCATCTGCACACGCCATTCATCATTACTACACTGTGAAACTCCAATAATATATTTAGGCTTTCTTCTGTCACAAGCCATTGACAAACACACAAGGAAAAATAACAAAAGATATCTATGCCAGCGATGTTTCATGCAATTCATATTAAGTTAACCTTACAAAGATATATCAAAGCAAGGAAAGCTTCTCTATCAGAAAGAGTTTTTTCTTTATTATTAAACAATAAAAATGCGGTTTCAGCCGTCACAGCCCAAACCGCATACTTTTCAAATCTAACCTAAACTAAAAATACAAACTTATAAACCTTTTATTATTTACATTTTATCTCTTAAATACAGAGGAAATTCAGGCATGGCTCCATTTTGAGTACATACAAATGCAGAGACCTCCACAGCCAGTTCATGTGCTTCACGTACCGTCTTTCCTTTCAAGATAGAAGCCACAAATGTAGCTGTAAACGAATCCCCTGCACCTACCGTATCAGCAACCTCTACTTTCGGAGTTTCTACAAAAGACACATTGCCCGGAGTAAAGACATAGCTGCCATTCACCCCACAGGTCAGAATCAACATTTTCAAGTTATATTTTGCCAGCAGAATCCAGCATTTATCCTGCAAGTCGATACCCGGATAACCAAACATACGGCTTACAGTCACCAATTCTTCATCATTTATCTTCAGCACATTACATTTCCTGAAAGAGTTGCAAAGTACTTCTTTCGTATAGAATCCTTGACGAAGATTAATATCAAAGACTTTCAATGTGCCTTCTTTCGGCATAGCATCCAAAAACTTGTTGATTGTTTCGCGGGAAACGACACTACGTTGGGCTAAAGAGCCGAAACAAACCGCTGTAGTCTGCTTGGCCAACCCTTCCAATGCCATTGTATATGGAATATTATCCCATGCCACACCTTCTTTAATATCATAGCAGGGAACCCCTTCCGCATCTAATTCCACTTGTACGGTTCCTGTCGGATACGGCACACGTTCAATCATACAATGCAGATTCTTTTCATAGAAGTTTTCCAGAATTTCAGTACCCAGTTTATCTTCTCCTACGGCACTTACCGCACGCCCGTCAAGTCCGAACTGTGATACGTGATACGCAAAATTAGCTGGAGCACCTCCAATTTTCTTTCCCTCAGGCAGCACGTCCCACAGTGCTTCTCCTATACCTACGACAATTGTATTATTCATAGTCTTACTATTTAATGTTTAATTTTCAATGTATAAAAAAGTAAATAAATCACGCCTGCAGCCATCACTGCCACAGCCCCTGTCTGTCCTACCGCATCGCTGGCTATTCCCATTAGAAGCGGGAATACAGTACCGCCGAAAAGCCCCATGATCATCAGTCCTGACACTTCATTCTTTTTATCCGGCATAGCCAACAGCGCTTGTGAAAAGATAATGGAAAAGACATTGGAATTTCCAAAACCAATCAAAGCAATACATATATAAATAACCATGCGTGAATCGAAGGCGAAAAGCCCAATCATGGCCAGCATCATACAAATCACACTGATCAAGAAAAAGACCTTAGAAGATACGACCCGCAGGATAAAAGCACCGGAAAAACATCCCAGCGTACGGAAGATAAAATACAGGCTCGTCGCAAATCCAGCCTCCGTCAAGGTCATGCCAATACGCTCCATCAAAATCTTCGGAGCAGTAGTGTTCGTACCTACGTCAATCCCTACATGGCACATAATGCCCAAGAAAGACAACAGGATAAAGGGTTTGCCCAACAGCTTCAGGCAATCTGTAAAACCGGAAGCTTTATCCGGCTGTTCCTCGGTAATCGGAGTAGCCGAAAGCAACAGAATGGCAAAGATAGCCACCACCATGTAAATCGGGAACAACACTCTCCATCCCAAGCCAAAAGTCGGAATAGTCTGCAAAGCTCCCCACATGGCCAGATAAGGCGCCAAGAAAGAAGCTATGGCCTTCACAAACTGACCAAAAGTCAGCGTACTGGCCAAACGGTCGCCCGAGATAATATTACTCAGCAACGGATTCAGAGAAGTCTGCATTAATGCATTTCCAATTCCCAACAAGGAGAAGGCACAAAGCATCAATCCGTAACTATCGCCAAACATCGGAAGAAGCAAAGACAAGAAAGTGACTCCCAAACTGAGTAACACAGTCTTTTTACGTCCGATACGGTTCATCAACATTCCCGTAGGTACGGAAAATATCAGAAACCAGAAAAACACCAAAGAAGGAAATATATTCGCTTCGGAATCACTCAGGTTCAAATCTTCCTTCACATAATTGGATGCGATTCCCACCAGATCTACAAATCCCATGGCAAAGAAACAAAGCATCACCGGGAAGAGCTTTGCATATTTTAATTGAGTATTTGTCATTTTCGTTCGTTTTTTAGTTTACATTCTTTTCTCTTTTTGCAGAGATTATTCAGCAGTCAACTCTATCACATGACTTTGAGTCGGCTGGAAACCAAAGACATCCAGTCCCACCTTCATCAGATAGTCACCAGAGAAGACTTTTCCATTCTCCTTCAGTTCTGAATCTTTTGCCGGCATTAGATTGATTTCTTCCACCTTATACATCTTATTCGGATCCAGTCCCTTTACCTTCAGTTTCATCAGTTTCTCCTGAAAACGAGGATAAATGTCGTAAGCAAATATCACTCCTTTCGAACCGTCCTCACTAACGTAATTCACAGCCATGTGGTTGGATTCATACGGAGACACCAAACGATATTGCACACCATCCAATATCACCGGCTGCAAACGTTTCCAGTTGGCCACGGCAAGCTGGCAATATTCCAGTTCCTCAGCCTTCAAGTCTTTCAACCCAATATCAAAGCCCAATTTACCCATAGAAGCCATATCCGTACGGAACTTGATAGAAGCATTCTTGTTCCAGCTGGTAACGTGTGCACACATAGCCTTGGCCGGGAAGAACTGAGAGAATCCCCACTGAATATAGGCTCTTTCTACCGGATCAGTATTATCACTGCACCAAAACTCTGTGAAATATTTCAAGGCTTCATAGTCACAGCGGGCACCACCACCGGAACAAAGCATCATCGGCACATCCGGATAATTCTCCTTTACCCGTTTCATGACATTGTAGACACCTCTGACATGATCTATATAAAGACGTCCCTGTCTTGTTTTCAAATAAGAAGAATAAATATTGGTAATCGGACTGTTACAATCCCACTTAAAGTAAGCAATACCCGGATTCTCTTTCAACAGTTTGTCTACGACACCATATACATAATCCTGTACTTGTGGATTGCTCAAGTCCAACACCAGCTGATTACGGTAATAATAAGTGTCACGATTCGGATAATGGATTGCCCAATCGGGATGCTTTTCGAACAATTCACTTTGAGGATTGACCATTTCCGGTTCAATCCAAAGGCCGAACTTCACTCCTTCTTTCTGAGCAGCCTGCACCAAGGCATTGATACCACCAGGAAGCTTGTCAGACGTAGTTTCCCAGTCTCCCAGTCCTGCAGTATCCCCGCTACGCTTGTATTTGTTTCCAAACCATCCGTCATCCAGCAGAAACATATCCACACCGAGTTCCTTCGTTTCCCGAATCAAATCGACCAGCATATCCTCATTAAAGTCGAATCCCGTATTTTCCCAGTTATTCAACAAACTCAAACGGGTACCTTTTCCATCTTTCAACTGATAGTTACGCGCCCATTCCTGGAAATTACGGCTTCCTTCACCCGTGCCGTTATGACTCAATGTAAAGATGAACTCTGGAGTTGTAAACACCTCTCCTTTCGCCAGTTCATAATTTGAAGCATAAGAATTGATTGCTGGAATCACACGCAGGTTTCCCACGTTATCCACTTCAAATGTAAAGCTGAAATTACCAGTCCATCCCAATGTACCCATCAGGACTTCCCCCTGATTCTCTGAGGCAGGAGCATTCAGACCGACCATGAAAAAAGGTTGTGCATGCATGGCAGCACGGCTTCCCAATTTGGTATCGACCACTTTCTTTCCAAATTCCAGCTTCTGGGTACTCATCTGTACCTCTTTCGCCCAGTCCCCACTGAATTCGGTCAGATAATAGGAAGGACAATTGAAATACAACATGGTTGAAGCATAACGGAACAACTGGACAGGTTTCTTTTCCTGATGTTTTATTTCACTCCAGGTTTTGATGATGTTTTCCTTCTCATAAGCTACATAATGCAATGTCACGTCTACCGGATATTTGTCGTCACGCAACAAGATATCGGTCTGCGTACCCCCTTCCACATTTTTTGAAGAAGAAGACACATAATATAGCCAAGTGGAAGCATTCCCGTCAGCATGAGTAATGCCCACTGCTGGTTCAAAAAAATCCTCATTACCCGAACCGGAATAGACCTCCCATCCACGAGCAGAAACACTCGCATCCGAAGCAGGATGTACTCTCCAGTCAAGATTCGCCAAATCAGCCTCGTGTAATAGTTTCTCTCCCAGATAAGTCTGGTAAAGCCGTCCGTTTTCAGCTACTTGAAGCACCAAGTCCGTCTTATCCGTAGAAATGCGGATAATTTTCTTCTCGGCAGCCCCCGCATACTGAAACCCCACCAGTACACCTAAAGCCGTCACAAAAAAGTTTCTCATGGTCATGTCTGTCTCTCGTTTATCGTTTATTACAACCCCAATTTATATATGTTCATATTCTCCACCTTGTAGTCAGCCCCTTCACCGTAGAAACGCAGTGTGTTGTATGGCTTGGTAGGGAATACCAGATTTGTCATGGCAATACGTCCACCGTCTACAAAGATTTCAACAGAACATTTATCTACAAAAATATTCAGATGATAAGTTTTTCCTTCACACAATGAAAGCGGAGCCCAAGTACCCAGTGCAAAGTCATTCTTGTAGTTGATTGACATTGTCTTGCGGTGATCATCTGTTTCTTTTTCATGTACGGTTACCTCTCCGTAACGTGTCAAATCCACAATACCGCTTTCCGTACGGTCGGCCACCAGTTTACCAGCTTTCATGTCCAAGTAAATTTTCACCTTCTCACCTTTGTCATTCAGCAGCTCAAAGCCTGCCACCTGTGCCTTACCCGGAGTCACGTCCATTTCCAGTTCGTAAGCCCCATCCGTCTGCGGCACAATTTCGTCAATCTTATATTCATCTTTAACCGTAAAGTTGTCTACCTTGCGGGTATCCTTACGCAATGCTTCAGTTTCCTTCACCGCATTGGCCGCCATATAAATCTGTCCATCCTTTGTATAAAGTGACAGTTCACGAGGCAATGCATTGGCACCACGGTACTGACGGATAGGAGTGGCATTGGCATACTGCCAGTTACTCATCCAAGGCACAGCAATCACACGGTCACCTGTATTTGAGAAACATACAGTTGCATAATGATCTTTTCCGTAGTCAAGCCATTTCGTCACTTCCGGTTTGGTGTCACATTTAAATTCCTTACCGTCAAAGTCACCGACGAAATATTCTGTAGCACTTCCGCCGAACATACATCCCGGATTAATATTGACAATCATCACCCACTTCATCTTGTTCTTGTCACCATCCACCGGCAACTGGATAAAGTCAGGGCATTCAAACTGGTTCGGCTGTACGCCATATCCTTTTCCAAAACCGCTCTGATACTCCCAGTCCTTCAAATTGGAAGAAGAGTAGAAACGCATCTCCTTATCGGCAGAAACAATCATGTACCACTTCTGAGCCGGTTCATACCAGAACACCTTCGGATCACGGAAGTCTTTCAATCCGTCAAACGGAGTCAGAATCGGGTTCTTCTCGTATTTTGTATAAGTACGTCCATTGTCATTGCTGTAAGCCATGCACTGAATCTGTCCGTGTTCGTCACTGGCAGAAGTATAGAAAGCAATGATGGCATCTTTTCCGTAGCCTGCGCTATTATTCTTATCAACTACCGTACTTCCTGAGAAAATATGTCCCAGTGTGTCGCGTGCGATAGCCGGTTTCAGGTGATCCCAATGAACCAAATCCTTGCTGACAGAATGTCCCCAATGCATATTTCCCCATTTGGAACCATAAGGATTGTACTGGAAATACAAATGATACTCTCCATCTTTATAAACCAGACCGTTGGCATCGTTCATCCATCCGTAAAGCGGAGTATGATGATATACTGGACGGTAATAATCTGTATTTGCTGTATTAAAAGTGTCTGAAAGCTGGATATGATCCCAGCAAATGGCATTTGCAGCCACCTTTCCAATTGTCACCGTAGCTTCTTTCACACCTGCAGGCAATTCGAACGGCACATAATATTCCACGCTGTCTACCGCCAGACGAACGTCCATCGGTGTATCTGCAGGGCTACCTGTATCCAATTTCACCTTCCCTTCATTGGAAGATTCTTGAATAGGAAGCAACAAATATTTTGAAGGATTCTTTATATGTACAATAGTCAGAGTGTCTCCCTGATGCTCAAATACAAGGTCGGTCTTTTGTGATTGGCATGACCACATACCAGTCAAGAAAAACGCACCTAATGCGAGGTTAACAAAATTCTTTTTCATGATACGTTGTTTTTATTGGGATTAAAAATACGAATTATTCTTATTATTGAAATACCTAAACTGAAAACTTTTCAAACTCCGGCAGCCCGAAGGCCTGCCGGAGATATTTATTACCTAGAAAAATGAATGTCAGAATTTTACCTGTGCAGAGAACTCTACCGTGAACGGGCGGATGTAGCTACCGGCCATTACTGTATTCGCATATTTTCCAGCCTCATCCTTCGTTACCAGTTCTGCTCCGGCAATACTACCTTTGGCACCGGTCTGGTTCAGGAAGTTAACAACCGAACAACCCAATGAGAGTTTCTTGTTCACCTGCCAGTTCAAGCCTCCGAAAGTTTCCCAACGGCCATTGAAATAATAGGCATCGTTGATGTTGGCATAAGTCTTGCTGAAATAACGGAAACTTGTCCAGATTTTCAAATCCTTTGTAATCATGTAGCTCGGGTCGATTTCCACGATAACCTGCGGAATTTCCGCTACGATGTTGCCTGTGGCATTAATCTGACCTACATAACCATCAGAGAATTTAACAGAAGTCTCATACTTCTTGTAAGTCGGCTTCTGATAAGTGAAGAGGAAGTGCAAGTCAAATCCCTTGAACGGACGAGCTACCACGTCGGTGGTCCATCCCAGTGTCTTGATATCATAGTTCAACGGTGCTGCCAGGATTTCATTCACTCCATTCACACTGTGCTGCAAGTTCAATGTAGAGTTGTTGTTGGTCTTTGAAATGTAAGAGAACAAAGAAGTCAAGCTCAACCATTCATTGTTATAATAGATACCCGCACGTCCCAGAGGTACTGAAATCTTATCGGTGTTCGGCAATACAGCCGGAGCAAAGTTTTCAATTCTCGGATGCTGGGTAATATAAGTGAAGTCACCGGTAAATCCGAATTCTTTCGTCAACTTATACGTAGCAGCTGCACTCAAAGCGTAATTAAACCAGTCATATTCCATCGGAGTAGGTTCAATCTTTGTTCCGTTAGGTGCTGTAGCTCCTAAATGATAATCGGCAAAACGTCCTACAAAATTACCGTCCGCATCTTTTACGGCTGCATTGTTTCCACGAAGTGCCTGATATTCCAGACGCGCACCATAGTAAAGGTTAAACTTATCTGTCACATCCCAGTCATGAGTGAAATACACAGCCAGTTTGTTTTCATGACCTTTGTAATATTCCGATGCGTTCTTGTTAAAATCGTAATAATATCCGTTGCCATCATACGAACGGGAAGTAGAAGTCGCATAACCCGGATTGTACAGACGAACCGGATAACTTCCATCGGTCGGTACCGACTGGTCGTACATGGTGGTATTAGAAGCATAATCAATGTCGTAATACCATTCGTTCAATCCCAAACGCCATGTACCGTTCGACAACTTACGAGAAAGTTCCGTGGTAAACATAAACTCGTCAATGAATCCACGGTTCAAGCAAGACATACGGCTCTGCACATATTCACCATTGTAAGCCTGCATGCGGCCGTCTTCACCCTCATACTGATAATTGATGCTGCTGTTCGCACGCTGTGAAAGTTCCATCGGAGTCTGGTACACACAAGAACCGGTCGCATGATCATATTTCATAATCACCTTCCACGACAGGCCGTTGTCCCAGTTATAGTTATTCATCAAGGCCACTTCACTTCCCTTGTTCTGCACCGCATCATACAAATTGGTTTTCTTCAATTCACCCGTCCGCATGTCACGGTATATCATCTCATTGTCCACCGGGAGGTAGGAAGTCGTACCCAAAGCAAAAGCACCCAGTTCCTTCACGCTACCATCGCCTACATAAATGAACGGAGCCGACTGGGTAGCATACATATATACCGGATGGCTGTTGCTGTAATGATACATAGCCGTAAACTCACCACGGTTCTGATTGTAACGCTTTGTCAAGGCAAACTTGTAAATCTGTGTACGATCCTGGAAAGGAGTCGATTTGATTTTGAAGGTTCCCGGGTCGAAATCCTGGTAAATACTTCCACTATAGAACCAGTCCTTTGCAATCTCTCCATTCAAGTTCAATGAAATCTCCTGCATGCCAAAATGATTGGACTTGTAGTTCAGGGTTCCGTTGAAACCTTTTTCACCCAGCTGGGTAAAAGAGTTGACTGCATAACCGATATTTCCTGTCGTAATGGCTGTTTCTGAGATTTTCAGCAATCCGACATGACTCAAACTGGCATCTGCACGCCACAAAGAATTCACGCTGTGAGGATTGGTAGCATAGGTTACCGGAATCCCATTTTCCAGCACGTTCACATCCGCAGAGGGAAGACCAATCTGGATTTCACGAGGTCCATTCGCACTCGCAGCATTCAACATCACATTACGGTTTCCTTCTTCCTTGGAATTACCGTCATTTGAGGATTTGTTCTCTTGTGCATATCCGTTCACACAAGCCAAAGCGAGCAGCAACACTGCAGCTCCCATACGATTAGAAAACTGTTTTTTTTCGGCCTTCATAGCATTTTAATTTAGCATGTTAGCATGAAAGTTGTTTTTATTTGTTTGCTGCAAAAATAGGCAATCGGTTCATAGAGAGAGATAAGGAATGTTACATCCTGTGACAATATTGTTGCATGAAACAAAATTGAAACAGGATGAAACATTTTTACAAACAAAAGGAAATCCTCATCCAGAAGCTGTTTCCACGCAGAAACAGCCTGTTACTTCAGTTTATATACCCGCAAGGCCTTCACATTATAACCGTCTTTATCCGACTCAAACAACATCTTATGATAAGGTGCAGACGGGAACACCAAGTTTGTCATCACAAACTTTCCTTCTTCCCCAAAGGCCTCGATGCTGCAACGGTCTACAAACAGACGCAATGTCATCTCTTTTTCCGTGGTTACCGGGGCCACTGTCACTGCCGGAAAGTCACTGCTAAAGTCTACTTTTCCACTCTGGCTGCGATCCATCACAAACTGCTTGCGCGGCACATCGTAGTACATGGAAACCTTGTCACCCTTGTCGTTCAACAGGCTGAAGGCAATCTTTGATGCACCGGCATTCTGAATCACCATTTCAATTTCATAGGCTCCTTCATTGCCCTTCAAGAGGCTTGCCACTTCGTATTGTCCTGCTACCTTGAACGCAGGCACTGAAACCTTTTCTCCACGGGCCTTCTTTATCTCCGGCGAAGGAGTGCTTTTCAGATACAATTCTCCGCCCTCACGATAAAGCGTCAAGTCGCGTGCAATGGTATTGGCACTACGATACTGTCGGGTTGGCACATTGTTGGCATACTGCCAGTTGCTCATCCATCCCAATGCCACACAACGGCCGTCAGGCGCATTGTTCCAAGTGACAGTGGCATAATTGTCCTTACCCCAATCCAACCATTTTGTCTGCGTCGGGAATTCATTCACAAACTTCTTTCCATCAAATGAACCGATAAAATACTGTGCGGCACTACCACCGAACGGACCACCCGGGTTCAGGTTGCAAATCAGCACCCATTTTTTCTCACGGGTACCTTCCACCGGAATCTCTACCATATCCGGACATTCCCATACGCCCCCATGCGCACCTTGCATGGCACCAAACTCACTCTCTTTCTTCCATTCCTTCAAGTTAGAAGAAGAATAGATTTCCATGTGCTGACCTACGGCCAGAATCATACACCAGTGCTTGCCCGGTGCGTACCAGAACACTTTCGGGTCACGGAAGTCTTTCTCAGTAGAAGTCACAATCGGGTTACCTTCATATTTGGTAAAAGTCTTTCCATTATCCAGACTATACGCCATACTCTCAGCCTGGACATCGCCCCACGGAGTAGACTTGGCAGAAGTATAGAAAGCAATCACAGCTCCTTTTCCGAAACCAGCCGTATTCTCATGGTCTACCACACACGAGCCACTGAAAATAGCTCCCCATGCATCCGGCACGATGGCACAACCTTCATATTTCCAATGCGCCAAGTCGGTACTCGTGGAATGTCCCCAGTGCATGTTACCCCATACTGAACCATAAGGATTGTACTGGAAATACAAATGATAAACTCCATCTTTATAGAACATACCGTTCGGGTCGTTCATCCAGCCGTATGCCGGTGTATGATGATAAACCGGACGGAAGCTCTCTTTGTTTGTCATATCAAAGGTCTCAGCTGTTTTCAATTCCTTCCAGCAGAGTGCACTCTCAGGAACGCCCTGAATATCGATAGAGACATGTTGACCTTTGTAAGCCGACAAAGCAAAGGGTACGTATGAATCCACTCTTTCACGAGCCAGACGGACATTCATGAAAGTACCTTCCAACTCGTTATCCTTTACCACAGCAATCTTACCTTCAGGGGCATCATCCTGAATCGGAAGGAGCAAATAATTCTCAGTCACCTCCAAAGATATGATACTCTGTTCGTTCACCAGATGACGGACTGTCCACGCAGCATCAGCCTGCGCCATCGGTGACAATCCTAGAAAAAGTCCCAGAAAAGCGACTTTCATCGTATATGCATACTTGTTCATAAGTTATATTATTTAATAATCAGATTGTTCTTCCTTTCCCCTTCTGTAACCAGGAGAAGAAGAGGAAGAACAACTTTAAATTTATTCATATCCTTTATTCTGAGTGTACAATCCAGGGATGTAGAACATCTGGTTGTAAGGAACAGGGAAGAATTCATTCTTTCCAGCAGTGAAATGAGCGTCCTTGTAATACTGTCCATAAGGCTGACCCTCATATACGTCATTCTGCTCAGTGAGGAAGTAAGCATTCAAAGTCTTTGACGCAATACCCCAACGACGCAAGTCAAAGAAACGCCCGTTTTCCATGGCCATTTCCAGACGACGTTCCCAACGCAGACACTTGCGGGCTATTTCCTTACTAGAGAAGTAATTGTCCGGATAGAGTGCAATCTCACACTGGTCTGCTGCATAGCTAATATGTTTGTCTACTGACTGCTTTGCACGATTACGGATATCATTCACAATGTCCTCTGCTTCGCTCAGTCTGTTCAACTCAATCAGCGCTTCCGCACGCATCAGCATCACGTCCGTATAGCGGAATACATAATCATTCATCGCAAAAGCCTGCCATGAACCGTTGTAGGTCTCACCTTCAGAGCGTTGAGGAACTTCTTTCAGAGAAGTATAGTATCCATAAGTATTCGGCGTACGTGAATTGGCAGTAGTCATCGTATATTCAGCTTCATACTTGTAAGGGAAGGTCGGCATACCTACAGTGTGGAACAAGCGCGGATCCCATTTCTGACTGGTAGGCTGACCGTTAATCGGATAATCAATCTCGTTGTTATAGTCATCAAACATCGGAAGGCCGTTCTTGGTCTTGAAGGCGTTCACCAGGTTCTGAGAAGGTTTGTGGAAATCCCATCCGCAAGACCACATCTGCCAGCAGCCATTCAGCATATTCGACCAGTTGGCACGTCCGTAAGTTGTATTGTCATCTTCGTAATCCGAACATTGTACGGCAAAAACAGACTCCTTGCTGTTCTTGTAAGCAGGCAAGAAGATGTCACCATAATCTTCCAGATATCCGTAATCGGAAGACACCACCTCATCCGTATAGTCTATCACCTTCTGCATGTATTCAGAATTGATATAACCGTCACCGGTAGTAGCTTCATATCCGTCTCCCCATGCCAAAGTCAGATAACATTTAGCCAGATAAGCGGCAGCCGCTACTTTGTTAGCCCGACCGTCTTCACCCGGTTCTTTCACCGGCAACACATCATAAGCTGCCTTGAAATCATCAATGACTTTCTGGAACAGCTGCTGGTAATTCAAGGCTGTATTGCTGACCTTTTCATACGAATTATCTTCCACTACTTGTTCGTCAATCCAAGGAACCTGACGGAATACCGTCAGCAGTTTAAAATAAAAATGTCCACGCAAGAAACGCATTTCTGCTACACGCTGCGTTTTCACATCTTCGCCCAGCTGATCGCCATTACGTTCCAGCGCAAGCAATGCACGGTTGCAACGGGAAATAGCGACATACAAACGATACCACAATTCATCCATCTCACCAGGAGTGGTGGCTGTCAATGTAGTCCAGATATCAAAAGCATGATAACCTGTATCCGTAGTTCCTGAGCCACCTTTCAGACAGTCGTCCGAACTCACGTCGCCATAAGGGAACAAGTTGAACGGATAAGTGTACCAACAGTCGCCCAACATAGCGTAAGCCGCATTTACCATTTTCTCCGGATCAGAGAAGGCCTTATCTTCGTCTACTACTGCAGTCGGAGTATAATTCAAAAAATCTTCACAGCTACTCAATGACAAACCCAGTGCGCAAGCTGCCAGCAATATATATTTTTTCATCATATTCATTATTTTAAATTAGAAACCAATTTGTAAACCAAATGATACAGAAGTTGCAAGCGGGTAATTCCAGTTCGGGTTTTCCGGGTCCGGACAAGTCAGACTCTTGCTCTTGATAGTCAGCAGGTTTTGACCTGACACGTAGATTCTGGCACTAGACATCTTAAACTTAGACAAGAAAGAAGCAGGTACCGTGTATCCCAATTGGAGGGTACGCAATTTCATATACGATCCATTCTCTACATAGTAGCTGGAAGCTCTACCTTCATCTGCGGTGTTATTGGTCGTCAAAGCCGGAATCGTAGAACTTGTGTTATTGGTATTCCAAGCACCCAGCAAACGGGTTCCTTTGTTAGAACCAGCATCTACAATACTCCAGAAGTCTGTCTGTGCTTTCTGGTTGTTATATACATCCTGATTGCAAACGCCCTGCCAGAACATTGTCAAATCGAAATTCTTGTAATTCAGTGCGATGTTCAAACCATAAGAGAAAGCAGGAACCGGATTATAAATCCAATCCTGGTCATTGGATGTAATGACGTCATCTCCATCCAAGTCTGCATATTTCAAACCACCCACACGGGCATTAGCCTGTCCGGAAGCGTCTACTTCAGCCTGATTCTGGAACAAGCCTTCTACTATATATCCTACAGAAGAACCATAAGGCATACCTGATTCCACTAAATTTTCTTTAGAAGTATGGGCATAAGCTCCAGTAGTAGTCGACGGCAGATAAGTAACCTTGTTACGGAAGAAGTCTATATTGGCACTGACATCCAAGCCCAGTCCACAAGCCAGTGACTTACGGTATCCTACGTTGAATTCCATACCCCAGTTGCGCAAAGAAGGACCATTCAACCAAGAAGCACCTCCTTCACCAATGGCACCCAAGTAAGCCGGATTAATCAACATATCACTGACATTCTTCACATATCCATCGATTGTACCATACAAACTGCCGTTCAAAAGTGTAAAGTCGGTACCTACGTTATACTGCGTAGCCGATTCCCATTTCAAATCAGGATTGGCAAGCTGAGTAGCACGATATCCTGAAGGGAACGTACCTGAACCCTGAAGATACAAGTCGTATGCGGTAGAAGTCACACGGTCCAACCCGTAATCCACGACATACAGACCAAACTGTGCATTGTTATCAATTGCCTGGTTACCGGTCTGTCCCCAAGACAATCTCACTTTCCAGTCATCCATCCAGCTTGCCTTTATCCATTTAGACACACGCAAACCCAATGTAGCTGCCGGGAAAGTACCCCAACGGTGACCTTTACCAAAACGAGAAGAACCATCTTGACGGATAGTGAATGAAGCCAGCACCAAGTCATCAAAATTATAGTCAATCTTACCAAAGAAAGAAGCCAGACGATAACCTACTTTCGCACCTGTATTCTTCATGACGCCCGTAGCAGCGTTCGGCCACATATAATCCACATCTTCCAATGCATAGCCTTCTGAATAAGCTGAGAAATCAATAGAACTTTGCTTTGACAATTCAGATCCCAACAAAACATTGAAATCATGTTTCTTTGCCACATTGAAATTGTAGTTAATGGTATTCGACCATGTCCAGTTCACTTCATTCTTATTTGACAAGGTAGTCTTAGCGATATCATTGTTGACAATATCAGAATGGAAAGTGTGCGTCATTGAGTTAATGATTGAATTATACGTATCAATACCGAAGTTGGAACGGAAAACAAAACCTTTGAAAGGCTTGATATCTACATATCCGTTACCAAACAGACGCCAATAGTCCAAATGATTGTCTTTGTTCTGATACAATTCACGCATCGGGTTCTGACGGTCGCTCATACCGCCCACCGGACCAGCAAAAGTGGTCCCGTCTGTTTCATATACCGGTACAGTCGGTGCCATCTTCAACGCGTTTTCCATCGGGGCGCAATCCACCTGACTTGAATAAGTCACTGTGAAGTTCTCGCCGATAGTCACATACTTGTTCACATTGTATGAAGAGTTCATACGGGCTGAAATATTTTCGAAATCCGTATACTTCAAGATACCGTTGTTCTTCTTGTAACCCAATGAGAACATCGTTGAATGCTTGTCATTCGCATGCGAAAGAGAAAGGTCATAATTCTGAGAGAAACCGACTCTTGAAATTTCATCCAACCAGTCTGTATCAGAATAACGCATCGTCTTCTTGCTGTTGATGAATCCGTCATACAATCCGTTGACCGTATAATTCACATACTGGCTGGTACTTGGATTCCACACAGTAATCGGTGTACCTGAAGCTGCATTTAAGTTCAGGCCATAGTTGCTGGCATACGCCACCGGATCCAATCCATCATTCAATGCGGCCTGTGCCATGGCTGTAGCGTATTCCGATGAATTACAAACATTCATCAATGACTGAGAAGAATAAAACTGAGCAGTCAGATTAGCAGAGAAATCGACTTTCACCTTGTCTGCCTTCTTTCCTTTTTTAGTAGTAATGATGATTACACCGTTCGAAGCTCGTGAACCATAGATAGAGGCAGAAGCCGCATCCTTCAACACCTGCATACTCTCAATATCATTGGCATTCAATGAATTCAGAGACATGTTGGTAGGCACACCATCAATCACATAAAGCGGATCCTGAGAAGAATTAAAAGAACCGATACCGCGAATACGTACCGTAGCCGTACCACTCGGAGAGCCGTTGGTCGTAACTGTCATACCAGCCACTTTTCCTTGCAAAGCTTTCATCGGGTCTGGGTCTGGAGCAGTTTTCAACGCATCTGTAGAAACCACAGCCACAGAACCGGTCAAATCAGCCTTACGCTGGGTGGTATAACCTGTAACCACTACTTCCTGCAACATTTCCGTATCTTCCACCAAGTTTACATGCAAAACTGCCGCAGCTTTCAAAGTTTGAGTTTTAAAACCCACATAAGAAATAACAATTTCTGATCCTTGTTTTACTGATAAAGAGAATTTTCCATCAAGATCGGTAATCGTACCGTTTGTTGTACCTTTTTCAAGAACGGAGGCTCCAATAATCGGTTCCCCATCAGACTTTGAAATCACAGTCCCTTCGACCTGCAAACTTTGCGCTTGCAATACCATACACACCATTGAGAACAGGAGTGTAAATAAGAATGCTCGTTTATTGCTTTTCATTTACGCATAAGATTAAGTTAAACATAAGATTGTTTCTCACCGTTTTCAAAACGGCATTGCAAATGTACCCCTCCACTCCAAAAAGGCATATAAAAAATGTTTCATCCTCGAACAATTATGTTACATGAAACATAGTTGTTCAAAGATGAAACATTCGTACGATAAGTTCACCTCCTAAGAGGAAGTCACTTATTATCAGAGATTATCAAAACGCTTCTTTCCGTTTCTTGCTTGTAGCTATCAGATAAATGCCCAACAGAATCAAAGGTACGCTCAACCATTGCCCGATGTTCAGAGTCATCCCCACTTCTTCGGCCACCTGCGGATTTTTCATAAATTCCAATCCAAACCGGGCTCCGAAAAATATCAGTAAGGCTACACCTGTAATCAACCCTACCCGTTTTCCCAGATGATACTTGTGGTACATCACCCAGGAAACAATCAAAGCTACCAGGCAATACAGCATCTCATATATCTGGGTAGGATGACAGGCCTGTGCCACTCCGTTCTGGTTATACAGTTCCTGCCATTCACGTGAACGCACAAATTCAAATCCCCACGGCAAGGTGGTCGGGAAACCGAAAATCTCGGAATTCATCAGGTTACCGAAACGGATGCATATACAAACCACGGCTACAGCCGGAATCAGACGGTCGAACAACCACCATACACTTTTCTTCGTGACGGTCTTGGAATACCAAATCAATGCCAGTATCAGAGCAAAAACGCCCCCATGACTGGCCAGTCCCCCTTTCCAGATTTTCAGAATCTCAATGGGATGCGCTCCATAATAATCCCACTCGTAAAAAAGACAATGTCCCAGACGGGCTCCTATTACACTGCTGACGATGCAGTACATAAAAAGTTTGTCGGCCCAATTATCCGGACAGCCTTCTTTCTTCAACATACGGGAACCTATTTCGTAGGCCAGGATAAATCCCAAACCCCACATCAAACCGTACCAACGGATTTCGAGCGAACCCAAATGAACCAGCACCGGATCCACATCCCATACAATGCTTGCAAATGTCATGCTACTTAATTTTTTAATCAATAAACTTCACAAAGGAACAAAAAAAATGTATTGCTTCAAAACAGATGAAAAATTCTTTAAGATTGCCTCACCCCTTTCACCGAATACTAATTCCACCTTTCAGTACTCCCTAAGCAGGACTCCAGTACTTCCTTGGAAGTATTCCAGTACTGCCGGGAAAGTACTAGAGTACTTCCAAGGAAGTACTGGCAGACGATAGTATTCTGATTTAAAGCCGTTTCAAAGCCAGCTTGATTACCTTTTCCACCGGTGCCTCCGGTTCCTCCTTGAGAATCTGGGCAGTCACCTTCTGCGACGGAGCCTGGGCAAATCCCAACATGGTCAAAGCCGCCACTGCCTCCTCATATACTTCCGAATGGGCAGCCATTGCCACCGACTTTACGGTAGCCGCACTCTCGATGCCTGTCACGGCAATCTTATCCTTCAATTCCACAATGATGCGCTGCGCAGTCTTCAGTCCGATACCTTTCACGGTCTTCAGCAACTTGTCGTTCCCACTGCCGATGACATTGCACAGTTCCGAGGGAGAAAGCGCCGACAAAATCATACGTGCCGTATTTCCTCCAATACCCGACACACTGATGAGCAGCAAGAACAACTCCCTTTCCTGGCGAGTGGAAAACCCGTACAACACGTATGCATCTTCCCGGATGGCCTCGTAAATATAGAGTTTTACTTCTTTCTTACCCTGTACCGCCGAAAATGTATTCAACGACACATTAATGCCATATCCCAATCCGTGACAATCCACTACCACCCAAGCCGGAGTAGCCTCCACAAGTTCTCCTTTGATATATTCAATCATGTTTTCCTAACAATTTATAAAATGGAGAACAAAAATAATGATAAGAAAGTTATAAATTGTAAGTTCCACGAGTTTTTTTGGAAATTCTCCCATTTTCAGCTTGTTTGGAACGATTCTAATTCTGTATTTTTGCGACACAATCAACGAAACAACCTAAACATATAAGAAATATGAAGAAAATAAGAGCAGCCGTAGTGGGTTACGGAAACATTGGGAAATTTACCCTGGAAGCCCTTGAAGCAGCTTCCGATTTTGAAGTAGCAGGTGTAGTACGTCGCCATGGAGCAGAAAACAAACCTGCAGAACTGGCCGACTATCCGGTAGTAAAGGATATCCGCGAACTGAAGGACGTAGACGTAGCCATTTTAGCTACCCCGACCCGCAGCGTAGAAGCCTACGCCAAAGAAATCCTGGCATTAGGCATCAACACCGTAGACAGTTTTGACATCCATACGCAGATTACCAGCCTGCGCCGCACACTGGACGAAACAGCCAAGGCACACAACGCCGTTTCTATCATCTCTGCCGGATGGGATCCGGGAAGCGACTCTGTAGTCCGCACATTGCTGGAAGCCATCGCTCCGAAAGGTATCACTTACACCAATTTCGGTCCGGGCCGCAGCATGGGACACTCTGTAGCCGTTCGTGCCATCGAAGGAGTGAAAGATGCCCTGTCTATGACTATTCCGGTAGGTACAGGCATTCACCGCCGTATGGTGTATGTAGAACTGGAAGAAGGAGCTGATTTCAAAACTGTAGAAGCAGCCATCAAGACCGACCCATATTTTGTAAACGATGAGACACACGTCATCCAGGTGCCTTGTGTAGACGACCTGAACGATGTAGGCCATGGCGTAAACCTGGTACGTAAAGGTGTATCCGGAAAAACTCACAACCAGCTGTTTGAGTTCGACATGAAAATCAACAATCCGGCCCTGACTGCCCAGGTACTGGTTTGCGTAGCCCGTGCTTCCATGAAACAGCAGCCGGGATGCTACACCATGATTGAAATTCCGGTAATCGACCTGTTGGCAGGCGACCGTGAAGAACTGATTGCGCATCTGGTATAATACAATACATCTCTATATCGCAACGGGCCGACTCCTCCGCATGAGGTGCCGGCCCGTTTCTTTTATATCATCTACAGCCATTTCCGGACAATCTCTTCCGTGCGGTTCCACAATTCCTTTTGCTGCACATGAGGAAGATATTTCTTCGACAGCCGCACCGGATGTCCGCTTGCATTCAGTGTACCGGTACGCTTTCCCGCGTCTTCCTCCAGTAAAAGCCCGACTGCCGTAGCGGCCCCCTGGCGGGGTGTCCGGATAAAAGGACGGAAAAAGACATCCGTCAGCGGGTCAAACCATAAATGCATAGTGATGATATCAGTCGACACAATCCCTGGATCGGCTGCATTGACCACAATTCCCTTCTCCTTCACACGGTCGGCCAGTTCCAGCGTGAACAAAGTCAATGCCAGTTTGGTATTGCTGTACACCGGAATCCGCCAGAAACTTCCTTTCTTGCCCTGGTAGAAAAAATCCGGGAAATCCAACCGACCGATGGCATACGTACACGATACCATGTTCACCACCCGGCTTCCCTCTCCCATCAACGGAAGCAATTTTCGCGTCAGCAGATAAGGCCCCACATAATTCACGCTCACCGTACGCTCCAATCCATCTTCCGTGTAGTGCCGTCCGGTTTCCATCGTTCCCGCATTGTTCATCAACAGGGTCAGTTTCTCTCCACGAGCGCAAATCTTTTCCGCAAAAGCAGCCACAGAAGCCAACGAAGCCAAGTCGATAAATTCCACTTCAATATCCGTATTCCCCGTATCCTTTATCAACTGTGCTTGCTTCATCTCCGCCTTCTCCAAGTTACAGCAGGCCATCACTACCCGATAACCGGCCAATGCCACTGCACGGGTGATTTCCGTTCCCATTCCCCCGTCGGCCCCCGTAATTACTGCCAGTTTCCGTTCCATCTTATCCCTTACTTTCAATACGTTCAATTTCTTTCTTCAGACAGGGAGGCAATTCTTCCTTCAGATGCTGATGACAAGCCATGTCCAGAGTGTACATGCGGGCAATGCAATAATTACTGTGACGGCAGTTGCACCGTGCCTCCTCTTCCCGCCGCATACGGTTCACGAAATCCGGTTCATTGAGCAAGGCACGTCCCATCTGCACCGCCTCAAACCCAAGATTCAATACCTCGTCTATTTTCTTTCGGGCCACCAGTCCTCCTACATACACCAGTGGCATATCCAGTGCCTCACGAAACTTCAAGGCATCTTCCAGAAAATACGCCTCACGGAAAGGAACGGAAGGAATCATATATTTTCCCACCAGCCGCACTCCGTATTTCAGCCACCAGCAAGTCATGTAATGCGTCATGGTACGGATGGGCATCTCCCCGCGCATCACATACATCGGTGCCTTGCTGACAAATCCGCCACTCAACACCAGTGCATGTGCACCCAGTTCCTGCAATTTTCTTGCCACCTGCAAGGACTCACCCAGTTCCATGCCTCCACGGAACCCGTCGCGCATATTCATCTTGACCAATACTGCCATATCACTTCCGGCTGCTTTCATCACTTCCTCCATCACCATTTCCATGAAACGCATCCGATTCTCCAGCGAACCTCCGAACTCATCCTTCCGGTGATTGGTAGCAAGCGAAAGAAACTGGCTGATGAGATAGCCATGCCCGGCATGAATTTCTACGGCATCAAAGCCGGCTTCCCGTGCCAGATACACCGCCTGCCCGTAAGCCTTGGCCATCTCCGGCAATTCATCGGCCCGAAGCCCTCGCACAAAGGTGGGGGAATACAAATTAAATCCACTGCTTGCCCCTACCGGCAGACAGCCGCAAATGCTTTTGTGCGACATGTTACCGCAATGGCCCAGCTGGATACTTGCCGCTGCCCCTTCGGCATGTACGGCATCCGTCAGCTTGCGCAATCCAGGCACAATCTCCGGCCTCATCCACAACTGCCTGTCGAACGAAAGTCCGCTGCGGGTCACGGCGGCATACGCCACCGTCGTCATCCCCACCCCTCCGGCAGCTACCGAACGGTGATAGTCCAACAGCTGCTCCGAAGGCACATTTCCCGGACACATGCTTTCGAATGCCGCCGACCGGATGGTACGGTTACGCAATGTCAGCGGTCCCAAAGTTACCGGCGTAAATAAAAGTGAATCCATCTTTCCTCCTTTCCTAATATATATAAGGTATAATTCTCTTCCGATTACCGACTGCCTGTCGGCCGAACTCCTCACAGTAGCGTTTATAAATGGCATCGGCACGAGGTACCAGATTGGCGGCCGTCCACCAGACAAACACCCAGGCCGCAGGCGAGGCGGTCAGCAAAGCGAAACCCGTCCATTCCACCAGTTCCCCGAAATAATTGGCCGAAGTCACATAGCGGTAGAAACCTTTCTCCGGCAGGTAATGCCGCGTATCTCCCGGCTTACGCAGGTTTCGAATCACATGGTCTGCCTGCCAATTAATGCCCATTCCTATGGCAAATAAGATGATTCCCAGCCACGGCAAAGGATGCGACCAGTAAGTCGCCGGTTCATACTTTCCGGGTAAGGCACAGCTGAAAAAGCTGGCTGCCAACAATGTAGCATTGATGACATTGAAAAGTATCCCCATCGCCATGATAGCCAATGGCATCTGGCTCTTTCCTTTCATCAGCAACGGGAAGACAAACGAACGTTGAAAATAATGTAACATGAACAAGGCCACAAACACAGCTTGCGGCGTATATAAGCTGACTCCTCCTTTCCAAGCTCCTATCCCCATTACCAGAAATGCCGGAGCCTCCATACATACCCAGCCAACTTTGTTGGGAACAGACCATCCCCATGAGCGGGTACGAAACATGCCGTAACCGGCTTTCACAAAATAAAGTGACACAAAGACTACTACTGCCAAAGCAGACATGGCATAGAGCATAAGTTGATAAGTTTCGTCATTCATAGCGTGCGATTTTGCCCTTGAAGATAAGGAAAATATCTGTACGAGAAAGAAAAATCCAGCTTTCTTCTTACTTATCAACCACTAATTATGAATTACTTACGGTTTTCCAGGCTTCAATTCCTCGAGTCTGATTACTGAAATTTACCCCAATCTTATACAGTTTACGCGAATCAGATGCAAATGGAAGGGCATAATTCTTTTCTTCAATCTGACGAATAGCCTCCTCAGCCGTACCTTCCAATTTAAATTCCATGACATAAATATAGTGGTCAGTCTTCAACACCAAATCAATGCGTCCCTGCGAAGTATGATATTCCACTTGTGTATAAAAACCCAACAATTTAAATACAATAAAAAGTACATTTTGATAATGCAGTTCCAAATCACGTGTCATTTCATAGGGAATATCTGCAAAGAAACTCTGCAAGCGATGCATGAAGCCCTCAATATTCCCCTCACGTACCTCTTTCACAAAACTCATCAACTCAAAAGCCGTATTCCCTGAATCCAAATGTGCGTAACAAGGAAGCAGAAACTTGGTAAAGCCCTCTTCCACTTCCCTATTCGGGAATCCCAATTCATATACTTGAAATTCTTGATTATACCCTTTTATAGTCAGGTACCCACTTTGATACAAATAAGGAATTGGATTATTGCTCATTGAGTTTATTCCTTGCAGGGAATCAGCCATCGCTACTTCACTCGTCAGACGCTGCAAATCATATCGGCTTTCCTTTAACAGTTCGACCAAAAAAGTCGGTGTACCCGTTTCAAACCAGTAACTTCCGAAATCTCTGTTAGCAAATGTATTAAGTAAACTAAAGGGATTATAAATATCCACTCCATTGGGGGTAAAATGGTACCCGTCATACCATTCCTTCAACCTCTTGTAAGTATCTTCCAACTGTGCTCCTCCGGCTTCTGCCAAAGCCTCTACATCCGGCACAAAATCTCGATGAAGTTCCTCCTCCGAAATACCGCAGATATTTTCATATTCACGCAGCATGGAAATATCCCTCAGATTATTCAGGTCGCTGAACACGCTTACTTTATTAAATTTAGTCACCCCTGTAAGCAATGCGAATTGAATGTACTGGTCACAACTTTTCAATACTCCATAAAAAGCCTTTAAGGTATTTCTATATTCAGTCTGAAGTACCTCGTTCCCTATCGTTTGCAACAAAGGCTTGTCATATTCATCCACCAAGATAACCACCTTGCATCCTGTCGACTCCGAAGCACGGCGTATCACGCCCTGAAAACGCAAAGAGGATGAAGTTTCCGAAATCTCCTTTCCATACAATTTTTCCCACCGGGTAAGAGCCACATTCAGCATATTCGCCAAATCTCGTGCAGATTCATATTTCTGGGCATTCAAATCCAGATGAAACACGGGATATTTCACCCATTGCTGCTCCAATCGCCCGATAGAAAGTCCTTTGAACAGGTCCTTCTTCCCTTGAAAATAGGCTTCCAAAGTAGAAACCAGCAGACTCTTCCCAAAACGGCGCGGACGGCTCAGAAAATAATAGTTTCCTCCCGTTACCAACCGATAAATCCATGCGGTCTTGTCCACATAAACATATCCTCCTTCACGGATTTTTTCAAAACTCTGAATACCAATCGGATAAAGTCTGCTCATACTATAGTTGTTTACTCGTTTATGTACAAAAATAAGAATTTACTTTGATTTTTCAGTCAGGAAAAAGAAGAAAAGCTGTTTCTCGTAATAACCATACAAATATTTAATTTGATACACACCATAAAAATTTCCCCCCCAATAGTAGAGTTCATACTACTGGGGGGAGATAAATGACTAATCTTTAAATTTTATAACGACCTTATCACCTGTGTAACAAATATCTTGTTCTTTATATGAAGTTTTAGAAATCCTTATTAAATGAAAATTACGTCTCAACTTAATATTAGGAAAGTATCCGACTCGTTTCCCGATAGTCAACTCATTCTTTTGATCATCCCAACTTAAATTAATACTTGCATATTGCCCCTTCTCATAATTATAGTTTGTTCCTTCATCTTCATATAATGTATAAGCTCCGTCTGCTCCTGCAAAAATCTTAATAATCAGATTTCCAGAACGTGCCTCCTTTACTGTCTGAGGATTTCCTTCTGCTAAAGGTAAAATTCCTCCTGCTTTCACAAACACTGGTATACAATCCATTCGAGCAGGAACTATTTTCCATCCATGATTATTCACATAGATATTATTCCAAAAGTTATACCATCCACCTTTAACAGCAGGGAAATACACTTTCCAATTTTTCACATTACTTTCAACAATGGGAGCTACAAGCAAAGACGGACCAAACATATATTGGTATTTTTGAGAAACAGCCACCGTATCATTCACAAAATCCATGACTAAAGGACGCATTAAAGTTCCATTGCTAAAACTTACCTTTGCACTTTCTGAATAGATATAAGGAACTAAACGATAGCGAATAGCAAGAGCTTGACGAGCAAGCGAAGTTAAATTAGGACCATAATTCCAAAATTCCGTGTTTGTGTCATATCCATGTACACGCATTAAAGGTAAAAAAACAGCAGTTTGTATCCAGCGCATCAAACATTCTTGATAAATAGAATCTGTGTATTGATTCTTAGGACGAAAAAAACCTCCAGCATCGTATGTCCACCAAGGTTGACCTGAGATAACCATTCCAAGTCCTCCCACAATCTGTCGCCTTAGAGTATTCCAATCATACCCCACATCTCCTGACCACGTTGCTGTAGCATAACGTTGCATTCCAGGAAATGCACTCCGCGTTAAAATCATAACCCTTTTATTTGGTGCATCTCGCCGTAATCCTTCATACACAGTTTTATTAACTAACAACGGATAAGCATTCCGAAACACTTCACCAGGAATTTTCTTATCAGCCACCATTCTACCCACTAAATCATCATTTTCAGGTTCTGTAGCATCCTGCCACCAAGCATCTATTCCATATTTTAAAAGTCTGCTACTAAAATTCTTCCAATAATACTTTGCTGCATCAGGATTAAAGAAATCAACCCAGGAAGTTCCAGGAATAAAAAAACCATTCTTTTCCATCCCTTCTCCGACTTGAGAAGAAGGATCAACTTTAGACCATACCGAGATCATTAACCTCATATTCATTTCATGCAATTTATTTACCATCTGCCCAGGAGCTGGATAATATCTTTCATCAAACTTCATGGCATTCCATCCATATTGTCCCCAATATTGCCAATCCTGTACAATTACATCCACAGGCAATTTAGATGAACGAAATTTTTTTGCCGTTTCTAAAAGTTCTTCCTGACTATGGAAACGTTCCCGACAATGAATATAACCCAATGCCCAATCTGGCAACATCGGTACACTTCCCGTTACATTTCTATAAGAATCTATAATTTTATCCACATCGCCACAAAAAACTGTATAATCTACACATTCAGCCACAGGAGAACGAAAAACAGTCTCTTCATCAACCATTTTGAAAAAGACTTTAGGAGAATCATTTTTCTCCAAATTAGCAACAACATCATACACACCAGCTTCTAACTCAACAATAGCTGATGTAGTAGGAGGAAGCCATGTATTGGACATGTCAAATATAGTTTTATTTCCAATACGCAAATGATACTTTCTTGCCATATTCTGTCCCACATCAAGCATTATCGAATAACGTCCAGAAACAGGCACATTCAATTTTGATGCAAAAACATAATTCTCACGAATTTCTTTTTTCCCTCCTTCTGTAGAAGTAATTTCTACTTCCTCAATCTTTCCTCCTCCTTTTATGGGAACAAGCCTTAAAGTGTCATTTGCTGGATTAAAATCTGTCAAACCATAGTTATTCCATAACACTCCATACCCTTTATCTGAAATCAGCATGGGCACAGCTATTTGTGTATTCACTTGAGTTAACCTACGTGACAAACCTTTCACATTTAAATAACCGTCCTGAAACTGGCCAAGTCCAAACTGATGTTCTTCTTCTGAAGAATAAAATCTCTGCAAAGCACAATATGTATTCACATTCTGTACCATCGAAGGAGTAAGCTGTCTTCCACGTTCTTGCAGTATTACCTTTCCTTCAGGAGAAAAGAATGTTACCAAACCATTCTTTAGATTTATCTTGGCACTGATTCCTGATAAAAGAATAGATAAAGTATCCTTTTCTTTCTCAACATGATATACCACAGATTTTTCGTGAGTAGTATAAATCCATTCAGGTAATGAATCATTAAAAGGAGGGCGTACAAACTTTACCCTTAAAGTATTCTCTGTCAATGGATAGAAATACAACTTTCCATCTGTCAGATTTACTACAATTTTTTTCCCCTCTTCATAAAAAAAATTTTTATATTGAGCTCTTATTTCAAACCAAAAAGAGAACAAAATAGTAAATGTACAAATAAACCTCATCATAAAAAATCAAACATCTTAAATATATAAAGAAGGGAGCTGTTCCGCTACAATACTTTATTCAGCGCTAAATGAAATCAGCTCCTTTCCATAGAACATAAATAATTACTTTCTATCCGGATAACCTGGATTTTGTTTTAATTCTGGATTTGCCCCTAATATTCTATACGGGAATATAAAAATATCTGTATGGTCATCCAAATCAGGTTCTTTATCCCACCATGTCCCTGAGCTATATTTATTCCATCGACAAAGATCTGTGCGCCGTCTACCCTCGTTCAAAAACTCTCTTCCCCATTCAGATAGAAGCTCAGCTTCAGTCAATGCAACAATCCCTTCCGGTTCATACAAATATTCCTGCCATCTAGTTTGCGGATAGTTACGTTTACGGACAGCATTTAATAGTTTTCCAGCTTCAGCCACATTTCCTGCACGAAAATAACATTCCGCAAGTGAATAATATATCTCCGACAAACGAATCTCTACATAGTCAGATTCCATAGCTCCTGGATCGCCATCTCGATAAACCGGATACTTTACCACACACCATCCAGAGTTCATATCACCATGTGCACAATTAGACTCCTTATCTTCAATCGTTTCACTTGGTAGTGCATCTTCAAATCGCCCTACTTGGTCTCGAATATATAAACGATAACCACCAACAGGAGAAGTGACATACTCCACTTTGCCACTACTGTTCGTATAAGGCAAATAACCATATAAAAACATTCCCTCTCGTTTACTTTCTCCTTCTAAGTTTACATATTTTTTCAAACGATAATCTTCCGGATACATTTTAAAGTTATGAATAGTTTTACCAAGTTCAAATTCATATAAATTTCCATCTACATCCAAACTAGGTTGAACCGCACGGGCAGGGTTACAATCCCCCCACTCCAAGAAGCCAAAATAATATTTCGCATTTACAGGAAATCCCCACCAATACATATCACCATCCCAATGCCAATGACTGTAACCAAATCCCGCAGTAAAAGCATATAGCACTTCATTGGAAAATTCATTATCCCAATCAAATGGCTCATACCATTGCTCAGCTAATGAATAATTACCGTATTCTCCGTTTATAATTTTCTGCGCATAACTTGCACAATCTTCATATTTAGGTATTCCAATCCATTTTTCTGCGTTCAAATATAGACGAACCAATAAAGCTGCAGCAGAAGCTTTATTCCATTGTCCTTGCAAGTTTCCGTTTCCGTTATTACCTTCTTTTATCGGTAATTTGTCAATCACATCCAATAATTCACTTTCTATAAAGGCAAATGTTTCCTCTGGCGATACCTGATAAGAAGTATTTTGCGACGGATCATTAAAACTAACCACTCTTGGAAGATTCCGAAACAAATCAAATGCCCGTAGGTAAAACCAGGCTCTCAATGTTCGAATTTGGGCATACATGGAGTTTAATTCCTGTTCATTCACACCAAGCTGTTCACGATTCAGTCTGGCAAAATCCTCCAACACGGAATTACATTGTCCAATACCTTGAAATTGCACTTCCCATGCGTTGGCAATAACATCCGCATCGCCTCCCTCAAGCCCCCAAGTATGCTTATGAAGCCGTTCCCATTGTCCACCATCATACCACCAACCATCACGTTCCCATGTACCCATTTGGTCAGCCGTAATTTCCTGTAAACGATAAGTAGAAAGGACAGACCAATATCCATGTTCGAAAGGACGCAGAAAAGCTCGCACCACATCTTCTTTATTTTGATAATAATTATCCGAAACAATTTTATCATACACTGTTTCTGTCAAATCTGTACATGCAGAAGCTCCCACAATCAGTAAAACACTGCTTATACCATAGAATATATTTCTTAGTTTCATAGTTTCTCAATTTATAAATACTAAAAATCAACTTGTACACCAAACAAAATTTGTCTCGTAGATGGATAATAATTCTTACTACCACCAATAGTACCAGGAGTCAAACCATTTGTTGCAAAAACCGAAGGGTCCACTCCACTATACCTTGTAATTGTAAACAGATTGTTCCCCGTTGCATACAAACGTACCTTACGCAAAAACTTTTTATCTATATTCCATGTATAACCAACCGTCATCACATCCAGCTTCATATAATCCCCTTTCTCTATAAAATAATCCGTCAGCACATTAACTCCCGTAGTAATCAATTTATTGTCTCCATACGCAACTGGCAACACGTTAGCTATCTTACTAGAACTTTGAAGTCCATAATACATTTCATGCACATTGAAAATATCGAATCCAAAAGCCCCACGAAAATAAAGCGTCATATCCCAATTTTTGTAGTTAAAAGTATTTGTCAATGAAGCTGTAAACTTAGGTAGTCCATTACCCGTGATACACTTGTCGTTTTCGGTAGCCTCACTGATAGGTATTTTTTCATTTTCTTTACTCCATACCAACCAATCACCTTTATCATCTACTCCAGCATAACGATAGGTTCGAAAATTACCAATACGTTCTCCTTCACTGATACGTTGTAAATATCCAGGATTATTAGGTGAAGGCATATTACAAGTATCCCAATATGGATTCCCATTATATGTATCATTTGAAAAACGTACAAACTTATTATTATTTGTGGCTCCTACAAAACCGATAGAATATGAAAAGTCTTTTGTTTTAACAGCATTAATATTCAATTCAATCTCTATCCCCGTATTGCGCATTGTACCTACATTCACAAAGGTGGTAGAAAACAAATAAGGGGGAACAGGTACCGTATAATTACCAAGTAAATCTTGCTGTTTTCGATGATAGTAATTAACTGTTCCTGACAACCTTCTATTAAATAAAGTAAAATCCAATCCGACATTCCAGTTTATTCCTTTCTCCCACTTCAGGTCTGGGTTTACATTCTTATCTGGTCCCCAAACCTGATAGTACACTCCGTTATAATTGGCATAACCAAAACCTTTATACGTAGCCAACGAATTATAGCTTCCAAAATTCTGATTCCCTGTCACGCCTATATCACCTCTCAATTTAAAATCATCTATCCAAGCAATATCTTTCATAAATGTTTCTTCACTCATACGCCATCCTAACGAGGCAGCAGGGAAAGTACCCCATTTATTATTATTCCCAAATTTGGAGGAACCCTCATAACGTAACGAAAAGGTCATCAAATAACGACTTAGATAGTCATACGTGATACGACCAAAAAAAGCAATCAGCTTTGAATCATTACGGTAACTTGACATTCCATTCCGACCTTCCTCCAAATTGTACGTACCATTACCTAAATTATTATAAAGAAAAACATCTGAAGAGAAATCTTTATTGTCTGCACTCAATCCATTCGACATCCAATATTGATAAGAATACCCTCCCATAAAATTTAAATTATGTCCATTAGTTTTTAAGCCATAATTTACAAGCCATTCCAAACTTTCCTGACAATCCTTTGAATACGACTGACTTGCTTCCCCTTTTCGTCCATTATTAATTTCAGTGGTAGCTGTAGAAGGAATAAACCAATAATAAGTATTATCATTTATCTGCTGAGCCAATGTTATCTGGGTTGTCAGTGAATGTGTACTTGACAGATTATCGCTTAATAAAGGCAAAAGATTTAATTTAGCTGTAATATCCCAAGAAAGCCATTTTGACTCATCATAACTTTTCTCCAGTAGTTGTTTCTCAACTGGATTATAATTATTTGTATAAAGGTTCTGACTATTGAAGTTATAAAATGTACGTCCTGTCGGATCTTCTGGGTCGTAAACAGGAGCCGTAGGATTAGCTGCCAAAGCTACATCAAACACTCCCCAATCCGCATTATTTTTATTAATCACACGAGGAGCTATGTTACCAATGAAATTAAATAAGCCATTTTTACTCGTGTGACTGAATGACATACGCGTCCCCCATTCCTTACGGTCTGAACTTAAATCGATTCCATGAGCTTTTCTAAAATCCAAGGAAATACGATAATTATTGCGCATATTACCCCCAGATAAGGCAAGTGTATGAGATTGTGAGAAACCTGTACGACTCACTTCGTCCATCCAATCAGTATCCGCCCCAAAATCAGTCCCACCTTGAGGAACTCGCAATTTCCGGTATTCTGCTGCACTCATCGATTTCAAACGGTTCTCTATAAAATTCCATCCTACATATCCCGAATAAGATGTATGAATAGACCCATCTCTTGCTCCTTTCTTTGTAGTAATCAAAATTACCCCATTGCTTCCACGAGTTCCATAAATTGCAGAAGCTGCTCCATCTTTCAGCACATCGATAGATTCAATATCATTACTATTTACACTATAAATATTTCCTCCTATGACTCCATCAATCACGACTAAAGGTCCTGTTCCAGCACTAATAGATGTGATACCACGTACCTGAATACTTGACATATTATTTGGATCGCCCACGGCAGTATTATCAATCTGTACCCCAGCAACTTTACCCTGAATCTGCAAAGCTGGATCTACAGTCCCAATACTAAGAAAATCCTTATTAGACACATGGCTGATAGCTGAAGTCACCTCCTTTTTGTCCATACTTCCATAACCTATCACAACAACCTCTTCCAACATCTCCGTATCTTCGGACAATACGACTTTCACATCATTTTGGTTTCCCACTTTAATTTCTCTCGAAGAAAATCCAATATAACTGACCTGCAACGTAGCATTTTGAGGAACCTTCAATGTAAATTTTCCGTTTACATCAGTAATTGTACCCATAGAAGGTCGTCCCTTCACTGTCACATTAGCCCCAATAATCGGCTCTCCCTTCTCATCTTTTACGCTACCAGCAATCGTTTTATCCACATCCATGGGAGTATCGGTAGATTGTAATGGCAAAATCATAATCACATTACCAGAAACTTTATATGTCAGATTTAATTTTGTCAATTCTTTAACCAATAAAATCTTCAGTTCTGTATTTTGAACAGAAATCGTCACATTTCCTTTTCCTTTGATTTCTGCATCCCGGTAAGAAAAACGATAAGAAGTTTGTTTTTCAATCGCACTGAACAATTCCTTGACAGAAGCATTTCGCAGTTTCACCGTCACCGTACCCGTCTGGGCAGAAGTGCCAACAAATGCAAACATACACAAAGAAATCAAAGCAGTGCGCAGATTCAAGCGTTTTTTAGTACCTTTGTACTCTAAATCAATTGATTGTTTTGCGGTTTTCATAAATTCATAACAAATTAAGGTTTTAGTTTCTTACTATGTTCCACCATAGTTTTAATTCAGGACTAAGCCTTTTTCACGCCCTGGATAATTTGCCGATTATCCGGGGCCTTTGTTTTCCGTTTCATGTCTTCATACATTTCAGGTTTAAAGGTTAATAACTATTTTAGAGTTTGAATAGAAATCACTCCGTCTTCATTTGTGTACTTGAACTTATAATGGTATTTCAACACACGCATGATGCTTTCTATATTTTCATCGTCAAACGTACCCGTATACACATCATTCAACAAAGCCTCATTATCCACGGAGAAGGTGACCGCAAACTTTCGGGACAAACAACGGAATACATCTTCCAACCGTTCACTCCGGAACACCAGTTCTTTGTTCATCCAAGCTGTTTCCATCTTGTTACTTGTCCGCTCATGCAGCAAGTTTCCCGTACGCTTGTCATACACCACTTTTTCATTAGGCTTCACACGTATGCTCTGATAAGGAGGGCATGAAGTGGTTACATCCACACTACCTTCTACGAGCGACATCTCCACAATGTCTTTTGTCTCGTATGCATACACATTGAATTTAGTACCCAATACGGTAATGTCCATATAACCTGTACCTACTGTAAACTTCTTTTCCGTATCCTTCTTTACCTCAAAAAATCCCTCTCCATTCAATGCTACCTTACGGTCATTCCGCCCAAAATCCTGACTATAGGTCAAAGAAGATTTGGCATTCAGATGCACGATGGTTCCATCGGGAAGGGTGACGAGCGACTTGCCATAGTCGCCTGAACGTATCACCACATTCTGTTCTGCCAACGCTTTGATTTCGTTCCGCTGTATAAAAGTCAATACCGTCAAGCTTCCGGCAATGAGCAGCAACAGCGAAGCGGCAACCTGCATCCAATAGCGTTTCAGTGTGAAACGAGGTTTCACTTCTTCCGAACGAATGTGCAATCCTTCATAGAGCGTTTTCATTTTTTCTTCCGACAAAGGAGAATGGTCTTCAAACTCTTCCCACTCTGCCTCCAGAAAATGTTTCAATTCCACATCGGATATAGCATCCATGCGGGTTCGCAAATCCTGAAATTCCGCCGGCGTGATGTCACCGGAACGGAACTTGTGTAACAATCCTGATACCTTATCGTTTATTGGTGCACTCATAAACTTTTTTCGTTGGTTTATGGGTAATATCCGATAAGGACAGATTTATAACATACCAAATTCCATGTTTTAAAGCATAAAATGATTTTTTACGCCAAAAACAAGAGCAATAAAGGATAGTATTGACGTAATTCCGTACGAAGTATCTTCAGGGCAGCTGACAACTGGTTACGTACCACCTGCTCTGTGACGGAGAGTTTTCCGGAAATCTCGGCGACCGACATACCGTATTCTTTGTTAAGTTCAAAAATTTCCCGCTGACGGGGCGAAAGATGCTGTTTGGCTTTTTCCAAAGCCTTTACGAAACGGTCATAGTCCAGTTCATCAGGAATCTCATTAGCCGAAGAAGCCAGTTTGTCCCGGTATTCCACATATTCTTCCATCGATGGATTGTGAATCTGTCTTCTCAATTCTTTCAGCAGAAAATGATAGGCTATGGTAAAGAGATAGGATTTGAAAGACAGATCGGAATTCAGGTGTTCCCGATTAGTCCAGATACGAAGAAAAGTTTCCTGCACCACATCGTCAGTCGCTTCTTCCGATTTGAGGTACTGAAACACAAACCGATATAGTCTGGATACCCACAGCTCATAAAGTTGCTTATAAGCACGCTCCGAACCGGATTTTACAGCCAATATCAATTCATCTTCCTGCATTTTCTTCCTCGCTTATGTATTTTTCCAAGAAATAAGATGTGCAAATTTACATCTTTACATGAAAAGAGGAAATCTTTCATAAAAATAATGCAGGTAAAAGTTCAACCATTCGACCCTACTTATTCCTCCTTTTCCCTTTATATATTCTTCCAAACTCCACAAATAATTCTCTGTCCCACAGTTTGGGATTTGTATCCCACAGTGTGAAATATGTATCCCACACTGTGGTTTTTGTATTTCACAGTGTGGGACAGAGGATTTTCTACCGCATTTTTCCTTTAACATAAAGATTTTCAAGAAAATAGATGTAATTATTCCACCGTAACCGATTTGGCCAGGTTTCGAGGCTGGTCGACATCCATTCCACGACACACGGCAATGTGATAGGCCAGCAGCTGCAAGGGAATGGAAGTGATGAGCGGATCCAGACATTCCAGCGTAGCAGGCAACTCTATACTGTAATCGGCCAGATTACGGATAACCGTATCCCCCTCGGTTACAACGGCCACCACTCTACCCTTGCGGGCCTTGATTTCCTGAATGTTGCTCAATACTTTTTCATACAAGGCCGATTGGGTAGCTACAATGACCACGGGCATCTCGGCATCAATCAGAGCAATGGGACCGTGCTTCATCTCGGCTGCGGGGTAACCTTCGGCATGTATATAGGAAATTTCCTTCAGCTTCAGGGCACCTTCCAAAGCCACAGGAAAAGCATAGCCCCGGCCCAGATAAATGAAATTACGGGCATACGTAAACATCTTCGAAAAGTCAGCAATGAAAGGGTTCTGCTTCAGCACTGTCCGTATTTTTTCAGGAATAGCCGACAGCTCCTTCACTACCCGATGATATTCAGTTTCTGGAAGCGTACCTTTTTCACGACCTAAAGCCAGAGCCAACAAGATGAGTACCACCACCTGTCCGGTAAAGGCTTTGGTGGAAGCCACACCGATTTCAGGACCCACATGAATATAAGAACCGGTATCCGTGGCACGCGCAATGGAGGAACCTACCACGTTACAGATGCCATAAATAAAAGCACCCTGCGACTTGGCCAGTTCGATAGCCGCCAGCGTATCGGCGGTCTCCCCGCTCTGAGAGATGGCAATCACCACGTCATCGGGATGGATGACCGGATTGCGGTAACGGAATTCGGAAGCGTATTCCACTTCCACTGGAATACGGCAGAAGCTTTCAATCAATTGTTTGCCGATAAGTCCGGCATGCCAGGAAGTGCCACAAGCCACGATGATAAAACGGCTGGCCCGAAGCAAGCGTTCCCGATGATTCGTAACGGCAGAAAGCGTCACCGTGCAAGTATCCGTGTTTATCCGCCCACGCATGCAATCGCTGATATAGTCGGGCTGGTCGAAAATCTCTTTCAGCATGAAATGAGGGAAACCTCCTTTTTCCAACTGTCCGATGTTCAGAGCTACAGTTTGCGCCTCGTGCGGACATTCCACATTGTGCAAGTCGACAACCTTCAAAGGTGCATCCGCCCGCAACACAGCAATTTCTCCGTCAGAAAGATACACTACCTGATCGGTATAGGCTACCATGGGAGTAGCATCAGAAGCCAGAAAAAATTCATCCTTTCCCACTCCGACCACCAAGGGACTGCTCTTGCGGGCAGCAATAATCTCGTCGGGATGCTTGCGGTCGACCACGGCAATGGCGTATGCACCGATAACTTCACGCAAAGCCAACTGCACGGCAGTCAACAAATCCAGATTACCCTGCTGCTGGATATAGCCAATCAACTGCACCAACACTTCAGTATCGGTACTGCTCTTGAAAGTACAGCCTTTGGACTGCAATTTTTCTTTCAGCACGGAATAGTTTTCGATAATCCCGTTGTGCACCAACGCCAAATCACCGTTCTGGCTGCAATGCGGATGGGCATTCACCGTACAGGGCTCACCGTGAGTGGCCCATCGCGTATGGGCGATTCCCACGCAACCGGACACGTCCTGCCCCTCAGCCGTCCGCTCCAAATCGGCCACTTTTCCCACGGACTTATACACATTCAACTGATGAGTATCGCTCATCAAGGCCACTCCGGCACTGTCGTATCCACGATACTCCAGACGCTTCAGGCCTTCCACCAATATCGGCCAGGCTTTCCGCCTCCCGATATAACCTACAATTCCACACATAGTAATTTTAACCTAAAAATATAATAGAAATCAACCTAATCTGTTTGCGAAATTACGATTTCTCCTAAAAAAGTGGGATAATAGTAGAACTTTTTCTAGTAAAATCCCGTTTTTTATTGTAATTTAGAAGCAAATAAATTATCCACCTTTAAATCAAGAAAGATATGAAACATTCACTTCCTGCACTTCCGTACCAACTGGATGAGCTGGCTCCGAAAATGAGTAAAGAAACTTTGGAGTATCACTACGGAAAGCATTTGCAAACGTACATTGACAATCTCAACAAACTGATTGCCGGCACACCGTTTGAAGAAAAAAGCCTGCAACAAATCGTGCTGGAGGCAGAAGGGCCGATGTTCAACAACGCAGCCCAGACCTGGAACCACACGTTTTTCTTCGACACACTGACTCCGCATCAGCCGGAGATGCCTCAACCGCTGGCCGATGCACTGACACGCGACTTTGGGTCAGTAGAAGCCTTCAAGGAAAAGTTCACACAGGCGGCTACCACACTGTTCGGCTCCGGATGGACCTGGCTGGCAAATGACAAAGACGGACACTTGTCCATCGTCAGTGAACCGAATGCTGGGAATCCACTCAAAAAGGGGCTGAAACCGTTGCTGGTCATCGATGTATGGGAACATGCCTATTACATTGACTACCGTAACCGACGGGCGGGCTACATTGAAGCCTTCTGGGGACTGGTCAACTGGGCCAGAGTCGGGGCACGGCTCTAAGAAAATAAATCGGGGCTTCCGGCAGCAACCGGAAGCCCCGATGGGTTATAGACTTACACACATTGAAATATCATTCGGTCTTGATGTTGTTCACCGGATTTTCCCGGACGGCTTTCCAGCTGATGAGACACACGGAACCCAAGGATATCAGGGCTACCAGTAGGAAGGCAACTCCAAACACACCCCACATCGTCGTCGGCGAATAGTGCAGGATGTGGTCAATCTGTTGCACACCAAACCAGGAAAGGGGAACCGCACATACCACTCCTACCAGCAACGACAACAGGGAGAAACGAAGCAATCGTGCCCGTTCCATGCCTGCACTGGAACCGAATACTTTCCGAATAGCGATGTCGCGTTTGCGCTGGCTGATGAAATAAATGCTCATGGCCGTCAGTCCCAGCAGGGATATCAACAAGGCGGCACAGGTGAAGGCCACGATGAGGGTACGCAGGTGCAACAAATCCTGGTATTTCTCATGCATCTCATCGCCATACCACTTCGACTCAAAAGGTGCCCCGTCAATGATTTCTGAATACAAGGCGTCGAGTTCTTTCTTATAGGCCGGCAAATCGCCGTCGATGGTCTCGACCAACACATTCCAGGCACCCAGGCTGTCAGGATGTTCCACCAAAAGGAAGGTGGGCGACTGCGGGTCGAGTACAGACCGGAACTTGAAGTCGGCATATCGTCCGCCTACCATGTACGAGCGAGCGTCAATATCGTGCAAGGCAGGAGTACGGTCATAGGCCAGTTGCAGGGAATCGAATGTACTTTCAGAGAAATACATCTTAGCTTGCGACAGTTTCCGGTCGTCCAGCAAACGGATATGGAAGATATCCAAGAAGGCGGAATCCGTACGGAATACCTGAAAACTGATGCTCTTCTGTCGGTTGTGCGCATCGTACATCTGCATCGTGTTGTTGTTGCCTCCGTTCAAAGGTACCCCTTGTGTCAGACAGACCTTCTTCACAAAAGGTTTCTTCCGGGCCTCATCGCGGAAAAGACGAATCTTCTCTCTGGAACCAGCCACCAACGCCGGATAATCGAGCACATGACCGTAGGTATAGCCCATCGGTTCATGCAAGATACGGTAAATCTGCACGGACAAGTAGAGGGCGCACGTCAGCATGGCCACGGTAAGTCCGCTCTGCACCACATACAAAATCCGGAGATACACGGCTTTGGTCTTCCGTCGGAAAGTACCTTTCACCACATCCAACGGATGATAGTGAGAAAGCAGGACGGCAGGAACCAGTCCGGCTACCAGCGAAAGCAGGGCAATCCCCACCAGGTAAACCAGTACGGTCATCCACCCCATATCGCCAAAGAGGTCCAGCCGGGTCTGCAACACGTCGCTTGCGGTCGGCTCCACCAATTTGGCCAGCACCAAGGCCAGCAGGAAAGCGCCCACCGTAAACAGGGCCGATTCGCCCATCAAACGCCAGAAGATGCTGCGCTCCGAAGAACCCAACAGTCGGCGGGTAGCCATCTCCTTGGCCCGATAGCTCACCTGTGCCACGCACATGCTGACATAGTTGAACACCGCCATCAGCAGAATCAAGCTACCTGCTGCCAGAAAAATCCACACACGCGTCAGGTTATATTGCTGGAACTGCGGACTGGGAATGGAAGCAAAATGCACATCTTTCAACGAGGTCCAGAAGGCCTCGTGAAACACGTCGTGCTGATAAGGCCAGAAAAACGTAGCAAAGAAAGAGCGCATGTCGGCATTCTTCCGGTTTGGGTCTGTTCCCTGCGGAAAACGTACCAGGATGGCAGTTCCTCCCACATTGTTCATGTCCGGGTTGTTTTTGCTGCTTCCCCAGTTCACAAAATCCACATATTCAAAAGGTAAAATGGCTTCCACCCCATCGGGAATCAGCGAGTTGTTGAAATCCTTCATGACACCCGTCACCGTGTACACGCCTTTTCTATCGTTCGACAAATGAATCCTCTTCCCTTCCGCTGGTTCCTCTCCAAACAGCTTGCGGGCCCCCGATTCAGTCAGTACGATGCTGTGTGCATCGACCAGCGCCTGGTCCGGATTTCCCGACAACAAGGGATAGCCAAAGAAACGGAAGAAATTTTCCTTCACACAATAAATCTCCAGACTGGTTTTCCGGTCGTCGACCGTCGCGTAGGTCCCCGACTTGTAGGCTTCGGAGTTGACGGCACACCAGTCGGCCATTTCCGGATAGCGGCTGGCCAAGCGTTCGCCCACCAAGTAATTTCCGGCGAAATAGCTCTCGTTCGACAAGACGTAAATGTGATTGATATCCTTTATATCGTCACCCACAGTGACCTGCCGCACGACCATGTTGGCAATGAGCAGCACGAACATCAGGGAGATGCCCAGTCCCGCCACATTGACCAACGTGAACAGTTTGTTGCGCTGGAGATAAGTAAAATAGGTTTTCAGTCCTTTCATCGTATTTTAGGGTTTGAAGTTGTCATTCGGTCTTGATACTCCGCACGGGGTTCTCATTGGCATTCTTCCAGCATTGGAATGTCACGGTCAGCACCGTAATGAGGCTGACCAACAGGAAAGAAGCTACAAATACCCAGGCACGGATGGGCGTCTTGTCGGAGAAGCTTTCCAACCAGTCGTGACCAATCCACCAGCCGAAGGGAGCTGCCAGCACGAAGCAGGCCACCAGCATGACGAAATAACGTTTGGTGAACATGTAAAGGATTTCGCCAGTGGAACTTCCCATGATTTTCCGGATACCAATCTCCTTCCGGCGGTATTCGCTTTCAAATAAGGTCAGACCAAATACACCAATCATGCTGAGCACAATGGCAATCAAGGAGAACAACAGAATCTGACGGGTGAAACGCAGTTCCCGACGATAGTTCTGGTCAATCACCTCATCCATGAAACGGAACTTGAAGTCACGCCCCGGAGCTATCTTTTCTGCGGCCTCTGTCAAGCGGTGAATCATGTCCACCTTGTCTACTCCCGAAGCCACCCGAATGTTCAAGATGCTGTTCGCATCCCAGGCCGCATAATCTTTCCCGTAAATGAAGAAGGCCATCGGCTCCACGGCATCATTGTTACGGAAGCTGCTAAAACGGATGTTCTCACAGAATCCAACCACCGAATAATCACCGTGAGTAGCGGGTTCGTCCACCTTCATCCAAGAATATTTCTTCCGGGCTGCCTCATTGAAGATATACACATCCCCGTCGCCCGACTTGAAATTACGACCTTCGGTAATCTTAATGCCCATCACCGACAAGTAGCGGTAATCTACCGGGAAACAAGCCATCTGTATGTGATGCTCTCCTTCTCCTCTTCCCCACGACATGTAGTTATCGGCTGAACTTAACACGAACTAGGAAATCGAAATGCCTTCTATGCCCGAAATTCCGGACAATTCACTGACAATCGCTTCCCGGCGATTGAGATACTCACCCGGAATCTCTCCCACCAATACGACCTCCTTGTCGTAGCCATAGTCGCTCTGCTGAATATAACGGCTCTGCAGGTACATGATGCCCACGGAGATAATCAGCATGAAAGAGACGAAGAACTGGAAGCAGACCAAGAATGTACGCAGCATCTTGCCCTTCGGAGAAAGGCCGAACGAACCTTTCAACACCAATGCCGGCGGGAAAGAAGTGACGTAGTAAGAAGGATAGGCTCCGGCCAGCAAGCCCATGCACACGGCTATTCCACCCAAAGCCATCACCAGACCCGGATGGGACATCAGAGAAAGGTCGGATGCCACCAAGGTACTCAAAGAGGTGCCTTTCAACAGATAGAGCCAGAGCAAGGACAACAGGAAGCCACACACACAAACCCATACGGATTCCAACAGCAGATACACCCGCAAAGAGCAAGTGGAAGCGCCCAACACCTTCTGGGTATTGATGGAACGTAACCGCATGGGAGTTTCTGCCAGCGAGAAGTTCATGTAGTTGACTGCCGCCGTCAGCAGAATCAAAACCGATACACACAGCAGCAGGTACACGGCGGCCTTACTGGTAGCCGCCTTGTTACCCACTGTAGAATAGTGTACCTCGTCCAGCGGCGTAAAATGAATGAAATTCTCCCAGTCTTCCTCTCCCTCTCCGCTAATCAGTTCTCTTGGAATATTCAGCTTGCAGCTTTCGATGACCGACCGCTCCACATCGGCCAATGAAGCCGGACTGTCAATCCGTATATACAAGGCATAATTCCAGTTAGTCCAGGAATCTTTGTTCAAATCCGAACGGAAAGAAGAGAACACACAGTTACCCAACTGGGAATTCTCCGGCATATCCTGATAAACCCCTCCTACCACCAACGGCTGATTACGGGATTTACGGTCTATGTAAATGCTCTTGCCAATGACATCCGTAGTACCGAAAAAACGACGGGCCATGGATGCTGAAATCAGGGCCTGGCCGGGTTCATTCAGGGAAGCGGTCGTGCCGCATACCATGGTAGGCTGGAATACCTCCAGGTAATCCCCAAATCCGATAAACCTAGGTTCTGAGTAGATGTGTTCGTCTACCTCAAAATCAGAGGAATAATTTGACAAAGAAGTCACTGAAATGGCCTGTATATGGGGAGAAGAAGCTCCTACCAGTTCACAGAAGGGACGGGCCAGCCAGATTGCCCAACCGTAATCTCCGCCGGCATTCACTTCCACCCGATAAATACGGTCGTGTGCCGGATAGGCTTTGTTGTAGTTATAGTCGTAGTCCACCTGTGTCAGGATGACGAAGCAGGCGGCAAACGCGATACTCAATCCCAGCAGATTCAATACGCTGGCCGTAAAGAAACGCCGGAAGGTATGCGAAAAATTTCTGAAAAGTGTGTTCATAAGTTGTTACGTGTTTATTATGTGATGGCAAAGTTTTATTCACCGACTTTCAACCGACGGGTAGAAACACTGCCGATACCGTCTTTGGAAATATGAGCCGACCGGGCTTTTCCGCTCAGGGTGAGACTGCCGACACCTTCCACACTGGCATCCAGCCGGTCACAATCCACTGTCAGTTCTCCACTGCCTACTCCCTCCAGAGAGACTTTCACGTTTCGGGCATGCAAATCGGCTACCTTCAGGCTGCCTACTCCCTGTATATCAAACTTCACATCCTTCAGGTTCAGACGGGACTTGCAATTGAACGAGCCAACTCCTTCAAAAGTAACTTCCTGCAAATCGGGAGCACTGATATAGATGGAGAGTCTGTTCACGTTCTTGGTGGTCTTCTTTTTCCCTTTTTCTGCCCACGTAATCAACAACACTCCGTCTTTCACCGTACATTTGGTCAAGTCCACCCATTTCTTTTCTCCTTCCACACGAAGAGAATAAGTGTCCGACTGGGTGAAATAAACCCCCGCCACACTCTCCACCTCGATGGAATGGAAAGCACTCACACTACGGGTTTCACTTACTTTGTCTTCCGAACTGCCTTTGGCACTAATACAGGTTGCACACAAAAATACCATTACCAAACCCACGAATATACTTGCTATCTTTTTCATAATAATTTATCTTTTTAGTTTAACACCAATACTTCATTGTCTTTGTAACTCTCATATCCGGAAATGATGACCCGTTCGCCTTTTTCCAGTCCCTCCAGCACTTCATAATACTGGGGGTTCTGCCGTCCGATACGGATTTTACGACGATAAGCTTTCTTCCCATCCTTGTCGACCACGAAAATCCAGTTGCCTCCGGTCACCTGGAAGAAGGTCCCCTTCGGAATCAGCACGCTTTCGGTAGGCTCACCCAGCTGCAGGTCGATATAGTAGGTCTGTCCGCTGCGGATATTCTCCGGACGTTTGCCCTGGAAAATGAAATCGGTACGGAAACGTCCGTCGCGCACCTCGGGATACACCTTGCGCACTTTCAGGTTGAACGAAGAACCCTGACGTTCAAAAGTAGCCGGCAGTCCGTTGGTCACACGGTCGATGTAGTGTTCGTCAATCATGGCCTCAATCTTGTAGTCCGACAAGTCGTTGATCTGTCCCACCATCTGTCCGGCATTGATATTCTGTCCCAGTTCCGCATCCAGCAGTCCCAGTTCTCCGTCGATGGTAGCCCGCACTTCCAGCTTGTCTTTCCGCTCGCGAATCAGCAAGACGTTCTTGCGCATGTTCTGCAAGTTGTCTTCCATCTGGTCCATCTGAATGTTACGGTAAATGGAATCCTGCGCCAGACGTTCCATAATCAGTTTGTGCTTCTTCTGAGCCACCTCGTAGTCTTCCTTGGCCTGAAGATATTCCTCGCGGCTGATGAGCCGTTCCTTGTACAAGCGCTGGTATTGCTGGTACGTACGCTGCTTGCGGCGGGTATCAATGTCGAGCTGCACTTTCTCCGTTTCGTTGTTCAGTTTGTCCTGCTGCATGGTGACCTGCGTGTTACGAAGCAGGTTCTGTTTCTCTGCCAGTTCAGATTCCGCATTCAGAATCTGCAAGTCCAGGTTGGAGTTGCTCAAACGGAGAATCACATCGCCTTTCTTCACGTGCGCTCCTTCTTCCACCACCTTCTCCTGCACGATACCTCCTTCTTCGGGGCTGAGCTGTACTACGGAAATCGGCTGCACCTGTCCGTTCACCCGGATATAATCATTAAACTTTCCATAGGTCACATCGGCAATGTTCAGCGACTTGCCGTCGACTTTCAGCGTAGAAGCATGATTGCCGAAAATAATCCAACCCAACAACAGAAGTACAACCACTCCTCCTGCGATATAAGGAAGGTGTTTCTTCTGGATTCCTTTTTTCTTTTCTAACTGTATATCCATAATCTCGTCGTTTTTTATCAATCCTTTTTAGCGGTTTCTTCCAGCCCGCGAATTATTTCTTCTCCTTTATAATAGTCCACCAGACGGCATTTCATCAGGTAGGTCAGCTTGCTTTGCAACAGCTTGGTCTCGCTTTCGAGCAAAGTGGCCGCATTGTTCTGCACATCGAGTGAGGTCATCAACCCTTCCTCATATTTCCGTCGGGTGACATGATAGGCCAGTGAATCGGAGTTGACCTTCTTCTCCATCTGGATACTCTCTTTCAAATACCCTTCCCGGTCCTGTACGGCCTGAAGCACCAGTTTCTGCAATTCTTCCTTCTGCGACTCGTACTGCTCGCAGGCAATACGGTAATTGTTTCTTGCCTGCCGCAACCCGGTCACTCCCGAAAGACGGTTAAAGATAGGAATACTCATACTGATACCCACGTAGGAACCGAAATTGTTGTTGAACTGGGTACGGAAATCCGGATAGGAGGTGGAATGCAATTCCTTATAATAAGAGCTGGAAATACCGCCGAACAAGGTGATGGACGGTACCACATCAGCCCAGGAAATCTTGCGGCGCATATCGGCCACCTTCGCATTCAGCTCCGCCTGACGCAGGGTAGGATTGACCTTCAGGGCGATGCGGAACACATCGTCCGCCTGCTCCTGAGTCAATTGAATATAATGAAGTGTCTGTGTGTCAAGTACAGCCGTATCCAGTTGCAACGTATCGTTTGCCGGAAAATTCATTTTCTGCTTCAAGGTCAGCAAGGCCGTTTCGTACAGATTCCGCTGGTGTGTCAGGTTGTAACTGTCGGTGGCCTGCTGGGCTTCCATCTGGGCCACATCGGCCAGCCCTTTCAATCCCAGCTCTTCCTGACGGCGAGTCTTATACAACAACGAATCACTTTCCACCAGTTTCTTGCGGGCCAGCCGCAGAGTACCGTAGCAATACAAGGCATCGATATACGCCTGGAAGGTTTCCAATGCGGTGTTATCTTTGGATTCCTGCCAGGCAGCTTTGCCCATCAACCAGGCAGCCTTTGAACGTCGTACCTCGTTCACCAGTCCTCCGCCACGGAAAATCGGCATGGAAGCCTCCATCGAATAGGCATTGTTGAAAGTAGACACGGTATTATAGGTATTGGTCTCCGGGTCTACCGAACGACCGAAATTATATTGTATGCCAGTACTTGCACTCACTCCCGGCAAGAAACTGCCAATGGCTTTCATACGGTCCATCCGGGCATTGTCGGCCTCCAGTTCCCGCTGACGGACAGTGCGGTTGTGCGCCACTGCATAGCTCATGCAACGGTCTACATTCCAGACCTCCTGCGCCGTAGCTTCCAGCCCCATCCAACCGGAAAGAAGGAAAAGTGTGATGTGTAATAAATTCTTTTTGTTCATATCGTAATCGTTTATCTGCCAAATCCTATTCAAATACCGTGCCAAAAAGTTATCACACTCATTCACAACAAGATACAATATTCGCCTAAAATCGAAGTGTCTAATTTTTTGACAATCGGTGTCTAATTTTTTGTCACTGACCGTATTTTTTAGACATTTTTTATGCCCTCCCCTCGAAAATTCCTATTTTTGTCATAAAATCTCAATCACAGATGGCAAAACAAGGAACTTTACTCGTAGTAGACGACAACCGTAACATTCTTACTTCGCTGCAATATCTTCTGGAAGAATATTTCCAACAGGTGATTACACTGAATTCTCCGGTCACCATCCCTTCCCTCCTGCAACGGGAAGCGGTGGACGTGGTACTGCTCGACATGAACTTCTCTTCCGGCATCAACAGCGGAAACGAAGGCCTCTACTGGTTACGTGAAATCAAGCGGCTACGCCCCCAGATTCAGGTGGTACTGTTTACGGCCTATGCCGACATCAATCTGGCGGTCACCGGATTGAAAGACGGGGCAACCGACTTCGTGGTAAAGCCTTGGGACAATGCCAAACTGGTACAGACCTTGCAAGAAGCCTACGCAAAGGGGCATGGAAATGACAAGAAAGGAAAACAGGCCGCACAACCAGATGAGAAATCGACCATGTACTGGGGAAATTCAGCCGTCATCCGCCCGTTGCGGTTACTGGTAGAGAAAGTCAGCACCACCGATGCCAACATTCTGATTACAGGAGAAAACGGAACCGGAAAAGACATGCTGGCCCGCGAAATCCATCGCCTGTCTCCCCGACGCAACGGACCGATGGTAGTAGTCGACATGGGGGCCATCACCGAATCGCTGTTTGAAAGTGAACTGTTCGGGCACGTCAAAGGCTCGTTCACCGATGCCCATACCGACCGCATCGGACGTTTTGAGGCTGCCGACGGCGGTACACTGTTCCTCGATGAAATAGCCAACCTTCCTTATCACCTGCAAGCCAAACTGCTTACGGTACTTCAGAAACGGTATTTCATCAAGGTGGGAAGCAATACGCCGCAACCTACCAATATCCGACTGATTTGTGCCACCAACCGCAACTTGGATGAGATGGTACACAACGGAGAGTTCCGCGAAGACTTGCTGTACCGCATCAATACCATCCATCTGCACATTCCGTCACTTCGGGAACGGAAGGAAGACATCCTGCCCTTGGCACAGCGTTTCCTGGAACAGTACAACCTGCAATACCAACGTACGCTGACCGGTTTCAGTGCCGATGCAGAACAGCGCCTGCTGAACTATCCCTGGTACGGAAATATCCGCGAACTGCAGCATACCATCGAAAAGGCAGTCATCCTTTCAGACGGTAACCTGCTGAAAGCAGACAACCTGCAACTGGCTGATGTTCCAGCCCCGGAATCCCCAACCACACAGGAAGAAACGAAAGAAGATACTCCGCTGCAAACCTTGGACGAGATGGAAAAGAACCTCGTCAAGAAAGCCATCGAACAATGCGACGGCAACCTGTCACAGGCAGCGGCACAACTGGGCATTACACGGCAGACACTGTACAACAAAATGAAACGCCATGGCATCTAAATGGTTCTTTTCCCCACTGACACGTATTGTCTCCCTCACAGCAGGCGTGGTCCTGCTGACCTTAGGAATGAGTGAAGATGAAAACGAATGCATCGTCATCGGAGCCTGTCTGGTTATCCTCGCCGTCTTTCTCTTTTATTCCAGTCAGAAACAATTACGGGAGAAAAGCTGGCTCATGCTGGAAGCCATCCGCAACCGCGATTATTCCTTCCGTCTGCCTACACATGGCTTCATCGGAGGCGAACGTATCCTGCAGAATACCCTGAATGAATTCGGAGCGATGATGGGCGAGCAGAAACAGCTGATGGAACAGCGGGAACGGTTTTATGAACAAGTGCTCTCGGGCATCAGTTCCGGCATCATCGTACTCGACGAACAAACCAAAATCATCCAAAGCAATCCGGCTGCAGCACGGCTGCTCAGTATTCCGGCTCTCGGTACCCTTCAGCAACTGGAACGCTACGGGGAAGACATCCCGGGATTGCTGGGTACCTTGCCTGCCGGCGAACGCTGTAACCTGCAATATACCACGACCAAAGGGGAAGTCCAACTGCTGGTCCGGGCGTCCGTGATGCAATTGGGAGAAAATACGGTCAAAATTCTGACCCTAAACGATATCCGGAATGAGATGGATGCCAAGGAGCTCGAGTCATGGGTAAAACTGACCCGGGTACTGACACACGAAATCATGAACTCCATCGCGCCGATTTCTTCTTTGAGCGAGACTTTTCTGCAACGGAAAGACGTGAGGAACAGTCCCATCTACGAAGGTATCCGTGCCATTCACGAAACGTCCACCGGATTGATATCCTTTGTAGACAGCTACCGGAAGTTCTCTTCGCTCCAGAAACCCTCTCCGGAGCCTTTCTACCTGAAAGAACTTCTGCTGCAAATAGAAAGCATTCATCTCATCCCTTCCCACATACAGCTGAGCCTTCAAATAGAGCCTGAAGACCTGATGCTCTATGCCGACCCGAACCTGATCCGACAGGTGCTCATCAACCTAATAAAAAATGCCGTACAAGCCATCGGAGAACGTACAGGGAAAATCCATATCCGCGCCTACTCCACCAAAGAAGAGCATATCCTCATCTACGTGAGCAACGACGGCCCTGCCATCCCCGAACAGGAAGCGGAAGAGATTTTTGTCCCCTTCTTCACCACCAAAAAGGAAGGAAGCGGAATCGGTCTTTCCCTCTCCCGACAGATTATGAAACTCTCCAACGGCAGCATCAGCCTCTTGAAAGCAGAAACCAACGGATGGAATACCACCTTCGTACTGGAATTCTTCTAAACAAAGAAAAGCCCCGAATAGCAAATATTCAGGGCCTTTCCACTCAAATCATCACAACCATCGTTGTGCTTAAATCATTGCTAAATCAGATGAGTCTGACTCGTGCTTTCTCAAAAGCATTTTCAATCCTTCCAATAAATTCCGGCATCCGTCATTCATCTCTTCCTTCATGCTCCTATAGCCAAAATCTACATCGCAGGATGGCATGTCGGCTTTCGCCTTGCGTTTGCAGATATCCGCAAACAGATGAATCTTATGCCAATTCCGATAATCCATGAAGCGGGTCAGCAAATCTTTCTGCCACGGCTCCATTACTACCACGAAGTCCGCTTCATCGCGCAAAGCCTCGTTCATGTTCCGTTCCAACTTTCTCCCTCCCGGAGAACCAAATTCTGTCATCTCAGCTGTTACCACCTCCACATCGGTCATGTCAGCTTCGGTGAGTTTCTTCTTAAAAAGAGACTCCATAGAGAACAGCTTTCCGACACGTTCCAGACCGACCAATAGCACTTTCATAAAATCAGATTTTAAAAGTTAATAAAAAGAAGGTACCGAAAATCCTTTCTCGTCTGGAATATAATCATTTAATCTGAAAATGCAAAGAGAATTACAAAATATCAGCCAAAATTACACATTTATTATGATTTGATGGATTTAAAAGATAAATTCCAATAAATTGTCGGTCAGAAACGGCTTTCCTGAATGATATCGATTAATATCGGCTTCATTCCCCCCACGAAGCATTCCACGGCAATGACCATCAGAATCAATCCCATCAAACGCATCATGACGTTATTTCCAGTTTCTCCAATCACTCGAACCAGTCTGGTGGACAAACGCAATATAATATAGGTAAGAATATATACCACTGCAATCACCGAAACGAGCGTCACTTTCAGACTCCAGGTGTGGGCATCATCCATCATTATAATGCCGTTCGCAATGGCACCCGGTCCGCACAGCATGGGGATAGAAAGCGGTGTAATGGAAATATCGTCTGCATACGCCTTGATTTCCTCGTCCTTGAGCTTCGTATTGGTGTAACGTGCCTGCAACATATCATAACCTATCTTCAGAATGATAATACCGGCTGCAATACGAAATCCGTTGGTAGAGATGCCGAAGAACTTAAACAGGAACTGTCCGCAAAAGGTAAATGCAACCAGTATAATAAAAGAAATAATTGTCGCTCTTTTCACAATATGCTGACGCTCCTTTTCTCCCAGTCCGTTGGTCATGGTCAGAAATACCGGCATCGTGCCCAGAGGATTTGTCAATGTGAAAAAGGAAGTGAAGCACAACAGTGCATAGGGTAGAATTGTATCCATAAAAACATATTTAAAAACCAAAACAAAGATACAATAAAATCAATAGGAACCCATAAGACACAAAGAAATAAAAGGGAATTTTACGGCATCTCTTGCAAGCGAAAGGGCACAAAAAAAGCCCCGAGATATTGCTATCTCGAGGCTCTCTGTAAAACGGCGACTACC